>Ga0335075_10005217_pt1 | contig 20220 bp, 16 predicted proteins | sample Lox_Sample_24_FD_206723 | JGI IMG/M metagenome (GOLD analysis project Ga0335075, IMG submission 206723) | Soil microbial communities from Loxahatchee National Wildlife Refuge, Florida, United States - Lox_Sample_2.4 | ecosystem: Environmental > Terrestrial > Soil > Wetlands | place: USA...
CGAGAACACCTCCGCCGCCGCCTTCATCTTCCAATGGCAACCCGGCGGCAAGTTCACCCAGGTCCTGCCAGCCACCGCACCCGGCTCCGTCAAGATCCTCACCACCAAGCCCCCCTGGACCAGCTGAGCCGGCCGGCCTGGCCAGGCCGCGTCGGGCACCCATTCTTCGCCGTTACGCCCTCGCTCCGATCCCTGGCGAGCAGGTCGATCGCCGCCTAGCCGGCAGTGGCCGCTCGCGCACCAAGGGTGACCGCGACATTCCCGCGGAAACTTATCCCAACCGCGGCAACCTGGACGACGTCTTAAGGGTTGCTCTGCAGCTGCTGATGCTGGTGGGGCTGGAGTTTGGATCGAGGAAAGGAAGCGACGGGATGACCGTGACTTCGCATGTTCGCCGGGTGTCAGCGACGGGGGCCCTGCTGGCCGTGGCCGGCGTTCTCGCCGCAGGGTGCGGCGCCGTCAGCTCGAGCACGTCGGCCGCAGGCTCGCCGGCATCAGGCTCGTCTCCGGCGGCGGGCTCCACGGGAACCTCCGCGGGCACGTCAGCGCCGGGAGCCACGGCGCCGGGCACCTCCGCACCGGCGACCGGCTCAGCCGCCCCGGCTACGCCCTCGCCCGCCGGGCCGACGGGCAACCCGGACGGCTCGCCGGCCTGCACGACGGCTGACCTGAAGACCACGATCGGGGACGGTAGCGGCGGCGCCGCCGGGTCCTTCTACCACGTGATCGACTTCACGAACATCTCCGCAGCCCCCTGCACGCTGCAGGGGTACCCCGGAGTCTCGCTGCGCGACGCGCGCTCGGCCCAGATCGGGGCGGCGGCCACCCGCACCCTCACGCCTGGCCCGAGCGTGGTGAAGCTCGCCCCGGGCGCCACCGCCAACGCGACGCTGAAGCTGGAGGACGCCGAGAATTTCCCGGCCTCGCAGTGCCATCCGGTTACCTCCGCATTCCTGCTGGTCTACCCGCCGAACCAGACCCAGTCGGTCAAGATCGCGCTCAATGAGGAGACCTGCGCCAGCTCCGCGGTCAAGGTCCTGGCGGTCAGCGCCGTGACCAGCGGCAGCTGAGTCCGCTGCCGAAGGAACGACACCACGTCCGTCCTGGCCGCGAGGATGCGGATTTCCCTGGTTTCATGCCGTGGATGAGGCAGGGTAGAGGCGGACGCACGAAGGTCGCCCCTAGGCAGCGAGAGTGGTGAGTGTCGGGTGAAGCCAGTCCTGCAGGAAACGGTCGCGCTGGTTACCGGGGCGTCCAGCGGCATCGGCGCCGCCACGGCGAGCGCGCTGGCCGCCCAGGGCGCGACCGTGGCGGTGGCCGCCCGGCGGCGGGCGCAGCTCGAGGAGCTGGCCGCCGCGATCAGGGGCCGCGGGGGCACGGTGCTCGTCCTGGAGTGTGACGTCACCGACCAGGAACAGGCGACGACCGCGGTGGAACGCACGGTCGCCGAGCTGGGCCGGCTGGACACGCTGGTCAACAACGCCGGGGTCATGCTGCTCGGCCCGGTCGCCGACGCGCCGCTTGACGAGTGGCAGCGGATGGTCGACCTCAACGTGCTTGGCCTGCTGTACTGCGCCCACGCCGCCGTGCCGCACTTGCGGCGCGCCGCCGCCGATGGCCCGCGCCAGGTCGCGGACATGGTGAACATCAGCTCGGTGGCGGGCCGGGTCGCCCGGGTCGGCAACGGCGTCTACGCGCTGACCAAGTCCGGGATCGGCGCGTTCAGCGAGTCGCTGCGCCAGGAACTGGCCGGCCAGTACGTGCGGGTGTCCCTGGTCGAGCCTGGTGCCACGGCGACCGAGCTGACCAGCCACAACCGGCCCGAGATTCAGGAGGCCATCCGCAGCCAGTTCGGCCCGCGGATGGAAGCCGCCGACATCGCCGACGCGATCAGCTACGTCGTCACCCGCCCGCGGCACGTCGCGGTCAACGAGATGCTCATCCGCCCGACCGAGCAGCAGCGGTAGTGCGGCCCCGGGGACGTGGTACGGTCGCGCTAGTGACGACGATTCACGACTCTCAGCCAGGCAACCATCCTGGGCACAGCACCTTCCCCGGCGGCCGGCCGACCTGGCTGGACCGGATGGGCAAGGTCCGCAACGTGGTCCGGCAGGAAATGATCTCCCGCCAGCTCGACCGCCATCTGCCGGCCTCGCCGGCCCGCATCCTCGACGTGGGCGCGGGACAGGGAACGCAATCGATCCGGCTGGCCCGCGCGGGCCATCAGGTGCTGGCCATCGAGCCCGATGCCGAGATGCGCACCGTCCTGGGCGCCGCGCTTGACCGCGAGGAAGCCGCGGTGCGCGAGCGCGTGACCGTGGCTGACGGCTCGCTCGGCGCGCTCGCCGCGGTGACCGGCGGCAACCTTTACGACGCGGTGCTGCTGCTCGGCGTCCTCATGTACCTGCCGTCGAGCGAGCCGGTGATCGCCGAGCTCGCGGCCCATGTCGCGCCGGGCGGAATGCTCGCCATCGCCGCGCGCACCACGACCTCGGCGCTGTGGCGCCCGGCGGCCAGGCAGGACTGGCAGGCGGCGCTGGCCGCGTTCGAGGAGCATGACCGCGCCCGCGCCCAGGGACGGGACATGGGCTACGTCAACGAGCTCGGCACACCCGCCCGCGCCGACGACTTCGGCGCCCTCGTCGCCCGCGCGGCCGATGCCGGGCTGCGCCTGGAGAACTGGTACGGCGTGCGGATCGCGGTCGACATGAGCGAGGCCGACCCGGCCCCGCCGGCCGATCCTGATCAGCTGGCGGCGCTCCTCGACGTCGAGGAGCGGCTCGGCGCCACCGACCCCTACCGGCAGCTCGCGCAGCTCGCCCACCTGATCTTGCGCCGGGGATGACCCTGGCCGGCCAGGGCGGCTGAGCGCCGGGGGCCGGGGCGGCCTCAGCGGGAATCGTCGTCGCGCGGGGCGGCTCGCTCGCTGCCGAGGACGGCCCCCGGGTGCGCCCGGGCGGCGGGGTCGCGGCGGGACTTGATCAGGCTTGCCGCCGTGATGATCGTGAGCACGCCGGCGATGACCGCCAGCGACAGCCCCGTGCTGATCTCGGGGACGGCGCGAGAAAGCCGGTGTGCCCAGTGCAAGATGAGCTTGACGCCGACGAACGCCAGGATGAAGGCGAGCCCGGCCGACAGGTACACCAGCCGGTCGAGCAGGCCGGTGACGAGGAAGTACAGGGCGCGCAGGCCGAGCAGCGCGAACGCGTTGGCCGCGAACACGATGAAGGCCTCGTTCGTAACGCCGAAGACGGCCGGGATCGAGTCGAGGGCGAACAGCATGTCGGTGCCGCCGATGGCGACGAAGACGATGAACAGCGGCGTGACGGCTCGCCGCCCGCCGGCCCGGGTGACCAGCCGTCCCCCGTCATAGGCCGCGGTGACCGGCAGCAGCCTGCGGGTCGCCCGGACGATCGGGCTGCCCGCCACGTCGGGGTCCGCGTCCCGGTGGATGAACAGCCGCACCGCCGTCCAGACCAGGGCAAGGCCGAAGACAAGGAACATGAACGACAGGGCCGACAGCAGTGCCGCGCCTGCCGCGATGAAGGCGGCGCGCAGGCACAGCGAGGCGGCGATGCCGAAGATCAGCACCCGCTGCTGGTGCTCGCGGGGCACGGCGAAGGACGACATGATGACCACGAAGACGAACAGGTTGTCAACCGACAGGCTCTTCTCTATGACGTAGCCCGCGAAGAACTGGCCCGCCCACCCCCAGCCCTTCAGGCCGCCAAGGGCGGCGCCGAATCCCGCCGCCACGGCCACGAAGAACACCGACCACAGCGCGGCCTCGCGGAAGCCGACCGCGTGCGGGCGCAACGTCGCGACCAGCAGGTCACCCGCGAGCAGCACCACCACGATGGCGAGCAGGACCCCCCAGTCAGCCGTGGTCACGTTTACCGGCCCCCATCATCGAGTGCACTTGCGGCAGCGCGTATCTCCCCCGCGTCGTGCCCGCCAACCTCGCCGGTCGCCGGGCCCGCCCCGGACGGCCCACTCTAGCGAGCCAGGGACGACCCTCGCCTTGCCGCAAAGTGACCGTCGGTTACATTGTGTAGGGAAAATGAGTGCTGGTGTCTGGGGGGCGGCAGCGACGAATGGCCGAAGCCGGCGAGATGACGGCGCGACTGCGGGCCGAGCTTCCCGGCGCGCTGCGGGACGGGCAGCTAGTCGGATACTTCCAGCCCGAGGTTGAGCTGTCGACCGGCCACCTGGTCGGGGTCGAGGTGCTGGCCCGCTGGGAGCATCCCGCTCTGGGGACCCTGCTCCCGGCCCAGTTCATCGTGCTGGCCGAGGAGCTCGGGCTGATGGGCGACCTCACTGCCTTGATGCTGCGCCAGGCGATCGGCCAGCACCGGGCGTGGGCGGATACGGACCGGGTCGTGCCGGTATCGGTGAACATCGGCGCCGGCTGCCTGACCGATCCCGGCTTCCCCGCCGCCGTCGGGCAGCTCCTGCGCGAAGCGGAAGTCCCCGGCCAGATGCTGACGCTTGAGGTGCCGGAGAAGACCCGCATCGGCGGCGAGACCACGAGCTTCTTCGATCAGCTCGCCGAGATCGAGGTCCGGGTGTCCCTGGACGACTACGGCTCAGGCTTCGCCTCGCTTGAGAGCCTGTCCAGCTTCCCCATCGACGAGCTGAAGCTGGACCGGGCCATCGTGCAGCCGATGGCGGGCAACGACGCCCTGCGCACGACTGCCTCGATCACCATCGACCTCGCCCACCAGCTCGGCGTCAAGGTGGTCGGCGAGGGGGTCGAGTCCGAGGCCGTGTGCAGCGAGCTGCGCAACATCGGATGCGACATCGGCCAGGGGTACTTCCTGGGACGGCCCATGCCCGCCGCCACCTTCACCGAGTGGATGAGCGACCCGGCCCGGCAGGTGGTGCGGCGGGAGGCCTCCGGCTACCCGCAGGCCGGGCCGCCGGCCAGTGCGCAGCCACCCAGCCTCACCGGCGGGGCCGCTGGCCGCGCGGTCCTCGCGACGCGCCGCGCGGTGGGGGCCGTCGGGCCGGGCACGCTCACGGCGGCGCTGGCGATGCTGGTGGTCTACGGGCTGTGGCAGGGGTTCCGCTGGGGCGGGCACGGGCACCAGGCGCTGATCGGGGACCTGGCGCTCCTCCCGGTTAGCGGCGCCGCGGCGGCCGTCGCCTGGCAGGTGTCGCGCCGCCGCGACCTGGGCCGTCCCACCCGCCGGGCCTGGCTGTTGCTGTCGGTCGCGCTCGGCCTTTACCTGGCGGGCGACGTGCTGCAGCTCGTCTACGAGGTGGGGCTGCACCGCAGGGCCTACCCAACCTGGGCGGACGCGGTGTACCTGGGCTTCCACGTGGTCGCGTTCTGCGGGCTGGTCTCGTTCCCGGCCAAGCGCAGGTCGGCCGAGGAACGGCGGCGGCTGCTGCTGGACATGTCGACCGTGTTCGTCGGCGGCGTGGTGCTCATCTGGTACGTCGCGCTCGGCCAGGCGATCAGCTCGCCCGGCGCGTTCGACCTGGTTAACCTGGTCATATACGCCTATCCGATCAGCGACCTGCTGCTGCTCGCCGGAAGCCTGATGGTCTTGTGGCGGGGCGTGCCCCGGTCAAGCGTCGCCGCGCTGCGGGTCATCACGCTGGGCGTGGTGGTGTTCATCGCGGCCGACCTGACCTACGACTACATCGTCGCGCACTCCAGCTACCTCGGCGGTGATCCCGTCGACATGCTGTGGTTCCTGGCGCTGACGCTGTTCTACCTCGCGGCGGCCTGGCAGCTGCACGCCACGCCGGCCGTCTCCATCGTCACGCTGCCGCGCCCGGCGCCGGGGCGGCCGTCCTTCCTGCCCTACCTCGCCGTCGGGATCAGCTTCACGCTGCTGGCCGTCGCCGCCGGACGCCATGGGGTCGGCTTCGACCCCGTCGGGGGCCTGGTGCTCGGGACCCTGATACTGACCTTCATGGTCGGCGGGCGCCAGTACATAGCCCTGCTCGACTTCAGCAGGCTCGCCAGCCGTAACCAGGAGCTGGCCGCGATCGACGGCCTGACGAGCCTGTACAACCGGCGTCACTTCATCGTCAGCGCTGAGGCCGCCTTCGCCCGCGCCCAGCGGGCCGGCCAGCCCTTCGTCGCGCTCATGCTCGACGTGGACAGCTTCAAGCAGATCAACGACACCCATGGCCACGACACCGGGGACCAGGTCCTGGCCGAGCTGGCGCAGACGTGCCGGGAGCACCTGCGGTCCAGGGACGTGGTCGGCCGCTACGGCGGCGATGAGTTCATCATCGCCGTGCCGGGGATCACGAGCCGGCGCGCGACCCAGATCGCGGACCAGATCGCCCGTCCGCCGACCGCTGTCCTCGGCCAGGACGGCAGGCCGCTGGCCTACACGGTCAGCATCGGCATCGCCGAGTCCGCGGCCGACGGGGACCTGCCCACCCTGCTGACGCAGGCCGACCAGGCCATGTACGAGGCCAAGAAGGCCGGAGGCGGCCGCTGGCAGATCTTCAAGCAAAGCTGACCTGGCTGATGTCAGCGGAGATCAGCAGCGGCCTGCTCAGCGCCTGGCCGTCGGCGCGCGGGAAGACAGCGTGCCTGGTCGCGACCATGATGCCCGCCACCTCCGTGTAGCCAGAGACAAAGTGCGCGACCTTGTGCCCGTCCATCACCGCCATCTCGTAATCGTGGCGCCGGATCAGCCCGTCCCCGCCGACGTAGATGGTCTGCACGCTGCTGTGCGCCGCGAGGCCGTCCGGCCACCTCACCCGCAGCCGCCGCAGTTCCTCGCCCTTCTCGCTGACGGGGCCGGGCTCGGTGACCTGGAATCCCGGCAGCGCGTACGTGAACGGCTGGGTGAGCCAGGCCCAGATCGAGGTGCCGGCCACGTAGCCGACCTGCAGGGTGGTCCATGGCACTGGGCCGTGGACGCCGAACGAGGCGGCCGGATGGTCCAGCGCCTCAAGCTCGTCGCCGCTGTCGGTCACGATGGCCACCCGCTCGGGGGTGTAGGCCGCTCGCTGCCCCGGCGCACCGAACGGGTGGTAGGAGACCCGCTGCTCATGCAGGCTGGCCGTCACGAACGAGTCCGCGAGTATGCCCTCGTGGCCCGACATGGCCCAGCCCGCGCCGCCCTGGGCCAGGTGGGCGGTGACGCTGTGCAGCCGGCTCCACCGGTCGATGCCGCCATGGGCGTTGATCACAGCCTGGAGTAGGTCGGCCACTGCCCTCTCCTTCGTTTCGCACCTGGCTGCGTATTCTTCCAGGTCACCTCCCTGGTTCCGGCGATCCGCGGCTCCCGGCGCGCCCACGGGCCTGATCGCGGCTATCGTGCGATTGCGGGCAGGCGGCGCAAAGGCGGCGATAGTGCCCGCACGCGGGCCGTCGATGGGCGAGGATAAGCGTGGCGGAGCAGAGCAGCGGACGGGGTCATGATGGAGATCGCGGAGGTCGTCGGGGTCCTGGAAGGGCTGCCGGGGATCAGGGCCGCCGTGACGGCCGGCCGGGTCAGCGCGTACGTGGCGGCCATCGACGACACCGTGCGGATCGACGCCGCCGAGGTGCTGCGGCACCGCCGCATCTGGGCACCGAACGGGGATCCCGCCGCCGAGCTCGTCATGGGCGACGAGCAAGAGGTCTGGCCCCTGATCCTGACCCCGAGCGACGTCGTCTACCAGCCGGTGGACACCGCGATCGTGCTCGATTCCCCCATCGAGTTCCGGATCGCCAATGCCCCGCACATCGTGGCCTACACGGAGATGGAGCAGGCCGCCGAGCAGGTGGCCCTGGCCTGCGAGCGGCCCGGTCCTGTCGAGCTCGACGGCGTGGCGGCCAGCCTGCTGCTCGTGCGCTGCCAGGTCGTCGCGGCCACGCTGGCCGGGCTGCGGCCAGTGCGCAGCGTGGCCTGGTGGCAGCGGGCCTGGGCCGCCATCGGCGGCGACGTGCCGCTGCCGCCGTTCCGGGCCGACCCCGTGTGGGACGAGCTGGCACAACAGGCCTCCACGAGCACGGTGACAGCCGCCGCGGAGGGACCGGACGCCCAGGGGGAGGCGGCCGCCCGGGTAACCATCGCCGACTTCAGGGCGGTGGCGCCGGCGCTGAGCGCCGTGCGGCTCGACGAGGAGTTCGTGTCGTTCTGGCGGGCCTTCATGCCGGTCACGCCGGCGCGATTCGGCGGGGTACTGCTGGACCGGCTGGATGACGCGCGGGCCGACGTCGCCCTGTACCCCGATGGCGGCGGCAGCGTGGACGTGACGATTCCCGGCGGGGACGCGGCGGCGCTCTTGCAGTTCAGCTGGTCAGGCAAGGACGAGCTGCAGGTCGACGAGATCAGGATTCCGGCGGCGATGGCGCACTCGGGCTTGTTCCAGCGGGTCATGTTCAACACCGAGCGCCTCGCCGCGATGCTCGGCTTCAGGCAGGTGACGCTCCTGGCCAGCGGGGTGGGCGCCTACGCCTTCGCGGTGATGGGCTACCCGAGGGACCCCGGGCTGCACCAGGCGCTGCGGCGCCGCCGCCAGTAGCCCCGCCTCAGGGCAGCAGCGTGCGCCTTAGCCGGGCCATCGCCTCCGGCCCGACCGCCGCCTCGGTCGCGCCGAGCAGGGCCGAGCAGAAGCCCTTGGCCCGATCCAGGTCAGCCTGCGCGGCGGTGATGTCCGCGCGCACCTGCTGCCGGTCCACGGCGCTGGTGCGGCGAATGTCGCGCACCTCCCGCGCGCGGGCCTCCCTGATGCGGCCGGCGGTGGCCACCACGTAGCCGCCCCGCTCCACGTCCAGGCCGTCGGCGCTCGCGCTTGCCCGGCCGGCCTCGATGAGGCTCGTCAGGTCGTCGGCGGGCAGGAAGAACAAGGTGGTGGTGGAGAACTGGCCCAGCGAGGCCTGCCGGCCCCACCGCGCGAGCAGGCCGGACTTGCCGTCGACCAGGGGGGCCAGGTCCAGGTAGAACCGCGCGTCGATGGTGGCAAGCAGCCCCCTGGACTCATCAAGCACCCGGCGCAGGCCGTCCACCGCCCGCGCCTGCTCGGCCAGCAGCGGGCCGAGCTCGTCCGACGCCCGCGAGGACTCGTCGCCGTCGGCGAGCCGCCCGGCCAGGGCCAGCAACTGCTCCCCGCGAACGCACAGGCCCTGCAGCGCCACGACCAGGCACACGAGGTGGCGGGCGACGTCAGCGTCCTGATCGAGGCGCTTGCCGTCGAGGAATCGTCCCCAGTACGAGGACAGGATCTCCGCCAGCTTCGAGATCAACCCGAGCATCCCGCCTCCTCGGCCGCCAGCTTAGTGCAGTCAGGACTTATCCCGCGTGCACCGAGCCGCCGCCCCAGCGGCGCATTTCCAGTGCGGCGGCGACGTTGAGCACGTTGTCCGCCAGCGGGCGGGGCAGCAGCTGGTCGGCTCGCGCCAGGCGGCGCAGCAGCGTGTTGCGGTGCGTGTAGAGCCCGGCCGCTGCCCGGGAGGCGTTGCACTGCGCGGCGATGAACGCGCGGACGGCCTCGGTGAGCTCGGGACCGGCCCCGTCGAGGCCGCCGAGCGTCCGTCGCACGAAGTCCTCGGCCCGTTCCGCATCGGAGGTCAGCAGGGCTACCAGTTCCACCTCGCCGTGCGCGGCCAGCTGCTGCGGCGAGGCGAGCCGCGCCAGCATGCGCTGCACCGTGATGGCCTCAAGGTGGCTGCGGCGAAACCCGTCCATCCCGGTGGCGGCCGACCCCAGGGCGGCCCGCATGGCCGCGACGCCCCCGATCGCGGCCCGCAGCCGGGCGATGTCGGGCTGGCCGTGCACCCACACCCACCGGGTGGCGGCGCTGGCCAGTATCGCCAGCGGCCGCTCGTCACCGGCGCAGGTGGCGATCAGGTCAGCGACCTGGTCCAGGGCGCTGAGGTCGGCATCAGGGTCGTCGCTCCACACGACGGCCGCGGTGTGCTGCCCGGCCAGCCGGTACCCCAGGCGCTGCTCGGCCCGCGCCCGCGGGATGGGCGCGCCGTCGAGCAGCAGGCTGACGGTCTCCCGCCGCTCGGCGTGGGTACCGCGGGTGAGCTCATCGCGCTCGCGGGCGATCTGGGCGGAGATCGCGACGCTGGTGTCATCGACGTAGGCCGCGATCGAGCGGCAGGAAACATCGAGCAGCTCGCGCAGCTCGCCGGGATCGGAGGTGAGCGAGAAGCAGATGCCCATCCACAGCCGGAGCGCGACCGCCTGGCCCGCACGGTAGGAGTCGAGCGCGGACTCGCTGAGCCCGCGCCGGACCAGGTCGCGCGCGATGGCCAGCGGCGCCTCGCCGAGGTTCGCGGGCACGCGCTCGCCGGGCGCGCGCAGGTTGGCGGTGGCCCAGTGCAGCAGGTTGGACCGGTTGGTGCGGCGGGTGCCCGCCGCGAGCACCGGGTCGCCCGCGATCTCGGCCCGGTTCGGCCCGGACAGCGTCGCCTCGTCCAGCTCGGCCAGCCAGTCCTCCCGCGGGTGCAGCACGACCTCCGCGCCCTGGCGGATCAGCTCACGGACCCGTGGCGACGGTGAATCCCACGACACCGGCCCAAGCTTAGCTCCCAATGAGGGCACAATGCCACGTTCAGCCGGAAAGACGGTGCACATTGTGCTTTGAGCCGGCTCCTGTGGGCCGCACCATGGCAGTATGACCTCACCCGCCACGGACCCGCCCCCGGCCGACGTTGACGTCCTCATCGTCGGCGCCGGCATCTCGGGCATCGGCGCCGCGTACTACCTGCAGCGCGAGCACCCGCAGCGCAGCTACCAGATCCTGGAGGCGCGCGGTGCCTCGGGCGGCACCTGGGACCTGTTCCGTTATCCCGGCATCCGGTCGGACTCCGACTTGCTCACGTTCGGCTATGAGTTCCAGCCGTGGCGCGACGAGGACACGATCGCCAGCGCCGGCAAGATCCTGGCCTACCTGCGCGAGACCGCGGGCGAGCACGGCATCGACCGCAACATCCGCTTCCACTCCACGGTGGCCGGCGCGTCGTGGTCGTCAGCCGATGCCCGCTGGACGGTCGAGGTGCACCACGCGGACACGGGTGAGCGCTCCACGCTGACCTGCAACTGGCTGTTCTGCGCGGGCGGCTACTACCGCTACGACGAGGGCTTCACCCCGCGCTTCCCCGGGCGCGAGCGGTTCCGCGGCCCGGTCATCCATCCGCAGCAGTGGCCCGAGGACCTCGACTACGCCGGCCAGCGAGTGCTGGTGATCGGCAGCGGCGCCACCGCCGTCACCCTGGTGCCGGCGATGGCCGATACCGCCGCGCACGTCACGATGCTGCAGCGGACGCCGAGCTACGTCATGGCCCTGCCGTCCAGGGACAAGCTCGCGATCCGGCTGCGCGCACTGCTGGGCGAGGAGCGAGGCTACACGATCGCGCGCCGCGCCAACATCCTGCGCCAGCAGGCCGTGTGGCGGCTGTGCCGCAAGTACCCGCGGGCCGCTCGCCGGGTCATCCGCAACCTCACCGTGAAGATGCTGCCGCAGGGATATCCGGTGGACGAGCACTTCAACCCGCCCTACGACCCGTGGGACCAGCGACTGTGCCTGGTGCCGAACGGCGACCTGTTCCGGTCCATCCGCCAGGGGCGCGCGTCCATCGTCACCGGCCAGATCGCCACCTTTACCGAACGGGGCGTGCGACTGGAGTCAGGACGGGAACTGGAGGCGGACATCATCATCACCGCGACCGGCCTGAACGTCCAGGCGATGGGGGGCCTGTCGCTGAGCGTGGACGGCCGGCCGGTCAGCCTGCCTGACACGATCGCCTACAAGGGCATGATGCTGTCGGGCGTGCCGAACCTCGCCTACGCGATCGGCTACACCAACTCTTCCTGGACGCTGAAGATCGGGCTGCTGTGCGAGCACTTTTGCCGGCTGCTCGGCCACATGGACTCCCACGGCTACGACACGGCGCGGCCCGAGCCCGCCGACCCGGGCATGGCGACCCGGCCGCTGCTCGACTTCGGGGCCGGCTACATCCAGCGCGCGATCGGGCAGCTGCCGCGCCAGGGTGACCGGGTCCCCTGGCTCACCTCGACCAGCTACGCCAGTGATGTCAGGCTGCTGCGCCGGCTGCCGGTCCAGGACCCGGAGCTGCGGCTGTCGCGCAGCCGCCCGGCGGCGGGGCAGGCCGCGCGCACCAGCCAGGACCGGGAGGCCGTCGCCTGATGGACAAGTTCGACTTCACCGGCGGCACCGCGATCGTCACCGGCGCGGCCAGCGGGATCGGCGAGCAGCTCGCCTACGCGCTGGCCCGCCGCGGCGCCGCGCTGGCCCTGGTCGACCGGGACGCCGAGCGGCTGGAGGCAGTCGCGGGCGAGGTGCGGCGGATCAGCGGCCAGCCGCCCGCCTGCTACGTCACCGACCTGGCCGACGAGGCGGCGACCCGCGCACTCGGCGCCACGCTCGCCGCCGCCCACCCGGGCGCCCGCCTGCTGGTCAACAACGCGGGAGTCGCACTAGGCGGCACCTTTGAGCAGGTCAGCCAGGAGGAATTCGACTGGCTGCTCGCGATCAACCTGCGGGCCGTGATCACGCTGACCCGGGCGCTGCTGCCGGTGCTCCTGGCCAACCCAGGCTCGCACCTGGTCAACCTGTCCAGCCTCTTCGGGCTGATCGCCCCGGCGGGCCAGGTCGCCTATGCCACCAGCAAGTTCGCCGTCCGCGGGTTCACCGAGGCGCTGCGGGCCGAGCTGGCCGGGGACGTCGGCGTGACGGTGGTGCACCCGGGCGGCATCCGCACCCGGATCGCCGTGACGGCCCGGGTCGCCGCCGCGGTCACCCCGGCCGAGGCGGACGCGGGCCGTGGGTCCTTCTCCCGGCTGCTGACCTACCCGCCGGAGCGGGCCGCCGAGGAGATCGTGGCCGCCATCGAGGATCGCCGCAAGCGGCTGGTCATCACCAGGACCGCCCGCGTCGCCGACGTGCTGGCCCGGCTCGCCCCCGCCCGCTACCCGGCCCTGCTCGACCTCCTGCAGCGCCTGGAGAGCCGTAAGCCCTGACCTGCCCCCGGCCCCCGGCCGCCGCGCGCCGCGGTCACCCTCTTCCGCCCGCGCCCACCATTGGTTACCATATGCGTACGATCGATTACAAATACGCATTAACCTACCGCGAGGCACCGGTCAAGGAAGAGGGGCAGCAGGCTCATCAGGCCAGGCCCCGGCGGCCGCGCACCAGCCCGGCACTGACCCCACGGCAGGCAGATCCCACGAGGAGAACCCAGCCATGACCCTGACCAGCGCAACGACCATCCCTGCCGCCGGGAAGCCACCGACCACGAGGCGATCGGTCGCGACCGTCTCCCTCGGCGACGGCACGCTCGAGGAGAAGCTGACCGCCGCGGCCGCCGCCGGGTTCGACGGCGTGGAGCTGTGCGAGGCGGACCTGCAAGCCAGCCGCCTGTCCCCGGCCCAGGCGGGCCAGGCGGCCGCCGACCTCGGCCTGCGCGTCTGCCTGTACCAGCCGTTCAGGGACTTCGAGGCCGTCCCGGCCGGCCAGCTGCGGGCCGGCCTCGACCGCGCCGAGCGCGCCTTCGACACGATGGCCGCCGTCGGCGCGGACACCCTCCTGGTCTGCTCGAGCACCAGCCCGCAGGCCATCGACGACGACGCCCTGGCCGCGAGCCAGCTGGCCCTGCTGGCCGACCGGGCCGGCGCACGGGGCATGCGCGTGGCCTGGGAGGCCATGTCGTGGGCCACCCGGGTCAGTGACTACCGGCACGGCTGGCGGATCGTCAGGGCCGCCGCGCACCCGGCCCTCGGGGTGTGCCTGGACTCCTTCCACATCCTGGCCCAGCAGCACGACCCGGCCGGCATCGGGCGGATCCCGGGCGAGAAGATCTTCTTCGCCCAGCTCGCTGGCGCCCCCCTGATGCCGCTTGACCTGCTCACCTGGAGCCGCCACCATCGCTGCCTGCCCGGAGCGGGCGACCTTGACGTCACCGGGTTCGCCGCCGTCCTCGCCGCCGCGGGCTACACGGGACCTTGGTCGCTTGAGGTGTTCAGCGACCAGCTGCGCGCCGCCCGCCCGGCGGTGGCCGCGGCCGAGTGCATGCGCTCGCTGGCGGGACTGGCCCGCGCGCTCCGCCGTCGTGATGGCCTCTCGCGGGCCAGGTAAGCCCGCGAGAGGCCATCACTGGTCGCCCACGGCATCGCGCCTGGTGCAACAGGCTGCCGTGGGCGGGGCAGATCGGGGGGCGTAGCCCGGAAGGAGAGGACCCGGCCGCGCCGCCCACATGAGGTACAGCGCTGGCGCGCCGGAAAATGTCACTCCCCTCGCGCTGACGGCTGAGAAATCAGTAGATTACCGGGCACTAAAGCGCTCATTGTGACTCAGGTCACATTACTTTTGTCATCGGGTGACGATATGCTCCGATTACGTCATTGGGTGACGTAAAGCCCCGGAACGATGTCGTTCCGGCAGCGCGGAGGGCGACGCGCCGCGCGCCGGCTCCCTCACCGCCCGGGACCGAGCAGCACCGGAACAGCCCGGAAGGAATGCAAGGTCATGGGAAAACTCGAAGGCAAGGTCGCCTTCATCACCGGCGCGGCTCGCGGCCAGGGCCGCAGCCACGCCATCCGGCTCGCCCAGGAGGGCGCCGACATCATCGCGGCCGACCTGTGCCAGCAGATCGAGACCGTGGGTTACCCGATGTCCACCCCCGAGGACCTCGCGGAGACCGCCAGGCAGGTGGAGGCGCTCGACCGGCGCATCCACGCCGCCCGGGCCGACGTGCGCGACGCGGCGCAGCTGGCGGCGGCGCTCGCGGCCGGCGTCGCCGAGGTCGGCCCGGTGGACATCGCGGTGGCGAACGCCGGCATCGCGCCGCTCTCGCTGCACCCGGCCGACCAGGAGTGGCAGGACGTCGTCGACGTCAACCTCACCGGCGTGTACAACACGGTCAAGGCCGTCGCCCCCGCGATGATCGAGCGCGGCAAGGGCGGCGCGATCGTGCTGACCAGCTCCACCGCCGGCATCAACGGCATCGGCGGCAACACGCCGGGCGGCCTCGGCTACACCGCCTCCAAGCACGGCGTGGTCGGCCTGATGCGCGCCTACGCCAACTACCTCGCCCCGTACGGCATCCGGGTCAACTCGGTCCACCCGACCGGCGTGAACACGCCGATGGTGGTCAACGAGGTCATGCAGGCGTTCCTGCAGCAGGACCCGACGATGGGGCAGGCGATGATGAACGCGCTGCCGGTCGACCTGGTCGAGCCGGCCGACATCTCCAACGCGATCTTGTTCCTCGTCTGCGACGACGGCCGGTACGTCACCGGCGTCACGCTGCCGGTCGACGCGGGGTTCACCAACAAGAAGTGACGCGACGGGCTGGTCGCGGCCACGGGGGCCGCGACCGGCCCGTGCTACCGCGCGGGGTAGCGCTCGCGGCGAACGGTCGCCTTCCTGCCCTTGATGCTGGTCCCCCGCAGCGCGGCGACCACGTCGTCGGCCGCCGACTCAGGCACCTCAACCAGCGAGAACCGGTCAGCGATCTCGATCGCGCCGATGTCCCGGCCGGACAGGTACGACTCGCCGGTGATGGCGCCGACGATGTCTTGCGGCCGTAGCCCCGACGAGCGGCCGGTTCCCACGAACAGCCGGGTCGTGCCCGCACCGGAACGGCCACGACGCGGGCCGCGCCCGGGGGCCCTGCGGCCGTCACGGCGGTCATCACCGGCGGCCGTGCGGCGGCCCCGGCGGTCATCGGCCGTCGGCAGCTCCACCTCGGGGAGCTCCTCGTCATCGCGCGGCTTTCCGCTCGCGTCATGGGCCAGCTTGACCGCGGCCAGCGCCACCTCGAACAGGCTAAAGTCCGCGCTGAGCGGCTCCACGACCGAACGGAACGCGTCGAGGTTGTCCTCGATCAGGCTCTCCCGCAGCGTGTCGCGCGTCTGCTCAAGGCGCCTGGCCCGCAGGTCGGCGACCGTCGGCAGCTTCTCCACCGCGATCGGCCGTCCGACGCTGCGCTCGATCGCCTTCAGCATCCGGTGCTCGCGCGGCTCGACCAGGGTGATGGCGGTGCCCTCACGGCCGGCCCGGCCAACGCGCCCGATGCGGTGCACGTACGACTCAGGCGCGCTGGGCACGTCGTAGTTCACCACGTGGGTGAGCTGCTCGATGTCGAGGCCGCGCGCGGCCACGTCGGTGGCCACGAGAAGGTCGATGCTCTGGCTGCGCAGCCGGCCCATGACCCGGTCGCGGTGCTGCTGGTCCATGCCGCCGTGCAGCGCCTCGGCCCGGTAGCCCCGGGCGTTCAGGGTCTCGGTCAGCTGGTCCACCTCATCCCTGGTGCGGCAGAAGACGACCGTGGCCGTCGGTGCCTCCAGGTCCAGGACCCGCCCCAGGGCGGCGGGCTTGTGCCCGCGCGGCACGATGTAGGCGGTCTGCCGCACGAGCAGGCCATCGGCTGCCAGTGACTCCTCGCGGCCGAGCTCGACCCGCACCGGGTCCCTGAGGTAGCGGCGCACCATGCCGTTGATCCGCGGCGGCATGGTCGCCGAGAACAACGCGGTCTGGCGGGTATCCGGGGTGCCGCCGAGGATCTCCTCGATCTCCTCGGCGAAGCCCATGTCGAGCATCTCGTCCGCCTCGTCGAGCACGACGATCTCCAGGCCGCCCAGGCTCAGCGTTCCCCGGGTGATGTGATCGAGCGCGCGCCCGGGCGTGGCCACCACGACGTCGGCCCCGCGGGCCAGCGCCTTCAGCTGCCGGCCGATGGGCTGGCCGCCGTAGACGGGCACGACGCGGGCGCCCGTGCCGTGCCCGTAGCTGTGCATCGCCTCAGAGACCTGCACCGCCAGCTCACGCGTCGGGACGAGCACCAGGGCGAACGGCTCGCTGCGGCCGCCTTCCTTGAGGCCCCGCTGGAGCACGGGAAGCGCGAAGGCGGCCGTCTTTCCGGTTCCTGTCGCGGCCTGCCCGACGAGGTCGCGCCCGTCGAGCAGCGGCGGGATCGCCGCCAGCTGTATGGGGGTCGGCTCCTCATAACCGAGGCCGGACAGCGCGTCGCACAGCTCCGCCGCCAGCGCCAGATCGGCGAACCCGCCCGCGGTCGCCTCGTTAACCTCGGTCATCAACAACCACCTTGCTCAAAATGCACGTCTGTACTCCTGCACTGGGACCTGGCCATGGCCACGCTACGACAGCGTGCGCCCGCCGGGGACTTCCAGCGCGACGGTGGCGTTGCCGCCACCTGCCTCATCGCACCTATGACGCTGACATTGAGCTTGGCCGCCGCCGCGACAGGCTCTCTGCCACGGCGGACACTAACTGCTGTTCATCGGGCAGGGCTGGCCTGCCCGCCTGATGGGGTCGCGCGTCGTGGTCCCCAGGCCGGTTCTCGGCGCGACGCAAGACAACTACGACCTCGGGCTATAACCAACCCGGAACCCAGTTCATTCCCGCCATCGCCGTTGCTTGTGACCCTTGCGACCCAAACTGAACGCCACCGCCCATCCTAGCCGGGGCAGCGCAATTCCTGGAGCGTGCAGGAGCGCAGCGGCGGGTGGCGCCAGGTCGCCTGCGCGGTGCGCCCGGGCAGCGAGCAGGTGATGTCCATCCGGTGCGGGGTTTCCAGGAAGATGACCTCGACCCGCAGGGTCTGCTCGTCGACCCAGCCGCCTGAGGCGGCCACCGGGATGTTGTCCCCGTGGCGGTCGGCCTGGTCGGAGGCGATCCAGCCGGCCCTGCCGACGGGGAAGGCCAGCGCGTTGCCCGGCTCGATCAGGCTGACCTGCCAGCCGCCGGCCTGCGGCCCGACCTCGATGGACGTCAGGGATGTCCCGGTAGGCAGCCAGGGCAGGGGCTGGGCGGCAGCGGCGGTAACGGTGAACGGCCCGCTGGCCCACGGCTCCCAGTCGGCGGGGGCCGGCCCGCCCCCGCTGGCCGGCAGCTCCAGGCGGGCAAGCCTGGAGCTGAGCTGCTCCTGGGCGGTGGCGGCACCGGGCGCGGACACGCCGAGGCCGGGCAGCAGGCAGCCCCACATCGCGTCGAGGATAGCCTGCATGTCCAGTGCGTAGGCGGTGGTGACGATCACCGCGTCCTGCTCGGGCAAGATCACGCAGAACTGCCCGAAGGCCCCGTCGCCGCGGTACCCGTGCCGGGACATCCAGAACTGGAGCCCGTAGCCTTGCTGCCAGTCCGGGCTGTCGTTCTGCGCGTTGCTGACCTGCTGCGACGTCGCCTCGGCTACCCACTGCCCGGGAATGAGCTGTGCTCCCTCCCACCGGCCCCGCTGCAGGTACAGCAGCCCGAGCTTGGCGATGTCCTCGGTGCGGGCGTGCAGGCCGCTGAAGCCCTGCTCGCGCCCGGGCCGGAAGGCGTGCCAGCCGACATGCCCGATGCCGAGCGGGTCGAACAGGCGGGGCCGCAGGTAGCCGGTCAGGGACATCCCCGCGTTGCGCTGCACGATGCTGGCCAGCGTGTACGTGCAGGGCTGGCTGTAGGCGAAGACGGTGCCTGGCTCGCGGTCCGGCGGGATCAGCAGGAACCCGCGGACCGGCTCGTCCGGGTCGCGCTCGAGCGCCTCGTTGAGCATCTCCCTGGTGTGGCCGGCGGCCATCGCGGCGATGTGCCGGACCTTCACCGCCCGGCTGCGCGGGTCGGTGATGTCCGCGTCGAACTCGGGGAAATGCGACACCACCGTGTCGTCCAGGTCAAGCAGGCCCTCGGCCTGCGCGAACGCGGCCGCGGTCGCGGTGAAGCTCTTGCTCAGCGAGTACAGCAGCTGCGGCCGGCCCGCGCTGTAGGGCGCCCACCACCCCTCGGCCACCACGTGCCCGTGCCGGACCACCATCAGGCTGTGCATCTCAATGTCGGGTCGCTCATCGAGGGCATCGAGGAAGCCGAGGATCGCGGCCGGATCGACCCCGTGATCAGCCGGCGTGCCCCGCCGCAGGGAAGTTGGCATGACGTGAGCCTAGATCGTCGCGCCCTGCCCGCGGAACGGGCGCGGTGACCGCCACCGGCCGAGGCCGGTGATCGTGGTGCGGGGGGCGATGCAGGTTGCGCGAAAGCAGCCGAAGATTGCGATCCCCGGCCTGTCGCCTGACGCGGGATACTTTTCTTTGGCTAAATAACCTCGATGAATTCCGATGAACTGACCTCTGAGAACTCCGGGAGGCCGGTACCGAAACGCTGCGCCATCGACGGCGCAGCGATATGACGCGGCGCCGGGCGACCGCCGCGACCTGCTTGACTCCTTCCGTACGCCATTGTGGCGAACAATATCTCCGTTAAGAAAAGAGTTTACAATGCAACGCTCAATTGTTCGATTCGTTGCCATCCCGGTCGCGTCGGCCGGCGTCCTGGCCGGGGCCGCGTTCGCGGCCCCGGCCGCGTCCGCGGCGACGGCCGCGTCCGGGACCGACACCGCAGGCAGCGTGACGCACGTGGAGTCGCTTTCCGCCCTCACGGGCCTCGAGGCCGACGGGATAACGACGAGCACGAATCCGTCGTCCGATGAGTCGATCGACCAGGCGAGCAACACGGTCTCCTTCACGTTCCCCGTGAGCGGTGGCAACGGCGACGCGAGCACGCAGACCGGGTCGGTAGACATGAGCGGCTCGGGAACTTTCGCCAGCAGCAAGGGCAGCCTGACCCTGACCAACTTGACCCTCAACCTGAAGAACGGCACGTACGGAGGGGTGGACGCGAGCGGTACGCAGGTAGTCCTGCAAGTCCACGACACCCAGAGCCAGGTAAGCGGGACTAGCCAGAGCTATGACGCCGGCGAGCTGACCATGACGGCTTCTGCTGCCGCTACCTTCAACCAGGCGCTGGGCACCACCATCTTCGCCGCCGGGGAAGACCTCGGCAGCCTGACCGCTAGCTGGACCTTCACCTCTTAAGGCTGCTCTTAAGGCTCCAGCCAGCTCGGCACCCGGTCGCGCGCGCCGGCGGCCGACAGGACCATAGGCACAACACCTCCCCCCTGCGAAAACGGCCCGCTAGCTGGCATTTCCCGGTTATGCGGGCCGTTTTCCCGTTATCCCGCCGCGTGACACCTGCGCGGGGCACGGGACGTGCGGCCGATGCCGCTCATGCCCGGAACACGAATATGGCCTGGGGCGGCAGGTGATCTTCGACCGGGGCCGCCCACGGGCATTCCCGCAGGGCGGCGCGGAGCGCTTGGGGATTGCGTGTCGGTACTAGCCTCGATGATTCAGGCGTTGGACGGGTTTGGTTACTGATTGTGCTGGTGCCGGTTTTCGGCTGTGGTGTCTGGTTGTCGTTTCCGGGCTGGCAGGGCGGGCGGCCCGATGGCGTCGG
>Ga0335075_10005218_pt1 | contig 20219 bp, 17 predicted proteins | sample Lox_Sample_24_FD_206723 | JGI IMG/M metagenome (GOLD analysis project Ga0335075, IMG submission 206723) | Soil microbial communities from Loxahatchee National Wildlife Refuge, Florida, United States - Lox_Sample_2.4 | ecosystem: Environmental > Terrestrial > Soil > Wetlands | place: USA...
TCTGGGGGTTCAGCCCGAATGCTTTGGGCGTGGTACGCAAGGCCGCTTCGACGGCAGCCAGTTGTTTTTCGTTCAAGCGGCGGGGGCGTCCGGGCCGCTGGCCTTCGGCCAAGCCGGCCAAGCCCTCGGCTTCGAACCGTTGCACCCAGTTTACAACGGTATGATGGGAATCACCCAGCAGTTGCGCAACCTGTGGACAGGTCACGCCCTGAGCCACCAGCAAAACGCCGTGGAGACGATGGTCATAGCGGGAGGCGTCGTTGCGCCGAATCTCATCCTGAATGGCCATGATCATGTTTTCTTTATCGGAGATGGTTAGCGCTTTCATCATGCCAACGATACATCCGCTGGCTATTATATGCAATTATTTATGACGCTGTGTTTAGAGACCCTCCGGGAGCATTTTTGGGCGCACTCCGTCTAAGGAAGACGTGATGAAAACGCTCATTGCCATTACAATCATCTGCGCTGTTGTTTCCGCATTCAATTTAAGGGCCGAAGACGCGCCATCCGCATCAACTCCTTACGATCCTGCGCCGGACCACCTTTGGAATCGGCTGAACAAGGCGCTGTTTATCAGGACGGACGCTGACGGGACGCAATTCGGCTTTAATGAGCCCGATATTCTTTACTGGGTCGGGACAAAACACCTCCTGGATCAACCATCGCATCAACAGGCTTTGGCCATTCTTGACGAGTTTATCCATTCGCACGGTGAACGATTGATTCGTGATCCGCTCAAGCGCACGTTATTGCAGCGCGATTTGTGGGAACTTTTTGATTGGGTGGGCTGGCCGGGGCCCAATTCGCCTTTTCCGCAGGAGCGCAAAGAGCTCGAAAGCCGCCTGGCGGTCTTGATTCGCAGACTTGCGCTGACTACCAATGAGATTGCGTCATTGCCGGATAACTATGCTCAAGGTGCGCGGGACAATTTGCCCGACTTGCCGCAAGGGCTCTTCGAAACCAACGGAGATTGGGTGAATCTTACACAGGGCCCTTACGGCGAAGAAATTGCGCCGGCACATGATCATTATTTTGGGGCCTGTTCCCCATTTTTGGTGATGATGCACGCACCAGGAGCGCGGGAAACGACCACGAATTATCTAAATCAATTGAACTCCGTTGATCGAGTTTGGACCTATCGAAGGAACAGTTTTGATGGTGCCGATTCCCGTGAATTCCTGGATTTTAGCCCTAACCTGCCGCAGTTTCCGGCCAAAACCGAATTTGCTCTAGTCCGCCGCATGTGCGTAATCGACCAGAGCGGCAGCATCGTGCCGACGCCAATTATTGAGAGTATTCAAATGCGGCGCTATTTGGCCATAGCCGACCCAACGAGTTTGATAATCTCGAATCGGGTTATTATCAAACCGCCGGAAGAATTTTTCGAATTCCGGATGGATCGAAGGCAGGGCACTCGTCTTCGAGAGTTGCCGAAGGATGAAACGGATTTCAATTTTTTTATGACCAAGGGTTTCGACCAGATTGAAGGAACGCGCCGGGTACAGCGGCCCACGCGAAGCCGATCGGTCCTGGAAGACTGTGCCACTTGCCACTCTGGGGCGGGAATCTATTCAGTTAACAGCTACATGCGCCTGTTTAGCTCTCGCTACTTGTATCCTCCTAAACCTATTAGTGGGCCGGTGAGCGACACAATTAGAGCTGCCATCGGCTGGAAGGAGGGCCGATTCAGTTGGGGACTATTGCAGGGGCTATGGAATCAGGCCAATTGAGCCCTTTAAACCATCCAACTTCCAGGCACCAACATCCAGAAAAGGTTCAAGCTTTGAATCTCCAATTTTGTGAGTTTGGGCTTGAGTATTCTCTGGAGCTTGGATGTTGAAACCTGGAGCTTTTCCTTTACTTGCGGTGCCACCAACATGTCACTTGCCATGCCTATCCGTTGTGTTACAGATAAACACATGCAAAGTGCCAAGGCTTTTGCCGCCCAAAACCAAACCTCACCACTCGGTCCGCATTCCATTCAACGCCGCGACCCCGGCGCCCGCGATGTCGAAGTAAAAATACTTTACTGCGGGGTCTGCCACACCGACCTGCATTTTGTCCGAAATGAATGGGGTGGAACAATCTACCCATGCGTGCCGGGCCATGAAATCGTCGGGCGCATCACCCGAACCGGCGCCGCGGCCAAAAAATTCAAGGAAGGGGACATCGTGGCCGTAGGTTGCATGGTGGATTCGTGCCGCGAATGCGACAGTTGCAAGGAAGGACTTGAACAATACTGCGAACGTACGCCCACCTATACTTATAATTCCGAGGACAAAAAGAACGGTGGCATAACGTACGGCGGTTATTCCGAGAGCGTAGTTGTGGACGAGGATTTTGTTTTGCGAGTGCCTCGAAACCTCGATCTGGCAGGCGCCGCGCCGCTTTTTTGCGCCGGCATTACGACGTATTCACCCCTTCGCTTTTACAAAGTCGGCAAGGGCCAAAAAGTCGGCATTGTGGGTTTGGGCGGCCTGGGCCACATGGGCGTGAAACTGGCCCGGGCGTTTGGCGCGCACGTGGTTGTTTTCAGCACCTCTCCGGGCAAGGCCCAGGATGCCATCCGGCTGGGAGCGCATGAGGTGGTCATGTCAAAAAATGAGGATGAAATGAAGAAACAGGCGAATAGCTTCCATTTTATCCTGGATACCGTGGCGGGCAAACATGACATCAACCCTTATTTTAACTTGCTCAAACGCGATGGCGTTTTGACCCAGGTGGGTGTGCCGCCGCAACCGCTCGAAGTCGCCGTTTTTAATCTGCTCAAACGTCGCTCATTCACCGGCTCGATGATCGGGGGCATACGCGAGACGCAGGAAATGCTCGATTTCTGTGGCGAGCACGGCATTCAATCGGACATTGAGATGATTCCCATTCAAAAGATCAATGAAGCCTACGACCGGCTGCTCAAGAGCGACGTGAAGTACCGGTTCGTGATCGATATGGCATCCCTCAAGTAGACGACATCATTTAGCAAAACTGGCATTTTGCAAAACGCATTTCCGTAATTTCGCGGTGAACTTTGCAAAATGCGTTCTTTAAGGAGTTTACCGGAGATGAGAGCGCAAAAAACTTCAAGAAACTTTGAATTTCCAGGCATCCCATTCGCTGGCATGTAGAACGCTAAAGTAAGAGGCGGAAGGCAAGCGTCTTTCGGGAAATCGCGGGATACTGCGACGGGAAAAAAGACCAACTTTGCCTTCCGCTTAAAATTTTTACTCAAAACCTTTGGAGATATGGCTAAATCTATACGCATGCAGGAAATTGAAGAACAACGCGCCAATTTGACGGCGCCATTGCCTCGGGGCGGGTCGTTCTGGGAACATTGGTTCCAGAATCAGGCTCCAAGCCAGAAATTTTCGACTACCGGTCCCCTGGATGAGCACAGCATTTGGGAAAAGGCCGTCAAATGGGAGATCTTAGCAACGGACGGTAAGAAGTACTGATTTGAATTTGTTGCGGTTTGAAAATTAGCCGGGTGGCTGAGAGACGGATTCACCCCGATGCAGGCATTCCTCAAATGGACCGCGAATGTCATTCCAATGTCAAATAAACCCGGCTGCCGTCCTGACGCAGTGTTCCACCGGGATTTTGGGCCAGGAAAAGCCGGCTGGCATCCACTTGTCCGGAACTCATTAGGTAGCTGCGAACTGCTCTGGCACGGTTCGTCGCAAGAGTTTTGAGATCGGATTCCGTGACAGGGATGATGGCCTCCAGGAGCGCTTCGCGCGGATCCATTGGCAGGGCAACCTTCGAGGCGGACGTGGATGGAGGAGGCGGGGCTTGCTGCGCCGAGGCGGGCCCTGTTGATTTGGTCAAATATTCTCCTTGTTTGACGGTGGTGGTTTCCGGCGATTTGATCTGTGACGCAATGGCCGCGAGATTCGTGTTTGCGGCGATGATCCGGGGGCTAAGGGCGCCCTTCTCGAGAGCTTCATCGTAAAGTTTTGTTACCAAACGTGCGCGGTCTTTTGCCGTCACCACAACCGCATCGGGCGGGGTAATCTGCCTTTCCGATCTGCTAAGTGATTTCCATTCGCGGGCGCGAAGTTCTTTTTCAAAGGCAACTTGCTGCAAAGCCCGGCCGTCCGCCACCGGATCCACACTGCCAGAAATTTGGAGTTGCAGGCCCGGCCGGTTATAAAGCGCTTTCACGATTATGTCCAATTTCTTTCTGGTTGCATCGGTCAAATCCGTGCTGGCCGGGTCAAAATCCTCGTGCTTGAGTTCCTCTCCGCTGCCGCCACCGCCAAAAGCGGCCCCAATTAATGAAAACGGCGCCGTGGCGACCTTGGTCAGTATGTTGACAAGGGCCCTTTGGACGACTCTGCCAATCCGGAACTTGGGATCATCCAGGCTGCCCTGGATGGGAACATCCAATACGATTCGTCCCTGGCGATCCTTTAAAATGGCGATGGCCAGGCGCACGGGAAGTTTCGTCGCATCCGGGCTATCGACTTTGTCGCCGAAGTTAAACTGGTTGAGTGTAATGACGTTTTCCGATTGTAAGTTTCGGCCCACGACCGTGTACTGAAGACTAACGCTGAGGGCTCCGCGCGCGATGCGGTAACCGGCAAATTTTCCCGAATATGGGCTTGTCGGCACCAGGTCCATATTGGTCATGAAAATGGTCACCTGATTTGTGAGAGTCCCGCTGAAGGGGTTGATGCGACCGGTAATTCTTGCCGGGCTGACGCCGTCCACAAGCGCATGGAGGTTCACATGGCCGTGTTGAAGTTCCTTCGAAGAAATTCCAGTGATCGTGCCTCCGGCGTTTTCAATGACCATATTGACATTCGGGGTCAACGAACGGTCGGTAAAGGCGATTTGCGCGTTGGTGATGGCGATCATCACAATGGTGACCGGCGGTATTGCATTTGTTGCCGGCGTGGATGAAGTCTTTGCCACGGCGGGAGCGTTGGTTTGCTTTGTGCCGGGCGGCTGCAGCGACGCAAGGAGATTAATCGTGCGATTTGTTTCGATAACGACATTCGCTGAAACATCGTTCACAGCAATCCTTTTGATGGACGCGGAGGGCGGATTCAGATTCGCATCAATACCTGAAACCCGAATCTCGTCCCATTTCAATAAATCATGGCCTTTGCGGTCCACAGCGTGAAAATTGTCGAGCCATGTATCTCCCTTGAACGTTACTTCCGGCAATTCATGCGAAGGAGTGAACATATGGACGTCGCCATTGAGGCCGAGATCGGCGCTCGGAATCAGCAGGTTGAATTCAGATTCGCCGTAGGGCGCCAGCGTGCTCAGGTCGAGCCTGTCCAGGGCAAGTCGGAGGTCAATGGCAGGAGGGGAAATTTCGGCAGTGATGCCTACATTGATCGTGCCGTTTTTGTTCCAAAGCATCGAAACGTCGGCGGTGACATTGGTACCCGGGTAATTGGAAATGTCCTTAACGTCCACGTTAATTCTGTTTAAATCCAGCGTCGCCGGCCGGGAGTACGCGAGATCCAGGAGATGTCCTCCGCAGTTGGTGAAGTCGATTTCGTGTATGATGCCGGTCCATTTATTGGTAGTATTGATCAGCATGGCGACGGCGTTTGTGATCGAATTCAAAAAAAACAGGATGCCTCCCGGTGCGCTGGGCTTGCTTACCTTCGGTTTGCCGATTTGGATCAGGTTGAAAGCCATGTTTTTGCCGCGTTCCAAATAGACGGCCGCATCGGTGAACTTCATGAGTCCGATTTCGCCATGGTGCGATTGAAGCGCCCCGCTCACGCTCGTTTCGGCGAAATGGCCAAGATCAATAATGTCGTTCGTGTAGCCCTGCTGCCCCAGCCTGAAATGATAGAGACCAAATGCCGCATTGGTGACCTCGGCCACATGATTGGACGAGTCCCATTCAAACCGGTAATTCGCACAAAAGGCGGACTCTCCGCTGCGAATATCAATGGGCAGGATGTCCTGGTACAGAGGCTTGAATTTGTTCACGATGACGTCGAAAACGGCCACATTGCCGGTGGAGCGGGGCGGAGTGACGCAAAAATTTCCGCGCCACGAAAAATAATCGCCAGCGTCAGTTTTGCCAAAGAGCGATCCGGAACCGCCGGAGTCGGGCACAGTGCATAGATTGCTGGCCGCCAGATATACGGGGCCAACGATGCGTTTGAACGGCGTGCGGACCGTATAATCCGCAATACTCATGCTGGCATCCGTCACGTAAAGGCGTTTGACGCGGACCATGAGCGGTTTGGAGGCTTTTTTTGGGGGCGCATTTGTGGGCGTAGTGGAGTATTTCTTCAAAATGTCAGAGAAATTAAAGGTATGATCCTTGTTCATCTGCGCGCGGACATAAGGATCGGTGACCCTGATTTCCCGAAATGTCCAGGCCTGGCGGACGATGGATGAGAGCTCAAGATTCACATAGACTTCATTCCATGAAAGAAAAGGCTTGTTGTCTTTATCCAGAATGAGCAGGCCGCGAATGGTTAGGGATGGAACAAACGGGTTTACGGCCACCTTCTGAATAGTCACCTTGCGGTCCAGGTCTTCCGATAATTCCTTGACGGCCACTGCGCGAATAATGGGAGGGAGGATGACAAAGCCGATGATTGCGTACAAAAGTAAAATCCCCAAAACCCATAATGCGATTTTGCGTGTCCGCACCGGCATCGAACTCCAAAAAGCCATCTTCATGAGACGCACAGGCAAATATCACAGAATTGGCGATTCAGTCAATTTTTGTTCCGACTGGGGACATATTTCAGGGTGACCCGTCTTCCGGCGGGGGCTTGAAATAATGCGGTTCCGTCATGACCAGTGACGATTTTGTCGCTCGATGGCAGCGAAAAGGCAGACAACGAATATTGAGCATCCCGGACCAATCCACAAATCCGATACGCCCGTCGATTGTGTCCGGGAATATAGAGACTGACCAGGTCTGGACTATAGCTGACGTCAAGATCTCCTATTTCATAATGGTATGAGCGCACTCCAAATGGCTTGATTTGGATGCGATTGATTTTGATATCAATGCCGTAAACCATCTCGCGCAGGACCATTGCGGTGATTTCCGGGTACTCGTGGTAATACGGTGCTCTGATTAAATTCCCGTGCGCATCGTAACGTTCGGTCAGCCACGTATGCTCAAGCAAATCGTCCTGGACTGGTCGAAAATACTTGAAAAAGTTCGTCACATCTCCCGTGGCATAGCGCGCGGCCAAGTCAAGCCACCAAATCCGGGCCATTGCCGTTGCAGAATCGCCAGTATTGCCGCCAAAGCAGTCCGCAGGACCATAATATTTTTCGGAGGTCCAGGTGCCGCGATTTCCTGGATGCGTGTGGGTCCCGCTATCGAGCCGCTGAAAAATGGCTGCCGCTTGTTTCTCGTCAGCCGCTCCGAAGGCCACCGCCGCGTAGTTGCCGTCGTAGTCCACCATATCGCGGACGGACCAATCACCGTTGCGCTGAGTGACATAATGGTCGTGGCCATCCCATAGAGCCTCGTTCAAGCCTTCTTTAATCGCTGCAGCCAGGCGTGTATAACGGTCCGCATCCGCGCTGTTTCCGCAGAATTCCGCCACGGCGGACATTTCCGGCAACAGGCGCAGCAGCATCGCATTGCTGTCCAGTGTGTAACCGCGGCGGATGAAAACATCAATGAAGAGCGGTCCGCCCACTTTGACGAGTTTGCGGTTCGGATCATAATTATCGAGGACCCAATCCGTGGCGGCTTTCAGTTGGGGGTAATTCGCCCTCAACCAGGATTCATCTCCGGTCGCATCCGCATAATCGATGGCTGCAAGCACCCAGAAGATATTCGGGCCGGTTTGGGTCGCCCTCGATATGGCAATGTAGGTGGGCGTGCCGTCGATAAAATGATGAGGAACCTGCCCATGATTTAGATGGTCTTCCGCCAATTCCAAAATCTGCCGGGCTTGTTCCTGCAAATATGAATTTCCGGAATAACTCAGTGTATTGACTGTGGACCAGGAATCAGGATCGAAAAACGTGTATAGGTCGCCATACGGCCGTTTGGGCGTGGCCAGCGTAGGATAGGCGCTGCCGGGGTGCTCAAAGCTTCCCAGTACCCCGGCAGCGCTGCCGTAAATAGCGGTGTAAAATGTCCTGAGATCGCGCAAGGGCATGGGATTGTCCCGCGCAACCGCAAAACCAGGAAAGGCATAATCGTTGGGATAAATGGCCAGTGACGTCAAAAATTTAGCGCGGAGAGATGGTTCGAGAGCTGGGGCTGATTTCCAATCGGGCCTTTGCCATGCTTCCGGCGCAGGATAATTGCCCGCCAAAATTGCTTGCAGCCCCACGCCGTCGTCAGTACCGAGGGAACACATGGCCCAGGCATTCGGACTGGCGGCAGGATCCGCCACGACCGAAATGGAGCCGTGGCGATTATCCATCGTATAAAAATCGCGCAACGAATTTGTCGTAAAAAATGTCCGGTCACCACAATTGACATACTGCTCGACCCCGCGGTCGAAAAAGCCATTCATGAACCATTGATTTGCGAAAACGCCTATCTGGATGGCCTTGAGTGGTCGGGAATGAGTAACGGTTGTTTGGGCCGTAAGCGTGAAATGGCGGCTGTTTGGCAGGAGCATTAGGGTCCATGTGCTGGTCACGTTTGGATGCGACTTTCGGTCTCGGATATCTTGAATACGGACCGTTAATCCAGGGAGGGCAGTCTGAAAGACTTTATAGGAAATGGATGAACCGGCGTCGGACGAACGATGTATCTGGCCATTGGAATCAATAGTTTCAAGAACAATGTCGGCGCCCGTTTCAGGGTTGGTTGCCAGCAAATTGCAGCCGTAATGGCCTTGACCGGAAAAGTCACCTTTTAGAACATCGATGGACGGATGCCTTTCATTGAATTCGAGGTGGACGAAACCGTTCTCCATGATGAGCCGTTGATCCTGGACCTTGAACGTAGGGTCCGCGGCGCGGGCCGCTGTTGCGACCGCGGAGAAAATCGTGATCAACAGGAGACTTAATTGACGGGCAAAACGGTTTGACATGGATGCGTAATATATCCCGACGGAAATTTGTCAAGACTGGGTTGGTCCTGGGCGGCGGCTTTGCTCTTGCCGCGAAACTGGGCCGGTGCTTCGCCGCTGAAACGGAAAATGTCGCGGCGGCGCCTTCTTTGCCGCCGGTGGTTTATACCTTCAATGCGCGGTCACTCAAGAAGCTCGACTTAAAGGAGCCGTCCAACGCGGCACGCGTTTGGGACACGCTCCACGTTTTGGCGGCCCTCCAGGGATTGGCCAATCGTGTCACCCCGCGTTTTTATCTCTTTTATTGTGAAGAATTCGGCGTAAATACCGATCGGTTTTGGTTCAATTGGTTTCGCGGCGAAGATGGCTGGCTCCGAGACACGAAGATCCGGCGGTTGGCGGACGTGGCGGATGCAATTGTGACGTTCCGGGAAGCATTTGACGGTTTGGTTGTTTATGATCCAAACGTGCCTGCGACGTCGAACGTGGCGTCCACAGCCGCCGGGGTGGAGCGGTTGCTGCCCGTGCGATTGGATCGTTCGCAAACGTCGCTTTTCACATTGCTCACGAAGCGCCTGAGTATTCCCGTAAAGCTCTGGCTCGTGAACCCGGATGGTTCACCGAAGTTCACCGGAAGGGGCCAAATTCCCGATTGTGACATGGTGTCTTCGGGCAGCGCGAAAGTGGATGCGTATCGCTGGGCGTCGCAACGCTGGCTAAAAACGGGCGCGTGCGGGCCGGGCGTAGCAGCGTATTACATCGATGCGTGGTGGTTGCGACGTCCGCTCAATGCCGGACCGGAAATGCATACGCTGTCAAACCATGATTGGTTCATCGCCCGGCGGGCGTTTTTCTTTGACCTTTCCCCGTGGGGCGACGAGGCGCCCGTGGATGAGCCGCATCAGCCGCTGGGAACGGACAGTTTCTGCCTGTTGGCCATCTTGCGCGACCTTTATGACTGCGCGGACCGGGGCATCGTCAAGATTGGTGGTTTTCCTCCCTGGCCATTCAAGTACACCACGTTTAACGGGGCGGGAAAACACGAGGGGGTTGCGACGGAATGGGAATTCATCAGATTAATATCGCAATACAACGCCTATGCCGAAGCCGACGCCGCAGGCCTGGGCGCCATAGCTAATGCTTCCTTCTTCCAACATTACCCGTTGCAAGCGCGTTATTCGCAGCCGAATGCAAAGCCATCGCTTTCAGACTGGAAAACACGGGGATTTGTTGGCGCTGACGGGCGGGTCGCAAACAAGTTATTCGTTGGCCATTATCTTGGCGATTACGACAGCCCGTCCTGGCTTTACAAAGCGGTTCCAAAATTCTTTCGGGACCCGGCCCGTGGCGAAGTTCCGCTGGGTTGGGCCTTTGACCCCAATCTGGCAGACCGCGCGCCACAGGCTTTGGTGTATGCCTATCGCCACGCGACGGCAAACGACTTTTTTATCGCCGGCGATTCTGGGGCGGGCTATCTGAATCCGCGCGGCCTGATTGACCGGCCAGTTTCGATGTTGCCTGACGGGTTGAAAGCCTGGCAGGAATACTGCCGAGGGTATTTTGAGAAATGGGGGATGACCATTACAGGGTTCGTCCTGGAAGGAGCCAGTGGCCGTTCGCACGAGGCCGAATTTAGCGCCTATCGCCAGTTCAGTCCGGATGGATTGGGAACGCAATTTGAGGAAGGCGCGGCAGTCATCGAGGGTGTGCCGATTTGCCCGGAGCACGATTTGCCGGAATCGGCTGACGATGCGGCCAGGATGATTGCGCGGGTCGCAGCGGCGCATCCGGGGCGCCGGCATTTTCTTTGGGCGCGCACGACGTTGAAATCGCCGCGGTGGTATGCGGACGTTTCGCGCGTGTTGCGCGAACAATTTCCGGATGCCCCTGTGGAAATCGTGGATCCCTACACGTTTTTTGGGTTGATTCGGACTGCAATGGGACCATGAACCCGCTTGTTGCGCCGCTGCACGCGACGCTACACGGCGCAGCGCGCCGTGTTCCACCACACTATGGTTCACCCAAAGTTTCAGTGATTCGGGAAACTCGCAAAAAATTTCCTTTTCTATTCTTTTAGTTCCTTATGATAATTTCGTGAGTATGGATGAAAAACGCATTTACATTGATTGAACTGCTGGTGGTCATCGCCATTATCGCCATATTAGCGGCGATACTGTTTCCCGTGATGTCCAATGCCAAGGCCAAGGCGCAGGAAGCGTTTTGCATGAACAATCAGAAACAACTGATGCTCGCCACAAGTTTGTACATGAACGATAACAAAGGGCTCATTCTGCCCTTATGGATCGCGCAGGGGGCGCCAGACTGGCCAAACGCGCCATATAATGCGGCGCTGTTTTCAATTCAAAATCCGCTTGCTTTGTGGTGGCCGGATAACCTGCGCCTGAGTGGTGAGTCGGTGACACGCGAAATGGTGGACTGCCCGGCATTGAGCCAGCCGGCGACTCTTAACCAGGGCGGCTCCATCAACGCAAATCTTCCCCTGGGCATCGGCATGAATTTCCCGGAATACGGATGGACTGAACCGGATGCACCCGGTCCGTTTTATCCAACCGTGCCTTATCCCGGTCAGTCCAGTGTCAGCCAGCCCAGCCAATCCATCGTATTTGCAGACGCGGGGGAAATCTCCAATTCGAATGAACCGGATGCGGATAATTGGAGCGAGGTTCCTGGCGGCGGCTCGGCTTATTTTCGGGCGCCGTCAGATCCCGCGGGCTATGCCACCGGCGATGCCCGATCTGTGCCGCGCCATATAAAGCACGTGAACGTGGCCTTTTTTGACGGACATGCCGGAGCGATCAAAAACAGCGCCATCGGTTACCAGGACGCGCGGACGGATGGCGCGGCTCTTTGGCCGCGCAATAACAACGGACTAGCGCCGTAGTGCTTTTGTACAGCAACAATGAGAATTGCACGTGGCTGGCGGGTTTAGTTGCATTTTGCATTGGCAGCATCGCGTATTTGGCCGAAATACCCGTGGCACGATTTGGGCTATTTAGTGTTTGTTAAAAATAGCCAAACTGAGGAGGTCTTATGCTAGGATGGACATTGGTATTCTTGATCATCGCGCTGATTGCCGCTCTGTTGGGCTTTACAGGGATTGCCGGCGCAGCAGTGGGCATCGCGCGCATTCTATTCGCAATATTCCTCATCCTGTTTGTCATTAGCTTGATCATTCAGTTAGTCCATAGCTGATCTTACAAGAATTCCAGCACTCGTCTGAGTTCGGCGTCTGTATTGTAATAGTGAGGCGAGATGCGGATGTAATTTTGCCTGGAACGGTCGGTTCGTAATGAGGTCACGATGCCATTCTCGACTAATTTTTTGTGGAGAGCAGGCATGTCACGGTCGTTTGCAAAAAAGGAAATCATGCTGCCCGCGTTTTCGGGAGGGGGAGTTGCATTCAACACGGCATAGCCACGCTTTTGTAATTCGGGCACCAGCCAGGCGCGTTTTCTGAGCAGTTCAGCGCTGATATTGTCAATGCCGACTTCGAGTGCCAGTTCCATTGCGGCGATGAGTCCAGTCACGCCCACCAAATTCTGCGTTCCAGCCTCGAATTTCCGGGCGTCGTTTCGGAATTCGATGGTTTCCTGGGCGACAAAGTTCGGACTGCGGATGTTGTGCCAGCCATAGACAGGCGGGTTTAAACTTTCCTGGAGAGCGCGGCGCACGTAGAAGATGCCCGCGCCGCATGGGCCGAGCAGCCATTTATGGGCGTCCGCGGCCAAATAATCCACGTGCTCTACCGTTGTAGGAAAAGCGCCGAGGGTTTGGATGGCATCTAGGCAAAACAAAATTCCACGGTCGCGGAGCAGTTTCCCGATTTCTTCAACCTCAAGCCGGAAGCCGCTGATAAAATGGCAGGACGCAAGGGCGACGAGCCGGGTGTTTTCATCAATTTGACCGGACACATCGCGCGGACGAATCATTCCGAGGCCGCGCGTATTCAGGAGGCGAACTTCGACATTTCGTTCGGCCAGCGACATCCAGGGATAGACGTTGGACGGATAATCGTCGTGATAGATGAGGACATTATCGCCGCGCCTGAATTTCAGGCCGGCTGCGACAAAACTCAGGCCGAGCGAGGTCGGACCGACAAGGGCGGCTTCTTCGGGTTGGCAACGAATGAGTGTGGCAGCCAGTTTGCGTGCGTGTTCGAGGCGCTCGATCATGAACTCCTCCTGGTCGCCCAGCGTGCCCTGCGCCGCGCAATCGGCGATGGCGTCAGCGACGCGGCGGGGCAGGGGACAAACGCCCGCGTGGGCGAGGAAGATTTTCTCGCGGGCCACGGGAAATTCCCGGCGGCGCAGCTCTTCATTGGAATGAATTTCCGAAATAGTCATGGAAATTAAAAATCAGCTGCCGTCAAAACGCGGTAAATATCGCGTTGAAATAATGCACCCAAAACACGACGACGTTGTACGCGATCACGATGGCAATCAGGAAGTAGATGATCCGGCTCACAATTCGAGCGAACAACCGCAGGAGGCGAAAGCCTTCTTCGTGATAATAGGTCTGCAAACGTTTCAAGGTGTCGTCAAGATGGCCGCTGATTTCGCCGGTATGATAAAGATTTGCAAACATTTCAGGGAAATACCTTTCCTGGCGGACGAGTTCAGCGGCGGTCATGCTGGCTTCAAATTCCGTTTTCCATCCGGAAATCTGTTTTTTTAAATACGGCGAGCCGCTGGCAGCGGCGGCCATAGGCCAGCATTGAACGATGGAGAGCCCGGAATTGACCAGGGCGTCCAGAGCGGTAGTGAGGCGGTAGAGAGCCAGATATTTCAAGGCGGTACGCAAGAGCGGGACCACCTGATGCACATATTCGAGGACCGCGCGCCAGCGTTCGCCGCGCTTTCCCTGGCATGCAAAAATAAAAAATAAAATGCTCCCCCACAACAGTCCATAGACCACGATCTTTTCCACGATGAATGGGATGCACATTATATAGTTGGCCTGCATGATTCCCATAGCGAGGGCGATTAACAAGCCGAGGGGAAAGACCAGAAAAAATACATGCAAATTAAGAGCAGCCACCGCGAGGCTCGAGATTGTCTCGCGAATGATCTGAACCCGCGCCTCGTAATAGTCGCCGAGCGCCTTGAAACTGTAGTCGAGCCGGCCGGACTGCTCGCCGGCAGACAAGAGGGCAATATCGAACTCCGGAAGCCAGCCATGTATCTGGAGCATGGCGTCACTGAAGCTGAGTCCATTTTTTAAGTGTTGGATCAGGCTGAGAATGAATTTTTGCGAAGTCCGAAGGGCCGAATTGTTCGCGGACATCTCCAGGGCTTGAATCAACGGAACGCCCGCCGCAATCATCGAAGCCAATTGATGATAAAGTTCAGCGCGCCGCTTCAGTTGGCCTGTGGTGAGAGTCACCGGCGCAAATTAGAACAAAAACCGGAAATTAAAAATGATTTTTAACTGGCAACGGCCACGCTATCCAGGGCCGCTTTGAAATCGCGCTTGCCGCGTGCGCCGACCATTTGATTAACGACCTGGCCGTTTTTGAAAAACAGCAGGGTAGGGATGGAACTGACGCTGTATTTGGAAGCGAGTTCCTGCTGGTCGTCAGTATTGATCTTGCCGATTTTGACTTTGCCGTCATATTCGGCGGCCAATTCGTCCAGCAACGGGGCTATCATTTTGCATGGACCGCACCATTCGGCCCAAAAATCCACAAGAACGGGTTTGGACGATTTCAAAACTTCCGTTTCAAAGTTTTCGTGCGTCAGCGTGACGATAAGATTCGAGGCCATAAGCGAATAAAAACCCTGGCAACCGGTTACGAACTGACCGCGGTATTGAGCATGACCATCATCCAAATTGTGGTGCCGATTGCGGCAACGCCCGCCACGGCTGCGGCGATGGCCAGGGCGGTGTCCACGGGACTGGCTGCAGCGACAACGACGGGAGCGATGGCGACACGTCCGGCGGGCGGCGCGGGACGGGCGGCCGGTTGTTGCGCGGCGGCTGCGGCTGCGGCCGGTGAAACCGGGGCGGCGGTCGTCGTGCGCGGCGCCGCAATGGGCGCGGCGGTGCCGGGGGCGGGACGCGGCGCACCGGGGGTAGATCCCGGAATGCCGCCTGGCGCCCCTGTCGGGCCGCCCGGAGGCAGCGTCGGCAACTTAATCGTCGGCGCGGCGGACGGTTTGGGTGGTAAAGTGATCCGGACGGTTTCCTTTTTGGGCTGTACCTTGCCGGTGGATTTTTTCATCGGGGTGACCGGAGCGCCGGGCACACCAGACGGAAGAGGCGGTTGCGGATTGTCTGCCATAATCTTTCAAGTCAAAATAAGTCGCGCCCGTAATCTGTCAAACTAAATTTGTTCGAATCGTTGAAACGTTGAAGGGTTGAAGCGTTGAAGCGGTCGGCATTCGATGATCGATGTTTCCTGGTTGGCCCCAACCTGTAGTGGGTGATTTGGGCGGAGATACGAATATTTTTGCCGCAGAAAATTAAAATGCGGGCTGGCGATAAAAATCGCTGGCCCGCTGCAAAAATGATGCGCGCTAAATTAGCGCCGCTCGCGGCGTTCACCGCGATAATCTGAGCGTTCTCCGCGTGAGTCACGGTTACCGCCGCCGAAGCGCCCAGCGGGGCGTTCTTCGCGCGGACGCGCTACGTTGACCGTGATAGCACGGCCCTGGAATTCCTTGTTGTGGAACTGGTCTATTGCCTTTTGAGCTTCTTCCGCTGAGGCATATTCGACGAAGGCGAAACCGCGGGATTTGCCGGTCATCTTGTCGAGCATGAGGTTCACGGAAGTCACTGCGCCCGCCTGGGCGAAGTAGTCCTGCAGGTCATTCTCGCCGGTTTGGTACGAGAGGTTGCCTACAAACAGTCTGGTCGGATTCATAATACACTGCGCCTGTTCAACGGAAACATGTGGGAGGTCTTGCTACGGGCAGGAGCACTGAATGTCATTTTCGGTTCTGTTTCGGACAATCTGTCTTGTTGACACCGCACCGTTCGTATTTGAACGAAGCAAAACCGTTTTAGCATAACCGTAGCTAAAGTCAAATAAAATACTACAGAATTTTTAAGGGAAACTTCCTTAAGCAATTCTACGCATTTGTGCCCGAAAATGCAGGAAAAACGACGGGTGCCTTAACCGCATGGCCGGTTTTTCGTGTTGCCTGCGACGGACATCTGTTATCCGCCCCTGATCAAACTGTAACGCTTACGGCGATTGTTTGAAAGCGATTTTCGTTGTCCGCCCGGCACCACTCAGATAAAACCCCGTTCGCATGGATTCAATCCAGGAACAACGCAACTTCTACGCAAACTTCGTCGCGTCGAGCGCCGGCTCAAACGACGAACGACTCATCGCCGCATTCGCCTCCGTGCCGCGCGAGCGTTTCCTGGGTCCGCCACCGTGGTCCATCGTTGCGGGCAAGCGTTACGTTATTACGCACGAACCGCGGTTATTGTACCAGGACGTCGCGGTGGGCCTGGCCGTGGCGAAGGGCATCAATAATGGGCAGCCGAGTTTGCATTCGCGCTGTTTAGTCGCCTGCGCGCCGGTCGCGGGCGATTCCGTGGTGCATATCGGGGCCGGAACCGGCTATTACACAGCCATTCTCGCATCCCTCGCCGGTCCAACGGGGCAGGTGATCGCCTACGAGATTGATGCCGACCTGGCGGAACGGGCACGCGAGAACCTCCGGGACCTGCCGACGGTTCGAGTTGAAAATGCCTCCGCGTGCCAGGGCGCATTGCCTGAGGCAAACGTGATTTACGTTAGCGCCGGCGTCACTCATCCGCCTGCCACGTGGCTCGACGCACTGAAGGTGGGAGGGCGGCTGGTATTTCCGCTGACGCCAAACACCGGCATCGGCGTTATGCTGCTCATTACGCGTCGCAGTGAGACGGCTTACGCCGCGCAAATTGTCTCGCTGGCCGGGTTCATTGGTTGTGTCGGCGGTCGGTCGGACGCCGCGGCCCAGGCGCTGGCCGCCGCCCTGCAACCGCCGCCGCTCCTGGGCGTCAAATCCCTGCGCCGCGGGACCGCGCCGGACGCCACGGCCTGTTGCGTCGGCCACGGCTGGTGGCTTTCGACAGCGCCGCCGGCCTGATCCGGGTGGTGAACGCCGTTGTGTTTTCAGAAGCCGTGAATTGCGTGCTTGCGATGGGGCGGTTTGTTGTGTATCAAATGGGACGCTTTTCACGCGCCCGCGTGGCGGAATTGGCAGACGCGCTAGATTCAGGTTCTAGTGAGTAACATCGTACAGGTTCAAGTCCTGTCGCGGGCACCATTCAAAAACCCTCTGAAAAATAACAGTTTTAGCCAATGTTCACGGCAGTTTTATGCAAGTTGCCCGTTTTGACCTGCGCTCGTTAGTGCCTTTTCAGTCCTTTGCTTTCCTGTCCATTACGATGGTTGCAAGTCAATCATAAATCAATCAACATCCAAAAGCTGAACCTCCGCCAGTACACAGCAAGTGCCGATCAATGGCCGGGGCACGGGAGCCCCTGACAGGAATTGGCTTTTAGCAGGAGGCGCCAGCCTGGGCCGCGATGTATAGCGTAATTGTCGCCGCGTCGGCCTCCGCCTGCCTAAATCAGCGACATCCAGCCGCTGAACGCGCTCCACTTCAACATGGAGCCACTTTAGAGCGACGGTCAGGACGTAAGCGGGCTGCAAAACTTAGCGCCCTACCGTTACGCCACGCCTTTTTCATTTTTCAATCTGGCTTCCAGGTACGTGCGCGGATGGATTCGCACGTGTTCCCGGCTTTCGCGTATCACGCCCGGCAAAATGGAAAGGCGCATCCGCACCCAGCGGACCGAACATTGTTGCCACTCGGCGAACTGATCAACGGTCAGCATTGAATCCAAGGTATAACCATGTGGCAGGCAACCTGGTATTTGGCGCGGCAGTTTCAGGACCGCTTAGAATGTGAAAGGGTTCCCTGTCATGGCAAGCCTCTTGGCGTCGGCCAATTAAGCAAAAAGCTCGCGCTGAAGTCGCGGGCATGAATGTAGGCTTCTGCGGTTTGGCGGTTTCATTCACCCGTTCCTGGACGGGAACGGCCGGGTAGGGCGTTTACTCATCACACTGGAATTATGCGAGCGCAACGTTTTGTAGGGCGACGTTTAGAGGGGTGTCCGCTACGGCGACAGGGGGTTAATTCGCGACAACCGCCGCTTTCATTGGCGAAACGAGCGCAAGCGCGACCTGGATATGCAAGCCCAGACGATCGAGCACGAGTTGGATAGACATTAGGCGCGAGGAGTCCAAGACTGGCGGCGAACATGCCGCGAATCGTCAGAGCGAACCTACTAGGATAATTACGCGCCGTCGGGCCGGAGCGATGCCTCGGCCGCTTCGCCCCGAGCTCCCGGCTTTCACCCGCGATCCGGAAGGGGCAATTCACGGACCGCCCGGGCAGGCAGGTCAATTCTTCGCAACCGTGCTGGACGTCTTGAGCGCCGTGGCCAACTCGCCTAGCCATTTGCCAAAGCCCGAGTCGTCACCGCCAATTGACAATCCAAGCCGCCTTTCGCAAAAGTCCATTTTTTCAAACCATTCGACGCTTTCCAACAAAGTGATCTTATTGATTGTAAATCCAGAATCATCCGCGGTGAACTCCACAAGCTTGCTGTCACGATAGCCAATCCCAGCGTGTTCATAGGGGCTGGACGAATAGCTGCAGATAACTTGAATCTTTTCGATTTCAGCGCTAGCGACAGCCATGAGTTGTTCACGCTCGATTCGAGTCGTATCGTCCGGCATCGGGTTAGGTTTAACTGTTTTCATTTTGTCTGTTTCCATTTATGAGAATGCCCGCGACAAAAAGGCGGAAACCTTATCGCGCGCGAGAGTCACCAGGCGTGCTATTTCGTCACGGGCAGAGCTTTGCATTTGAATCGGCGGCGCGGGTGACTAATCCGCTTAACAATTGCCGAGCCGTCATATTTCCGTGGCGGCACAACAACGTAAGCCTACAGTCCCATTAACAGCAAGAAGATTACAACTGGTGGCCTGTGGACCGGATAATGTCCGCCGCTTTCGTGGTTCGCCAGGTATCCGGGAGTTTTCCTTCTAGGAGCGCATTTTGAACCCCTGTGACCCGTTATACGTTCGTTCCCGAGCGCCGCAGGGCAAGCGAGCGTCATTATAGTCCGTTGTGGCGACAGCTTCAGTAATTCCGATTACTGAACATCAGGTGCGTTGCCCCGTTGGAAACTTCGCCGCCAACTGTGGTAGCCACACGGCACGGCTTCATTACTTAATTGGGCTTACTTAAATGGGCTACTTACTTTCGTTGCGCATTTCCGCAACGGATCGTTGCTGGTTTCCGCAACACCCGTATTGCGGTTTTGCGCAACACACGGTTGCGCATTTCCGCAACGGTGCTGACAACCTGTGGACAATGTGTGGATAGTGACCATATGTCGGCCAGATGCGGGGGCGAATCGTTCTGGAGCCTTGCTAAATGACCGTCATGCGGCAAAATACTCTCGCCAGCTTAACTCAGCGGCAGAGCAACGGCAGGAGGCCGTGGGTGAGTTTGTGGCAAAGGCGTCGAGCTGGTACCTGGAGAGGCCTTCATTGTGGCGACGGATTGCCGACGTTTTGCTGCGCGCGCTAGGCCGCGTAAGTATGCTTCGTAATATTGCTCCTCAAGCTGTGCTCGACGCAACCATGAGGGGATTAACCAAGCGGGGAATGGCGAGATTAATCGGTCCAACCAGGTCGGTGGCGGGTCCCCGTAAATATAGTCTTGCACAAGGAAACCCTACGCCGAGGAATGAGAATGTCAAGCAATCGCGCGGGCCAGCCAGATGTACGGCGTGTCACCGCGTTCCTCGCTCAAGGCGTCTGAAAATGCCAGCGCCGCCTGCAAATCACCGCCGCGCGCGAGGGCTACGGCTTTGGCGGCAAGCAATTCCGGAAAGGTCGGAAAACGTTCGAGCCGCCTTGTCCGCCCATAATTTCGCCTCCCGATATTCGCACCTGCCCGGCCCAGGCGGCGGCATTTTGCGGATTGAATTCAAGGACATTTGAATACAAACGCAAGCCCTGCTCATGGTCGCCGCTTTGGAACGCGGCGGTAGCCTGTGCCCAATGGTAGGCCTCATCTTTGGCCAGGGGTTGTTCCTGCAACTTACCGCCCTGGCCATCGGGTGTATCTGATTCAAGACAACGCCTCCTTTCATAAGAAACCCGAAGTCCTGAAGTACTTTACCAAGCACCAGCGTCACATTGAA
>Ga0335075_10005221_pt1 | contig 20212 bp, 15 predicted proteins | sample Lox_Sample_24_FD_206723 | JGI IMG/M metagenome (GOLD analysis project Ga0335075, IMG submission 206723) | Soil microbial communities from Loxahatchee National Wildlife Refuge, Florida, United States - Lox_Sample_2.4 | ecosystem: Environmental > Terrestrial > Soil > Wetlands | place: USA...
CGAGCGCGGCATGCCGCGCCTGCGTCAACCGCGAGCGTACCGCTCCGGGCAGATTCTCGGCGCTGCCGAGCAGCAGTGCCCGCGCCCGCTGCTCAAGATCGCCGTCCATTGCGTGCCCGCCCGTCATTGCCTGCTCTTCCATGCCCGCACTCATGCCCGCAGATCCCCAAGTTTGATGCGCAGTGCCTGCACCGCGCGAAAATAATGCGTTTTGACGCTGCCTTCAGAACATTTCATGGCCTGCGCAGTCTGCGCGACGTCCAGCCCCTCAAAATTGCGCAGCAGAAATGCCTGTCGCTGCCGGTTGGGCAGCGCGGCGAGGGCCTGTTCCAGTGCCCGCAGAATCTCGTCGGATTCAAGCTGCCTGCCCGGCGAGGGACCGCTGTCGGCCGCCTCCGCGATCGGGTCAGCCGGCGTATCGTCATCCTCGCCCGAGCGCCACGGCACCATTGCCATGACACGATTGCGCACGCTGCGACGGCGCTGAACGTCGCGGATGCGATTCTCGAGGATGCGATAGAACAGCGGCTTCCACTCTGGCGCCGGGCGCGAGCTGTAGCGTGCACTCAGCTGCAGCATGGCGTCCTGCACCACATCGAGCGCGTCGGCTTCATGTCGGAGCGCGATCTGTGCGATTCTGAACGCCTTGCGCTCCACACTGGCCAGGAAAACTTCCAGCGCATGGGCGCCGTCCTCGGTGTCACGCAAATGGACTTTCCGGACCGCAGCTGGATCAGCTGGTTGTGTGGCAAGCGTAGCAAAGCCAGTCATACGCAGCACCCAGGCGCAACATCAGGGCCTGGCAATACAACGGTGTGCGCCACCCGTCGGTTGACGGCGCAACGCACTGAAGGCAGAACCCCGTGAAATCATCCACTTAATGGAGGGAACCGCCAACCCTCCGCGAAGCAAACGGAGCTCTCGCAACAGAGTGCGGCTGTTTCCAAATAAGCATCTGATTTTTAAAGAGAATGTCTGTTAACAAGGGTTCATACGATGACCCTGGGTCCTGCGCCGGGTCCGCATGGGCGTCCGGAGCCAACGTTTTGTCCACAGAGTTATCCACAGAAACGCCCCCCCCAGAGCAGGCGCGCGAGGCGCTGCAGGTGGCAGTCAATGCACCGCTGCGCAAGCTGTTCGATTACCTGCCGCCCGCACAGCGGCAGGCGGGTCAGATTCACCCCGGATCGCGAGTATGGGTGCCGCTGGGCGCCCGCCAGGTCGTCGGCGTCGTCGTCTCGCGGTCGCTGACCCCCTCGCCGGAGCCGCCCGCCGCCGCGACACCGCCGCGGCTGAAGGCGATCCACGAAGTCATCGACGCGCAGCCGCTGCTGAGCGTTGCCCTGATGCAGCTGCTGCAGTGGACGGCGAACTATTACCACCATCCGCTCGGAGAAGTCATCGCAGCCGCACTGCCGCGCGGACTGCGAGAGGGGGCGCCCGCGGCAGCGCCTGAGCGCATGCTGCAGCGATGGCGCTTGACCGCCGCGGGTGCGGCCGCGGCGCTCGAGGACGGCGTCGGCCGCGCTCCCGCGCAGCGCGCCCTGCTGGGCTGGCTGGCCGAGCAGCCGCAGGGGCTGACGGCCGCCGAATTGGCGCAGCGCCATCCGGGCTGGCAGCGCAGCGCGCGGTTGCTTGAACGCCGCGGCTACGTTGCGATCCACCAGGAGTGCCTCCAGAGCGCAGCCTCCAGCGACCCCGGCGGCGGCATCCCGGACGCGGCGGCGGTGGCGGCCCCCACGCTCTCCAGCGCACAGGCTGGGGCCGTCGAGGCCATCGACGCGGCCGCCGGGTCTTTCGGCGCCTTCGTGCTGCAGGGGGCGACGGGCAGCGGCAAGACCGAGGTCTATCTGCAATGCGCCGCACGTGTGCTGGCACGCGGAGCGGGCGTGCTGCTGCTGGTGCCCGAGATCGCTCTGACCCCTCAGCTCATCGAGCGCTTTCGCGCGCGGCTGCCCGGCGCGCTGGCGGTGCTGCACTCCGGCCTCTCCGATGCGGAGCGACTGGCCGCCTGGCGCGCCGTGCGCGCGGGCAGCGCCCGCATCGTGCTCGGCACGCGCTCGGCGGTGTTCGCGCCGCTGCCCGCGCTCGGCCTCATCATCGTCGATGAGGAACACGACAGCTCCTACAAACAGCAGGAAAGCGGCTGTCGCTACTCCGCGCGCGACGTCGCCGTGGTGCGTGCCCAGCAGAGCCAGCTGCCCATCGTGCTTGGCTCGGCGACCCCGGCGCTCGAGACGTTGCAGAACATCGCCTCGGGCCGCTATCGGGTCCTGCACCTGCCGCGGCGCGCAGATCAGGCCGCGGCCCCGCTGCTGCGACTGGTCGATCTGCGCGCCCATGCGGTTCATCAGGGCCTCGCAACGCCCACCCTGACAGCGATGCGACGGCATCTGCAGGCCGGCGCCCAGGTGCTGGTGTTCATCAACCGCCGCGGCTACGCGCCAACGCTGCTGTGCACGAGCTGCGGATGGATTGCCCCCTGCGGGCACTGTGATGCGCGTCTGACCGTGCATCGGGCGCAGGGGCAACTGCGCTGCCATCACTGCGGGGCCGTCGAGGCACTGCCGAGCCGCTGTGCACGCTGCGGCCACACGGTCAAGGCCGTGGGGCAGGGCACCGAGCGCATCGAGCAGACACTGCAGGAGCTCTTTCCGGAGCATCCGCTGCTGCGTCTGGATCGCGACACCGCCGCTCGACCTGCACAGCTCGATCAGATCGTCGCGCAGCTCAGGCGCGGTCAGGCACGCATCCTCGTGGGAACGCAGATGGTCACCAAGGGCCATCACTTCCCCGGCATGATGCTCGCGGTGGTGCTCAACGCCGACCAGGGGCTCTTCAGCAGCGATTTCCGCGCCGCCGAGCGGCTCGCCCAGACCATCGTGCAGGTGGCCGGTCGTGCCGGTCGCGAGAGCGAGCAGGGCGAGGTGCTGATCCAGACCGAATATCCCGACCATCCGCTACTGCTGAGCTTGCTGTCGGGCGGCTACGAGGCCTTTGCCGAGGAGGCGCTGGCCGAGCGGCGCGCGGCGCGCTGGCCACCCTTCGCTCGCCTGGCACTGCTGCGCGCCTCCTCCACCGACGCGCAGGCTGCGCTCGAGTTCCTGTCCGCGGCGCGTGCCGCGGCGCCCGCCGATGCCCTCGTGCGCCTGCTCGGTCCGGTGAGTGCGCCGATGGCGCGCCGCGCGGACCGCTACTACGCGCAGCTGCTGGCCGAAAGCGCCGATCGCAGCGCCCTGCACCGCTTTCTGCAAGCGTGGCTTGCGCCGGTCGAGTCGCTGGCGCGCAGCGCACGCGTGCGCTTCGCGCTGGACGTGGACCCGTTGGAGATCGGGTAGACTCGCGCCGCCGCGCCACCGGCGGCATCTGCACCGAGGATCGCGCATTGAAGGAGGAATTGTCCCGGCTGCTCGCTCAGGCCCTGCAGTCGCTGCCGCCCGGGACGCTGCCGGATCCGGTGGACGGCACCTCGATCAGCATCGAGCGCACGCGCGACAGCACGCACGGCGATTACACCAGCAACATCGCGCTGCGCCTGGCCAGGGCCGCGCGCAGCGCGCCGCGCGCGCTGGCCGAGGCGATCGCAGCGGCCATGCCGCCCAGCGCGCTCGTGGCCGGTGTCGAGGTCGCAGGCCCCGGGTTTCTGAACTTTCGCATCAGCCCCGCGGCGCAGCAGACCGTGGTGCTGCGTGTGTTGCAGGCGGCCGATCGGTACGGTGAGAGCCAGCTCGGCCAGGGCCGCCGCGTACTGCTCGAGTATGTGTCGGCCAATCCAACCGGCCCGCTGCACGTCGGTCACGGCCGGCAGGCCGCGTATGGTGCGACGCTCGCGAACCTGCTCGCGGCCACCGGGCATCACGTGCAGCGCGAGTATTACATCAACGACGCCGGCCGGCAGATGGACATCCTCACCGTCAGCACGTGGGTGCGCTACCTGCAACGCTGCGGCGAGTCGATCGCGTTTCCGGCCAACGGTTATCGCGGCGACTATGTGCACCAGATCGCCGCGCAGCTGTATGCGCGCCGCGGCACGGCGCTGCAACGCGCCGCCCACTCGGTCATGAACGGCCTGCCGCCTGATGCGCCGGAGGGTGACAAGGAGCAGCACATCGATGCGCTCATCGAGCGCATGCGCAGCCTCCTGGGCGCCGAGGCCACGCGCGAAGTGCACGAGCTCTCCCTCGGACAGATGCTCGCGGACATCCGCAGCGATCTGACGGAATTCGGCGTGCAATTCGACCGCTGGTATTCCGAGCGCGAGCTGACCGACAGCGGTGCGGTGGAGCGCGCCATTGCGACGCTCAGGGCCGCGGGACATCTCTACGAGAAGGACGGGGCGCTGTGGTTTCGCGCCAGCCGCTTCGGTGACGACGAGGACCGGGTGCTGGTACGGGCCAATGGCCAGCATACCTACTTTGCGCCCGACATCGCCTATCACCTGCAGAAGTGCGAGCGTGGCTTCGAGCGGCTCATCGATGTGCTCGGCGCCGATCACCACGGCTACGTCGCACGGGTGCGCGGCGCCCTCATGGCAATGGGACAGCCGGCCGAGCGGCTGGAAGCGTGCCTCATCCAGTTCGTCAGCCTGTTTCGCGACGGACAGAAGATCCCGATGGGCAAGCGCGAGGCGCAGTTCGTCACGCTGCGCCAGCTGCGCGAGGAAGTCGGCAACGATGCCTGCCGGCTGTTCTACCTGATGCGCAGCCACGATCAGCATCTGGACTTCGATCTGACGCTGGCGCGCTCGCGCAGCAACGAAAATCCCGTCTACTACATACAGTATGCGCACGCGCGCGTGGCGAGCGTGATGAAGCAGCTCGCCGCACGCTCACTCGCGTACGACGGCGCGCTGGCAGCCGAGCACCTCGCGCTGCTCGACAGTGCGCACGAACAGGCAGTCACGCGTGAGCTGGCACGCTTTCCCGAGATCCTCGAGCAGGCCGCCAGCGCGCGTGCCCCGCATGCGCTCGTGCATTACCTGCGCGAGCTCGCCAATACGTTTCACACCTGGTACAACGCGGCTACTATCCTCAGCGAGGACGTAGCACTGCGCCAGGCGCGCCTGGCGCTCGCGCTCGCGCTTCAGCAGGTGGTACGCAACGGTCTCACCCTGCTCGGCGTGTCCGCGCCGGAGAGTATGTGACGGGACGGCGGCTCAGCGTTCGCGACTACAAGGGACCGCGCCGCGACGGTCTGTCCTTTGCGTGGCTGCGGCCCTTCGCGCTCGGGCTGGTGCTCGGGCTGGCGATTGCAGCCGCGGTCTTCATCGAGTCGCGCCACCACCTCGGCGCGAGCCATGGCGCGAGTGCCTTCGTGGCACAGGCATCAGGCACCGAGGCGCACGCTGCAGGCAGCACCAGCGCCGGCGACACCGATTCGCACGCTGCCGCTTCTGCGCACCCGGCGGGCAGCGCGAACGGCAGCGCGAACAGCGGCGCGGGCCGCGCCGCCGCCGGCAGCGCCACGGGCATGCCAGCGGGCGCGGCGCTTCCCAAGTACGACTTCTACCAGATGCTGCCGCGCTCGCAGGTGTTGATCCCCGCGCGCGAGAGCGAGGCGCACCTGCCCGCGGGCGCGCCGGTGGATCGACCCGGGACCTACTTTCTGCAGATCGGCTCCTATCGGGATGCCGCCGTCGCCGATCGCGTGCGCGCACAGGCGCAGAAGCTCGGCGTGACCGCCAGCGTGCAGCGTATCGTCATCGACGCGGCGACCTGGCACCGCGTGCGGGTCGGTCCCATCCGCGATCTGGCCGTGCTCAACCGCGTGCGCCACCAGCTGCAGGCCGGCAACCTCGAAGCAATGATCGTTCGCGTCAATCCCTAGCGGGCGGCGGGCCTGGGGGCCGGGGGCTGCGGGTCCGAAGGCGTGGCCCCGGGCCGGCTGAATGGCACGTAAGTGCTGAGAAACTCGGGCCTCGCCTCGCAGCGGTTCACCACCGCCGACAGCGCCGGAAAGCGCAGCGGCGCCGCCGTCTCGATCTGCAGCGCCTGAATCACGAAGGTATAAGCGCAGCTCACCGTGACATCGGCCTGCGAGAGCCCGCCGCCGACGAGCCAGCGTCCGCCGCGACGCTCGCAATGTGCGGCGAGCTCGCTCAGCGCGCCGTCCACCTGCATGCGGCAGCGGGCCATCCACGCCTCCGAGCGCTGTTCCGGCGGCCGGAAGCGCTGCTCGTAGACCACATCGCGCGCCTTTTCGGCCGCACCGAGCGCCAATGCCATCAGTCGCAGCGCCTCGCGTCGCTCGCGCCCGGAAGTGGGCAGCAGCGCGCGCCGCGGCCCGACGACCTCGTCGAGGTGATCGAGGATGGCGGAGGAGTCCATCAGTACCTCGCCCTCATCGAGCACCAGCGTGGGCACGCGGCCGAGCGGGTTGTACTGGCGGATGCGCTCGAGATCCGGGCCGATGGACCAGGAGGCGTGCTCATAGCCGAGCCCGAGCAGTTTCAGACTCACGGCGACGCGCCGCACGAACGGGGAGTCGAGCTTGCCGATGAGCAGCATGGCGTTGCCGCGGCGCTGCGCTCAGCGCCGTTAGTCCTCCGCGCCGTGGCCGATGTCGATGCCGAGCGAGCGCAGCTTCCTGTACAGATGCGTGCGCTCCATGTCCACGCGCTTGGCGAGCAGCCCCACCTTGCCGTTGCACAGCTGCAGCTGCTGCTGCAGATAGGCGCGCTCGAACTGCTCGCGCGCCTCGCGCAGCGGCAGGGCGAGCAGGTCGTGCTTGACCAGCGGCTCACCTACCGGCGTCTGGCTGGACAGCTCGCGCTCGACCTCCTCCAGACCAATCTCCTCGGTGCCCTCGTTGAGCAGGAAGCGGCGCGTGAGGTTGCGCAGCTCGCGTATGTTGTCGGGCCACGGGTAGTGCCGCAGGCGGTTCTGCGCCGCCACGCTGAAGCGGCGGAAGCGCAGCCCCGCATGCTCGGTGAGCTGGTCGACGTGATAGCGCAGCAGCTCGGGCACGTCCTCGGCATATTCACGCAGCGCCGGCACACGCACCAGCAGCACCGAGAGCTGCGCATACAGATCGCGCCGGAAGTCCTCGGAGAGCACGCGATTGGTGATCCCGGGGCGGGCCGAGGCGATGATGCGCGCGCGCAGCGGCACCACCTCGCTGTCGCCGGTGCGCACGAAGCTGCCGTTCTCGAGCACGCCGCTGAGCAGCCGCTGCGCGGCGGGGGACAGATCCTCGATATCGCCGAGAAACAGCGTGCCGCCGTGGGCCTGCTCGAGCAGTCCGGGATTGCTGCGATCCACGCCCAGCAGCGTGACCGCCGTGGTTTCCTCGCGCAGCGTACGCGCATCGAGCATGATGAATGGACCGCCCGCCAGGGGGCTGGACTGATGCACGAAGCGCGCGAGCTGCTCGCGATCGGTGCCCGATTCACCGAGCAGCAGCAGCGGTGCGCTCGAGACCGCCAGACGCGTCAGCTCTGCGCGCAGCTGCGCGATGGCGCGGCTGCGACCCACTGGCGCGGCACTGCTCGGCGGCGCAACCCCCACGAACTTGCCGGGCTGTGAGCGCGTACGCGCCTCGAGGGCGCGCTGCACGACCCGCAGCAGCTTCGCGAGCGACACCGGCTTCTCGATATAGTCGACGGCGCCGAGCCGCGTGGCCTCCACGGCGGTCTCGACGGTGCCGTGGCCGGACATCATGACCACCGGGCAGCCATCGAGGGAGTCCGCGGACCACTCGCGCAGCAGCGAGATGCCGTCGATGTCGGGCATCCAGATATCCAGCAGCACCAGATCCGGCTGTACGCGCGCGCGCGCGCTGCGCGCCTGCCCGCCATCGGCGGCGACCTCCACCTCGTAACCCTCTTCCGTGAGAATTTCCTGCAGCAGACGACGAATGTCCGCCTCGTCGTCAACCACCAGGATCTTGCCGGAATTCATGCACGTTCCCTCCGCAATTCCATGCGTCGTTCTGCTGCCATGAGCAGCGCCCTGTCCTGGGCGCCCACAGGTAGGTAGACCTGCACTCTTGCTCCCCCAGCGGGCAGATTCTCCGCCTCTATACGCCCGCCATGCTCCTCAACTATACGCTTGACGATGGCCAAACCGAGCCCGGTACCGCGCGGCTTTCCCGTTACATAAGGGTCGAACAGACGCCCGAGGATCTCCTTGCGAAATCCCGGGCCGTTGTCCCGCACGCTGATCAGGACGGTGCCCACCTCTCCCAGGGACTGCAGGGCGGTGTCGATCTGCACGCAGCCGCCGGGCTGCCCGGCCAGCGCTTCGATGCCGTTGGTGATGAGGTTGGCGAGGATCTGGCGCACGCGGCCGCGATCGGCCTCGATCTCCGGCAGGCGGGCATCCAGGTGCAGGCGGATCTCGGCGCTCGGATCCTGCAGGCGATAGAGCTCGGCGACCTCGCTGACCAGCTGGTTCAGATTGAAATGCGCCAGCTTCATGTCCGGGGCACGTGCGTACTCGGAGAAGGCGTTGACCATCTGCTTCATGGCATCGACCTGCTGCACGATGGTATGCGTGGCGCGCTCGAGCACCACGGTATCCTCGGCATTCATGGCCGGCAAAAGCTTGCGTCGCAGCCGCTCGGCCGAGAGCTGGATGGGGGTGAGTGGATTCTTGATCTCGTGCGCCAGGCGCCGTGCGACCTCGCCCCAGGCGGCCTCGCGCTGCGCCGCCAGCAGCGCCGTGATGTCGTCGAACACGATGACGATCATGGCGCGCTCGCGCTCGTCGGGCAGACGTGTGCCCGCCCACAGCAGCACGCGCTCGCCACTGTCACTGGGCAATATCAGCTGCTCGCGCCACTCGAGCTGCGCCCCGGTGAGCCGCTCACGCAGAGCGCCGACGAAGGCGGTCAGGCGGGCATCCGCGCCGCTCGCGGGCTCGGGTTTGCCGGATCCGAGATGGCTGCCGACCGCCTCGACCAGGGAGGCACCCAAAATCGTGCCGGCCGAGGCATTGGCGGCGTGCAGCGTCAGCTCGCTGTCGGTCACGATGACGCCGGTCGACAGGCGCGAGAGGATGATCGACAGCCGCTCGCGCTCGCGCTCCACCGCCGCGCGGCTGCGCGCTGCCTCCTCGCTCGCGCGGCGCAGCCGCTTGGTCATATCGTTGAATGAGTGCACCAGAAAGCCCATCTCATCGCGCGAGGGCAGCGGCAGGCGCGTGCCGAAATCGCCCTTGCCCACCGCGCGCGTGCCGGCGATCAGATCCTGCACCGGGCGCGTCAGGCGCTGCGCCGAGAAAATCGCGCCGTAGACCGCACCGAGCAGCGTCAGCAGCACCACCAGGGTCAATGTCAGCCGAAAGCTCACCTTCAGCGGCTCACGCAACGCGGACAGATCCCCGTACTGCGAAGCGGTGCGCTGCACGCCTTCGGCCAGCGCCGAGAGCTCGGTGGGCACCTCGTAGTTGATCAGCACGTAGCTGGTGGGCGGTCGATTGGGACGCACGCCGATGGGAGCGGCCGTGGTGATGGCGTAGCGGCCATCAGCGAGCGGATCGAGGCTCACGTAGCTGCGCCCGCCGAATACCTGCAGCGTCACCTCGGGCGCCGGCGGCGCCGGTGGCTGCAGTCCCGGCGTCGGACTGCTGATGGCCACGGCGCGATTGTCGGCGTCGTAAACGATGATCTCCTGCGCCTCCGCGGCACGCCGCTCCTCGTCCAGGCGCGTCAGCAGCGCCGGTCCCGACAGCGTGCGCAGCGCGCGCGCCAGGCTCTCGGTACGTCGCGCCTGCTCGCGCAGGCGCAGGTCAAGCGCCGCACGCGACAGCCCGACCGCATCATTCAGTCCCTGCTTGATCTCGACGCGAAACCAGCTGTCGATGCCGCGATTGATGAAATCCAGCGAGAACAGGTACACGATCACCAGCGGCGCGATGACCAGCGAGCCGAAGATCCACACGGTGCGCATCGCCAGGCGCGAGCCCGGCACGTGATTGCGAAAGTCGCGGTACAGCTGCCAGAGCTTGCGCGTCAGCAGCACCCCCAGCGCGAGCACCCCGCAGACGCTGAACAGCAGGATCCAGGGCTGCCAGCGGGTAAAGGTCGCCGAGTTCTCCACGCTCAGGGCCAGCAGCGCGAGCGCGGCGAGGCCGGCGCACAGCGCCACCGCGGCCAGAAACCGCAGCGCGGCGCGCTTCAGAGCGTGAGCATCCATGTGTACCAACCGGTCAGGCGATGCCAGTCATCACTCCAGAACATCAGTGCGCGCAGCGCCGCGGGCATGCGGCCACGGCGTACCCCGGCGCGAACGCCGACCTGCCAGGGACCCGGACCGAGCTGTGATTGCACCAGGATCGGCAGATCGTCGATGTGTCCGAGCTGATCGAGCGCCTCATCGAGGGTCGCATAGCTCTGCTGCTCCACCCTCGCCTCATTGCGCACCACGTAGCGCCCCGTCACCGCATGATAAGTGAGCTCCCGGCGCAGGGTGGTATCCAGGAGTGTGGCGTTGAACCAGAAGCGCCGCGGACGCGCGATGGCCACCTCGACATCGAAGGCCAGGGTGATCCCGTCCTGCAGGGCATTGCGGATGCGCTCGTTGTCGGGATAGCGCACGCGGGCATTGAGCTCGAGCACATCGTGGTCGAGCACGATGTAGGCCGCATCGATCTGGAAGTTGCCGTCGAGCGGTCCCTGCGCATGCGCCGCGCCCGGGGGCAGCAGGGACGGCAGCAGCAGAGCTCCCAGCAGGCACAGCAGCAACGCGAGCGGCCGGCCGGCGCGGAGTCGACCGGTCCGCACGCGTCTCATGTTGAGCGATGCAGCCATGTTGGTTTAAGGCACGGGAGCCGGACACGCCAGCCTACTCTGCAACCCAAAGCTCCCGTCAAGTCCCTGTCAGGCAAGCATAATAGAAGCCATCCGTCGCCGCCGCACCACCGGGAAGAAGCTGTATGCCGTGCACACACGGCATTGCGTTCGCCGGCAGCGCCAGCTCCCGGCACAGCGCCGCGGGCGAATGAGCCGCGAGGCGCGGGTGTGCGGCCAGCGCCGCGCCGATCACCGCATCATTCTCCGCGCGCAGCACCGAGCAGGTCGAATACACCAGGCGCCCGCCGGGCGCGAGCATCGCGAGGCAGCGCTCGAGCAGCCGGCCCTGCAGCTGCGCCAGGGAGGCGATGTCCTCGGGGCGACGCAGCAGCTTGATGTCCGGATGACGGCGGATGACCCCGACGGCCGAGCAGGGCGCATCGAGCAGGATGCGGTCGAACGGCCTGCCATCCCACCAGTCCCCCGGTTGCGCCAGATCGGCGCAGACCAGCTGCGCCTGGCGCCGCAGACGCTGTAGATTCTCCTGTACCCGCGCCAGGCGCCCTGCATCCGCATCGACGGCCGTCAGCGACAGCGGCCCGTCCGCCGCCTCGAGCAGCGCGCCGGTCTTGCCGCCGGGGGCGGCGCAGGCATCCAGCACCCGCTCCCCGGCGCGCGGCTGCAGCAGCCGGGTGGCCAGCTGCGCCCCCGGGTCCTGCACCGACACCAGCCCCTCGGCGAAACCAGGTAGGTCGCTCACCGCCAGCGCTCGCTCGAGCAGCAGCGCCGCGGGTACGCCCTCGACGGGCCGGGCGCTCACCCCGTGCTCGGCGAGCCGCGCGGCCAGCGCATCGCGCGTAATGCGCGACAGAGCCACCCGCAGTCCCATCGGCGCCTGAGCGTTGTTCGCCGCGACGATCGTACGCCAGTGTTCGGGCCAGTCGGCCTGCAGCGCGGCCAGCAGCCAGGCCGGATGCGCCAGGGCCGTGACCGGGTCGGCCTCCAGCCGCGCCTGCCACTGGGCGCGCTCGCGCAGGAAGCGGCGCAGCAGCGCATTGACGAGCCCCGCGGCACGCGGCTGCCCCAGCAGGCGCACGGCATCCACCGCCGAGGAGACGGTCGCTTCGAGGGGGTTGCGCGAGTACTCGAGCTGAAACAGCGCCGCGGCCAGCAGCCCGTGCAGCGGTGGCGACACCGCTCGCCCCTCCAGCAGCCAACCGGCCAGGGGCGCAAGCCGTGCATACCAGCGCAGCGTGCCGAGTACTACCGCGCGGACCGAGCCAGCGCGGACCTCTGTGCTGGCCGGCCGCCGTGCCGGGGCCGCATCGGCCGATTGGCCGGCTGCCACGGCCGCGACGACCCGCGCCGCCTCAGCCAGCACGCGGGCTGCCGGTCCCGCCGCCGCTGACATGGCCATCAGCTCCCCAGTCGCGCGCCGACTGGGTCGCTGGCCGCGGCAAATTCGCGCGCGCTGACGACGCGCCGTCCGGGTAGCTGCACCTGCTCGAGAGCCAGTGCGCCTTCGCCGCACTGCACCAGCAGCTGCGAGCCCTGCAGCGCCAGCACCGTGCCCGGCACGGCCGTGGCGATGGCCGGCAGGTGCTCGAGCGCCGCCTGCAGCCGCGCGGCGTCGGCGACTTCGGCGCGCCAGATGCGCAGCGTCTGCCCCTCCCACTGCGTCTGCGCCACCGGCCAGGGGTTGAAGGCACGCACCTGCCGTTCGATCTGCGCGGCGGCAGCGCCCCAGTCGACGATGGAGTGCTGCTTGTCGAGCTTGGGGGCGTAGGTGGCGCCCTGCGAGGGCTGGGGCTGTGCCACCAGACGGCCTTCCTCGAGTGCGGCCAGATTGTCGAGCAGCACACGCGCGGCCGCCCCGGCCAGACTCTCGGAGAGCTCGGCGGCCGTGACGCGCCGGCCGATGGGTACCCGCATGCAGGCCAGTATCGGCCCGGTGTCCAGCCCGGCGTCCATCTGCATCAGCGTCACGCCGGTCTCAGGATCGCCGGCCAGGATCGCGCGCTGGATCGGGGCTGCCCCGCGCCAGCGCGGCAGGAGCGAGGCGTGCAGGTTCACACAGCCCAGGCGTGGCAGCGCCAGCGCCTCGGGCGGCAGCAGCATCCCGTAGGCAATGACCACCAGCAGATCCGCGCGCCAGCGGGTCAGCGCCTCGCGCTGCGCAGGGGTGTCCAGACGCTCGGGCTGATCGAGCGGCACACCGAGCTCGAGTGCGAGTTGTTTGACGGGGCTGGGCGCGGGCCGGCGGCCGCGGCCAGACGGACGATCAGGCTGGGTGAGAACGCCGACCAGCGGGTGCGCCGAAGCGGCCAGTGCGCGCAGCGTCGGCAGCGCGAACTGCGGCGTGCCGGCAAAAGCGACGCGCAGCATGCGTCATATCGCGCGCGCCGCGGCGCGGGGCGCGGCGGGCTTGGCGCGACCGGCGGCGCGGTCACGCCGCTCCTTCTCGAGCTTGCGGCGGATGCGATCACGCTTGAGCGCGGAGAGATAGTCGACGAACAGCTTGCCCGCCAGATGATCCAGCTCGTGCTGCAGACACACCGCTGACAGCCCCGTCAGCTCGCGCTCGAAGCTCTCGCCATGCACGTCCTGGGCACGCGCGCGCACGCGGGGGGCGCGCTTGACCTGCTCGAATGTGTCGGGGACCGACAGGCAGCCCTCCTCGCCGAGCTCCTCGCCCTCGCGCTCGAGGATCTGCGCGTTGATGTAGACCTGCGGCTCGTTCTTCTCGGCACTGACATCCATGACGATGACCTGGCGATGCACATTGACCTGGGTCGCCGCCAGGCCCACGCCCGGCGCGGCGTACATGGTCTCGAGCATGTCGGCCACGAGCTTCTGCAGCTCGGCGTCGAATGACTGCACGGCCGCGGCCCGCGTACGCAGGCGCGGATCGGGAAACTCGAGGATCGGCAGCCGGGCCATCGATGCATCTCCATGGGGGAAAAGGCGCTGACTTTCAAGCGCCGCCCTGTCGGTGCAGGGCGGCCGCCGCGCCGCTCGCCCAGCGGGGCGGTGGCGCGTGACCCAGTGCACAAACTGCACACGCCACGGTGGGTGTTCGCCGGCCTTAAGTTTATAACAGACGCGGCCCCAAAGCCCCCGATCCCCTAGAGGTAGCTGGGATGTTGTCGATCGAATTGTTCAGCATCCGCAAGGCCCCGCTGGCCTGCGCGGGATTGACCGGATTGCTGGCCGTGAGCGGCTGCGCAATGCTGCATCCGCACCACAGCGTGCAGGCAGCCGTCGCAGCGCCGGCGGTCGTCCAGAGCGCTCCGGAGGTCGTAGCGCCCCAGCCGCAGACCGTGACCGATGCTCTGCCCGACAGCAGCGCGAGCAGTGCTGCGGCGACCAGCGCCGAGGCCCCCGGCCCCGCGGAGGGTGCAAGCCTGGCACAGGCGCCTGGCGCCCCGGTTGCAGCGCCTGTGGCCGATACGCTGGGCACCGATGCCACCACCGTGATCGCCGATGCGGGCAGCTCGCTGAAGCCCACGGCACCGAAGAATTATGTCGTGAAGCGCGGCGATACGCTCTGGGGTATCGCCAACATGTTCCTGAAGAGCCCGTGGGTCTGGCCGGAGATCTGGTACGTCAATCCCGAGATCCACAATCCGCACCGCATCTATCCGGGTGACACCGTTCGCCTGGCGCTGGCCGGTGATGGCCGCACCGAGCTGCAGCTGGTGCGCGGCCCTGCGGGGCAGGCCGCCGCCGCGCGCGCCGTGAGCGCCACCGGGGCGCCGCTCGCTTCGGCGCGCCTGGAGCCGCTGCTGCGCAGCTCACCGCTCGATGCGCCCATCGACACCATCCCCTATTCCGTCATCTCGGTATTCATCTCGCACCCGAGCGTGCTGACACGCGAGCAGATCCAGGCTTCCGCCTATATCGTGGCGCTGGCCCAGAGCCACGACGTGGCCGGCACCGGACACGAGCTGTTCGTGCGCAAGAGCGACGCGCCGGCAGGCTCGCGCTTCAGCGTCATGCACATCGATGAGCCGCTGCGCGATCCGGACAACGGCCACGAGCTGGGCTATGTCGCGATCTATACCGGCTCGGCGCAGATCACCCGCCCCGGCAAGGTTGCCGAGGCGGTGCTGACCAGTTCGGCGCGCGAGACTCTGCAGGGCGATGTGCTCATTCCCGAGGAGCACGAGCCGACCACCGACTTCGTGCCGCACTCCCCGCAGCGGCCGCTCGATGGCCGCGTCATCGATGTCATCGACAACGTGCTGCTGGCCGGCCAGTACCAGGTCGTCGCGCTCAACCGCGGCAGTGACGATGGCCTCGACCGCGGCAGCGTGCTCGCGGTGGATCAGGAGGCTGAGGTCGTGACTGATACCTGCGCAAGCATCGACGGCAACAGCGCCTGCCCGCATCGTCATGCGCAGGTCACGATGCCGACCGATCCGGCGGGCACACTGCTGGTCTTTCGTACCTTCCCGCACATGAGCTATGCGCTGATCCTCGCGGACGTCGTGCCCGTCGAAGTCGGCGACCGCGTGCGCGCTCCCTGATCGCCTGATCGTCTGATGGCGCGCATCGCGCGCCGATCACGCCGATCACGCCGATCACGCCAATTACGCGGCGCGACGGCAGCGTAGCCTCTGGCTCATGCTGAGCGCATGGATGAGCTCGACTGCGCGCTCGCCGTGGGCCGCGCCCCGGGCCTGACGGCGGCACGGCTCAGGAGCGCGCTGCAGCGGCTGCCCCCGAGCGCGGGGCTCAGCGCATTGATAGGTTTGCCACCGCGCCGCCTGCGCTCGCTGCAGCTGCCGCAAGGCGCCGTGGCCGCGCTGGCGCTGCCCGACGCGGCCCTGCTGGCCGCGGATCGCAGCCGGGTGGCTGCCTGCGGCATCACGCTGCTGCACGCGCTCGATGCGCGCTACCCGCCGCAGCTCGCCGAGATCCCCGATGCGCCCGCGCTGCTATACCTGCGCGGGGATTCGCACTGTCTGGGAGCCGCGCAGCTCGCCATCGTGGGTACACGCCGCCCGACCAGCAGCGGGGAGCGCACCGCCCGCTCTTTTGCCGCCCAGCTGGCGCAGGCGGGTCTCATCATCACCAGTGGCCTGGCGCTGGGCATCGATGCGGCCAGTCATGAAGGAGCGCTCGGCGCCGGCGGCCGCAGCATCGCGGTGCTCGGTGCCGGACTGGATGCGATCTATCCGCCCGAGCACGCGCAGCTCGCAGCACGCATCGCCGCCCAGGGCGCGCTGATCAGCGAATTTCCGCCCGGCACGCCGCCGCGCCGGGGCAACTTCCCGCGACGTAACCGGCTCATCAGCGCGCTCTCGCGCGGGGTGCTGGTCGTGGAAGCGGCGCGGCAGAGCGGCTCTCTGATCACCGCGCGAGTGGCCGCCGAGCAGGGTCGCGCGGTATTTGCAGTGCCGGGCTCGATCGCCAATCCGATGGCCCGCGGCTGTCACGCCCTGATCAGAGGCGGTGCCAGGCTCGTCGAGAGCGCCACCCAGATCCTCCAGGAGCTGCGCCTTCCGGTGGAAATTCCATTGTCGGAACAGCATGTTACCGACACGGACGTGGACGTTGCGCGCACTGCGGTCAGCGCTTCGCCGTTGGACAATGATTACAAAATCCTGTTAGATGCCCTCGGCCATGAGCCGGCCGGCGTCGATTTGCTGGTCGAGCGCAGCGGTCTACCGAGCCCCTCCGTCGCCTCGATGCTGCTCTTTCTGGAGCTCGAGGGTCATGTGGAGCTGCAGTCCGATGGCCGCTACATGCGCCTTTAGCGAACCACGCGGTGTGTAAGGCACCACCCGCCCACGCGCCGCGAGTGCGAGCGACTGGATGATGAACAGCAGCGTTTTCGACATTCTGATCTACGTCTTCGACCGCTACATCCTCGATGAGCTGCCCCCGTCGGAGCGCTCCACGCTCGCTTCAGACCTCACCAGCGCCGGTTTCGGCCAGGCCAATGTCGAGCGTGCGCTCGACTGGCTCGTGGACCTGACCGAGCTGCGCGTGCACGCGACGCCCTCCTCTGCGGACTGCTTCCGCATCTATTCTCCCGAGGAGCGGCTGCGGCTGGATGCCGAGTGCTGTGGACTGCTCGCCTCGCTCGAACAGCGCGGCATTCTCAGCGCAGCGCAGCGTGAGCTGGTCATCGACCGCCTCATGGCGCTGGAAAGTGACGATCTGGACCTGGATCACGTCAGATGGGTCGTGCTGATGGTCTTATCTAGCCAACCGGGCCAGGAAGTCGCCTATGAATGGATGGAAGATCTGGTATTCGATGCCAGCGCGCACGAGCCGCATTGAGCGGGTGCCTGCCGGGCCCGGTTCTCTCATCCGCGGCTAGTCCGCGGTTTTTCGTCTCTGGCACAGGGCACCAAGAGCCTCATGGCTGACAATCTGGTCATCGTCGAGTCGCCGGCCAAGGCGCGCACCATCAAGAAGTATCTCGGCAAGGACTTCGAGGTGCTGGCCTCCTATGGCCACGTGCGCGACCTCATTCCCAAAGAAGGCGCGGTCGATCCGGACCACGGCTTCGCGATGCGCTATCAGCTCATCGAACGCAACGAGCGGCACGTGGAGGTCATCTCGCGCGCGCTGCGCCGGGCGAAAGCGCTGTACCTCGCCACCGACCCGGATCGCGAGGGCGAGGCCATCGCCTGGCATCTGCACGAGATCCTGCGCGAGCGTGGCGAGCTCTCGGACAAGGACGTGCACCGCGTGGTGTTTCATGAGATCACGCGCAACGCCATCCGTCAGGCCGTCGCCTCGCCGCGCGATCTGTCGATCGATCTGGTCAACGCGCAGCAGGCGCGCCGCGCGCTCGATTACCTCGTGGGCTTCAACCTCTCACCGCTGCTGTGGAAGAAGGTGCGCCGCGGCCTCTCGGCCGGACGCGTGCAGAGTCCGGCGCTGCGCCTGATCTGCGAGCGCGAGGCGCAGATCGCCGCCTTCGTGCCGCAGGAATACTGGACCATCGATGCCGAGGGCGGCCACTCCGGCAAGAGCTTTCCGCTCAAGCTCACCGAATATCGCGGCCGCAAGGTCGAGCAGTTCAGCTTCACCAATGAGGCGCTGGCGCGCGAGGCCGAGGGCACGCTCACCGGCGCCGCGCGCGGCGAGCTCGCCGTGCTGCAGGTGGATCGCAAGGAACGGCGGCGCAATCCCGCCCCGCCCTTCACCACCTCGACGCTGCAGCAGGAAGCCTCGCGCAAGCTCGGCTTCTCGGCCCAACGCACCATGCGGCTCGCGCAGCAGCTCTATGAGGGCGTGGACATCGGCGAGGGCAGCGTCGGCCTGATCACCTACATGCGCACCGATTCGGTGTCGCTGGCCGCCGAGGCCGTGCAGGAGATCCGCGAGGTCATTGCGCGACTCTATGGCGCCGAGGCGGTGGCCGAGGAGGTGCGTGTCTATCGCACCAAGTCGAAGAATGCCCAGGAAGCGCACGAGGCGGTGCGCCCGACCTCGGCGGGCATCGTGCCGGCGGACATCGAGGGCAAGCTCGAGCCGGATCTGTTCAAACTCTATGCACTCATCTGGAAGCGCGCGGTCGCCTGCCAGATGGCGCACGCGCTGTTCGACACGGTCGCGGTCGACATGCTCGCCGGCCCCGACGGTCCCGAGCGCCACGTGCTGCGCGCCACCGGCTCGACGCTCATCAAACCCGGCTACATCGCCGTCTACCAGGAAGGGCGCGACGATGCCAAGCTCGATGAGGACGGCGATCAGGTGTTGCCGGCGATGCAGGCGGGCGATCGGGTGAAGCTGCTGGCGGTACAGCCGCAGCAGCACTTCACCGAGCCGCCGCCGCGCTACACCGAGGCCTCGCTGGTCAAGACGCTCGAGGAATACGGCATCGGCCGCCCTTCGACCTACGCCAGCATCATCTCCACGCTGCGCGACCGTGAGTACGTGGAGATCGATAACCGCCGCTTCACGGCCACGGACATCGGCAAGATCGTCAATGGCTTTCTCACCGAGCACTTCCATCAGTACGTGGAGTACAACTTCACGGCCGAGATGGAGGACGAGCTCGATGCGGTGTCGCGCGGTGAGGAAGAGTGGACGCGGCCGCTGACACGCTTCTGGAAGCCCTTCATCCGCCAGGTCGACTACACCGAAAAGCACGTTACGCGCGAGCAGGTTGCACAGGCGCGCGAGCTTGGGCGCGATCCGGTGAGCGGCAAGCCGATCACCGTGCGCATGGGCCGCTTCGGTCCGTTCGTGCAGATCGGCACCAAGGACGATGAGGATAAGCCGCGCTTCGCGGGCCTGCGGCCCGGACAGAAGATGGACAAGATCGAGCTCGCCGAGGCACTCGAGCTCTTCAAGCTACCGCGCACGCTCGGCGCTACGTCCGCGGGCGAACCGATCATCACCAATGTCGGCCGCTTCGGTCCCTATATCAAATACGGCGACAAGTACGTCTCGCTGAAGGATGACGATCCCTACACCGTCAGCCTCGAACGCGCGCTCGAATGCATCCGCGCGAAACAGGAAGCCGACGCCAACCGGCTCATCCAGCAGTTCGACGGCGTGCAGGTGCTCAATGGCCGCTACGGCCCGTACATCAGCGATGGCGAGAAGAACGCGCGCGTTCCCAAGGACCGCGATCCACGCTCCCTGACGCTCGAGGAGTGCCGCTCCCTGCTCGCCGCCGCCGCGGCGCGTCCCATGCGCGGCCGCTTCGGCCGGCGCGCAGGCGGCAAGAGCGCGGCCGCCTTCCCCGCCGCGCCGACACCGCCGGCTGCGGCCGCCGCAGGCGCCAGACGCGCCGGCGCAAGCTCCACGGTCAAGGGCCGCAAGGGCAAGGCTGCCGTGCCGTCCACGCGTGGCAACGGCAGCGGCAATGGCCGCGTGCCGGCCGGCAGCAATGGTCATGGCCTCGTCGCAGCCGACAGCAGCATGCGCAAGCCCCGCAGCGCCAAGGCCGGCACAGCCGGCCGCGGCACACGAGCACCCGCAGACAAGAACCTGGTTGCCCATGCGCCGGCCCGCAAGGCAGCGACGCATGCGCATGCCCGCGGCACGGCAGCGGCCGGCGCTGCCGCCAAGCGCTCCGCGGCGGCCAAGACCAAGGCCGCCACACGCGGCCGCGGCAGAGCGGCGGCGGGCAAGAAGACCGCCGGGGCTTGAAGTACCGCCACCGCTACCACGCCGGAAATTTCGCCGACGTGCACAAGCACGTCGCCGTGCTCGCGCTGCTGCACTGCCTGCAGCACAAGGAGCGCGGCCTGCTGTACCTGGAGACGCACGCGGGCGCCGGGGCCTACGAGCTTTCCGATGAGGCGCGCCAGGGCGTGCTGGCGGTGCTGGCGGCGCAGACACTGCCGGCGCCTGAACTGACGGCTTATCGCGCGGCGGTCCTCGACTGGCGCCGCCAGAGCGGACAGCCGCAGGCCTACCCGGGCTCCCCGCTGCTGGCCGCGCGAGCGCTGCGCACGCAGGATCGCGCGCTCGTCTGCGAGCTGCTGCCGGCCGAATGCCGCGCGCT
>Ga0335075_10005222_pt1 | contig 20211 bp, 20 predicted proteins | sample Lox_Sample_24_FD_206723 | JGI IMG/M metagenome (GOLD analysis project Ga0335075, IMG submission 206723) | Soil microbial communities from Loxahatchee National Wildlife Refuge, Florida, United States - Lox_Sample_2.4 | ecosystem: Environmental > Terrestrial > Soil > Wetlands | place: USA...
CGCGGCTGGTGAAGAAGCCGCGGCTGTCGTTGACCACGATCGGGGTCTTGCCGATGGCCAGCGTGTAGTCGAACACCCGGGCCAGCGCCTCGTCAGAAGTCTTCTCGCCCTTGATGATTTCGACCAGTGGCATCTTGTCGACCGGTGAGAAGAAGTGGATGCCGATGAAGTCCTCCTGCCGCTTCACCCCGGTCGCCAGACCGGTGATGGGCAGCGTCGAGGTGTTCGACCCGAGCAGCGCGTTGGGTTCGACGACGTCCTCGATCTCCTGGAACACCTTGTGCTTGAGGTCCTGATTCTCGAAGACCGCCTCGATGACGAAGTCGACGCCTTTGAGGTCGGCCGGGTCGGCCGTCGGCGTGATCCGGTCCAGCAGCGCCTTGCTCTTCTCCTCGGTGGTCTTGCCACGCTGAAGTGCCTTGGCCTCAAGCTTTTCCGAGTAGCCCTTGCCCTTTTGCGCGGCCTCGAGGTCGACGTCCTTGAGCACCACGTCGTAGCCGGCCTTTGCCGATACGTAGGCAATGCCGGCACCCATCATGCCCGCGCCCAGCACACCGATCTTGTTGATCTTGACCGGCTCGATGCCGTCGGGCCGCGAGCCACCGCCGTTGATGTGCTGCAGGTCGAAGAAGAACGCCTGGATCATGTTCTTGGCGACCTGGCCGGTGACCAGAGAAGTGAAGTAGCGGCTCTCGATGCGGCTGGCGGTGTCGAAATCCACCTGCGCGCCCTCCACGGCCGCGTCCAGGATGGCTCGCGGCGCGGGCATCGGCGCACCCTTGAGTTGTTTTTTCAGCAGCGCCGGGAACGACGGCAGAATGCCGGCCAGCGCCGGGCTGGACGGGGTGCCGCCAGGCATCTTGTAGCCCTTGGCATCCCACGGCTGGGTGTGCGAGTCAGGGTTGGCCTTGATCCAGGCCTTCGCGGCCGGCACCAGCTCGTCGACCGAGCCGACCAGCTCGTCGAGAAGCCCCATCTCCTTGGCCTTGTCCGGCTTGAAGCGGGTGCCCTGGGACAGGATGTTCATGAACGCGTTCTGGATGCCGAACATCCGCACGCTGCGGGTCACCCCACCCCCACCCGGCAGCAGGCCCAGCGTCACCTCGGGCAGACCGACCACCAGGCCCTTGACGTCGGCGGCGATGCGGTGGTGACAGGCAAGCGCGATCTCCAGGCCACCACCGAGCGCGGCCCCGTTGATGGCGGCCACCACCGGCTTGCCGAGCGTCTCGAGGGCACGCAGGTCACGCTTGACCCCCTCGACGGTGTCGAACGCCTCGCCGGCGTTCTCCGGGCCGAGTTTGATCATGCCCTTGAGGTCACCGCCGGCGAAGAAGGTCTTCTTCGCGCTGGTGATGACCACGCCGGTGATCGAATCCTTCTCCGCGACAAGGCGTTCGACCGCTTTGCGCATGGACTCGGCGTAATGCTCGTTCATCACGTTGGCCGACCCGGTGGGGTCGTCCATCGTCAGCGTGACGATGCCGTCGGCGTCCTTGTCCCATTCAATGGTGTTCTGGGTCATGGTTTCAATGGTGTTCTCGGTCATGGTCTTAAACCCTCTCGATGATGGTGGCCACGCCCATGCCGCCGCCGATGCACAGCGTGACCAGCGCGCGTCGCGCGTTGCGGCGCTCGAGCTCGTCGACCATGGTGCCGGTGATCATCGCGCCGGTGGCGCCCAGCGGGTGGCCCATCGCGATCGCGCCACCGTTGACGTTGAGCTTCTCGTCGGGAATGTTGAGGTCCTTCTGGAACTTCAGCACCACCGACGCAAACGCCTCGTTCAGCTCGAACAGGTCGATGTCGTCGATCGTCATGCCCGCGCGGTCGAGCACCTTACGGGTGGCAGGCGTCGGGCCGGTCAGCATGATGACCGGGTCCGAGCCGCTGGTGGCGGTGGCCACGATGCGCGCCCGCGGGGTCAGTCCCTGCGACTTGCCCGCGGATTCGGAGCCGACCAGCACCAGCGCGGCACCGTCGACGATGCCGGAGCTGTTGCCGCCGGTGTGCACGTGGTTGATCTTCTCGACGGCGTGGTACTTCGTCAGCGCCACGTCGTCGAAGCCGCCCATCTCACCGATGCCGTCGAACGCGGTCTTCAGCTTGGCCAGGCCCTCCATCGTGGTGTCGGGCCGCATGTGCTCGTCGTGGTCGAGAATGAGCAGGCCGTTCTGGTCGCGCACCGGCACGACCGACTTCGCGAAGTAGCCACCCGACCAGGCCTCGGCGGCCTTTTCCTGGCTGCGCAGCGCGTAGGCGTCGACGTCCTCGCGAGAGAAGCCTTCGATGGTGGCGATCAGGTCGGCGCCGATGCCCTGCGGGACGAAGCCGATCTGGTAGTTGGTCTCGGGGTCGGTCGCCCAGGCGCCGCCGTCGGAGCCCATCGGGACGCGGCTCATCGACTCGACACCACCGGCCAGCACCAGGTCGTCCCAGCCGGAGCGCACCTTCTGCGCGGCGGTGTTAACCGCTTCCAGACCCGAGGCGCAAAACCGGTTCAGCTGGACACCACCGGTGGTCTCGGGCAGCCCGGCCGCCAGCACCGCGGTCCGGGCGATATCGCCGCCCTGGTCGCCGACGGGCGAGACCACCCCGAGGATCATGTCGCTGATCAGCGTCTCGTCCAGGTCGGGCAACCGGTTGCGCAGCTCGTCGACCAGGCCGACGACCAGGTTCAGCGGCTTGACCTCGTTCAACGACCCGTTGCGCTGCTTGCCGCGCGGCGTACGGATGGCCTCGTAGATGAAGGCTTCTTCGGACATGGCTGATTCTCTTTCCACTGGTTTCACGACCGGGGTTTTTTGGATCTGTCCTTGGGACGCTAGTCCTCTGCGCGCCACCCTAACAGGGTGCCCGGCCAACCTGTTGGTTGGGACCCTGCGCCGACGGCCGTCACGCTGGAATGACGCTCGGCGACCGGCACACGCCTTACCCTCGATGCCCATGACAGTGTCGCGGCTGCAGCCCTATGCGACCACGGTGTTCGCCGAGATGTCGGCGCTGGCCGCCCGCGTCGGCGCGGTGAACCTCGGACAAGGCTTCCCGGATGAAGACGGGCCGCCGGCCATGCTCAAGGCCGCCCAAGATGCCATCGCCGCGGGCGTCAACCAGTACCCGCCGGGAATCGGTGTGGCGGCGCTGCGCGAGGCCATCGCCGCCCAGCGCAAGAGGCACTTCGGCGTCGACTACGACCCGGACACCGAAGTACTGGTAACGGTCGGAGCCACCGAGGCCATCGCGGCGGCAGTGATCGGCCTGATCGAGCCCGACTCCGAGGTGATCTTGATCCAGCCGTTCTATGACTCCTACTCCCCGGTGGTGGCGATGGCCGGCGCCAAGCGGGTGGTCGTGCCGCTGGTGCCCGACGGCCGGGGCTTTGCCCTCGACCTCGACGCCTTACGACGAGCGGTGACACCGCGCACTAAGGCGTTGATCGTGAACTCGCCGCACAACCCCACCGGAACGGTGCTCAGCGCGGCCGAATCGGCGGCCGTCGCGCAGGTCGCGGTGGCCGCCAACTTGCTGGTCATCACCGACGAGGTCTACGAGCATCTGGTGTATGACGGCCACCGGCACCTGCCGCTGGCCGGTTTCGACGGGATGGCCGAACGCACGATCACCATCTCGAGCGCGGCGAAGATGTTCAACTGCACCGGCTGGAAAATCGGATGGGCTTGCGGGCCAAGAGAACTCATTCTGGGTGTACGGGCGGCCAAGCAATATTTGAGTTATGTCGGCGGTGCGCCGTTTCAGCCGGCGGTGGCGCACGCACTGAACACCGAGGAAGCCTGGGTGGCCGCGCTGCGGGCTTCGCTACAGGACCGGCGCGATCGGCTGGCACGGGGGTTGACCGGGATCGGCTTTCGGGTGCACGACAGCGCGGGCACCTACTTCTTGTGCGCCGATCCGCGTCCGTTGGGTTACGACGACAGCACGGCATTCTGCGCCGCGCTTCCCGAACGGGTCGGGGTGGCCGCGATCCCGATGACGGCGTTCTGCGATCCCGCTGCCGCGGACTGGACGCAGTGGAATCACTTGGTGCGCTTCACCTTCTGCAAACGGGACGACACGCTCGACGAGGCGATCCGCCGACTGGCACGACTGCGAGACGGGTCGGCTATTGGGGCCGATCCGAGCCGACAGCCGCCATGACCCGCCGCCGCAGCCCCTCGGTCGCGGCATAGAGGACTTTCTTTCGCGCCCGGTTGACCAAGAACTCCGGAATTGGCGCCGACGGCTCGAGGGTGATCTCGAATCGAACCCGCGTGGTGTCCTCGGTCTCACGCTGCAACGTGTACTCGACATGTTGGGCATGCTGCTGCAGAGTCTTGTCGGCATCCCACACCAGCCAGTCCGGACCCCAGTGGTATTCGAGCACCTCGGTGTCGACGATGCCGACGATCCGGACCGTGACCTTCACGTGGTGTGGGCGACCGTCGGGATAGCTGTCGATGACTTCAGCCCGCCGGTGCACCGAGGACCAGGACGGCACCGAGCCGACATCGGCCAGCGCCTCCAGGATCACCTCCGGCGCCGCGTCGATGACAACCTCTCGCGATGCTTGTACGGCCACTACTAGCAAGCTAGCAACGCCGCGGCGTTCGCGGACCAGGTTGCGCAGCTATTCGGAACTGTTAAGGCCCATCACTTGCTCGCGCAGTCCCTTGGTCGCGGCATCCAACACGATTTCGCTCGCCCGCTTGACGACGAAAGCGGGAACCGGTCCCGACGGTTCGACGGTGATGTCGAAGCGCACCCGCGTCTTATCGACGCCCACCCGCTGCAGGTTGTACTCCACATGCTGCCCGCGCTGCTGGAAGGTGTCATCGGCATCCCAGACCACCCAATTGGGACCCCAGTGATACTCCAGGATCTCGTTGTCGACGAGCCCGAAGATTTTGATGGTGGCCCGCACGTGATGAGGCCGACCGTCGGCGTACCAGTCGAGAACCTCGATCCGTTTGTGCACCGGCGACCACGACGACAACGACCCGACGTCGGCCAGCGCCTCCAGGATCACCTCCGGCGGTGCGTCGATGAGGATCTCTCGTGATGCTCGTACGGCCACTACGTCAAAGCTAGCAAGCCGACCCGCTTATCGGGCTGATTACCAGCCGATTTCGTCCAGCGGTGTCGCTGCGGGCGGCGGTGGCCCGACCGGTCCGGCCGGCGTGCGGGAGAACCGTGGCGCAGGCGCGGCCTGGTCGACGCCGCCCGCGTTGATCACCGTCGCTCGTGCGGTCAGATGTGCATCCGCGGCGGCCTCGCTCCACGTCAACACCGGGGTGACACACGCGTCAGTGCCGTCGAATATCTCCGCCCACTCGTCGCGGGTCTTGCCGGCGAAGCGCGCGGTGAAGACCTCGAACATCCGCGGATACGAACCGATGTCGAGTTGACCCGGCACCTCGTCAGCGGACAACCCCAGTCCGGCCAGCAGTTCGGCGAAGAACTGCGGCTCGATTGCGCCCACGGCCATGTACTTACCGTCTGCGGTCTCGTAGCAGCGATAGAACGGCGCGCCGCCGTCGAGCAAGAACGCTTCCCGCTCGTCGCGCAGCGCGCCGGTCGACTTCATCGTCCACATCATCTGCGCAAGCACGCTGACGCCGTCGACCATCGCGGCGTCGACCACCTGACCGGCCCCCGACCGCTCTCGCTCGTAGAGCGCGGCCACGATGCCCAGCAACACGAACATCGAACCGCCACCGAAGTCGGCGACCAGATTCAGCGGCGGCATCGGCGGCCGGTCGCGGTAGCCCAGCGCCGAGAGCGCCCCGGTCGCCGACAGGTAGTTGATGTCGTGGCCGGCGGTGCGGGCGCGTGGGCCGTCCTGTCCCCATCCGGTGATGCGGGCGAAGATCAGCCGCGGGTTGACCGCCGCGCAGTCGTCGGGGCCGACGCCGAGTCGTTCGCAGGTGCCCGGCCGGAAGCAGTCCAGCAGCACATCAGCCTTGGCGATCAACTCCAGCAATGCCTCGGGATCGGCCTTGACATCCAAGTCCACCGTCCGCTTACCGCGATGCAGCAGGTCGCGGTCCTCGGCCGGCATCGTCAGTCCGCCGGGACGGCGCACCCGCACCACGTCGGCGCCTAAATCGGCGAGCACCATAGCGGCGTGCGGGCCCGGTCCGATGCCGCCGAGTTCGATGACGCGCACCCCGGCCAGCGGCCCGGTCAAGCCTTACCCTTCTTCACCTTCAGGACCCGATTGCGCAGCTCCTTGGTCGCGGAGTCGATGGTCCCCTTGACGGCGCGTTTAAGCACGAAGCCGGGCAGCGGAACGTTGGGGTCGACGGTGATATCCATCTTGACCAAGGTGCTGTCACCCTGTGGTAGCAGGGTGTATTTGCCGTCCTGCGACTTCTGCTGGCCGGAGCTCACCAGGGTCCAGGCCACCTCGTTGCCGCTCCAGGTGTAGGCCACCACTTGTTCATCCGTGATGCCCGCGGTCCTCACCTTCATCTTGACTTTGCTTGGCCGCCCGTCGTCTCCGGTCTCGAGGATTTCCGCGCTCTGATGGGGGTCGGACCACTCCGGCATTGCTTCGAAGTCGGCGATGACGTCCAGGATTTCCTCGGGGCTCGCTTCGATGACGATGTCGCGGGACTCTTTGATTGCCATGGCCGCACGATAGCGAGGCAGCGCCGCGCGGACGGCGTTTTCGACCGCAGACGCGTAGCGTCATCCCAGTGACCGCTGATAGTGAACACGCCTACACCGTCGGTGACTACCTGCTCGACCGGCTGGTAGAACTCGGTGTCTCCGAAGTCTTCGGAGTCCCCGGCGACTACAACCTCGAATTCCTCGATCACATCGTCGCCCACCCCGACATCCGGTGGGTCGGCAACGCCAACGAACTCAACGCCGGCTACGCGGCCGATGGCTACGGCCGACTACGTGGAATGTCTGCTGTAGTAACCACATTCGGAGTCGGCGAGCTTTCAGCGGCCAACGCGATCGCGGGCAGCTACGCCGAGCACGTGCCGGTGGTGCACATTGTGGGAGGGCCGTCTAAAGACGCACAGGGCACCCGTCGGGCCCTGCATCATTCGCTGGGCGACGGAGATTTCGAGCACTTCTTCCGGATCAGCCGGGAAATCACTTGTGCCCAAGCCAATCTGATGCCAGCGACGGCTACCAGGGAAATCGACCGGGTGCTGTCCGAGGTGCGCGAGCAGCGACGCCCCGGGTATCTGCTGCTGCCGATCGACGTGGCGCGCTTCGAAACCGAGCGGCCTACCACCCCGTTGCCGCGCTATACCGGCGGGACCAGTCCACGAGCGCGCACCCTATTCATCGAAGCGGCAACGAAACTCATCGACCATCACCAGTTGACCGTACTGGCCGACTTGTTGGTCCATCGTTTGAATGCCGTCGACAAGCTGGACGCGCTCCTTGCCGCCGACGTGGTCCCGCACGCCACGCTGATGTGGGGCAAGAGCCTGGTCGACGAGACTGCGCCGACCTTTCTGGGCATCTACGCCGGGGCGGCCAGCGCCGAACCCGTGCGCCGGGCGATCGAAGAAGCGCCGGTGCTGGTGACTGCGGGCGTCGTGTTCACCGACATGGTCAGCGGATTTTTCAGCCAGCGCATCGATCCGGCCAGGACCATCGACGTGGGAGCCCAGCAGAGCACGGTCGGCAACGAGGTGTTCGCACCGCTAGAGATGGAAGCCGCCCTCGAGGCGCTCACGTCGATTCTCAGTTGCCGTGGAATCACCTCCCCCCCGGTCGCATCGACGTCCGACGGCGCGCCAGTGCAAGTCCCCGCCCGCGACGAGCCGCTCAGCCAGAAAGTGTTGTGGGACAGGTTCTGCCACGCCCTCACGCCGGGCAATGTGGTGCTTGCAGACCAAGGCACCTCGTATTACGGGATGGCGACTCACCGCCTGCCCCGCGGCGTCACCTTCATCGGCCAACCGCTATGGGGTTCGATTGGATACACGCTGCCCGCCACCCTCGGCGCCGGGCTGGCGCATCGGGATCGCAGGCCGGTGCTGCTGATCGGCGACGGAGCCGCGCAGCTCACCGTCCAGGAATTTGGCACCTTCTCGCGGGAAGGGCTATCGCCGGTCGTCGTGGTGGTCAACAATGACGGATATACCGTGGAACGGATGATTCACGGAAAAGACCAGCCTTACAACGACATTGTCGCCTGGAGTTGGGCCGACATTCCCAATGCGCTGGGCGTGACCAATCACTTGACGTTCAGGGCTCACACCTACGGCGAGCTCGACGATGCGTTTGTCGCGGCTGCTGAGCATCGTGACCGGATGGTGCTCATCGAGGCGATCGTGCCACGGCTGGACGCCCCGGACCTGCTGAACGAATTGGCTCAACCCACTTCGCCGGATGGCACTCCGCGTCGTTGAACGCCTAGCAGCGAGCTCAGCGTGCGCCGACAGCGGCCACAGTCGGCGCCCGCCCCGCACGATGCGGCGATCTGATTGGTCGTCGAAGCCCCGTTGGCGATGGCGTCGGCCACCATTTGGCTGGTGATGCCGTTACACAGGCAGACGAACATCGAGCGGTCCGTTCACCCGTCGATCCGCATCATGCCTACCAACTTGCCCACGAACAACGGCGGGTAGGCACCGACCCCGGCTCCGGTCATCCAGCGCGCCACCACGTCTGGATGCTTGATCCAGCGCTGCGCCGCGTCCTCGTCGTCGATCTCCTGCAGGATGAGGACTTCATGCCCGTCGTCGAAAGCCTTGAAGACTCGGGTTTCGCGGATACCCGCCGTCCGGAATCGTGACAACGCGCCGCGGATCTCGGCGGCCAGGACGGACACATCGTCCACCGACGCGATCGCGGCTATCACGACGCCAGGAGCCGTCGGTTGCGACGGCGTGCTGGAGTTGAATCGTTCGACGATCTCGCCGGCGAAGACCGCCGGAATGTCTTCTACGCCAACCGCGTCGAACCAGTCGAAGAATACTCGCGATCGCAGCAGCTCGACGATCGGCTCTCTGCTGCGCACACCGATCGTCACCAGCACGCGACCGTGGTCGTGTGTCGAGGTGTAGACCAGCACGTGGTGGGCGCCGATACCGGCGAGCGCCGGTTTGCGGCGTTGCAACAACGGCCATACCCGTTCTGGGTTCGGCACCCTATAGTCCGACGCGATGACCATCGAATGCGCTTGCGGATCAGGTGGACTCACCGAAGTTGATCCTTCATCACCTTGCCGGTCGCGTTCAGCGGCAGTTCATCGAGGAACTCAATGTACCGAGGAGCTTTGAAACCGGCCATCCGGTCGCGGCACCACGCGATCAAATCCTGTTCAGAGACCGTGCCTTTGGCATTGTGAGTCGGCACCACGAATGCCTTACCCGCCTGGCCGAGTCGCTGGTCGGGCACACCGATCACCGCCACCTGAGCAACCGCGGGGTGTTCCAACATGAAGCCCTCGATCTCAGCCGGGTAGGCATTGAATCCGCCGACGATGAACATGTCCTTTTTACGCCCGTCGATCCGCAACCGACCTGATTTGTCAAAGTTCCCCAAGTCTCCGGTGTGCAGCCAGCCGTTGCCGTCGATCGCCTGCGCGGTGGCCGCCGGGTCGTCGAGGTAGCCCTGCATGACACCATAGCCGCGCACCAGCACCTCACCGTCGTCGGCGATGCGCACCTCCACGCCCTCGCAGGGCAGGCCCGCGGTGGTGGCCACGTCCTCGAAGGAGTCGCCGGGCCGCGACAAGGTGACGTTGCCCGCCTCGGTGAGCCCGTAACCGGTCATCAGCGTCTGGAACGGCAATTCTCCGTGTATGCGACGGACCAGTTCGACAGGGATGTCGGCGGCGCCGGTCACCCCCGCCCGCAGGGTCGACAACCTGGCCTTCTCGGGAACTGCCAGCAGCGAGTGGTACAGCGTCGGCGGGCCGGGCAGCATCGTAACGCGTTCACGCTCAATGAGATCCACCACCGCATCGACGTCGAACACCGCGACCGGCAGCATCGTCGCGCCACGGAGGAAGGACGTGATCAGCCCCGCCTTCAAGCCGAAGGTGTGGAAGTACGGGTTGATCTGCAAGTAGCGGTCACCCTCGCGCAGATCAGCGAGCGTGGCCCACTCCTCGTACATCCGCAGCGTTTGGCGATGGTTCATCATCGCGCCCTTCGGGCGGCCGGTGGTGCCCGAGGTGAAGATGATGTCCGAGATGTCGGTGTCATCCACGGCGCGCTCGAACGGTGCACCGCTGGAGAGGAAGTCGGATTTCAGCTCGATCACCGGTATGCCCGCGGGTGCGGTGTAGTCCTGGCCGAGGAATCCCTTCTGCACCAGGACGGCCTTCGCGGCGCTGCGGCTGATGATGTCGGCCGCTTCCTCGGTTTTGAACCGGGTGTTGACCGGAACCAGCACACCGCCGGCGGTCAGCAGCCCGAACGCCGAAATGATCCATTCCGCCGAATTAGGCGCCCAGATCGCGACCCGATCGCCTTTGCCGACACCGATATCAACGAAAGCACCTGCGGCGCAACGAATCCGATCGACAACTTCGGCGAAGGTGAGGCACAGCGGACCGTCGACAATCGCTTGCGCGTCGCCGAAGCGGTCCGCCGCGCTCAAGACCATCTCGGGGATGGTCTGCCACGTCTGGCCGGATGTCACACGGTGACGAGACGAGACAGGTTTCCGCCCATGATCTTCGCCTGGTCGTCAGTGGACAGGTGCGACAACGCGTTGACGTAGAACGTCGGCTCCGCCAGACCTTCCGGGTGCGGCCAGTCCGAGCCGTATAGCACCCGATCCACACCGACGAGGTTGACCAGATCATCGATGCCGTCCTCGAAGAACGGGCTGACGTGGATGCGGTTCTTGACCATCTCGACGGGGTCGCTCGGGAAAGCCTCCGGGGCCTTCCGGTAGACCTCGGCCAGGCCGTCGAGCAACGGGGTCATCCACTTCGAGCCGGCCTCGACGATGGCAACCTTCAGCTTGGGATGGCGGTAGAGCGCGCCGTGAATCACCCACGATCCCACCGAGTCCTGGATCGGCCGCCACTCGTTGAGGATGCCCATCGCATTGGTTTGGAACGGCAGCATCTCCTGGTCGGCGCCGTCCCACTCGGAGGTGTAGCGGGAGTAGCCGCTGTCGCTGGAGTGCATGCCGACCAGCAGGTCGTGTTCGACAACCCGCTCCCAGAACGGGTCGAACTCGGGCACCGCGAAGGACCGGGGGCCGCGGAAGCCGGGCACCGGCGCCGGGCGGACCAGGATGCAACGCGCACCACGCTTGACCGCCCACTCCAGCTCCTCGATCGCCTTCTCGACGATCGGCAGGGTGATGACCGGGGTGGTGAAGATCCGGTTCTGGTAGTTGAAGCCCCAAACCTCATCCAGCCACTCGTTCAGCGCATGGATCAGGACGTGGACGGCGACCGGGTCATCGCGCAGCCGCTCCTCGAGCAGGCTGGCCAGCGTCGGGAACATCAGGGTGCGATCCAGCCCCAACTCGTTCATCTTCTCCAGGCGCGGGCCGGGCTCGAAGAACGCCGGGATCGCTCGCATCGGCTCACCGAACAGCTCGCGCTTGGTCTTGCCGTCGGGGTTGCCGAACTTGAAGTACTCTTCCCAGGCACCCGGCCGGGCGACGACCTCGAAAGTCGGGTTGGGAATGTAGTTGCTGATCTGGCCACGGATCGCAATCTTGGTGCGCCCGTTGACCTGCACGTACTGGACGTAGTCTTTGTACTCCTTGGGCAGGAACTTGGTCAGCGCCTCCGGCGGCTCGTAGAGATGGTTATCCGCGTCAAAGATTGGAAACGGGACGTCTTCCCGATGCGACAACTGCCCCATGAAATCCTCCTTCGCAGTTTGCGAGAATCATATTCTCACAGTGACCCTACCGCAATGCTCGAGCGCACCAGACGCTTCTGCGCCTTGCCGCTCGGGGTGCGCGGATAGCCGTCGGTCTCGAGCAGAGGCGACAAAGTGGCCAGTTCAACGGGAATATTGCGCTTTGACGTAAGGCTCCGACCGGCAAACGCTATGGTCATGGAACAGTCTTTCGGCTCAAGTGGCGATGCTATTCTCCGCTGAGGAGAATGCCAATATCGCGCGATGGGATACGGCGCATGGTGGACGTCGAGTTCGATGAGGTCGCCCGCGGTCTCGCGGTGCTGACCATCGACCGTCCGCATGCCCGCAACGCGATCTCGATGGACACCATGGACCAGTTGGAGAAGGCGCTCGACGCGGCCGAGGGCGCCAGCGCTCTTGCCATCACCGGTGCCGGTGACCGGGCTTTCGTATCCGGCGGGGATCTCAAAGAGCTCGGCGCCATCAGGACCCTGGAAGACGCGGCGGCGATGGCCTGGCGGATGAGATCGATCTGCGACCGGCTGGCCAGCTTTCCCGCGCCGGTGATCGCCGCACTCAACGGTCACGCGCTGGGCGGTGGCGCCGAGGTCGCGGTGGCCGCCGATATCCGGTTGGCCGCCGACGACATCAAGATCGGCTTCAACCAGGTGGCCCTGGAGATCATGCCGGCCTGGGGCGGCGCCGAGCGATTGGCCGAATTGGTCGGCAAGAGTAAGGCGCTGCTGTTGGCCGGAACCGGCATCGTGCTCGACGCAGTTCATGCCGAACGGATCGGGCTGATCGATCAGGTGTTGCCGCGGTCGAGCTTCGACGAGGACTGGCGACGAGTGGCCCGCGCCCTGTCGGCCCGGCCCGCCGGCGAGATCAAGCGGGTCATCGACGGGGTCTCTCCCGAGGAAGCCGTGACGGCGTTTGCGCGGCTATGGGTTCGCGATGCGCATTGGCACGCCGCCGATCGGGTGATGAACCGCAGCGCCAAAGTAGGAGGTGCGAGGTGAAAACAATTGGTAGGCCCGTGCTGAGTGCACTGTTGGCGATGGCGGTGACCGCGACGACGTTCGCCGCGCCGTCCCGGGCGGATGACCCGGTCATGCATCCGGTCACGTACGTCATCACGTCGGCCAGTCCGATCTATGCCGACATCTACTACCTGGACCAGCAGCCGGAGAAATTCTCCGACTACAGCCACAACACGTATCAGTACACCCCCAACGTGCGGGCCGACATCGCGCCGGGCCACCCCTGGGTGTCGCCCACGGTGATGCTGTCAGATCCCAACGACTACGCCATGGTCACCGTCAGCACCGGTACCGAACCGGGCATACCGCAGTTCCACTGTGCTCTGATCGTCGACGGGAAGGTGGTCGTCTCGAACGACGGCGCCAAGGGCGTGATCTGTTCCCTGCGTAGCTGGTGAGCCGGCTAGGGGTCGGGATCGCCTTCCAGCCGCCGCAGGTAACGCTCGACGAACGCGACGATCTCGGCGTGCCCGGCGGACATGCCGAGCGCCTGCTCGATGACCAGCACCCGGGAGATGCTGGTCATCAGCACCGACCACACCAACGCGGGCACCTCAGCGCGGTCCTCAACATCCAAGCCGTAGCGATCGAGGACCGTCGACAGCGTTTTGCGTTGCTCCTCGCGAAATCGCTCAGCGTAATAAGCGATCTCGGCCTTCAAAGCTTTGCGGTGATTGGCCAGCGCGATGAATTCCATCGTGATCGCGGTGGCCGCCGGATCGATGCTGAACCGCCACAGCGCCCACAATGGTTGCCGCGCCTGCAGCACGCGCGCTTGCGCCGCAAGGCCTTTTTCGGCGCGACGGCGGAACGCCGCCAGGAACAGATCGTCCATGGTGCGGAAGTAGTAGTGCACGAGCTGCGGCTTCAGCGCCGCCTTCTCCGCAACCCGACGGGAAGTGACTGCGGCATAACCCTCTTCGAGCATCAACTGCTCGGCGGCGTCGAGCAGCACACCGCGGTTCTTGGCGTCCGGCGCCCCGATCCTGCGTGCCGAAGTCATGCCTGGCTCCAAACTCCTGCTTATCGCCTGCCCAACATGGGTGATCGTAGCGTCGGGCGACACCGTGACCTTGACCACGACATTAGCGCCATGCTAAGCAGGTGCTCAGCACTTTTATCGATCTTGTATGCGGACGGCGCTACATCTTGCTCTGAAACCATGGGCAAATCAGCCTCGGGAGGCGCGTGAAACCATGAGCAGCTTCGAAACCATCGACTTCTTCACCGAGCCGTCCCTGGTTCCCGATCCGCATCCCTACTTCGACTACCTGCGCAGCCAAAACCCGGTACTGCGGCTACCTCACCACAACGTCGTCGCGGTGACCGGCTGGGAAGAGGCCAACGCGGTCTATAAGGATCCCGACAGCTTTTCCAATATCGTTGCGCTCGGCGGGCCGTTCCCGCCGCTGCCGTTCGAGGCGGTAGGTGAGGACCTCACACCGCTGATCGACGAGCATCGCAGTCAGTTCCCGATGTTCGAGCACATGGTCACCATGGATCCACCCGATCACACTCGGGCACGTTCGATCTTGAGCCGATTGCTCACACCGAGCCGGCTGAAGGAGAACGAGGAGTTCATGTGGCAGCTGGCCGATCGCCAGCTGGAGGAATTCCTCGACAACGGCGAGTGCGAGTTCATCGCCGAATATTCAAAGCCTTTCGCGACGTTGGTGATCGCCGACCTGCTCGGTGTCCCCGAGGAAGACCACAAACAGTTCCGACATGTGTTGGGCGCAGATCGTCCCGGTGCGCGGGTGGGCGCGCTGGATCACGAGTCGGTCGGAGTCAACCCGCTGGAGTGGCTTGACGACAAGTTCTGCTCCTACATCGAAGACCGGCGCAGCCATCCCCGCGACGACGTGCTGACCTCGTTGGCGACGGCGAAGTACCCGGACGGAGCCACACCGGAGGTCATCGAGGTAAGTCGTTCGGCGACATTCCTTTTCGCCGCCGGGCAGGAAACCACCGCGAAGCTGCTCTCCGCCGCGCTGCAGGCGCTCGGAGACCGACCCGACGTTCAGCAGAAGCTGCGTAGCGACCGCAGCCTGATCCCGAACTTCATCGAAGAGTCGCTACGTATGGAAAGCCCGGTCAAAAGCGACTCCCGGCTGGCCCGCAGGGCGGCCACGATCGGCGGCGTCGACATTCCCGTGGGTACCGTTGTGATGGTGTTGCCCGGTGCCGCCAACCGTGATCCGCGCCGATTCGACAATCCACACGAGTTCCGACTCGACCGCAAGAACGTCCGCGAACACATGGCGTTTGCCCGCGGCGTGCATTCCTGTCCCGGTGCTCCGCTGGCCCGGGTCGAGGGCCGCGTCTCGCTCGAGCGCATCCTGGACCGGATGTCCGAAATCAACATCAGCGAAGCCAAACACGGGCCGGCCAACGAACGTCGCTACAGCTACGAGCCGACCTACATCTTGCGCGGACTGTCAGAATTGCACTTAGCGTTCACGCCCCGGCCCGCACTGGCGCCCGCTGGCTAGCCGGTGATGACGGGTAGGCGTGCCCACCCGCGCACGCTGGCGGTATGTGCCCGCTGGGCGTTGGCGTAGTCGACTTCCCAGTCGGGCCAGCGTCTGAGGACTTCCTCGAAGGCCACTCGAGCTTCCAATCGGGCCAGCGCTGAGCCCAGGCAGAAGTGCAGACCCTGCCCGAAGCTCAGATGGCTGCCACGTCGGTGGATGTCGAAGCGGTCCGGATCGGGAAACTGATGTTCGTCCCGGTTGGCAGAAGCGTTGAGCAGCAACATGAACGATCCCTCCGGTACAAGGCGGCCATAATGCTCGGCGTCCTGGGCGACGTAACGGGCCTGTACTGGCGACGGCGGTTCGTAGCGCAGTGTCTCCTCGACCGCGCCGGGGATCAGCGACGGGTCGGCGACCAGCTCGCGCCGTTGATCGGGGTTATCCGACAGCAGCTGTCCCATGAATCCGATGAGCCGGGCGGTGGTCTCGTTACCGGCGCCGGCGATCATTGCGGTGTAGGACAGCACCTCGGTGCGTGACAGCGGCCGACGCGTACCGTCGGGTTCGTCGATCTCGGCGGCCAGCAACTCTGTCATCAGGTCATCGGAGGGATGCTCGGCGCGCCATTCGATGAACTCGGCGAACATCACAATGGTTTCCTCAAAAATCTTCTGACTCACTTCGCCGGGCTCGCGACCCTTGGCTGTGTCGATGAAGGTGGCGTTGCGATCTCGGATGTTTTCTTGGTGCTCTTCGGGGATACCCAGCAAATAGCCGATCGTCCGCATCGGCATCATCGCCCCGAGATCGGCGATGAAATCGAAACCGCCGGCGCCGATTAACGGATCCAACTCTTTGGTGCAGAATTCCCGCACCAGCGATTCCACGGCAAGCATGCGACGGGGAGTGAAGACCCGGGAAAGCAGGCGTCGGTGCAGATCGTGCAGCGGGGGATCCTCGAACAGCAAGATGCCTGGCGGCACCTCGATGTTGTTGAACAAGATGTCGGCGGTGGTGCCGCGGCCTGATCGGTAGGTCTGCCAGTTCGGCAGTTCGCGCGCGACGTCCTCGTAACGACTCAGCGCATAAAAGTTGTACTTTTCGTTGTAGTACAGCGGTGCTTCTTCGCGCAGCCGCTTCCACACCGGGTACGGGTTATCATCGATGTCGGGATCGTATGGGTCGTAATATAACTCGGCCGTTTTGGTGTCTGACATTGTCGGTACCTTCAGTCGTTGCGGTGCAGGAAGCCGTGCAGGATCGCCTGAATGAGTTCGTCTACGATCACCTCTCTCGACGGCGGCTTGGTGCCGAAGTAGGTGGATCGCAGCGCGGCCATGCCGGCGATCATCGCCACCGTCGAGTGCGCCGGCAGATCGGGGTGGTCGGAGCGCAGCCCGCGTAAGTTCATACCTTCGGCGCTGATTCGGCCGAGCACCCGCAGCGCCCGCCGTACGTCGGCGATCCCGGCATCAGCCAATTCCTCCTCGCTGAGAGCCTCCGATGCCATCAGCGTCAACAGCAGGCCTTGGTGTTTGACGAACACGTCGTAGAGCTGTCCGACGAATAGCCGGGTCAGCTCTTGTTCGTCGGTTTCCTCGGGGACGACGGACTGCCAGGTGCGGCCGAATTCGTCGACGAAGTCGGTGAACGGCAGAACAAGAGCTTCGCGGAACAGCGCCGCCTTCGAACCGAAGTGGCGGAACAGCAGATGCTCGGTAACGCCGGCGGCCGCAGCGATTTCCCGTGTCGTCGTGCTGCGGTAGTCCTGGCGCGCGAACAGTGTTCGAGCAGCGTCGAGCAACAGTCTGCGCGGCTCCCCGCGGGGCCGGCGCAGGGACTTAGCCTGGGACATGGACTTTAGGATAGTAAACACTATCCTAAAGGTCGAGTGCATATCGGAAGGGGTGCGGACATGGGCGCGGTGATCATGCTGGGCACGCTGTTCGGACTGATCGCGCTGATCTTCGGGCTGGTGCTGCGTTTCGACCCCGAAGCCCGGCGTCGATGAGCGCTCACATGACGCCCCTGATGCAGGCGGCCAGCGACTTCGCACTCGTCGGGGGCATCGCGTTTACCGCCTTGGGCGTGTATGTGAGCGTTCGCCAGCGCCGCGTGCACCCGCTAATGCTGCTCTGCATCTCGGCGATCTCGTTCTCGTGGATCGAGGCGCCCTACGACTGGGCGATGTATGCACAGTTCCCGCCCGCTATTCCCCGCATGCCGTCGTGGTGGCCGTTGAACATGACGTGGGGTGGCTTGCCGTTGTTCGTTCCGGTCGGCTACATCTCCTACTTCGTGCTGCCCGCCGTCACGGGCGCGGCGCTCGGCCGATGGGTGAGCGCGAGGTTCGGTTGGCGCAGGCCCACAACACTATTGATCGTCGGCCTCATCGTCGGCTTCTGCTGGGCGCTGTTCTTCAACGGGTTCGTCGGGGCCAAGCTCGGCGTCTTCTACTACGGTCGCGTGATTCCCGGGCTGGCGATACGTGAGGGGACCGTACACCAGTACCCGCTCTACGACTCTCTCGCGATGGCCATCCAGATGATGGTCTTCACCTATGTTCTGGGCCGCACCGACGGGCAAGGACGAAACGTCATCGAGATGTGGGCCGACAAGCGATCCAAGACTCGACGGCAAGCCTCAATCCTGTCCGTCGTCGCTGTCGTCGTGATCGGAAACCTTCTCTACGGCTCGGTTTTCGCGCCGCACCTGGTGACAAAGCTGGGCGGTTGGGTGACGGCGCAGCCGACGGGGCAGCTGTTCCCGGGCGTGCCGAACCAACCCAAGTAGACGCCGAACGTGAATCGATCAGTCAAAAGCATGGCGCGGCAGCGTCATTGGGATATCCAGCGAGCTGAGCAGGCCCGGCGGCGCGTCGAGGACGTAGGGTATCGCATTGACGACACGCATCGCAGTGGATGTCATCGCGGCCCGCCCCGCACCGTGACCTTCGGACTCGCCGAGCGTCAGCTCGCAGTGGATGTCGGGATCGCCGACGACGTCGACGCGGTAGGTCGCGTCGCACTCCGAGCGCGGCCAGTCGGGTGCGACGTCGCGCGCCATTCGGATGATGTGCTCGATCACGATGGCCTCCCGGCCGTTGACGACGCCCGCCGCGCGGGTCCGCACCGCACCACAGGTGCCGGCCGCGATGGTGCCGAATGCCACCTCGATATCACGATCGGAAAGTTGCCGGTCGAGAGAACCCCGTACCTCCTCGACCTCGACGCCGAGACCCTTCGCCATCAGGTATATCGCTGCTTTCCAGGCTATTTCGATGAATCCCGGAGTCTTCAGCATCGGCTCGAAGTCGAGCGGCCGGCCGAAGCCCATCCCGTCCATCATCACGTCGGCGACCGGATAGTGGTCGTTCAGCGCGACCTCGCTGGCCGTGATGCTGCGGATGTTCTTCGACTGGGTGGTCATCAGCAGCGCGAGCTGATCGGAGGCGAATCCCGGGAAGATGCCCGACGCATAGAACGACACGCCGCCCGTTTTGGCAGCCACGTCGAGCTGATGGTACCAATCCGACGCGAAGTACGTGGGTGGGTAGACCAGGCTTGTCGACGAGGTCGACACGACGTTGATGCCGGCGGCCAACAGTCGCAGGTAGTCGCGCACCGCGGCCGCGTCGCGCTCCGGACCGCTGGCGGAATACACCACGCAGTCAGGCTTCAGGCCGATCAGGCCGTCCACGTCGTCGGTGGCCGTCACGCCGATCGGTTCACCGCCGGCCAACTCGCCGGCATCCCTGCCAACCTTGTCAGGCGAATGCACCCATACCCCAACCAGTTCCATGTCTGGCCGGCGCCTGATGGCGTCGACTGCGTTCGCGCCGACCCCTCCCGTGGACCAGGCAACGACGCGAGTGGGCTTGGACGAAGCGGACATCGAGCTTCTCCTTCAGTCGGACTGCGCCAGTGCGCTGGCGGCCCCGGCAAGTTCGAGGTATCGCCACGCCACATCGGGCGGTATTCCACCGCACAGCGGGTGCAGTGGCAGCGGTCGCCCACTGCGGATGTAGTCGGCGGCCTCTTCGGGCGTGAATATCCGGTACGGGCCCTGCTGCTCCCGCAGCGCCGCGACGGTGTCGGCGCGGGTGATGCTGGCCACCGAGTCGTCGTGGGGTCGGTACGACGCCGCCGTCACCGCATCGTGCACCAGATGCGGCCCGAGCACCTCCCATGCCTCCTCAACATCGTCCGCGACGAAAGCCGTTGTCGGAGCGCCTGCTACCGGGAATTGAACGCTGCCCGGCGCATGCCCGGCGGCCCGACACTCCGATTCGTAGAACTCTTTCAGGCCCGCAGCGTCGGCCTGAGAGATGAAGCCGAGCCCATGGGTCGCGGCTCGGCGAGCGGCCGCTTTGCTGCCGCCCGCGATCATCATCAGCGGTCCGTGAGCCGACATGCAGGACGGCGTGACGCAAACGCCCCGGCCCCGATACTCGACAACCTCGCCGTGCAGCAAATCGTGCAGTATGTCCAGGATTTCGTCGGCAACCCTGCCTCGGGTGGCCATGCTCAGGCCGAAGTGTTCGTACTCCTCGCTGCGGTGGCCGATCCCGAAGGCATACATCACCCGCCCCTTGCTGATCAGATCCAGGACCGCCATTTCTTCGGCAAGTCGCACCGGATCGCACAGCGGAATCGGCACCGCGGCAAGCAAAATCATCAATTGGTTGGTTCTGGCGGCGATTGCCGAAGCCAAGATCAGCGGGCTGGGAAGGTGGCCGTCCTCAGTCCCGTGGTGTTCGGAGAGCACGGCGACCATCGCTCCGCGGGTCTCCGCCCACGCGCACATGTCGACGGCCGCGGCGTAGAGGTCAGCAGCCGGCGCGGCCCAAGCCGGGGCACGCATGTCGAACCTGAGCGTGAACATCGA
>Ga0335075_10005223_pt1 | contig 20209 bp, 24 predicted proteins | sample Lox_Sample_24_FD_206723 | JGI IMG/M metagenome (GOLD analysis project Ga0335075, IMG submission 206723) | Soil microbial communities from Loxahatchee National Wildlife Refuge, Florida, United States - Lox_Sample_2.4 | ecosystem: Environmental > Terrestrial > Soil > Wetlands | place: USA...
GCAGCTGCCGAAGCACTTGCGTGCCGTTAGCGTCCGGTTTGCCGCGTTGCGCCCCTGAGAGCAGACAGGCGGCTCCCGGCCCACACAAGCCGTTCGCGACGAGCCCCAGGAACGGCCGCTTCTGGCACGATCCTGACCTGCGGGCTGCCGGCGCCTCCAGAATAAGGCCGCTGCGATCTGAAAGCCGTCATCGATTTGCCACCAACCCGTTATTGATGCTCAGAATCTCTGCTGAATCCGCTCAGAGCTGACAGCCGATGGCCGGATCCGCGACCTCGCCAGCAAACTCAGCGGATGCGACCTGGCCAACATCAGCCTGGGCGACACCATCCGACATGAAGCTGCATCGCCCGGGCGAAACGTCCGACAACGAAGAAGCGGACGTGTGGTCGAATGCGAGTTGCATCGAACTTGACGATGATATTGCGATCGCTGAGCCGGTCGATGTCTGAATCACCCGCGCACAGCGGACCAAGCGCTTCTAGCCTGCTATGGCAGGATCGTGCCAATTGCGGAAGTTCGACCGCGGACAGATCTCCGCCCTTACTGGAGAAGTTCCGCCGGTCTAGGGACCCGAAAGATTGGGCAGCCAATCGTCGATCTGACGATACGTGACGAGCACCACGATCATCTGCGGGGATCGTGGCTTTCTCACCGAGCTTGCGATAGCATTCTGACTTTCTTGACTGGTCCGAGCCGGCGTAGCGGGGCACGATGCCCGAGATTGCCCGCAGGTTGACGACGATTCTTGCCGCCGATGTGGCCGGCTATAGCCGGCTCGCGGGCGCGGACGAGGAGGGCACGGTATCGCGGCTTCGAGCGCTCCGGCAAGAGGTCATCGATCCTGTGGTCGTCGCCAATGGCGGTCGCCTCGTCAAAACCACCGGCGATGGTAGGCTGATCGAGTTCCGCAGCGTCGTGGACGCCGTGCGCTGCGCGGTCGAGGTGCAGAGCAAGATTGCGGTGCGGAACGTCGATATCGCACCGGACAGGCGTATCGAATTCCGGGTCGGAATTCATTTGGGCGATGTCATCGTCGAGAGGGACGGCGACCTGATGGGCGACGGCGTGAACATCGCGGCGCGATTGGAAGGCATCGCTGAACCGGGCGGGATCTGTCTCTCCGGCGCGGCCTATGAACAGGTGCGCGACAAGATAGCGGCGGAATTCATTGATCTCGGCGACAAAAACTTGAAGAACATCGCGCGTCGTGTGCGGGCTTACGCGATAAAAGTCGATCGGACCACCAGGACGCCAAACCATCAAGGCTTTGCTCCGTCGCCGCTCCGTCCTGCCTCTCCACCCCCACGCCTGTCTATCGTGGTGCTGCCCTTCGCCAATATTGGCGGCGATCCGGAGCAGGAATATTTCGTCGATGGCGTGACTGAGAGCCTGACTACAGATTTATCGCTCATCGCCGGCTCTTTCGTGATCGCGCGCAACACAGCCTTTACGTACAAAGGCAAGCCAATCGATGTGAAGCAGATCGGGCGAGAGCTGAACGTGCGCTATGTCCTGGAGGGCAGCGTGCAGCGCGGTGGCGACCGCATACGCGTGAACGCGCAACTGATTGATGCCAACACTGGCGCGCACCTCTGGGCCGAGCGCTTCGATAAGCTGCGAGGCGACCTCTTCGACATGCAGGATGAGATCACCACGCGGCTGGCGCGAATCGTCGGCATCGAGCTGGTGGCCGCGGAAGGCCAGCGGGCGGAACGCGAACGACCGGACAACATGGACGCAGTGGACCTTGCCATGCGCGGGAGGGCGATTCTGAACCGGCCGCAATCGGTGGCGAATGCACGGTCTGCGCGTGCGCTATTCGAGATGGCGCTTCGGCTCGACGACCATAGTGTCGATGCACTTGTTGGCATCGCCGAGTCTCATATATTCGAGGTTCGCTTCTTTGCGTCTACCGGCCGGTCCGAGCAAATCAGCATCGCCGAGGCGGCGATCGACAAAGCTTTGACGCTGGCGCCCAATAATGCCAATGCCCATTACGTCCGCGCCGTGGTGCTGCAATCGATGCGAATGCCCGAGCGGGCGCTGGAGGAATGCGAGCTCGCCATAGCTCTGGACCGCAATCTGCCCTCGGCTCATGCTTATGCCGGATTCACGAAGCTGATGATCGGGCGCGGGGAGGAAACCGAGCCCGACGTCGGCGAAGCGATCAGGCTCAGCCCGCGCGATCCGGCCTTAGCTCCGGCTTCAGCCAGTGCACTCGCGACAGCTCGAGCGGCGAACCGAAACGGGTCGCGCGCGGCGGTGGTGCATCGAGGGGCATCTTCGGGACGCGAAGCGGCTGCAGTAGGTCATAAACACGGCGGAGCTCGGCGTCTGAAAAGCCGGTGCCGGCGCGGCCGGCATAGAGCAGCTTCCCGTCGTCGTCATCGCAGTAGCCGAGCAGCAGCGCCCCGAAACAAGGCCGCGAGCCCTCGGGATCGCTATAGCCGACGATGATGAACTCCTCGCGGTTGACGCACTTCGACTTGCGCCAGAGCCCGCGATTGCCCGACACATAGGGCGCATCGACGCGCTTCGAGATGATGCCCTCGGCCTTAGCGCGGCAGGCCGCATCTAGGATGCGCTTGCCGTCGCCGATATGGTGCCCGCTGTACTGGATCGACTGCGGCGCGCCTTTGAGGAGAGCCTGAAGGCGCCCCTTGCGATCGAGCAACGGAGCGCGCGTCATGTCCCTCCCGTTGAGGAAGAGCAGATCGAAGGCGAAGTAGATCAGGCCGCCGGTACTCCGAGAATCGGTCGCGGCCTGGAGCTCGGCGAAGGACGTCGTGCGGTCGGGCCGTACTGCACACAACTCCCCATCCAGATAGGTTCCTCGCGCCCGTAGGCTTGTCAGCGCTTCCGCCGTGGCCGCGTAGCGATCCGTCGAGTCGAGCCCGGTGCGGGTCAACAGCTTCACGTCGCGCCCGGCAAGCCTGGCGTGAATACGGTAGCCGTCGTATTTCACCTCATGCGCCCAGCCGTCGCCTTCGGGCGGCCGCTCAATCGGCTGGGAAAGCTGCGGCCGAATGAATGCCGGGAGGCCGGCGCCCTTCGCCATGCGCCGACGAAAGCACCGATCGAAACCCGGCGCTATGGATAGCCGGCCGGCGGCGGCTCCTCGCCATGCTCGGCCCGCGCTCGCTTGACGGTGCGCCAGGTGAAGGTGCCGGCGTCGCAGGCCACGATAAACTCGTCGAGCCGGGCCTCGACCAGCCCGTTTTCGATCGCTTGTAGTCGGTCCCGAATCCTGAGCATCGCCTGCTGATCGATGGCGCGTCCCCCTTTCGGTCATATCAAATTAACTCAGCGCACAGATTATCAGCCGCCCGGTTCCCGCCGGGTACTCCAAGCCCTGAGCCCCGCCCAAAGAATTGGGCGGGGTTCATCCTGTGTGCCGAGCATGAACGACAGCTTGGAGGTGGAAGTCCTCTATCCAGCCTGATGGCGGCGAAGGATTAGCGAAGCGCAAGGGTGCCGCTGCGAGGCGGTGTCTGAAGGAAGCGTGGAGCAAAGCCGCGGCCCGATGGACAAGAACCGGATAATGAGGCCTACCCGGCCGGACCAGCGAGCAAGTGATCGCGAAGTCCAGGGTCATCAAGGGTCGGGGTGGTAAATCCGGCGGGCGTGCGGCTAAGGCGGTCGATCTTACCTCGGGAGATGTGCGTCGTGTCCGGACCTCCGGACTGAGCGGGCCGCAAGGCGCGTGATCGCGGCGCAGAAGTCAGCAGAGGGCATAGTAGGGAGGCTTCGGCCGAACGAAGGCCCGAACGGCGAACGTGGGGAGTAGCAACGCGCGTCTCGCGGTGGCCATACGGCGGAACCCGGTACTGTCCGGCCTGCCCGCCAAGACCTGAGGGTGAAGCCCGAGGGCGCGGCGATGTAGGGACCGAAGCCACGGCGGCGATGCGCGCCACGAAAGCCCGGCCGCCGGTCTCCCCACGGGGACATCGGCAGCTCAATTCGCCGAACCGCCGTATACGGACCCGTATGTACGGTGGTGTGGGAGGGGTGGAGCTGCGAAGCTCCCCCCTATCCCGATTCGCGGGAACGTGGCGAGCCAAGCTGCTGTTTGGATAGACGGCTGGCCTGCCTACGGCGGGGCTCTGTAGACCCAGGCCCCGCTCAGCACTCCCCCTGAGCGGGGCTTTTCATTGTCGCCGTGCTGCCACCGAAAGACGGCGAAACCTGTAACGTCGCCGGTGCGATGCTGTGCGGGACGTTCCCAAAGATATTCCCCTTAGCCCCACTTCGGGCGGGGCATTTCTTTTGCCGGAACCTCGTGCGTGGAGGCGCTGTTCTGCTGACAGGTGCGATCGAGCATCTTCGGCCCCGCTCGACGATCCGAGCTTAGTTGCGCCGGGCGGGGCTTTGCTAATTCACATCTTGCCCACCGCCCGCCGATTTTCGCTTCATCCCGGCGCCAATGCTTATGTCATCATCCCCGGGGCACTTATTGCTCGCCCGGCTTTGCGCGATCTGGTGGCGATGCCGGTGGGCGGAATCCCGATGAGGGCTTCTCGGCTCGTCGTCTTCGCGATCGTCTACGGGGTCGCGATCGTCGCCGTTCTGTACTTCCTGCCCTGGCTGTCGTTTTTTTGGACCATCGCAATCCTCTTGGCGGTGTACGTCATACTGATGCTGATGTTTTTCTAACCCGGCTCCCGAGCCGAAGCATACGAGCCCCGCTTCGCACACTTCGGCCGCATGGTCGATGTGGGCTGTCCTCTACAAGGCTTGGCATGACCCAGAATTCCAGGGCGCCATCGCCGAACGGGTGCGCCGCTGGCACGCTGATGAAGCGGCACGCGCCGCGGCAGAAACACCGCGAGTGCTCCATGCCATCGGTAGCGAGCTTGATGCGTTCAATAAAGAAGATGACGGGCGCATTGTGGTTCTCGTGAACGCCTCCTCGAACGTCGGCAGATCAGAGCCGAGATGAAAGATGCCTCGAGAGCATTTGCGCTCTCGGAGAAGCGCGGGCTTGTCACCCGATCGGGCAGCAGAGGACAAACCAGCATCGCCATCACCGCAGCCGGGCGCGCCATCCTTCAGTCGACTTGAAGCCCGCCAGGCTCTGAAACGCTATCGGGCCAGCGATGGCACGCCTTCATGAGCGAAAGCAGTTGTCAGCTATCTGTCAGGTTTTTGGGGGATATATGGTTCTATGACGGCCTACAACCGATGCTGGGGCCGTCGGTTGCTGGCTTGGCGATTCACATGGCGCACCGACAACGCGAGAATAAGACCTATGTTTCGGCGCTTGCTGGCGCCGCCGATGATAGCCGCGAGTTCTCGGTCACCGACGCCGCGCTAGCCCGGCAAGGGCACTCCCGTCATTGCCGCAGGCGTCGGGGGCTGTGCGCACCCTTGCTGCTTTGCATCACCGATCACGATACCGGCAGGTTTACGCTAGAGGGTCCGATGAGCGGGGCGGAGGCCGATGCGTGGATCAAAGAAGTTATCGCCGCGCGCCGAGCCAACCGCGACATCACCTGCCGCATCTTCCCGTTAGCGGCCGACCAGGCGGCGATGGAATGGGGAGGCGCCGATGGCGGAACGCACTGGCCCTCGGGGTCCATCGTCAATCCCGAAGTCCGCGATCGCTAGCCGGCCGGCCGAGCTGATAGTGATAGGACCGCCGCATGACCAGGAATGTCGTAAAGATGCTAATCATCGATGACGATATAGAAAACCGTCGCCTGCTCAGGCGCGGCCTCTCTAAGAAGGACTATCGCGTGGTCGAGGCGGAGACCGGCGATGCCGGACTTGATCTGCTGCGCAGCAAGCAACCAGATATCGTGATCCTCGAACTCGTTCTCCCGGATATCGACGGGATCGAGGTGATCTCGCTCATCCGCGCCCATTCCAAGGTGCCGGTCATCGTGCTGTCGAGCTGCGGCGACGAGCGGACCAAGGTCAAAGCCCTGCTGAGCGGCGCGGACGACTATGTCACCAAACCCTTCAGCATGGACGAGTTCGTCGCGCGCTTGCAGACCGGGCTCCGCCATGCTTTCCATCAGCAAGGGCAGGAGCAAATTTTTCGCTCTGGAAAGCTGATCGTCGACTTGGTCCGCCGCAAGGTGACTTTCGCCGGCGAAGACGTGAAGTTGTCACCGACCGAATTCAATCTATTGCGGCTTCTCGTCACTCATGCCGGGTGTGTGCTTACACATCGGCAGATCATGCGCGAGCTTCGGGGTGAGAGCGCCGAACACGATGTCCAATATCTCCGAGTCTACGTGCGTCTCTTGCGGCGTAAGATAGAGCCAGACCCAGCGCGCCCACGCTACATTCGCACCGAACCCTGGAGTGCGCCCCTGGGGCCGGACAGATAGCGATTTCAGATTGACCAGGGTGCCGGGCCTTTGAGGAATAGGGCCCATGCCCAAGCACCGCGTCCATACGATCGAGTTCAAGCGTCAGGTCTGCCAAGAGTTCGCTGGCGGCGAGACGCTCTATGGCTTGGCCAAACGGCATGGCATCTGCCGCAACGGCCATCAAGCGCGAGGCCGCCAAGATCGAAGAGGAGCTGACGGCGGCCGTCGCGTCACGGTAAGCATTGATCAGCAGCAACCGGAGAACCGGAAACCGTCGGACTTTCGGCTCGGTTCCGGGCGGGCCGCGCAAGCTACCCTCAGCGGCTCGTCTTTCGCGAGACGTTCCCGCAACTCACGCCGCCGCATTCCTTCCGGGCATAACCTCCCGGGCTCAGCCGCCGAGCACTCGCAGCCGAACCTCCGTCCGCGCCGAGCCGCACCTCGGGCACGGCGGCGGCCGAAGCCCCACGACGTGCGCCTCGGCGCCGCGCTCGGCGTCCCGTTCTCCTCGATCTCAGGGAAGTCATTGGGCGACGTAGAGATGGACAAGCCGTCGATCGGAACTGGCGCTCCCGCGCGCCGTTGCCCCTGAATGGGAGACGACGACGTTCTCCGCTTCTCCCACGCAATGATCTACGCGAAGGGCCCAGCCTATGCCCTGTCGATCACGCGGCGCGCCGTGGAGTGGCAGCGCCGCCTTGGCCGGGCTGATCGCGTCGAGTGGTGGTTGCGCGTTGTCGACGCCCTGTCACCGCCCCCCACGGGGATATCCACGCGCCTCCTACCTATCTCCTTAAATCACGCTGGGTCGTGGAGATGCTGATGGACGTGAAGCCGGACTGGACAGTTCAGGCGAGCTGTACCCAGCGTCTTGAAGAGTTCGCCGAAGCAACTCGGCGCGTCCTCGATCTCCTTGGTGATTTCGACCAACGGACGATCGACGCGCTCGACGCCGCCGGATGGGATTCCTGCCATACCTTTGCGCTCAGGGCTGAGTTGGCGCGGGCCGCGGAGGTCGCCGAAAAGGTCACGCGCGGAAAGGGCCGCCAAGGTGGATGAGGCGGACGCGGCGTGCCTATAACCGCTCGGGCGTCAGCAGGCGCCCATTGCGAGGGGCAACGCACAAAGCAGCCCTGCTGGCAGGGGGTCGTCGGCGGGGCTTTTGTTATGGTGCGCTCGCTGCTGGCTGCTCGGATTGCAGGCTGCCGGCGATCGGCGCGGCGAGAGGCCAAGAAGCGCGATCTGCTACTATTGCGGCGAGAGGGGGCGGACAATCGGTTACCGCGCGCACGTCCATATGCAAAGGCCAGGAGCGCAGAGCGCCGTCGATATTGGCGAGAAGGAACTCGATGTCCGCCCCATTCGGTACGGCCGCGCGCAGTTCGAGCACGACGGCAGGACTGAGGTCGGCCGGATCGAGGAGATCGATCCTGCCGATTGGGACAGCACGGGCGCCGTACCCAAGGTGCTGGTAGTGCAGCAGCGATAATCGGGGATCACCCTGCCGCCGCGGCGCCGAATGGCACACGACGCCGCGCTGGCAGAGATCGACGACACGCCCATCGAGCACCGCGTCGAGAAATTCGGCCCAGCGGTCCATCGCGGCGCGCTTCTCGGGCAACTAGCTAACCCTCGAGGACGATGTCGCCGATTTTCGGCTCCCGACGAAGACGCGGCGAAGACCGCTTCGCAGCGAGAGGTGCGTCTCGAATGAAGACGAGATCGGGCGGTTAGCGTCCACGGGTGTGGTGGAAATTCGGTGGTGAGCGCGCGCCGGGCGGAATGCCCCGTAACATGGAGCACGGCGCGCGCGTGAGCGACGGGTGGTCATTGGGCGGGTCGGCTAGGGTGGAGTTGTCCGACTTCAACCTGAAGCCCACCGAGGCCCCAATGACCGAGGAGAACATTACACTGACGGACCTGCTGCAGAAGAGCGGCGAGGGCGACTTTTTGAGGACCGTGGCGGAGGCGGTGCTGCAGATCCTGATGGAGGCCGATGTCGAGGGTCTGATTGGCGCGGGCCGGCACGAGCGCTCAGCCGAGCGGCTCAACTACCGCAACGGCTATCGCGATCGCCGGCTCGATACGCGGCTGGGCTCGCTCCAGCTCAGAATCCCGAAGCTGCGCCAGGGCTCCTACTTCCCGCCCTTCCTCGAGCCGCGGCGGACGAGCGAGAAGGCGCTGGTCGCGGTGATCCAGGAAGCATGGATCGGCGGAGTGTCGACGCGCCGGGTGGAGGAGCTGGCGCAGGCGATGGGGCTTTCCGGCATCTCGAAGAGCCAAGTCTCGAAGCTGTGCAAGGACATCGACGAGCGGGTCAACGCCTTCCTCGATCGGCCGATCGAGGGCGAGTGGCCCTACCTGTGGCTCGATGCGACGTATCTCAAGCAGCGCGAGGGTGGCCGGATCGTTTCGGTTGCCGCGATAATCGCCGTCGCGGTCAACACCGACGGGCGGCGCGAGATCGTCGGCCTCGGCATCGGGCCGTCCGAGGCGGAGCCTTTCTGGTCGGGCTTCTTGAAGGGTCTGGTCAAGCGCGGTCTCAAAGGCGTGAAGCTCGTTATCTCCGATGCCCATGACGGCTTGCGCCACGCCGCCAATCGCGTGCTCGGCGCCACTTGGCAACGCTGCCGAGTCCATTGGATGCGCAACGCCCTGGCGCATGTGCCGAAGGGCCAGCACACCATGGTCGCCGCCGCGATCCGGCAGGCCTTTCTCCAAGCAGATGCCGAGGCGGCGCATCAGACCTGGCGCCATGTCGCCGACCAGCTCCGTCCGCGCTGACCCAAGCTCTCAGCGTTGATGGATGAGAGCGAGCACGACGTGCTCGCCTACCTGAGCTTCCCGGTGCACGGTTGCGCGAGAGAATCGTGGCCTGCCGGCGGCGGCTCGAGGAGATCGGCGATCGGCTCAGGGAGTTGAACAACAATGTCCGGATCGAGATCGACGACACCTCGCTCATCTACCTGAGGGAGCAGGAGGTCATTTGACCGGAACCTTGGAATCGGAGCGCGCCCATTGGGCCGGGCGCTCCGGCGAGATCGACGGCCGCAGCTTTTGCCAGTGCGGCAAGGGCTGACGCGGCGCGCTCCGGCGCGCCGCGTCGCGGTCGCCGAGGGGACGGAGCAAAGAACGGCTCAATGCCCTGGGCTCAGTAAAAGCCATCAGGGAGCCAACCGCCTGGGCGCTCTCAACATCAACTGTGTGGGTTGCAGGAGAGCGCGGGCAAATTGTCGAGTATCGGTTGCGGATTGCCGCTTGCCGATCGTTGGCCGCTTCGATGCTCCGTCCTTCCGATTCGCCGTCGGCGATGGTCCGCGCTCCTGCATGCGGTTGCGCGTCGGCAACATCTTCTTCGGCGGGAAGCGCAGGATGACGCGCGGTGAGTACGAAAGCCGAATCGCAGAGCTCAACACACGCTATCCCTATCTCTTCCCCGGCCCGCATATCGGCCATCACGTCCCGCCGGGTTGGCTCTCGATCGTCTCTGAACTCTGCGCGCAGATCGATAGAGCGCTGGCCGAGGCGGAAAGGCCGCTCGCCGGATTGCAGGTGACCCCGAAAGGCGATCCATGGGGGGACAACCATGCATCGGCCGCTTTCTGCCGCGTGGACGACACGCAGCCGGACGGGGGCCTCGATCGAGTCGGAAAGGTCGGGTGTGGAGCGCGGTATGGATGCCCGAGCAGCGAACGGCGGTAGCGCAAAGCCGGAGGCTTATCTCGCGGCCCGGCATCTCGTCCGCACTGACGTCGGCAGTCGGCACCTCGTGGGCGTCGTGTTCGGGCACATTCGCTTCCCCGAGGGTGCGCTGGTCGTGACTTCCGATCTCGTCGACGTGCATCTCGTTCCTGACCGCCGCATCTGCGTCGAAACCGTCAACACCCTTTACACCTTGGGCCACCCCGCACCCGACGATCTTCCCGAGGACTATCGCGAGCTGGTGGATGAGATTCTTGGCGCGAAGTGGGAGTTGATCAGCCTCGGTGCGGGTTGAGCTCCTTACGCAACACTATGGAATCTGGCGCTGCGCAATGGGAATGAACAAGAGGGGCCGAGATGGTGATGCTGCTGCCCGATGGCAAGCGACTGTATTCAGCGACCGACCTCGTCAACTATCTCGGCTGCCGGCATTGCACCTTCCTCGATCTTCGCCAGCTCGAGGAGCCCATCGACGTTCCCGAGGCAAACCCGCATCTGGAGCTCCTTCGACTGAGGGGGCTGGAGCACGAGAAGCATCTGGTCGATGCGTTCGCCGGTGAAGGCCGGCAGGTGGTGTCCATCGACCAGCGCGAATCGCTCCCGGCCCGCGTCGCAATGACTCGCGAGGCGATGGCTGCGGGCGCCCAGGTCATTTACCAGGGCGCGCTGTTCGAGCCGCCCTGGCACGGCTACTGGCAGGGACTGTGTGCAGATTGCGCGGGAAATCGGTGCAAATCCTCGCACGGTTAGCAGGCACCTTCGCGGCACCCTGGGGCCGAGCTAGATTAGATATGGGGCCATTCCGACCCGACCCGGGATCCCTACGCCGCCGAGCAAAAATACGACAGGTATTTTCAGAAGACCGCCGCGAGCCTGCAAACGGATCTCGCCTACAGACTGCCCGTCGCCGAGCTAGACGCCTACGTCGACGCATGGGACAAGGCCGAGGCCGAACTCATCCAGCGCCTCCGCCTGCAGCGCGAGTCCGAAGCGAAGCCCATCTGAACGAGATGCAGGCCATCAACATCAGGCCCCACGAATTCCACGGCGACTGGAACTATACAATCTCGCCTCGCTCGCCACTCAGACGCGATTGTTCTTGAACGGGCCCTTAGCCCAAGGTTGCCAATAGGCGGTTGGCAGCCTCCAGATCTACTGTATCAAGGCCCTCCTCGAACGCATCGAACACCGGCTGCAGAAGCGTCCGGGCGCTCTCTTCTCGCCGCCGCACCGCCAACAACGCCGCGAGATCGACCGCCGTGCGCAACTCCCACCCGCGCGCGGCCTGACGACGGCTCAATCCAAGCGACTGCATAAAGCACATTTCCGCATCGTCTGATTTGGGCTGCGGCATCGAGAGCAAAAGGCCGCCCTTCACGCGCAGCAACTCCGGCATGTAACAGAGGTCTCCGTTCGCCTCCATCGAGCGGATCGACTCGTCGAGCAGCGTCATGCCTTCGGCGAACCGGCCGATCGCCGCGAGCCCCTGAACAAGCGCAATGTTGAGCGGCGTGCTTAGCAGCTCGTATGGCATCGCGTGGAGCTTTTGCAGACAGCCCCGCAGTGTCTGAACTCCGCCCTTTGCGTCGCCTCGGCGGATCGCCAGCTCTGCTCCGAAGCCGCGCCCGACTGCAAGATAGGGGGCCATGGAATGCGATTCGGCGCTGGAGATTAGCCAATCGATGTGCTCTTCGGCGCTCCCGAGATCGCCGATCCAGAGAAATACGGAAATACCCCAGATCAAGGCGATGCATAGGGTCAAAAAATGGTCCATCCCTGCGGCGTCCTTAATCGTCTGGCGTGCGCGCTCCACCGCTTGAGCGGGATGACCTTGCAACCACAGAATCCTTGCCAGGATGGCGCCCGCTAGAATTCTGCCCTCGAACCCGAGATAGATCGTTGTGGTCCGCTGAGAGCGCGGCTCAGGACGCACCGCTGCCTCGAGCTCCGTGCGGGCGCCGCTAAGTTGGCCCCTGAGGTAGAGTGAAATCCCCAATATGCAATGAGCTAATGTGGCAGCGACCAAATCCTCCACGATTCCGGCGATCGTGGAGCAGCGCTCCGCGTAGTATAGGGCTGTTTTGAAATCTCCGGTGCGCCGATGGAACATATTCAGCTGACCGAGCAGCCGCAGTTGATCGAGGGCGTCGCCGCGGTCTTCGGCGATCGCGAAGCTTCTGTTCAAGGCGACGTGCGCGGCGTCGCATCCTCCGCGCATGAACATCAGCGACACTCCCAGATCCGCCTGGAGGCGCATCTCCACGCTCCCGCCGCGAGCGGCATTGTCGAGAGCCAGAACCGCTCGTTCCGACCAGCGATGACATTCAGGCAGCAAAGACATCGCCAAAAAAACCGGCGCGGCGGCGACAGCAAGTCCGATGCCGATTTCGGTATTGCCGTCGGCGCCAAAGCACCATTCCAAAGCCGCGCGCACATTGTTGAGCGCGGCAAAGTGGGGCGCCCGTTCCGCCCCGGTCGTCAATTCCGGCCATTCAAGCCCGCTCTGGTCCAGCCATCGCCGGTAGTAAGTTGCGTGGCGCACGGCCAGGTCAGTGAGCTCGGCGTCATCGATGCTCGTTTCGAGGACATAAGCGCGCGTCGTGTCGAGGAGCCAGTAGCGCATCATCGCCCCGAGGGGACGGGTCGCGACCATCGACTTGGCGACGAGACTGTCGATGGCGCCAAAGACGCGCGCTTGATCGATGGTCGCGCCGGTCGTGACCGCCAGCGCCGCGTCGAGCGTAAAATCGCCGACGAACACGGCGAGCCGGCGAAGCACGATGCGTTCCAGCTCGGAAAGGAGGCCGTAGCTCCAATCCAGCGTGGCCTGCAAGGTCCTTTGGCGTGGCGGCGCGGTGCGTGGCCCCAGCCACAGCGATGTTAGCCGTTGGTCGAGAAGCGCGGCGGTTTGCTGCAGCCCGTAGGTTTCAACTCGTCTGGCCGCCAACTCGATGGCGAGCGCCACACCGTCAAGCTTCCGGCAGATGCTACCGACGATTGCGGCTTCCGCGTTGCCGAGGTCCAAGCGAGCACCGCTCGCCGCTGCGCGCTCCGCGAACAGCTGGGTCGCGGGGAACGTCTGAGCAAGCTCCGCGGTGAGCCCCGGATCGTCAGGCGGACAGGCGAGCGGATCCAATTTGTAGACATGCTCACCCTCGACCCGAAGAGCCTCGCGACTTGTCGCCAGAATGTGGACTTGCGGCGCCTCCATGAAGATTTGCGACGCAAGCGACGCAACCGCCTCTACGAGATGCTCGCAAGTATCGAGGATCAGAAGAACTCGCTTGTCTCGCAGATAGGCGATCATGTTGGGCGTCGCATCGTCGGACTGAACCGATAGCCCCAGCATGGAGGCGACCGCTGTCGTCACCAGTGTGGGATTGCTTAGCATCCCAAGATCGACGAACAGCACGGCGCCCGCGAACGCGTCAGTCAGATCATGCGCAACCGCTACCGCAAGCGTGGTTTTGCCGACGCCGCCAGCGCCGACGATTGTGACAAAGCGCTGAGCGGCGAGTTGAGTCGACAACATGCGGGCGTCGTCGGCCCGCCCGACCATTCGGCTCAAGCGGCTTGGCAGGTTGGCGTGCCGAAAACCGGCGGCGACCACAGTTCGCGCATTGTCCGGAATGCTCGACTGCGCGATCGGTGCCACGAAGCAGTAGCCCCGCCCGGCGGCGGTCGCGATGTATCGTGCGCCGCTGATCCCATCGCCAAGCACCCTACGCAGGGTGGCGATGTGAAATCGCAGACTGCATTCCTCCACTGTGACGTCGGGCCAGACCAGAGCCATGAGGTCCCTCTTGCTGAGGACCTTGTTCGGGCGGCACGCCAATGCAATCAGGGCGTCAAGAGTTCGCGCGCCCAGTTCCACTGGCGCGCCGTCTTTGGTGAGCAGTCTTTCGCTCGCGACTAGGCTAAAAGGACCAAACGTTAAAACGTCTCTGGTCTGCTCCGCCACCATTGGGGCCTTCTTTCACAGCCCCCCAGCCTGCCTTTTCACACTAGCTCAGGGGCCGCCGTCGCGCCATAGATGGTGTCCGCAGCGCGCCAAATCGTGATCGCCGACGAGAGCGCGGGGCGGCACCCACGGTCTCAAGAGTCGTCGTTAGAGTCGTCGTTGCCGGCGGCGCTAATAGCCTTTCGCAACTCGTGCTGCCCTTGCTCGCAATTGCTCACAGCCGTTCGTAACAGCAAACGGGCGTTTCACTGCGGCCTCTGCTTAGTTTGTCCGGACGCCTCGCCCTGACGCCAGGCTGCCTTTCCACCACGGAGAATGATCATGTCCGCCATATTGTCATCGCCGACGCGGCGCGACTTTCTTGCCGCCACAGCCGCCCTGGGCGCCGTCGGCGCGCCTCCCGCCAACCTGCGTGCAGCGACGGAGGATAGCGCGACCCGCCCGTGACCCACCCGCCCCCCTCGAACAGGAACGGACCATGACTGAAGTCGCAACGACTCACGGCCAAAAACTCCTATACACGGCCAAAACCCGCACCACCGGCGGGCGCGAAAAAGGCCGGTCCCGCAGCTCCGATGGCCGCCTGGATATCAGGCTTTCGACGCCTGGCGCTGCAGGCTCCGGCACCAATCCGGAGCAGCTGTTCGCCGCCGGCTGGTCAGCCTGTTTCGAAAGCGCGATCGGCCTTGCGGCTCGCAAAATGAAGATCACTTTGCCGGCCGACCTGGTCATCGACGCCGAGGTGGACCTCAACATGGCGGACGGCGGTTACTTCCTTCGAGCTCGCCTCAACGCCAGCCTGCCCGGCATCGAGCGGGAAGTCGCTCAGCGCCTGGTGGAGGAAGCGGACCAGACCTGTCCGTATTCCACAGCCACTCGCGGCAACATCGACGTCGCGATCAATCTGGTCTGAGCCGGACCTGTCTCCGTCTGGCTGCCCAATGCGCTCTGAGGGGCTCTTCCCGACCAACTACCGAACCAAGGAGACTCACCATGGATAAGACCAAAACGTCCGCGGAACTGAATCTTCCTCGCCGCCGCTTTGTTGGCGTTGCGGCGATGAGCATCGCCGCAACGCAGCTGGGCATAATGGGGTCTGCGAACGCGCAGACCGGCGTGGCAAAGCCGGCCCAATTGCCGTCGATGAAGCCGGGAACGAACACGTCGTTCGGTCCGCTAAAGCAGATCGACGCTGGCCTCCTGAATGTCGGATACGCCGAAGCTGGCCCCGCTGATGGTCCTGGGGTTATTCTTCTGCACGGCTGGCCCTACGACATTCACAGCTTTGTCGTTGTCGCCTCTTTGCTGGCGTCCGCCGGCCACCGAGTAATCGTCCCCTATCTGCGCGGCTATGGCGCGACACGTTTCCTTTCGAGCGCAACGTTCCGGAATGGCCAGCAGTCGGTGGTCGCTCTCGACATCATCGCCCTAATGGATGCGCTCAAGATCCAGAAGGCGACCCTGGCCGGTTTTGACTGGGGTGCGCGGACCGCCGACATCATCGCGGCGCTATGGCCCGAACGCTGCAAAGCGCTCGTCTCGGTGAGCGGCTATCTGATCGGTAGCCAGCAATCCGGCAGGGTTCCGTTGCCGCCGAAGGCCGAGCTCCAATGGTGGTACCAATATTATTTCGCTACCCACCGCGGCCGCGTCGGCTACGACAGGTACCGGCACGACTTTGCTAAGCTCATTTGGCAGCTCGCCTCGCCGAAATGGGACTTCGATGACGCCACGTTCGATCGCAGCGCGGCGTCCTTCGACAATCCGGACCACGTCGCCATCGTGATCCATAATTATCGCTGGCGGCTCGACCTGGCTGAAGGCGAGCCGAAGTATGACGATCTGGAAAAGAAACTCGCTCAAGCGCCGGTCATTACCGTGCCCACGATCACCCTGGAAGGCGACGCCAATGGCGCGCCCCATCTCGACCCCGCAGCCTATCGCAACAAATTCTCGGGCAAATATGCGCACCGGCTTATCAAGGGCGGCGTCGGGCACAATCTGCCCCAGGAAGCCCCACAGGCCTTCGCCGACGCGGTCGTCGACGTCGACGAAGTCTGATCGGCCTTGGCCTGACTTCGCCCTGCGGACTGACATTCACAGCCCGCGGGGCATCGCTGGCGGCGGCAAACCAATCGTTCCGTCGTTGCCTGTGGCGCTAACAGCCTTTCGCAACTCCTGCGGCCGTTGCTCGCAACTGCTCACAGCCGTTCGCAACAGCAAACGGGCGGTTCGCTCCGACGTCTGCTTAGGTACGTGAACCAACTCGCCCGCAGCGCGCCCCTTGAGCGGCGCTACTCGCAAGCAAGCAAAGGAGCGGTCATGAGCCTCGTCGCCAAACGTCTTGAAGAATTGGGCGTTAAGCTGCCGCATCCGACCTCACCGGTCGCCAATTACGTCGACTTCGTGCGCACCGGAAGCCTGCTATTCGTGTCCGGCCAGCTATGTCTCGCCGACGGAGCGCTGGTCGCCAAAGGCAAGCTTGGCCGGCAGGTCACCGTCGAGCAGGGCCAGGCTGCCGCCCGCGCCTGTGCGGTTAACCTCCTGGCGCAGGTCGAGGTTGCACTGGGCGACCTCGATAAGGTGATGCGCGTGGTGCGGCTCGGCGGCTACATCAATTCGGCGCCGGACTTTCTCGATGCGTCCAAGGTGATGAACGGCGCGTCCGACCTGATGGTGGCGGCGTTCGGCGACAAGGGTCGCCACGCCCGCGAGACCTTCGGCGTTGCGGTGCTCGCGGCCGATGCGGCCGTCGAGGTCGAAGGCACATTCGAGGTTTCCTGATGAGCGTAGCTCTTTCTTGAGAACCGATCAGCGTGAAGGAGCCGTGTCATGACGGATCACTCAACCACTGCAACGCCGCGTGCGGCATCGGCGCAAAAGGCTGATTTCATAACGGCGTCGGAGTGGGACTACTGCACCATCAAAGAGCTGACTCAGGCATTGCAGGCCCGAAAGATTTCCGCTTCCGAGCTCCTGGCGCACACCATCGCGCGAATTGAAGCGTTGGACCGGCGCCTCAATGCCGTCGTCGTCCGCGACTTCGAGCGAGCCCGCGAGGCGGCTACCGCGGCCGATGTCGCCCTGGCCCGCGGCGAGCGTCGGTCGCTCCTTGGTATCCCGATGACGTTCAAGGAAGCTTACAATGTTGGCGGACTGCCGACGACCTGGGGTTTCCCGCAGTTCAAGGACTATGTACCGAAAGAAGACGCGCTCATCGTCTCCCGGGTGAAGAGCGCGGGCGGCGTAGTGCTCGGCAAGACCAATGTGCCGTTGGGCCTCGCGGATTTCCAGGCCTACAACGACATCTACGGAACGACCAACAATCCGTGGGACGTCGGCCGTTCACCCGGCGGCTCGTCGGGCGGGTCTGCCGCGGCCCTCGCCGCCGGCTTCGGACCTTTGTCGTTCGGATCAGACATTGGCGGATCGATGCGCGTGCCTGCACACTTTTGCGGAGTCTATGCGCACAAGCCGACGTTCGCTCTGGTCCCTGTTCGCGGATACAGCCCGCCGCCGCCACTCCCGCCGTTGCTCGACGATGGCGACCTTGCGGTGGTCGGCCCGATGGCCAGAACCGCCGCCGATCTCGCGCTGGCGCTTGACGTGGTCGCCGGTCCGGACGAGGAGCGCGCGGGGATCGGCTATCGGTTGGCGTTGCCTCCTGCGCGGCACGACAATCTCGACAACTTCCGCGTTCTCGTCATCGACACCCATCCGCTCATGCCGACGGACAGCGCTGTGCGCACCGCGATCGGCCGATTGTCGGAGCGACTTGCCAAAACGGGCGCCAAGGTCGCACGCACCAGTCCACTGCTGCCGAACCTCGCGGACTCGGCTCGGCTCTATATGAAGCTCTTGGAGTCCGCCAAGAGCGTCGGTATGCCTCCTGACGGCTATGAGGGAATGCGACGCTCGGCTGCGGCCCTGCAGCCCGGTAATAACAGCCTCGCAGCCGCGCGCACGCGCGGCACGGTCATGACCCATCGTGATTGGCTTGCAGCCGACGTGGCGCGTGCGCAGACCCAGCAGCAATGGAGCCTGCTCTTTCGCGAATGGGATGTCGTCATCTACCCAGCGGCCTCGGTTCCGGCCTTCCCGCAAGACCATTCGCTGCCGATTGAGGCGCGACAGCTTGAGATCGACGGCAAACCGTACCCCTACTACGATGCGTTGTTTGTATGGGCGGACCCTGCCGGCACGTGTGGCCTCCCAGCGACTGCGGCGCCAATCGATCGTTCGCCGACCGACCTGCCGATCGGGGTGCAAATCATTGGGCCTTATCTCGAGGATCGCACGACGATCGCCTTTGCCGAGCTTCTAGAACGGGAGTTCGGCGGTTTCGTACCGCCGCCGGGTTATGCGAGGCAATAGCCAATCGGTGAACGCGCCCCGAAGCAGGGGCGATGTGCTTGCCTTGTGTTGATCTAGGACGTCACACAACCCAAGGAGATTGACGTCATGTACACCGTAGGCAGCTATCTCGCCGCTCGTCTCTCACAGATCGGCCTTAAGCATCACTTCGCCGTTGCGGGCGACTTCAACCTAGTCTTGCTTGACCAGCTTTTGACGAACAAGGATTTGGAGCAGGTCTATTGCTGCAACGAATTGAATTGCGGCTATAGCGCGGAAGGATATGCTCGCGCTTGTGGCGCAGCCGCCGCCGTAGTCACCTTTAGTGTCGGCGGGCTCTCCGCCATCAACGCGATCGGCGGTGCCTATGCCGAGAACCTTCCCGTCATCCTGGTGTCCGGTGCGCCCAACAGCAACGATCGGGCGACGGAGCACCTGGTGCACCATACGCTCGCGACCCACGACCTTACGTATCAGTTCGAGATCGCCAAAAAACTCACCTGCGCAGCGGTCGCCATCACTTCGGCGGCCGAAGCGCCGCATCAAATCGACTATGCGATCCGTACCGCGCTTCGGGAGAAGAAGCCGGCCTATATCGAGGTCGCCTGCAACCTCTCCGCGGCTCCTTGCGCGGCGCCGGAGCCGATCAGCGCGATCCTCCGTGAAGAGTCGAGCGATCCCGGGAGCCTGAAGGCCGCTATTTCAGCCGCCGTTGATTTCCTGCAGGGCAAGCAGAAGCCGGTTTTGCTGATTGGCAGCAAGCTGCGGGCGGCTGGCGCGGAGAAGCAGGCGATCGAGCTGGCAGAGACGCTTGGCTGCGCGGTTACGGTGATGGCGGCGGCGAAGAGCTTCTTTCCGGAAGACCATCCGCAATTTGCCGGCATCTACTGGGGCGAAGTCAGCTCCGCCGGTGCACGCGAGATCGTTGACTGGTCCGATAGCGTGATCTGCCTAGGCACGATCTTCAACGACTACTCAACAGTCGGCTGGACCGCCATGCCGAGCGGCCCAAGTGTGCTGACGGCGGATCGGAACCACGTCACTTTCGGCGACCGCGACTTTGGCGGGATCCATCTGCGCGATTTCCTTTCTGGTCTCGCCAGCAAGGCGCCGAAGCGTGACGCGACGATGACCGAGTATAGGCGCATCCGCATCGGACCGCGTACCGAAGTTCCCGCCAAGCCCGATGCAAAGCTGAAGCGGACCGAAATGGTCCGCCAAATCCAGCCCCTCCTCACCGCGGACACCACGCTGATCGCCGAGACCGGCGACTCTTGGTTCAACGGCATGGGAATGGCGCTGCCGGGCGGCGCGCGCTTCGAGATCGAGATGCAATGGGGCTCGATCGGGTGGTCGGTCCCGGCGACGTTTGGCTACGCTGTGGGTTCGCCGGGCCGTCGCGTCATCGCCCTGATCGGCGACGGCTCGTTTCAGCTCACCGCCCAGGAGGTGGCGCAGATGATCCGGCGGAAGCTGCCGGTCATCATCTTTCTGGTCAACAATCATGGATACACGATCGAGATCGAGATCCACGACGGACCCTACAACAACATCAAGAACTGGGACTACGCCGGGCTGATCGCGGCGTTCAACGCCACCGACGGCCATGGCCTCGGCTTTCGAGCGACCAATGGCGGGGAACTCGCACAAGCGGTCAAGGCCGCACTCGCCAACCATGATGGTCCCACGCTGATCGAATGCATCATAGATCGCGACGACTGCTCGCCCGACCTGCTCTCCTGGGGCCGCCGTGTCGCCGCGGCCAACGCCCGGCCGCCCAACCCGCAATAGCGGGCAGCGACTTCCACAGTGAACACAGTCGTTGGCGCTAATCGTAGGTTGACGGATGCAGGCGAAAAGAACCGATGAGATC
>Ga0335075_10005224_pt1 | contig 20209 bp, 16 predicted proteins | sample Lox_Sample_24_FD_206723 | JGI IMG/M metagenome (GOLD analysis project Ga0335075, IMG submission 206723) | Soil microbial communities from Loxahatchee National Wildlife Refuge, Florida, United States - Lox_Sample_2.4 | ecosystem: Environmental > Terrestrial > Soil > Wetlands | place: USA...
TGTTCGGCGCACTACTGCACGCGAGCTGGAATCTGCTCATCAAGTCGGGCGCGAATCGGCAGGCGACGACGGCGCTGGTCTACATCAGCGCCGGGGCGCTTTCCGCTTGCGCGCTGCCCTTCCTGCCGCGACCGGATCCTGCGAGCTGGCCCTACCTGCTCGCATCGACTCTCACCGAGCTGCTCTATGGCGTCGTGCTGGCGGCGGCTTATCGGGTCGGGGATCTGAGCCATGCCTATCCGCTGATGCGCGGCACGGCGCCCCTGCTGGTCGCCATCGCCAGCACGCTGCTCGCGGGCGAGCCTCTGCCGCGCTCGGTGGGCATCGGCGTCGCGGTCATGTCGACCGCGATTTTCTCGCTCATTCTCGATGCACGCTCGCGGCGCCAATCCTCCGCCGCAACGGCGCTCGCCCTGCTCAATGCCGGGCTGATCGCGACCTATACCGTCATCGACGGGGTGGGGAGCCGCAAATCCGGCCACGCCGTGGCCTACAGCCTGTGGCTGTCGACATTCATCGCCGTGCCCTGGCTCGTGGCGGCGCTCGAGCGCTTTCGTGCGCAGCGCTGGGCAGTGCTGCGTGCCGAGCTGCGATCCGGGGTCCTGGGAGGGGCATGCTCGCTGGCATCCTACACGATGGCACTGTGGGCCATGACGCGCGCGCCGATCGCTGCGGTCGCCGCGGTGCGCGAGAGCTCGATCGTATTCGGGACGGTGCTCGGCGCGCTGATCCTGCATGAGCGCGTGAGCTGGGTCCGTGCTGCGGCCGTGACGGCGATCGCGGGGGGCGTGTGGGTCATCGGGTATTGAGATCGTGACGACACGGCGGGTTTTCGTGCAGCTCCTGACGGCGCTCGGCACCGCGGGCCTTGCTCGCCCGGGAAGATCCGCGGCGCTCGAGCCCGGAACGCAGGGCGTGGTTGGAACGCAGGGCGCGGCGGGCGCGCAGAGCGGCGTCGATGACATGCAGCTCATGTCCGATGTCATGGTGCGCATGCGCGACGGGGTGCTGCTTGCGACCGACATCTATCGACCGGCGCGCGGCGGGGTGCCGCTTCCGGGCGCCTATCCGGTGATCCTGGAGCGCACCCCCTACGGCAAAACCATCGTCAGCCGCTCGGAGCTGTCGGTGCGCGAACCGACGCCCAAGAGCCGCGCCGAGGTGGCGCGCTATTTCGTCGCGCGCGGCTACATCGTGATCTACCAGGACTGCCGCGGGCGCTATCGATCGCAAGGCGAGTTCGTCAAGTACCTGAGCGATGGGCTGGACGGTTACGACGCCTGCGATTGGATCGTACGGCAGCCGTGGTGCAACGGGAAAATCGGCACCATGGGCCTGTCCTATGCCGCGCACACGCAGGCCGCGCTCGCCTGCGCCGGCGCGCCGGGCATCGCCGCTCTGTTCATCGACAGCGGCGGCTTCTCCAATGCCTATCAGGACGGCATCCGGCAGGGCGGAGCGTTCGAGCTCAAGCAGGTGACCTGGGCATACCGCGCCGCGCTGGAAAGCCCGGCCGTGAGCAGCGATCCCATTCGTCTGAAGGCGATGCGCGGGATCGACATCCGCGCATGGTTTGCCCGCATGCCCTGGAAACGGGGTCATTCCCCCTTGAGCCTCGCGCCCGACTATGAGTCCTACGTATACGATCAATGGCAGCACGGCAGCTTCGATGCGTTCTGGAAGCAACTCGGAATCTACGCTCAGGGCTTCTACGATCGGTTCAGCGATGCGCCGATGATGTTCATGTCCGCCTGGTACGATCCGTACCCGCGCTCGGCCACCGACAACTACACGGGCCTGTCGAGGCGCAAGAAAGGGCCGGTCAGGCTGATTCTCGGTCCCTGGACGCATGGCGACCGATCGCTCAGCTACGCCGGCGATGTCGATTTCGGGGCGGCGGCCACCCTCGATGGGAACCTGGCGGCCGATTTCCTGGCGCTGCGGCTGCGCTGGTTCGACGCCTGGCTGAAGGGCGTCGACAACGGCGTCGCTGCCGAGCCGGCCGTGCGCATCTTCGTCATGGGCGGCGGCAGCGGCCGGCGCAACGCCGCAGGACGCATGGATCACGGCGGCCGCTGGCGGGGGGAGCGTGACTGGCCGCCCCCGGACCTCGAGTCAACGCCCTACTATCTGCATGCCGACGGCCGTCTTGCGCGCGACCCGCCGGCAGCCGGACAGGATCCCATTTCCTATGATTTCGACCCGGATCGCCCGGTCCCAAGCATCGGCGGCACGATCACCTCGGGCGAGCCCGTGATGCGCGGCGGCGCGTACGATCAGCGCGAGGGTCCGCGCTTCTTCGGATGCCGGGAGCCCTATTTGCCGCTGTCCGCGCGCGCCGACGTGCTGGTATTCGAGACGGTCCCCCTGCGCGAGGATCTCGAGCTGACGGGACCGATCGTGGCCAAGCTGTGGGTGGCCTCGAGCGCCCCGGATACCGACTTCACCATCAAGCTGATCGATGTCTATCCGCCGAACGAGGACTATCCCGACGGATTCGCCATGAACCTCACCGACGGGATCATGCGCCTGCGCTATCGACGATCCTGGGAACGGCCGCAGCTGCTGCGCCCCGCGGAGATTGCCGCGATCGAGGTGAGCGCCTTCCCCACGGCGAATCTTTTCAAGCGCGACCACAAGATCCGGCTCGATGTCTCCTCGAGCAATTTCCCGCATTTCGACGTCAACCCGAATACCGGCGCAGCGGAGGGAACCGGGCTCACCCGCAGCATCGCGCGCAACACGCTGTACCTCGATGAGAGCCGCCCCTCGCACGTGATCCTGCCCATCGTGCCCCGGCGGGCCTGAGCCGGCCGCGCGGCGCGGCGGAATTGTGCGAGGCTGTGACCGTGTTCATCGCTTTTGACGCTGTGCTGAGCGAGTCTGCAGCGCCGCCCTGCCCGGCGCATCACCTCCATTTCGCATCGCATGCATTCAAGACCTGCTCCATCCAACGTTCGCGCAAGCGCGGCGATCGCCTCGATGCATTGGGGCGAGCTCGAGAAGCTCATCGGGCGGGCGTTTCGGCGGCGCGGCTTCATCGTCACGGGATTCGGCGCAGGCGGATCGCAGGGGGGCGGGGATCTGGCGTTGATGAGGAACGGCGAGCGATTCCTGGTTCAGTGCAGGCACTGGCGCAAGCAGCAGGTGGACGTGACCATGCTGCGCGAGCTGAGCGAGGTGTTGCGCGCCGTGGGCGCCCGCGCCGGCTACGTGATCACGGCGGGTGAGTTCAGCCGCGAGGCGCGCGAGTTTGCACGCAGCGCGCGTCGGGATCCCATCGCCCGGCTGGAGCTCATCGACGGAGATTCACTGCTCGCCCTGATCCATGGGCCACCCATCCAGCTCGAGCGAATCGCCTGAGCGCAGTCGCGGCGCGGGTCGCCCGCCGGCACCGCGCGCCGGCAACTACTTGGAGCCGCGCCCCTTGCGGGCAGGGCGTTTGCGGGCCGGCCGGTGCCGGCGCAGCACGGCGAAGGCCTGCCCGAGATCGGCGATCAGGTCGCGCGTGTCCTCCAGGCCGACATTGAACCGCAGCAGCGTCTGATCGGGCACCCCGCCGAGCCGCTTCGGGACCTCATAGCGCATCACCAGGCTCGTCACACCGCCCCAGCTGTAGCCGATCTTGAACAAATGCAGCGCGTCCATGAACGCGATCACCGCCTTGCGCGTCACCCGCGGGTCGAGGATCACCGAAAAAAGGCCCGAGGAGCCGGTGAAGTCGCGGTGCCAAAGATCGTAGCCCGGGCAGTTTGGCAGCGCCGGGTGCAGCATCGTGGCGACCTCGTCCTGCTGCGACATCCATGCCGCGACCGTCAGGCAATTGTGCTCGGCCTGACTCAAGCGAACCGCGAGCGTTTGCAGCCCGCGCAGCGCGAGACTGCAGTCGTCGGGCGAGGCACTCATGCCGAGCAGCTGATGGGCCTCTCCCAGCTTCAAGAAATGAGCGCGCTGGCGCGTCGTGACCGAGCCCAGCAGCACATCGCTGTGGCCGCCGACGTACTTGGTCAGCGCCTGCATGGTGAGGTCGACGCCATGCTTGAACGCGTCGAAATGAATTCCGGCGCTATAGGTGTTGTCGAGCGCGGTGGTCACACCGCGTGCGCGCGCCGCGGCGGTGATCGCGGGCACGTCCTGGATCTCCATGGTGACCGAGCCGGGACTCTCGCACCAGATGAGCTGCGTGTTGGGTTGGATCAGGGCGCAGATGCCGGCGCCGATCAGCGGGTCGTAATAGTCGACGGCGATGCCGAGGCGCGTGAGCAGCCGATCGGCGAGGTGGCGGTTCGAGCTGTAGATGCTCTGCGGCATCAGCAGGTGTCCTCCGGAGCTGAGGAATGCCAGCTGGATGAGCGTGATGGCCGCCTGTCCTCCCGGCGCGATGAAGCAATGCGTGCCGCCCTCGAGCTCCGCAATGCGCGCGGACAGCTCCAGCACCGTCGGCGTGCCGTACTGGCCATAGCGATAGGGGTATCGGCTCTGGTCCCAGTGATCGAACACGTCGGCGGCGCGCAGCAGCGTCGTGGAAGCCCGATAGACGGGAACGCTCAACGACCGAAACCCTTGCGGGACCGTCCCGGAGGGGTGGATGAGCTGCGAGCGCAGCTTGAGTTTCGGCGCGTCAGCCAATGGGCCGCTTCCCTCAGTAGGCCACGCCGCGCGGGCGGGCCGCGCGGCTCGAGGAGTCCATGGATCAAGGGTAAACGCTCCGCTCGCCCGGCGGAACTGCGCCGTGCGAATTTGCGGGTGCGCCGCCTTCACTCGCTGCGCAAGATCATGCGGCTCGCCCCGGGGAGCCTCGCATCCGGCTGCCGCACCGGCGCGTCCCCCACGGCCTGTATTCTGATGCAATATTGCATGAAGATGCTGTCTTGCGGGGAGACCCCGTGCCGGCGCGCGCCGGGCTTGTCGCCAAGTTGCCGCTCGGCAGCATGGCCATGGGTTTCAGCGCGGCTGCACGCCGCGGGTATCATCCAGTGAGGTGCTCGATGCGAATGCTCGTGGTGGGCGCCGGCGCGACCGGCGGATTCTTCGGCGCGCGGCTCGCTCAGGCGGGTCGCGACGTCACTTTCCTGGTGCGGCCGCAGCGAGCGGTGAGGCTGCGCGAGCAGGGCTTGCGGATCGTGAGTCCGCATGGCAATGCGACGCTGCGTCCGAGACTGATCAGCGCCGGTGAGATCGAGGCTCCGTTCGAGGCCGTGCTGCTCACGGTGAAGGCGTTCGACCTGGAGGGAGCAATGCGAGACTTTGCCGCCGCCGTCGGAGCGCACACGCTCATCTTGCCCGTCCTCAACGGTATGAAGCACATGGATGAGCTCGCGGCGCGGTTCGGCCGCGGCAGCGTCGCAGGCTGCGCGGCCAAGGTGTCCACCGTGGTCGACGACGAGGGTCGCATCGTGCAGCTGGCGCCCTTTCAGGACCTCGCCTACGGCGAGATGGATGGCAGCCGCTCGGCGCGCATCGAAGCGCTCGATGAGTTCATGCGCGGCGCGGGTTTCGACGCCCGGCTCTCGCCCAACATCGCGCTCGAGATGTGGGAAAAGTGGGCATTGCTGGCAACCCTGGGCGGCATCACCTGCCTGATGCGCGGCACTCTCGGCGAGATCGAGGCGGTACCGGGCGGCGTGCCATTCATGTCGAGATTCTTCGAGGAAGTCACCTCCATCATCGGCAAGATCGGCATGGGGGTGAGCGCGGCGTTTTACGCCCAGGGGCGCGCGCTGCTGGCGGCCTCGAAAGGCTCCTCGCTCACCTCCTCGATGTACCGGGACCTCGCCGCCCATCGCGCGATCGAGGCCGATCAGATTCTCGGCGACCTGCTCGAGCGAGGCGACAAGGCGGGCTGCTCGGCGCCGCTGGTCGCGGCGGCGTATGCGAATCTGTGCGTGTACCAGCGTGCGCGATCGCCCGCCAGCGTCTAGAATCCACGAGAACAAAGAGCAGCCAAGAGCTTTGGGGGATACAACGTGACCACCTCGCGTCTACTCGCCACGACGATCAGTGCGATGGCCATCGTGTCATGGGCCGGTGCAGGGAGCGCCCGGGCGGCTCCCGCCGCCGATCAGGCCCCCGCCGTCTCGGATTCCTCGGCCGAGCCGCATTCCCTGCCGCAGGACGGCTTCTTCTCCTCCATCAAGCAGAACTTGCGAGAGGGCGAGGAAGAGGTGGTGCGCGGTCACTTCGACCTAGGGTCCCCGCCGAACGAGCATCGATATTACTGTCTGGTGGATCCGAAGACCGGACGCCGCGAGCCCAACGGCGTGGTGGGCGACCCGGTTCCCCGTCCGGATGGCATGACCGGCATCAAGATCAGCGCCGTGTCCATGTACACTTGCGCCAAGGCGGAGCAGAAAGGCTATCTCGTATCCACGGGTTACGTGCTGAGGCTGCACAAGAACAGCGGCGCCTCGGCTCCGCCGGCGTCGATGAGCGCGGCATCGTCGCCGACGCCGGCGCCGCCCGCCGCGCCGCCGCAAGCCGCGGCGGCGGCAACCGCTCCCGCGCTCGCGGCCGCGCCGCCAACACCTGCGACGGCGCCGCCAACACCTGCGACGGCGCCGCCAGCTCCTTCCGCAGCGGCCCCGGCGCCCGCCGCCGCACGCTCCGGGCGCATCGATGTGGCCGGCATCGAGCTTGGCATGTCGCCCGATGAAGTGCGCCGCGTGCTCAAGTCCAAGGGTCTGCGCAGCTACAAGGAATGGACCGAGACCTTGAGCTACTGGGACGGCGCCAAGGGTGGCATGCAGCCGATCCCCAACGGTCGCTTCGTGAACGTGATTGCGGCCTGGACGGCGCCGGCCGCCGCCGCGGCCGGGGATGATTTCGACACGGACGGAGAATCCTTCGAGGTCATGTTCACCCCCGTTCCCGGCAAGGAACAGGCGATGGCCATCATTCACTCTCAGGGCTTCTCTGCGTCCAACGCGATTCGCGAGACGGTTCTGCAGCAGGGCCTGCTCGACAAGTACGGCGGGTACGTCGCTGCGGGCGACCTTCCGCAGTCGGTCACCTGGCGGTTCCAGAGCGACGGCAGCGTGCAGGTGGGTGATGCCTGCGGCCGCCGCGCCACGTTCGCAGGGCTCGGCGGCCTGGGCGTGTCGAGTGTGCCGCGGGAGAATCTCGCCCTCACGAATACACCCGACCAGCTGCAACGTCAGGTCGATCGCTGCGGCGTGGCCACCGTGACCGAAGATCATTTCACGCTCAACGGCGGCGCGCTTGCGGCGCAGCGGCTGGTCACACGCTTCACCGTGACCGCCTACAGCCCGGCGATCGCCTCGCGGGGCGCTCGATCGGCGGTCAGGCTGCTGCAGGCCGCCGGGGCCGGCCAGACGAGCGCCCCGCCCAAAGACGCCAAGGCGCCCGACTTGTAGCGGCCGCAGCTCCCGGGCACCAATCAGGTGCACCACGGCGGCGAGTAGGCGATCTCCTGCACAGGGCTCTGGCGGGCCGCCGATGGCATTGCGTGGGCGCGCTGTCTACTGTGATCCCCGTAATGGGGCGGGAAGGGTGACCATGGGCCAACGCCGGGTGCACGTTTGCGGATCGTGATGGTGGTCGAGCCGGACGTGCTGGTCCGGATGGTGATCGCCGAGTATCTGCGTGATTGCGGGTACAAGGTGATCGAGGGCGTCAGCGCCAAGGATGTATGGGCCGTGCTCGATGGCGGCCGCGCTCCGGATGTGCTCCTGGTGGATGTGAAGCTCTCCGGGAAGGAGGATGGCTTCATGGTCGCGAAGCGCGTCCGACAGACACGTAAGGACATCGATGTTATGTTGACGTCGGGAGTTGCGAGCACGGTTCAACAATCACACGAGCTGTGCGAGGAGGGGCCGATCCAGAAGCCCTATGACCCCAAGGATGTGGAAGCTCGGATCAGAATTTTGCTGGAGCGTCGCCGCGCGGCAAAGAAGTCGTGAGGAGATCTTGGGATGGAGCAGCCTGTCCCTGCCACGCAGGAGATCGGTGAGAAACGAACGACGATCCTTCTGGTGGAGGACGAATTGCTGCTGCGCTGGCCCGCGGCGGAGTATCTGCGCGATGCGGGGCATCGGGTGATCGAGGCGGCCACGGTGGGCGAGGCGATCGCAGTGCTGTCGAGCGTGCGCATCGACATCGTTTTCTCGGACGTGAACCTCGGGGACGAGCAAAGCGGACATGAGCTTGCGCAGTGGCTGGGCCTGCATCGTCCGGGAGTGCCGCTGCTGCTCACCTCGGCCGATGGGACGGCCCGCGATTTGACCTCGATGGCGCCCATACGCAGGTTCCTGCCGAAGCCCTACGATCTGGCGCAGGTGGCGAAAACTCTCAAAGAGATGCTGGCATCGAAGTAGCACGTGCGCGCGAAGCTCTATTGCATCGCACTGATCGCTTGCTGGGCGCTGGGCCGGTCGGCGGCGTCCGATCGCGAGGCACCGGTGACGCGTGCGGATCTTCTGGGCGCCTGGCGGCTCGTCGCCACGACCTACTCAGGTCCCGACGGGAGCCACAGCGATCCGTTCTATCAGCCGCACTCGATCGGCCTCATCGAGTACGACGCCTCGGGGTGGATGAGCGTGCAGATATCGGCGCCGCACCGTGAGGGCGTGGCCGTGGCGGCTGCACGGGTATCTGCGCGGGGCGATGCGCAGGAGTCGCGCGCGAAGGCGGCCGCATTCGACAGCTATTACGCCTACTTCGGCACCTGGGATTTCGATCCCGCGACCTCGACCGTCACGCATCACGTCTCCGTCGCTCTCATTCCCGACGAGATCGGGCTCGACTACGCGCAGAGCGTCCGCTTCGATCATGGAAGGCTGGTGCTCACCACCCGCAGCGGCGTGCAGGGTCGGGAGACCGTGCGCACCAAGACCTGGGAGCGGACCGCAAGCGCGCCGGATAGGACCCACAGCCCGCACGGCCGCTGAACGGCCGTATGCCTCCCGGCGATGCCGCTTCTAGCCGCGCACCAGGCCGCGCAGGCGGCGCAGATCCTGGTGCCGGCTCGCGATGTCCGGGCGGTCGGCGGCGAGCCGCAGATCCCGCAGCACCTCGAGCGAGCGCAGCAGCACCGGCAAGGGCGGTCCGCTGGCGGTGATTCCCTGCAGGCCCCGCGCATCGAGGTCGACGGCGGGTGCGGCGATGAATCGCTGCACCAGGCCGTCATGATGCTGAGCCGCGGATCGTCCGAACAGCTCGCACACCTCGAGGTATGCCCGAGCATTTCGCTGGAACCAGTCGGCGCCGGCATATTCTTCCGCCAGACCGAGCAGCTCATCGAGAAGACTCGTGCGGGTCATGCAATCGCGCAGCCGCTGCTGATCGGCGGGAATCATGAAGGACATCTTGTCCACCAGCAGCTGGGCGTAGTAAGGATCGTTCGCCCGGCACAGCCCCAGCAGCAGGTCGATCTCGTTGATACCGGCAAAATCGCCGGCGTTGGCGCCGCGATATTCCTGACGGCCGACCCGATAGGGCTTGTAATACGGTCGCACGCAATAGAAGAAACGCTCGACATCGAGCTCGCGCATGAGGCGATCATTGAACCGCATGACGTCGCGCAGCGCCGTCCTGGCCTCATCGAACATGACGTCGGCGACCGGGCTGGATACGCCCAGATTGACGATACGCCCGAGCGCATCCGCCGCGCGCTGCAGGGAGAGAATGCCGCGGGTGTTCTCGTCGATGAACAGGAACTCATCGGCGAGCGAGGTGAAGCTCTTGCGGATCCCGGCGCGGGCCTTGTTGTGGGTGGACAGATGGGCGGTCGAGAATCTCGGCGCCATCCCGAGCGAGGAGCCGATGTGCAGAGCGAGCGAAGAGGCCTCGATGAACGGCGAGCGCTCCTCGCGCGCCGGATTGGTGAGCTCATGGCGGCGCAACGCCGCCAGGTACATGCCGACGCTGCCGAGCAGGCCGAATGCGCTGTCGAAGCCGTCACCGGTGTTGCCTTCCGCGAGGAGCTGGACCACGTGGACGCGCCCCTCGTCGCGCAGCGCCGCCTTGATCGGCTCACCGCGTCCGCCGACGGCGGCGCGGTCGGCTTGCGCAAAGTACAGCTCCTCGAGCTCGGTATTCATCTCGACGAAGGAGGTGCGTATCCATTGCTCGAACGCTTCGGCGCGGCGGCTCATTGCGGCACTGCGCGCCGGGCGATCCTGCGGTTGCAAGCATTCATGTGGAACACCGGGGTCTGTTCTTTGCCTCGCGAAGATGAGCGATATTATCAGGCGCGCGGGCTTGCCGCGACGCGGCGCGAATGGTGAAATCACGGACAAGCACGCACGCAACGGCGCCGCGAAGTTCACGTTCAGGGGACCATGAGTATTCCGAAGCTCGATTGGAACAAGGTCTTTGAGTTCGCGTGGCGCATCCTGGTATTCATCGTCGCGATCGGGATCATCATCGTCGTCTCGAGCAACTGGACGCGCTGGGAGGGCGGCGAGGGCTGGCAGACGACCAACGATGCCTATCTGCAGGCGGATCTCACGCCCATCGCCGCCAAGGTCTCGGGCTACGTGCGCGAGCTGCCGATCCAGGATTTCGAGCGCGTGCACAAGGGGCAGGTGCTCGCGCAGCTGATCGAGGCCGATTACATCGCGGCGGTCGCGCAGGCGAGCGCGAGCGTGGCCTCGGCGCAGGCTCAGGCGCGGGTGCTCAGGGCGCAGCGCGAGCGGCAGCTCGCGACCATTCAAGCGGCCCGCGCCGTGGTCGCCCAGACCCGCGCCGCGAGCGAGCAGAACGAGCGCGACCTCGCGCGCCAGCGCCGCCTGCTGCAAACCGGCTCTTCCTCGATCGAGGCAAGCGAGAAACTCGAGACGCTGCACGCGCAGCTCGCGGCGCAGCTCACCCAGGATCGCGCCCAGGCGCTCGGCGCGGAGCGCGATCTTGCGGTGCTTCAGGCTCAGCTCGGCCAGGCCGAGGCGGCGATCGCGGCGGCGCATGCCGCGCTCGATGCGGCCAACCTCAATCTGGGCTACACCACCATCACGGCGCCGCAAGACGGGGTTCTCGGACAGCGCCAGGTCAAGCCGGGGCAGCTGGTGGGGGTGGGCAGTCAGATCACGACGCTCACGCCGCTGCCGCATGTCTGGGTGATCGCGAACTACAAGGAAACGCAGCTCACCCACATGGCCGTCGGGCAGGCGGCGAGGATCTCGGTGGACACCTTTCCCGGCCGCACCCTGCGCGGTCACGTGCTCGCCTTCGCGCCGGCGTCCGGCGCGGAATTCGCGTTGCTGCCGCCGGACAACGCCACGGGCAACTTCACCAAGGTGGTGCAGCGGATCGCGGTGAAGATCGTCATCGACGACGCGGACGGTCTTGCCGACCGACTGACTCCCGGCATGTCCGTGGAAGCGAAGGTCGACGCCAGGGACGCGCGGCGCCGATGAGCGCGGCGGCTGCCACTTCGCCATCGCCCGCCGGCGCCGCGCCGCCGGGTGCGCCCGCGCCGCCGCCGCCCGCCGCCCAGCCTCCCGTGCCGACCTCGATTCCCTGGCTCGGGCTGCTCGCAGTGCTGATGGGCACCTTCATCTCGACCTTGAACGGAAGGCTTTCGACCTTCGGCCTGGCCGATATCCGCGGCGCCGTGAGCGCCGGATTCGACGAGGGCGCGTGGATCACCACGGCGCAGACCGTCGCCCAGATGTTCATCACGCTGCCCGCGCTGTGGTTGGGCACCACCTACGGTCCGCGCCGAGTCCTCACAGGGGCATCGATCGCGTTCGCGGTCATCTCCCTGCTCACGCCGTATTCGGCATCGCTCCCCATGCTGCTCAGCATGCAATTCCTCGGCGGGCTCGCCTCGGGATTCTTCATCCCGCTGACCTTGAGCTTCATTTTGATCAACACGCCGCCGAAGTACTGGGCCTTCGGCATCGCGATCTACGCACTCAATCTGGAGCTCTCGCTCAACATCTCGGCCTCGCTCGAGGGCTGGTACGTCGAGCATCACTCCTGGCGCTGGATCTTCTGGCAGAACGTGCCGCTCGCCTTGATCATGTCGCTGTGCCTGCGGCTCGGGGTTCCGGCGAAGCGGCCGCCGACACAGCCGCCCCGGGATATCTTCGGGCTGCTGTCGGGCGGCGCAGGCCTGGCGCTGATATACGCGGCCCTCGACCAGGGCAATCGGCTCGACTGGCTGAACTCGGGGCTGATATGGGGGCTTCTGTCGAGCGGGGTGGTGCTGCTCGCGGCCTTCTTCCTGCACGAGTCGGTGACGCCGCGGCCGCTGCTCAACTTGAGAGTGGTGTTCGCCTCGCCGATGCCGAGCCAGTTCATGCTCATCGCGTTCTTGCGGCTCACCATTCTCTCGACCGCTTACCTCATTCCGCTCTATCTGGGGTCCGTACGCGGATACCGCGCGCTCGAGGTCGGCGACACGCTGGTCTGGATCGCGGTGCCACAGCTCGTTCTGTGTCCGCTGGCGGCCCTCATGCTGCGTCGATCCGATGCGCGGCTCGTGGCCTCGATCGGCTTCATCTTCGTGAGCGTCGCCTGCCTGATGGCGGCTTACAACCTCACCCCCATCTGGGGCTCCTACCAGTTCCTGCCCTCCTCATTCCTGCAAGCGCTGGGGCAGAGCTTCGCGCTTTCCGGCGTCATCTTCTTCGGCATATTGCACTTGCGGCCGCAGGACGCGCTCACGTTCGGCGCGGTGCTGCAAACGGCCCGGCTCATGGGCGGGGAGATCGGCACGGCGTTCATCGGTACGCTGGCCCGCGTGCGCGAGCAGGTCGCATCCAATCTGATCGGCCAGCACGTGCAGGGGGGCGACCCGAGGGTGCTGGAGCGGCTGCGCTTTTACGGCGCGCTGACGACCCGAGTGGCCGACCCCGAAGGGGCGATGCGCCGCGGCGAGGCCGTGCTCGGCAACGTCGTGCGGGGCGCGGCGACCACCCAGGCGGTGATGGATGGATTCGTCGCCGTGGGGCTCTTGACCGCGGTCGCGCTCCTGGTGGTGGTATTTCGAGCGGCCGCCCCCGAAGGTCCTGCATCCGCGGCACCTCTGTTTCCCGTGCGCCGCCCCTCGGGTGCGCCATGAGCCGCATGCGGCGCGCCGCCGCCGCGGGGCTCGCTTGTGTGCTCGCCGCCGGCTGTCGCGTGGGCCCGAACTACCACGCGCCGGCGCTGCCGAAGCACGCCGAAGCGCCGCTCATCGCCGCAGATGCGACCCAGGAGAGCAGCGCGGCGCCACCGGACGCGTGGTGGCGGCTGTACAGTGACGTCCGCCTCGATGCGCTGATTCGAGAGGCCCTCGAGGCCAATCGCGACCTGGCGGCGGCCGACGCGAATCTCTCCGCCGCGCGCGCCCAATTATCGGCCGTGCATGCCGCCCGCTACCCGGCGACCGAGCTATTGGCGGGCGGGATCTACGGCCGCGATGCCATCACCGATGAGATCCTCGAGCTCGGCGATCATCGACCGCAGACCATCTGGCTGTTCGAGGATATCTTCCACGTCGCCTACGAGGTCGACCTGTTCGGCCGCGTTCATCGAGCCATCGAAGCGGCGAATGCCGACGCGGACGCCGTGGCCGCGGCACGCGACAGCGTGCGGGTCGTGGTGGCCGCGGAGACGGCCCGCGCCTACGCCGCCGTCTGCGCTCTCGGCGAACAGCTCGGCGTCGCGCATCATTCCGTCGAGGTGGTGTCGCGTGAGGAGCGGATCACCGCCGAGCGCTACGCGGCCGGCGGCGACTCCGAATACGACGTGGAGCGCGCGCAAGCGCTGGTCGCACAGGTGCGCGCGAGCATTCCGCAGCTCGAGGGCGCGCGCCGCGCGGCGCTGCTCGACCTGGCGGCCCTGCTCGGACGAACGCCCGCCGACGCGCCGACCGAGGTCGAATCGTGCGTCGTACCGCCGCGGCTGGTCGCGCTCATCCCGGTGGGCGACGGCGCCGCTCTCATCAGGCGCCGTCCCGACGTCCGTCAGGCCGAGCGGCGCCTCGCCGCGGCGACGGCGCAGATCGGCGTGGCGACATCCGATCTATATCCGACCATCAGCCTGGTGGGTCTGTACGGCGGCGCTGCCACCCAGATCTCGCAGCTTCCCAGCAACATCGGGGTCACCTGGGGGGTCGGACCCTCGATCAGCTGGAATTTCCTCAATCAGGCGGCGGCGCGCGCGCGCGTTCGGCAGGCCAAGGCCTCGCAAGCGGCGGCACTTGCCGCATTCGATTCGGTGGTGCTCGGCGCGCTCAAGGAAACGGAGCAAGCGCTCGCCGCTTATGGCGCGGCGCTCGACAATCGTCAGGCCCTCGCCGAGGCGCAGCAGAGGATTCACCGCTCATACGACATCGCGCACAACGAGTACCGCGCCGGGTCGCTGAGCAATCTGGACCTGCTCACCACGGAGCAATCTCTGGTCGCCCTCGACGCCGCCGTGGCCTCGGCCGATGCCGCCCTGGTGCAGGATCAGATCGCCGTGTTCAAGGCGCTCGGCGGGGGCTGGCGCAAGGCGCCGCGGGATTCGCATTCCGCGCCTTGACCGCCGCTCTCACAGCTTGCGCCGTTCGGCCACCTCCCGCGCCGTCACGGTGCCCTGCTTGCCGCCGAAGTGCGCAACCACGTAGTTCGCGAGCGCAGCCACCTCCGTGTCCGAGTAGGCGTCGCCAAAAGCCGGCATGTACACATCGGCATCCCCGACCCGCATCCTCGCGCCCTGGAGGATCACTTCGGTGGCGTTCTGGGCGCTCGGGTCGTTGACGGTGCGCATGCCTTGGAGCGCTGCATAGGGGGTTTCCCGGCCCTGGCCATTCCACTGATGGCAGCTCGCGCACGCCCCCTCGAACAGCTTGAGCCCCTGCGGCTCGGCGCGCAGCTCCTCGGCGTTCGGCAACAGCGGGCTCGAGGCGGCGAGCGCGGGTGGCTGCGCGTCGACGCTGATCGGGTGGCTGCCCTCGCGAGCCGGCACGGTGCGCAGGTAAGCGAGCAGCGCACTCGCATCGGCCGGGCTCAGGAATTGCAAGCTATGCGCCACTGCCTCGAGCATCGGCCCCCCCGCGGATGCGTGCCCGGGGGCGTGTCCGGTGCCGAAGTAAGCGAGGATGTCGGCATCGGACCAGCCGCCGATGCCGTGCTTGGAGTCCGAGGTGATGTTGTAGGCGCGCCAGCCCTGCAGCTCCTCGCCGGCGAGCTCGCGGCCGTGCTCGAGCCCGAACCCGATATTGCGGGGCGTATGGCATTCGCCGCAGTGCCCGAGCGCGGTCGCGAGGTAGGCGCCGCTGTTCCACTGCGGCGATTTCGAGGGGTCGGGAATGAAGCGTTGGCTCTTGAAGAAAGCCGCATTCCAGAACGCCATCGCCCAGCGTTGATTGAACGGGAAGGCGAGCTGATTGGGCCGGTTCGGCCGGCTGACGGGCGGCACCGTCCACAAATAAGCCTTGATGGCGAGCACGTCGTCGCGGCTCAACAGGGTGTACGAGGTATACGGAAACGCGGGATACAGGTGCCGGCCGTCCTTGCGTATGCCCTGGCGCACCGCTCGCACGAACTCATCGTCCGTGTAGGCGCCGATGCCCGTGGCCGTATCCGGCGTGATGTTGCTCGAATAGATGGTGCCGAAGGGCAGCTTGAAGGCGACGCCGCCGGCGAACGGCTTGCCGGAGCCACCCACCGTATGGCAGGCGATGCAATCGGCCGCCTTTGCCAGGTACTGTCCGCGGGCGACGAGCGCAGCTTGCGGGGGCGCCCCGGCAATGGCCGGAGCGGTACCCGCGGATCGATCGGGGCGGCTCAGCAGGGCGAGCGCGACGGCCCCGATGGCGACGAGCAGCGCAATGACGATGACGATACGTTTCACTAGCGCACCTTCCAAGCGGATTCTGCGCCATCGTTGCCGAAAAGCGAAGTGCCGCGGCGGCGCCCGGCGCGCAGCGCGGGCTGCGCCACGCCCCGGGCCAGCCCGTGGCATGATGCCGCCATGAGCATCGCACCTCGGAACGGCGCCGTCTCATCCGCCGGGCGCGGCCTGCGAGGCTTCGGGGAGTCGGCCGGCGATGCGGCCCACGCCGACGCGCCGGATCTGCGCTTGTTCGTATTCGCGCTGTTCTTCATCTTCGGCGGCATCACCAGTCTCAACGACGTGGTGATCCCGAAGCTCAAGGGCCTGTTCACGCTCAAATACGGCGAGGTGATGCTGGTCCAGTCGGCGTTTTTCGCCGCCTATTTCGTCTTCTCCGTTCCGGCGGCCGTGCTGGTCCGACGCGTGGGCTACATGCGCGGTGCCGTGATCGGACTGCTGCTCATGGCCGCGGGGTGCGTGCTGTTCGTGCCGGCCTCTGCCGCAGGCGTGTTCGCGACCTTCCTGGCGGCGCTGTTCGTGCTCGCCGCAGGCATCACCGTGATCCAGGTCGTGGCCAACCCGCTCATATCCGTGCTCGGGCCGCCGGCGACCGCGCATAGCCGGCTCACCTTCGCACAGGCGTTCAATTCCCTCGGCACGACCGTCTTTCCATACATCGGATCGATTCTGATCCTCGGGTCGATATCGAATGTGGATCCCTCGCGGCTCAGCGGTGCGGCGCTCACGGCGTTCAGAGCGCAGGAGAGTCATCTCATCGTGCGGGTATACATCGGCCTCGCGGCGGCGATTGTGGCGGTGGCCGCCGTGGTCTTCATGCGCCGCGACCGGCTGGCGGAGGTGGCGGACGTGGATCACTCGGTACTGGGTCATCCACTGGGGTTGCTGCGCCGGCCGCGCTTCGGCTACGGCGTGCTGTGCATTTTCCTCTACGTCGGCGCCGAGGTGGCGATCGGCTCGCTGATCGTGAGCTATCTCATGCAGAGCGAGGTCCTCGGGCTCGGCGCCGAAGCAGCCGGCAAGCACGTGCCGTTCTACTGGGGTGGGGCGATGGTCGGCCGCTTCATCGGCGCGTACTTGCTGCGGCTCATCTCCCCCGGAAAGCTGCTCGCGTTCAACGCTGCCGTCGTGCTCGCGCTGCTGCTCACCTCGGCCAATTCGAGCGGAGCGGCCGCGGGCTGGTCGCTGCTGGCCGTGGGCCTGTTCAACTCCATCATGTTTCCGACCATATTCTCGCTCGCGAGCGAGGGACTGGGTGCGCGCGCCAAGCAAGGATCGGGGCTGCTGAGCATGGCCATCGTCGGCGGGGCGATCGTGCCGTTCATCGCGGGCCACGTCGCGGACTGGCGCGGCTTGCAATTCGCGCTATGGGTACCGGCGGTCTGCTATGCGGGAATACTCGGCTTCGGAGCATATGCGCGCCGGCCGCTCGCCGGGGGTGCCTAGCTAGCGGCTAGGGGACTGCCCGCGGTTGCGCGCAATCGCTTTCCGCCGCCCCGATACGGTCGAGATTCAAGCCGGTGGTCTCGATGCGATACATCCATGTCACGATCGCGCCGAGCACCGACGAGAGAACCAGCCCATAGAGCAGCCAGCGCGTGCCGATGGTGACGAGCAGGATGGGAAACAGGAATGCGGTCGCCACCGCACCGATCTTGGCAAAGGCGGCGGCAAAACCCGCTCCCTTGCCGCGGATTGCCGTGGGGAACACTTCCCCCGCGAGCAGATAGGTCTGCGCATTGGGCCCGACGTTGGTCATGAAATTGAACAACATGAAGCCGGCGAAGATCAGCACGATCTTCAGCCCGCCGCTGAAATCGACGGAGAGCGAAGCGAGAAACAGCCCAACCGCACAACCCAGGAAGCCGTAGATCTGCAACCGTATCCGTCCGAGCTTGTCGGCCAGCATCACGGCAAAGGCGATTCCGACGATGAGCAGCGTCGTGATCATCGCGTCTCCCTTGGCCGCCAGGGTGGCATTGGAGATCAGATCGCTCATGCTGCGCACGTGTTCGGCCTTCTGGCCGATGGCGGCGGCCAGGATCGTCGGCGTGAAGATGCCGATGCCGTAGGTGCTGAGGTCCTGCAGGAACCAAGGGACCGAGGCGAGAATGGTCGCGCGCCGGTAGCGCTTGTTGAACAGCGACAGGAACGAGCCCCCGCCGTGCTCGGCATGCCCAGCGGGTCGCTCCTGCGACAGCAGGATGTTTTGCGGATATTGCGGCCGGCGATGCAGCAGGCGACTTGCCGCGTGCTGGGCACGCTCGGTGGCGCCGCGAGTGTGCAGCCAGTTGGCGCTCTCGGTCACGTAGAAACGCCCGATCGTGACCAGCAGTGCCGGCACCACCGCGGTGGCAAACATCCAGCGCCACGCATCGAGATTCGGGACCGCGACCAGGACCGCGTAGCCGACTGCCGTGCCACCCAGGGCGCCGATCGCCTGAAAGGCGAATGCGGCCAGGACCAGGCGTCCGCGGCTGGTGCTGGGGATGTTCTCGGAGATGATCATGTGCGCGGTCGGGTAGTCGCAGCCGAGCGCAATGCCCAGCCCAAACAGACAGAAGATCAGGGAAATGAAGCTGGTACAGAACACCGCCGCGCCGAGGAAGGCGGTGAATATGATCATCTCCACGATGAACATCGACTTGCGTCCGAAGTAATCGGAAAGGCTCCCCAGGCCGACCGCGCCGATCAGGATTCCGCCGAGCGTGGCCGCGGTCACGAAGCCGTGCTCGGCCGGAGCGATCTCGAATTCGCGCGCGATCAGCGGCAGCGCGACACCGGTCATGAAAACCACGAATCCTTCGAAGAATTTGCCGGCGGCGGCCAGCATCCAGATGCGCCGCTGCATGGCCGTCATCGGAAAGGAGTGAATCGGCGTGCCGTCCGCCCAGATCGGCCGCTCGTCGATGTAGTCCTGCACGGTACGAGCCTGGTCCGGCACGCTGTTGGCAACACTCGGCATGGCGATACTCCTTCGAGAGTGCCTCGGCGCAGCGGACGGTGCCGGGCGCTTCGAGGCCCCCTGAGCTATTGAATCTTGGCGATCTGGATCTCACTGCGCGCGCGAATGGCCGTCGGCAGCGCGATGAAATGCACCGGATCGAGAAAGCTGCCGGAGCTGCCGCCCTGCGGCGAGATGCACCACAGCAAGAACTTGCCGATGGCCGCCGCGAGCTGCGGGTCCGCTTGCTGGTCGGAGACGACGGCGTATTCGTAGTTGATCAGCGGATACGAGTTGGCCCCGGGAGCAAACACCAGCGTCAGCCGCTCGTCGGGGGGCGTGCGCGGTGTCAGCGCGGCGGCGGCCGCCGTGATGGTATCCGGATTCGGGAGCAGGAAATTGCCGCTCTGGTTTTGCAGCATGGCGGCGATCAATCCGGCCTGACTTGCCCGATCCGCAAAGCTCGCTCCCAGGTAACCGACCGAGTACGGCGTGCGCGCGATCGTCTGCACCATCCCCTCGTTGCCCGTGGCCGTCAGGCTCCCGGGCACCGACGGCCAGGGGACATTCGTTCCATAGCCGATGCTGTCCCTCCAGGCGGGAGCCGAGAAAGTCAGGAATTGCGTGAAGATGAACGTGTCGCCCGAGCTGTCCGCCCGGCGCACCGGCACGATCGCCTGGTGCGGCAGCCGCAGGCCTCGATTGAGCGCGGCGATTGGCGCCGCATCCCACGCATGGATCTTCCCCGAATAGATGTCGGCCAGCACCGGCCCGCTCAGCTTCAGCGCGGCACCGCGCAGCTCGGGCAGGTTCACCTCCACGGTCTGTGCCGAGATGCACAGCGGTATGTTGAGGATGTTGGGGTTGGCCATCGCCTGGTTGTCGGACATGTAGGCGTCCGATGTGCCGATCTGCACTCGCCTCGCGATCGCCTGTGCGATGCCGGCCCCCGAGTCGGTGGCGCCGGCCGTCATCTGCGCACTGGGATCGACCTTCGCGTATGCCGCCACCCAGGCCTCGAACAACGGATAGATCAACGTGGATCCCGTCTCGGAGACGCTCAGAGCCGGGGCATCGGCTGCGGCAAGCGACAGCAGCGCGACTCCCGCGAGGAGCGCAATGCCTCTGGTCCGATGAGCCGTGCCGGTGCAGTGAGTATCGATGGCACACCCCCTCTGTGCAGCTGGGGCGCGCATCGCCGCCCGGACGGGTCACACCCAACGCTCGAGCCGACACTAGCAGACCCACCATGACGAGATGATGACACGCTTCAGGCGATCCAGTTCCGTGCGCCGCGGCGCGCGCGCGTTGCGGGGGCAGATGTTTCCCTTGGGAGCTTGCGGGGTTTAGAGTTCATGGCAGCCGTCGCGGGAACCCCTGGGCCCGCGCGGTTGACCGACAGGTATGAGCAACTGCACGAGGTGACACGTGGAAGCGAGGAAATTGTCGAAACCGCAGCCGCTGCCGTTCGAGCTATCGCTG
>Ga0335075_10005225_pt1 | contig 20207 bp, 18 predicted proteins | sample Lox_Sample_24_FD_206723 | JGI IMG/M metagenome (GOLD analysis project Ga0335075, IMG submission 206723) | Soil microbial communities from Loxahatchee National Wildlife Refuge, Florida, United States - Lox_Sample_2.4 | ecosystem: Environmental > Terrestrial > Soil > Wetlands | place: USA...
ATGCCGAGTGAGAAAAGATAGATAAGATATAGTGATATCTAGATTGATGTTAACAAATCGGTCGTCCCTGCACAAGAGGCGCTTACGGCTCCGAAGATGACCGCGGGTGTGGCAGCTAGTGCTTGACTGAGCTCACGTAGTAGGAAATCAGAGAATGCCATAGTCGTGCTATCTCCTGAACTCGGAAATATTAATGCTCGAGCAAAATACGCGGAAACAGGGGCCCGATCGTTCACCCTGGAAAATCTAAACGGTTGTAGCGGTGCAACGATGGCTGAAAACTCCTCGGCGCGCGCTCTCGCTCTCTGAGTGCTGGTCGTCGCCGCGGATGGAAAGAGTGTAAAGGAGAGGAACGTCGAAGGGTAGGAATTTTGGGTGGACCCGTCAGGGCTGCCAGATCTACTGCACAGTAAAGGATAATTGAGGCGTGGAGCGTGAAGCGTGGCGTGAAGCACTTCGGCGTGGTCGCGCTGCTTGTGCTGGTGCTGGGAGGAGCAAGAATCGTTATGCAGAGAAATCAAAGGCTGTCTTGCGCATTATTAGCTGCCATGATACGGCGTACAGTGGCTTGAGCTAGACTTACAAGCTTTCCTTCCGACGACAATAAAATTGCAGCACCTTCTCCTTGCAATAGGAGTTGAAAATGTGCAGTCTTGGAATAAGTTAGCTGTGGTAGTTGATCCGGAGTTGTGGCTCATCTTCTTATCCTCAGGCTGAAAAGGCTGTCGGTACAAAATCAACCGACCGCTTTCGCTACCCGATTGGGGTTAAGGCGAAAACCCACTCCTCCCTAGAGTAACCCCTCGTCCCTTTAAACCAAGCAAAGAAATAATCATTTCTATATTAATAGAGTAACTGGTATCAGTAGACATAAACATTTCAAAAGTCGCAAAGAAACATTAAGGCATGGTAAAGACGTGATTTGAAAGAAGTAAATAAAGTCAGTGTAACGTTCAGCCAAATTTAAAGCACAACCAATCAACCCCCTCTCAAGTTATAGAAGAGAGCTGGATAAATGGAAAAGAGAAAAAAGCAATTAACTTGATCAGGCTATAAAGGAGTGAAAAAAGTTTATTTTGTGCTGATATTTTAATTGTCTTAATTGTAATGACAGGGATGCCGTTTCGGTTCACAGGGAGTCTCGGGAAATTGAGATTGTTTGTTTGTGCTATTTGATCACGTGACCATAAAGACCGAACGACCTTTTGCAGCTATTGGGAGCTAGCGTTGGGATGACTAATTTCAGCCAATAGCGCATGTACGAAAGAAGGGAGCCAGAAAAGGTTCCCCTAAAAATAAAGGTCCTGTAAATAGCTCTAGGGTCTAGAAACGGTCCCGCAGCACATTTATTGCGCTGTTGAACGACGGTTCCAGAAGATTGGATGGCAGTAATACTATCCCCTCCCATGAATAATTGTTAGTGTGTGGCTGGTGTACAGGGGTTTTTCAACTAATCACTGAACACGAATCTTCTCGAAAGCAAATCGGAGGAAGGTTTTCAGACCAGCACGCTAACAATTATTTTGGGGGGAGGATAGTACAAGCACTATTGCGGCTCTTGTGGACAGGGTTACGGACGACTTTTACGGACCGTTAGCTAAGCGATTCCCGCCCGTTAGCTAACGCACGTGACTAATCACCCGTTTAAAGGCAGTCTCTCTGTAGACACTCTTCTTCTTCTTCTCTTTAGCTTTAGATTCTTGTATTATAGGACTACCAATAGCATCGGCCTCACCCATTCGCGGCATCCCGATGCCACTTATTGACTGAGTACGTGACAGTGTCGCAAAGTAGTATTAATATTACAGCTTAATTGTAGTATTGTGTCGTTCTATCGTGTCGTAGAGTATGACGTCATGCTATCACATTAGTCCTTAACCTCACATTTAACTTCAATTTTCCCTCCACCTGAACAACTTCAATCCGCTCTAAACCACACAAAATGTCTCCCTCCAGAGGTGCCCCCATAGAAGCCAGCACCGAATCCAGCACCGACGTCAAAGCTGACATCCGCTCCTCCTCCGCCCTCGCAGCCGCCAAGCAGAACATCTCCTTCCTCTGCAACCCCTCCTCCGCGAGCAACGCGCCCGCACGCTTCCGCACACGCGCGCTGCTCCGCTCCCTGCACTACATCGGCGTCTTCATCTTCTGGCGGATCGTGCGGTATGCGAAATACGCCCTCGTAGGCTCCATCATCGCCGCCGTGAGCAGCACCGCGATCGGCAGCGGCGTGGCATTCTTCGTGGCGCCGCCGACGCTCTTTGCCAGCGTGGGCGTAGGGCTGATCTGGGCGGTTGGGAAATGGGGGTTCCGGAAGATGGGCGTCGGCGAGAGGGTTGCGGAGGGCGTGGTCAGGAGTCATGATGAGACGAGGAGGGATGGCGGTTGGAGGGGCGAGCAGGGCCCGAGGGCGGTGCCTTGGTGAGGGGGGAATAAGGGAGGGTTAGAAGTCGTGAGGGCCATATAATAAGGCCGCTTTACCGCCATTGAGATCAGGGTAGCTACATCTTCCAATTCTGCAGTGAAATTACTACGTCCGCTGTCCGAGGAATCAAACAGTCATATCCTTAGCTACAAGTAAAACCTCCAAGAGCAAAAAAGGAAAATCTGCTAGACCCGAAGAGAAAAGAAACCTCAGACAGGGAAGAAAACGCCTAGTCGTGCAATGGGTTTTACTTATTAAGCCAATTTGTTTCGTATCCCACTACCTGCTATGTGGCGTTATGTCGAACAGGATGCGTAGATTCGATTTGGCGCACACAATCATTTCACTAATCGCCCTGTGAGTGGCGTGAACTTGTCGATGTTGCCGCTAGATTAGCTTGCTAGTCAGCACAAGCAATTTGCTCATTTGGGAATATAAAATTTGAAGTTGAAGTAAATATATGTTGAAGCCTGACGTTTTGAGGGATTAGTAACACAAGGTGGAGCTTCTGTTTATGGTGGAGGTATCCACATGCTCTACACAGAAATCCTCGACACTGACAATGAAAAGCTAGTGGTGAACGGTGATTTGACTATGTGGTCTCTACTTGAGGTTCAGAACATACGGTCCCTTTCAATCCAAATTAGACAGCTATGCTTGTATTATTTCAATGCTTGGACGCTACAGTTATCCTATTAGGACTGCATGTCGCAATCTTTTCCTGTAGATGCATTTAAAAACGCTGTGACAGGTAGACCTAAAGACCGATTCGGTACATCGTTCATTCTTCCAGCTACTCGAATTCATCTCAGTCCTAAGTGCCCTTTCTGCTTTCCGGGGGCCCAATATAGATGGACGTCCATATCCGAGTCCGCCAACGCCAAGAAAAGAGTCAATGATCCCTCCTGATATTCCCACACTAAGCCATCACGCCACCTTTTGGAGGGCTTCCTCCAGCATCAGTGCCCGAATCTGTCCCCGGAATAGGTGGGAGAGTGGGACCACCACCCACACCACCCATGCCCGGTTGTCCCATACCTTCTGGAAGCTTTATGCTACCTTTAGGCATGATAGGCTTGCCCTCTAACGGCTCTCCTCTGATGACTTTGTAAGCCTCCTCCTTATCCAGAGTCTCGTAATCGATCAGTGCCTTTGCCAGCAACTCGAGCTCATCCCTTCGCTCTTTGAGCAGGTTTGTGGCTCTTACACGGGCTTCTTCAATAGTGCGTCGAACTTCAGACTCAATGAGCCGCTTAGTTTCAGAAGACAGACGATTGTGGTTAGAATTTAAATCGACATTGCCCAGCTTAGCTGACATGCCGAATTGAGTCACCATAGCATATGCAATGGATGTAGCTTGCTGAAGGTCCTATAGGGTATCAGCTATTTTGGTCTACCACTGGACGTCGTGGGTCAAATGAGCAGCAGGAGACTTACATTCGCAACACCACTAGTAACTTGATCATCACCAAAAACGAGCTCCTCAGCAATCTTCCCTCCGAGACAAACGTCAATATGGGCTTGGTACTCGCTCATAGATTGGGAATACTTGTCGATTTCTGGCAGGTGCATAGTCATACCCAAAGATTGACCGCGGGGCATGATAGTGATCTTGTGAAGGGGATTGGCGCCCTTTGTATACATGCATACAAGGGCATGGCCTGCCTCGTGATAGGCGGTCAACTCCTTCTCCCTTGGTGAAATGACCATGCTTCTTTTCTCGGCTCCCATCATGACTTTGTCTTTGGCCCATTCAAAGTCATTCATAGAAACAGCTTGGGCCTTGGCTTTGCTGGCACGTACGGCTGCTTGATTGATAACGTTCTCGAGGTCGGCACCTGAGAATCCCGGTGTACCAGCAGCCAGAGCTTCGAGGTTTACATCCGGGGCAGCTAGAACATTCTTCATATGATGCTTTAAGATTGCTATCCTGCCACGAACGTCCGGCAAGCCGACAACAACATTTCGGTCGAAGCGGCCAGGTCTTGTGAGAGCCTTGTCCAGCATTTCCGGGAAATTAGTTGCAGCGAGGATTATAACACCGCTGTTTTGCTCGAACCCATCTAGCTCGGTTAGCAGTTGATTGAGGGTTTGCTTCACATAAGCAGCATCTCTAGCGTTCCGCTTCCCACCTATCGCATCCAACTCGTCGATGAAGACAATCGCAGGTGATTTGCTCTTCGCTGCAGCAAAAAGTTCCCGCACTCGCTTTGCACCGACACCGACATAAACTTCATCGAACTCACTACCTGACATGTAGAAAAATGGGACACCTGACTCGCCCGCAACAGCACGAGCTAGTAAGGTCTTGCCAGTACCTGGAGGACCGACAAGGAGCACGCCTTTGGGTAGTTTGCCACCAAGAGTGGAGAACTTTTCTGGGTTCTTGAGGAAGTCGACAAGTTCTTGAAGTTCTTCCTTTGCCTCATCACAACCATGAACATCGGAAAAGCGAACGGTTTGTTGTTCCGCTTTGGCCTCATTGTCTGCCTTACCGCCAACTCTTTTGAATGCACCAAGAGATTCGACAGCTACTGTAACAAGAGCCAGGCATATGTATGTGATTAAGCTGAAATAGAGTATTAGCTTAACCCATTTGAAGATGGTACCGCCAATGGTTTCCTCTACTACAACATAGAGCGGACTGTCCCGTGCGCCGGTGCCGCCAGAGGCTCCTTGGCCACGAGCCACAGCCACGTTGCCACCTCGAGATGAGGCAGCGACTGCTTGACCAATTGCTTGGAGCTGTTGGCTGCTGAGAGAGCCGGTCTGTCCAGAGAAGTTTGCGCCACCTAAACCTCCTTCTGCCTGGCTAACAGCTGACAAAGCTTTCTGATATGCAGTTTCGCAGGCAGTATTCGAAGCAAATTGCCCAGTTTGATACCTATCCACTACAATAGAAGGCATATTCGCCCGCAATAGGGCCGAATAGAAAGCGGATTGAACATTCGCATTCCCAGGATTCTTGTTTGCCGTGTCCTCCATATGCGCAAGTAGGTTTCGTGACATACTATTACCGAAAATTGAACGCTTTTGAGTTTTGAATACTTTTGTGAATGGTGCCTTGGATTGCTGCTGGAGGCGAAAGGGAGAAAGAGTAGACATCTGTCGCGTAGCAAACGGCTTGATAATGACTCGGCGAGCTATAGGGTTCGCGGCGCTCAAAACTCCCTTTGGCATTTCTGCAACAGTATTGAGAATGTTATATGAAGTCGCTGGACCGATCCGAAGGCTAAGCATTGAAACGTTTGTTGGTCTGAGGTCCTGTAAAAATTCGGGGAGGATAGGTTTCGGAGACTGGACAATATCAGATTGCCGTTTAGATCTCGCTCAACATGCTCGAAGACAATCGAAGGGGATCTACTCACATGTTGAAATATTTCTGGCTCTATTTGAGGTCGCTCTCGGGTTTGCGTGTGAAGAGGGCGGCTCCTCTGCCTCTGCTGCCCAAATACCCTCCAAGGCGCACTCAACACGTTGACCATCGACGGCCAAAGCTCAGTAGTAGCTGCTGCAATGCTCTATATTGAAACGGATTAGTTTGATGCCCATATTTTTCCAGAGGCAAGAGACCGGTGGGTTAAGGAACCACTTACGGGCAAGGCCGGAGCCTGGAACGCCATGTTGAGGGTTTGCTCCTCCGAGGTGACGGGGATGGGTCAAGAATCTATGAAATGTAGACAAAGGAATGAAAATCAGCTGCTTAAAAGGAATGTTAAGAACCTAAAGAGGTCCTGGCGTGATAGTTGATGCCAACCATAAGGCTGATGGCGATGGCGATAGAATTAATGGAATCACGTGGAAGGGAAACCTGGCTGAGTCATCTTTGCCTCGCTCAGCTTTATAGCTAGGGAACGGACAAACCAAGTACAACGTCTTTTCCATCGCAGTTGCTAGACTAGGCGATCCCTATGAAGAATGAAGATATCTACAAAACAGGGATCATCACATCCCATAGCCAGTACTGCTATAAGCAAATTTGGACAAGGATTCAGTTTCGGCCCTTTACCTGCGGGAGCTAGCATTGAGGAACGCAATGATAGAGGAAGACAGGAACCACGCCCGTGACACAGTGGCTGTCAACCTAGACAAGATGGACTATAAGTCAAATGCCGATAAGGTGTTAGAGGTCGGGGATCTGGTCCTCATTCGGAACGCGGCTCGGGAAAATCAGAAAGCAAGAAAGCTAGACCCTCGGTGGCTAGGTCCTAGATAAGTGGTTGGGGTCAACGCATCAGAAACTATGGTTGAAGTAAAAGAGTTGTACTCAGATCAGATAAAACGATATCACTTCAACTATACCTGGTTGTACCTTCAGCGCTAGGAAATCTCCACACCAGATCAAGAAACGAGCCTCTGACTCTGCTAAGTACACCTCCAGTACGGACTGAAAGAAATGCGATGGCATACGCCGGCTTCCCAGGCCAGCGCTCATTTAGCATCAATTAGTACCAAACACGGGGGCGCGTACAAATTTTGGACGTATGTGCATATTGCTGAAAATAGGAGTGGTATAGAACTTGCTGAAAATGGGGATGTCACATGGATGCAACTGGGACTGGTGAGATTCAACTCTCAACCGTGCAAAAGGGGAAAAAGCACGGAGTCAAACGCACCATAGCAGAAATAGCATTATCATTACCAGGGAAAATACTATAGAAAGAAGAAAAATTACTTATAGAAGAAAAGCAGTTGTCTTTCACCGCTTTTGGTAGCCGATAAAAACAATAAGTAACACACGGTTCTTTCAATTCCTCCATCCAACGACAACTCCCCTTCTCTACTAGTCCCCCTGTTCGAACTTGACAACTCCTCTTCGAACTCGACTCGTACGCGTTACTACATACTCCGAACATCTCACGATCGAAGACCTTCAACACTTTCAGCAAGATGGAGATACTTCTTCCAACAATTCCACTGATGCGCTATCGTCGAACGAATCCATTTCTTCGGAACAAGAACTAGCAGCTATGTCTCGGCCATCAGTAACCCCAACATGGAACTCGGATGACTTCTTCAAAAGCGCCGGTCGGAAAGATCTAAACGATCGAGAAGATCCATTCAATCTGGAAGAGTTTGTCGAGCTAATCGAGTTGTGTGGCAAATCAGAGTACACTATCAAACATCGGGAACTAGAAGCGTTAAGACATGGATCGCGGGACAGAAGGACAAGATTAAGACCTGCGGCAAGGACTATCACACAAAGATGAGCACTGCGGAAGAACTCAACTAGGAAGCTTTCGCAAAAACTGCAGTCATCTTTGATAAGACCAAGCCAAAAGATATAAGTGGATACGTCAAACAGTATATGCAACGTGCGCCAACTACATCCATCGCGATCCAAAGATCCCGTCCAAACAAAGACCTGGCGCTGTAGCGAAATTCAACATATTCGAGTACTTATCTATTGAAAAGTACTTTCAAATCAGGAATTCCAAATCAAGATTATGGAATGCTGGCCTTTAAAGTATTCAAAACCGGTACGGTAGTTCCATAAGGATTGTACGAAGCGTATCCCGCTCTTTCGAAATGTGCGAACTGGATGGTACTTCCTCGGTCCCCATTTCATACCCAGACTGTACCATTTTAGGGTAGAACATAACTTTATACTCGAACTCGATTCAACAACCGGCAAGCAGATTGAGAAAGCTAAGAACAGATCGCCGGTACTGAACAAAATGATCGGAGTACCCGGTGGTACCGTGGAAAATGACCCAAATCCAAGCCGAGTGGTAATCGCCCGCTTTGAGGAAACTGAAAGAGACCTAGTACTCAAGTACTACACTATCGGTTCATGGAAGGTACCTTGGAGGAAATAACGGTGTAATGAAAATGCACCCAGATCAAGATCACGTAACCGACAAAGGTTTCTTCTATCAACGAAGGAATAGTCCCCAAGCGGACGGGGTCGCATTCTTCTCGAATCACAATGAGGGAACTACAAAGAGAACACTCTTAGACCAGGACAATGAGAGACGACAGATTTGGAACCAGCTTTACGCGCGAGGCTGGAAAGATAATAAGCTCTTTGAATTACCCATCGCCAGCTTCGGGTACGTACCGGGGCACGACCAAAAGCCTGTTCTACAAGAAATGGATATCATCAACAGGAAGTCGTCAACGCAAAGATGACGACCTGCGCGCGGCTAGCACCTCAATCGAACCACTAGTACAAGATATCGTTACTCCACCTAATCCTAAGGGTAAAGCTACTACTAGTACTCCTCAAAAATCAACCGCTAAGACCGCGCTGGTGAAAGCGAGTGCTGGATCCAAGAATGTGACGAAAAGTTCTAGTACAGGAATAGGAAAGTCAGCAGATGATAAAGATCGAATCATCGCGGGACTCCGGAAGGAGATCGACCAACTGAAAAAGGCGAAGAACAAGCAACCAAAAGTTGTAAAACTTGATTCGGATGAGGAAGCTGAACCCAGTCCCGTGCGACCTCACCACCCAACCCCGGCGAAGGTTAAGGAACAGGAGGGTGAACCGTTCTCTGCAGGAATGTACGAAGGGTTAGATGAGATCGCGACTGCCGAACTATACAATTGGTTGGGGGACCAACAACCGGCTACGCGTCATTTTTTTGCAAGCAAGACTTCATATAAGTTCAAAAAGCTGCTAGAAGACACTCAACGCCGGGCTACGGAAATGGATGAGTACAAGACAGCACTACGCAACTACAAGAGCAAAGGAAAATCAACCGTGGTTCAAGACAAACCCAAGTACAACCCGGATATCCCACTCGTGCTAGGGCCATACCGATCAAATGCAGTACTCGCAGATACCATTAGCCACTGGCACGCAAACAAAGGTCATATGGGTGCTGAGATGGAAATGGTGGTTTCACAAATCACCGAAGAACTGGTCCCAATTATAGGAGTAGGTCCTAACCGCCGAGGATATAGCCAGCTGGAGGACGGTGACGAGTACTTGGAGCAAGTAGGCCTTCAGTGCGAGGACTGGTGGTTCCGGCAAGGCATACCCCGAGAAGTCCTGCACACCATGGATCAGGAACTAGGACCGATCTATAATTGGTTTGACCAGGAGGAACGGAACCCTACATCACAAATCTTGAGCAAATCTGGACACGACGACAACGACTGCGGAGACAGCGTTGTGGAAGATGATGAAATGGGAGGCGGCGGTCGAGGGGTTGGATGAGGATGCTGAGCAGGTTGAAGAATCATCGAAACGACCTCAGAAAAAACGCCGTACCTATAATGATAGCGAGTAATAAACCCGGGGTTAAGGTCTGGGTGGAAGCCAGTACGATTTGCAGAAAAGGAACAAGGTATGGCCTGATAATGGAAGGGGAGAGTACAAGGCATAATACCGAACACTGAAGAACACAAACATTTATACTCACACTATGCAGCATTCCCCATCCCATACGGCAGCTGTTGATACTCTACGATGATAAGAGATCAAGTTCACATCGCAACTGCTCAGGAACTAGAGTCCATTGCCCATAAGCAGAGGTACTTGATGGCCACCTTGGGGGTCCAAGGTCTATGGAACTGGGGATGATTGTGAAGGGAAACCTAGCCGAGTCAGCTTTGCCTCCCTTAGCTCTTATAGTGACTCTCAGATAGCCTTGCAATAAAAATCGGGGCATTCCACCATATATCTCCCATTCCTTACGTAATCGTGCACCCCAGCGGAACTGGAATCATCGTGACCGTCGTCAATGATTTCACTTATTAAGAGTTAAAATTTTGACAGTTTAATCCCTTGCTCAACTCCAATAAAGGACTTCTATACCGACATATATATTACGCTATATAAGGTACTCATTTGCATGCTATAGATACAAGTACAAAAACAGGCCCTCCATATGAACACCACCACACTGGGGTATTAATTATACAATACATATACCTCATCCCGAATTCGTTCGTTTCTTGACAGCCTCTTCGACCACGTCCAACGCCCGCATAACACAAAATGAGATAATCGTCTGATAAAATGAAAATCATAAATGCGTGTATCCTCATCGAACAGTACATGTACAATTACATGGTATTACCTGGCAGAAGTAGAACGCGAAACATTTTCAGAACAGCCAGGCGAGAGTGAACAAAGATAATGAGAGCAGCGGATGGATTCGAAATATGCGGAACGTGAAGATATAACGCTGGACTGCTCTCATGAATGATGCGCGAGGTTTATTATTTCTGGAACACAAAAGTGTCTGCTTTCCTTTGGTTGAGTCGTGAACCAAGTATACCGATGAATGGCGCCAAGTGAGCCGCCATGTGGCGATCGATATCGAATTGTGCTCGGAGTAGATTTATTGGGCGAGATTGGCTCACTGTCCTCATTCCTTCATGATACTGGAGCGGTCGTGATACACTGGCACTGGTAGATCCAAGGAAGGAGTAGCGGTGGCGGCGGAGTTGCTACTGGCGGAAGAACTTAAATCATCCTAAAGCGTTTCAATTCTCACGCTTGGCAGAACATGCTGAATATCTCCATATGAATCGATCTTCTCGACCCAAGGATTATACAGAGTATCACCACAGTGGGCAGGACTAACTTGGACAGGGTCTTGATACGCCATCCAATGCTGGTCTTGTGAAACATGTTGATACTGCGTTGGGATTTGAGTAATCAGTGGTGCTGAGCCGACCAAGGTGTGTTGCGGTGCTTGGGACATTGCAGGAGTCTGCTGTTGATACTGCATCATTGGCTGCTGGTCAACTGGGGATGCATTTTGGCTGTTATACGCTGACGTCTGCTGTACGGGGTGATGTGTATAATATCCATCTTGCGGCGCAGGGCTACGAGACGATGCAGAGGAATATGTTCCGGGACTGCTTTGAATTGATGCAACGTTCTGTGGCGGATAAGATGCGCTTCTTCGTAGTTGGTTGTGAGGGGCCACCTGGTACTGGCGGATGGAGACGTTCGGGTTTGTGTTCATGGTGGCTACGCCTGGGTTCCCTTGCTCAGGAATGTAGTATGTGTGCTGATGCACTGGCGCTCTAGGTACAACCATGTGAGTGTGGATCTGCTCTTGGGCTGCCGAGACATCATTGTAACCGGGCGAACTGCTGGAATTGCTATGCTTATGTCCGTATGGCTGAGCAATTCCATACCCATTCATATGTGGGTTACCAAAGTCATTGAAAGAGTGTGCTCGATGGATTGTATGGCCATTTGTATGTTGTATCAAAGACTGGCTCGTTGAAGGTTGGCCATTTTGGAGCCATTGGATTTGACTGTAGTGTTCTGGTGTTGTCGGCGACTCGCCGGTGTCAGAATCGGATGTGTCACCATCATCCAATTCAGAAGAGTGGATGCCGCGCTGGTGGGAGCGACGTTGATGCTTGACCATGGTGGTCTTGCGGCAAAAGCTGCATATTCTTAGCAAACACTGACTCATGGAGACGACCTTCACATACCTTTTGAGGCAACCGTCATGAGCACATTTGTACGGCCGCTTTCCAGTGTGTATCCGGCGATGTCGAGCAAGGCTTGATGACTACTCTGCTTAGCATACTAATCTTTTCTGGCTCGTCAGGTAGGTAACTTACATCAGAGAACCTCTTGCCACAGCCAATATGCTGACATTGGTGAGGCTTTTCGCCCGTGTGCGTACGGATATGAACCGTTAAAGCACTTCGTTGAATGAAGCTCTTCCCGCATCCTGGTGTTAAGCAGGAGTACGGCCTCTCGTTCGTGTGTATTCTGAAATGTCTCTGCAGATCCGATTTCCGATTAAAGCTCTAATGGTGACACGGGTCAGGGAATGCTTATGACGCGAGGACTAAGGGTGGCGGATTGGAGAGATGTCATACCTTTGTGCAATTTTGCCAATCGCACTGGAATGGCCTGGTGGTCGGCTCATTCTCAACGAGCTCCATCAATTCCATCTTGACTCGCTCAGCGTTATCCCAAAGGCGAGTTGCGTCCGAGCTCGATATGGCAAGCTTGCCTTAACGGGATGCAATGATCCGCCTGAGATGTGATTTACAGAGAGCAGGCACCAAGAACAATAGTCGACAGCGATTTTAAGATAGCGGCGCTGAGCGCAGATGCTCTTGAAGAAGTCTTAGTAGAGATTAAATGCAAGTATTGAACTCCTGGTATGGTAATGTTAGATAAGAGTATAGGCAGAGGGTAAAGAAGGAATTATGTATTGCATTGATAAGAAGAGAGTTGACATGGAGGAGGGGACAGAGGATGTTTACATACCTTTCTAGTGCCAGGAGGTGTGGGAGCTTTCGAACCAGCCTTCAGGCTAGGCGGGGCGTACAAAAGTAGAAGTGATGGAGATGAGATCCCAATCCTCTCACAGCACCCCGAGGTGTGGGAATTGCGATTGGCTTGATGGACCGTTAAGGAAGTGGAAGTCGATTGTGAGTCGAGGGTGTGTCGATGGCTAACCAACAACTGCTAAATGTCCGCGAAGAGAGGCTTAGCTGGCCTGCTTGTTTCAACGTCAAAGAGTCAGAGCCCGAAACGAGAGGCTTTTTCTTGATTGGGAGCAGATCAGAGTCTTGCGTGGCTAGATTGGTCGAACCTCTGGAACGTGAGAGAAGCCTTTGCGAGTTCGGGGGATATGAAGGGATGATAGACGTCTTTGATGGTCTCCGCCTGTTCAATTTGCAAATACACCAAAGTGGAGTAGATGTTCAACTGCGGAGGCGTGTCTGAGGATATCTTGAAGATGGTCCCAGGGCTGCAGAGGATGAAGCATTAGTAGTTATACAAAATGGTCCACCGCCAGGATTCAGGAACTTACAAAAAGCCGGCGGGGAGGTACAACATGGATGCCTGTAGTATATCGCCAAAAAAGGGAATGGTGTGGATGGGTAGAGGGAACAATAATTTATCGACTGATTTCATTATTTATTCATTATTCAGGAACAGGAACACACACACACGACATCCATACATGACACTACCAGATAGACTGGGATGTTGTTGGTGGTGATGCAGGCCGTATACTATTGCAGTAGTAGTTGATCGCCTGCCCGCCCGCACGATAGTCCAGGTGCAGGGGTGTATGAGATACGGAGTACGGAGTACGGAGACAGTCCAGGGACCCAACGCCTCGCCATACCTGATGGGAGAGTCACTGCAGGGGCCCCATGCCTGGCTCCCATGGCCTCTTAAAGCAGGGGAAGAAAATCTTGGAGCGGTAGAATGTTGCCGTACGGTAGGGTTCAAGTTTGGTAACAACTCACAGCGCAGAACGATATGCAGGCAGAAGGCGCAGCGACGTGCCCATTTTGCAGAATGTAGCGGTGCAACTCGGATTAAAGGCTTCTGCTTGCTTTGTTGCAACTTTCATCTACGAAAGAATTACTCTTTCGCGGTGAGCGAGGGGAGTTAGCTTCCTGACCCTACTCTAGTCGATCTGTTTCTTTTCTCAATACACACTCTTTCCAGGGCAAGAGCCACAAAATATTTCTCATCGTATACGCCAAAGGCCGTATCCAGACTTTTTCTGTCCTGCCACAGTTGAATAACCCTGCCCTCAGAAACTAGCTCACAGAGCTAGGTGTAGGAGGCGGCCGTCACTGACGACTGCTCATCTGCCCTGCCATTGGTAACCAACAGCGTGTCAACAACCGGGAGCATCCATGAGACCAGGGTATGATGTGAGACCTTTAGGGCTCTACGGGGAAATACTACCGAGCGGGGCTTCACCGAGGCTGTTAATAGTGTATTGCAACAGTTATTTACACTAAGAGCTCGAATATCACGGCGGATGCCATTGCTACTGCTCATTCACTCGTACCCCGATTTGTGGCGACAAGACCCTGTCCTGGCAGGAGTCTATCTATGGTTGCATATCACGTACATAATCTACGTACACCCAGGCCTGACATGCCTGACTACCCAGGTCGTGGGCAGGCCTCGGCCGCCGAAGCGATGTTTCAGAGTAGCACACCCGTCAGATGGGTGGAAGAGGGCGAAAGAAGGAGAAGTAACGACGTGATTCAAAAGCCGACCTTACCTCACTCGTCCCCTGCATACAGCCTTTAGCGACAAGCCTACCGTCTGCCGTCGGACCATTCTTCCCACGCTGCTCTTACGGCCCAGTCTTGCTGTGGGGACCGTCTAGCAGACGCCGCCAGAAACAGACGAGTTAATGACAGCTGATAAATTAACTGTCACCACCATCTTGCAGTAGTCGCCGGCAGCATCTGCATGTCTGGCATAATGCAATAATCGATCAAAGGCATCTATAGTGTTTCTGGCTACGGGACAATAACGGGGAGTTTTATTTTTCCATGGCCTCCTTGTCCAGACATGGACAAAAGTATGTACCACATTACCTTGTGGTGATGGGGTTGGTGACCGTGATGACCAGGCACTCAGGCTTACCCCCATATTCTTATATCCCTTGCCTATATTTCGCTAATCGTGGCCTTAACAGTCCTTCTCTGGGTGGGAGGGCATAGGGCGCAGGAGGGAGGTAGGGCAGCCTTAGTACACTCAGAGAGGGCATACGGAGTTTCAATCCAACGGAGGGCCTCGAGGTTGGCTGCTTACCTCACAACCAATCGGCTGCTACGGACTCCGTAACCCTTGGCTCGCGGATGTGATCCCTGTATCCCCGCCGACAGCAAAAGCGTGTAGGATACTCTGCTATAGGAAATTTTCCGCCTTTTAAGGCGCACCCCAATGTCTTCCACTACCGCGCTGCCTTCTATTTTTTTCCATCCATGGTATCTTGCATATGCACATTCGAATGCATCCCAGGTATATCAATGTTTCTTTTGGCAAGACAGCCTTATAGGCCACCGAGTCCTACCTTTAAGAGGCATAAGGATCCACAGCACTCGAACAGCCTGCATATGTGCATGCAAATCACGGAAATCATCCGTCGGAGCATTGTTGTAATTCGCCTCTCTGCTCTTGCATACTGGCAGGCACTACAAATCCGCGAATGTTGCCGTATGAAATCCTCCTAGCGAACGACTTGCGACTCGCTAGAATCATCCGGAAGGCAGGGCATCTATGGTACTTGGTCGTCCGCTGTCAATATTTTGAAAATTTGTTAGGTTTATGTAATGGATCTATACCAATGAGGCACTAGCAAGAAATTTTGAGATAGCATCGACATACTGATGTGAAAATCTATTCTGATCGCAACTAATTATGGCATGTGATAAGGTTATGTCTCCTTGCGCAATTTTCAACCATTTCCACGTGGCTCAACCAATGAAAAATGACGTGGCGTTACAGCAGGAGTCCTTCGTGATCGGCTCAGTTTCCTATTGAAACAGAATCGAAACACATAAATTAGATCTTGTTTAGCCCGGCGCCGGAGGATGAGCCTTATTAGGCAGGTTGCTAAATCCACCCTGCATAAGTGTGAGGATAACCACATGGCAACGGATTGTGCAGAATTTAATCTTCGCATAACTACCGACAACCTTGCGATGGTTCGTTGGGTTCTCGGACATTCAAAACGTGGTCTTCACGTTTAGCACTCCTTAACGTTCGTCACCGTTCCTGGTGCATGACAACGCTCACTCTAAAGTGAAGCCATTCTTGTGAGGACTACACTCAATAATTGCCGATTTTGAGTTACCATGTCTTACTCTCCACTGGTTTAAGATTGAGTTCTGATGCGTCATATTCTCCGTCAACGATATGGATCAATTTAGTGTAGCGATCGAACCATGATGGGATGAACTGCGAAGCATAAGAGGAGGCCGTAGCCACAAACCCCGCAAAATTTCAGTTCCACCTGTTCCTGATCTTCAGCCCATGTCTTGGCACATATCCGTGGCATCGATATCCGACACAACACACATCACGGACAGTTTGGTCCCTGTTCAATGCAGAATAGAATAGGAAGGTATGCCATGTATTGACGGCATGTCGCGGAGATTGAACAGAGTTCTTTGAGTTCAAAGTTTGCGTCACATCCCTCGGTCTCCTCGGTCATTGAGAATGAATGGTTCAGCTACAGCCACAGCCGATATGTGTATGGATATGAATGCACAAGAAAGCCACAGTATCACTATTGGTTTATGCCCTGCGACAACACCTTCGGCTGCATTGTTGGGCTAAATAATGGGAATTAGCTAAAAGGGTATGGTATCTGGCCCGACTTTTCCATGCAGCTCTAATGCCAAACCACGACGGGCATATGTCCATTTAGAGTTAACCCTCATTAACCAGTCGTCACATACCGCCTCGATTTGCAGATGTTAGTGATGAGCGGTTTTGAAACACACAACAAACTCTTCCTTCCATAGCCCCAAGGTTGCCTTCACAGTGACGCAACCTAAAATCGCGCAGATCAAAGATCCTTACTTCTTTCTTCTTCTGGTAGGTGTTTCATTTCCACCGCCTCGCTTACAGCCAAATCACGATGCCCTAAACTTTTTCTTTTCAGCCAAAAGTGAAGATCACCGCACAGACAAACCCCCACATAACTAAATCGCGGCAGACAGCTAACTCCTTGCAGGTGTCGATATCACTCTAGTCTATCGAGGGATTGATGCAAATTTGGTGGAAATTCTCCGATTCGATAATTGCTTTTGAATTCTCTCGGAACCGGCCGACTATGCCTACGTAAGTGCGCTTCCTGCACGACTTTTTGAAGGCTGCACAAGCCTGTAAGGGGCAGATAAAGGATGCAGGATTAATGATGCTAACACCGATATTCGATAAACATATTTCGTACATGACTTCCCCTTCGAGACAAGCCTCCCCATTTCTGGCTGACGATCGCTGATCGCCACGTGGTAGCTATTCTAATTTCCTCAGGTAAGGCCGGCAGTTGATATCGCAATTTCTACAGAGCGATCCTCTTCCCTGTTAATCTAAGTCTACAACGTAAACATCGGTGTTCGATTATTTGCCATCATTGAAATACCCATAAACTCAAAACTCGCCACAGCTCCCAACCATAAGGCCGCTTATCGCCGCGTAGCAATAACACATTGTGTTTGGGGAGCATAAGAGCCTTTCTACAGTTACATCGTATGAGCACTCCCTATTCTATCTCATACCAAATAACTACACCACCACCGAGCCCGAGCCTCAGGGGACTCTTGCATATTGGTGCATACTCATCTCCGTTACCACAGGACTAAATTTTTAAGCAGTTATAGCCTCAGAGAGCTAAAATAGGGCCCATTGAGGAAAATAGCCATTTTTCATTGTTGCCATCTTCAAAGTCAGCAGTCGATTACCGAGTATCGCGGCTTCAGGCATCTTGTCTATACTCCAGGCCACCATTCAGCCTGAACGGAAACAATCCGCGCCAATAACCATGCAAAAGTGGGCACCTGTCAAACATCAACTAATATTCATCACATTAGCGAAACGGTTCTGGTACGTACAGCAGAGGAAACGGATTTCTGCCGTCTCTGCTTAAGACTGTTTTAGCTTGGCAAAGCGGCATGGCATGCTGTGATCTTTGACCCTCACATCTTCTCCCTGCAGCCCTCAACCAAAACCGGTCTCGAATGCCGTGATCTTTGACCCTCCACAACTCCCACTACCGCCCCTGTCCTCTCTTCTTTGCTGTAAACTGCATCAGGAATCTTCTCCGTCTCCCGCCACCAGTACTCTACACAGTAAATCTTCACTAGTCCGAGCACCCGTCATTCTAGAATACACGTGGAACAACAGAAGACACACGGCACGCAAGCCCGTCACTAAGCCGTCACTAGGCCTCGCAATGATCACCGTCCTAGGGCTTTTCACAAAGTACCTGCATATCAGCCCATGACGCCAACAACGTGGCCAAATGCCACCTCCACCACAGTAATCTTACAGCCACAATACCACCTCAATTAAGTGGACGGTGCATATCCGCGGTCCCGCTGTCAGACCACCAAGCCTTGCCCATACCTGCCATTTTAATCCGTCAAAACGTGTGTGATCACCAGTGACATATCATACGATGGGCTGATATAGGGTAAGGTGGTAAGTCCGCATCCCGCGCCTATTTGGGAGCAGACGACAAAATAGGAGGATATCTCAAGACTGGACAACAGGCAGCATTGTCGAAATAGAAGAGGTATTATTAAAACGCGGGGTTGCCAAAGACAGGGCCAAAAATCAAATCTAATAATAAACAGCTGCATTATAATATACCCAAATAGCGTATCATATAATTAATTCGTTTTCAATATTAAATACAGCTCGATCCGGCAAAATAGGCGTCTGTCAAGATCGGCCTCCGCCTCATGGAGCGGATATCGTTTCATTCGCGTCAGGGAGAGTGGCGACAACTACGTAAAATATCCCCACAAGATTACCTCTTTCGTCTTGCTCGTATCTCGACCCCAATGCTGCCTTGATAGAGGGAACGGATAGCCATCCGCAATCGTAATCCAAGAAGGAGTTTTGCCAACAAAATTTTCGTACATGCTGAGACTTGCACGTCAATCTGAGTCGTAATGGGCGTAATCTCTTACACTGCTGTATAAATCCTGTGTAGGGCGAAGGAGTTGGGGGGCAAAAAAAAGATAAGCTCGCCGAAAGAAGAAGCTGTATACCGAAAATGTAGCGTCCCAGTCGATGCGGATGATGCCATAATTGCGTTACACGATCCTTCTGCCGGCCGGTGCGGCAAATAGAATGGAGATGGCGTCACATGATCCACCAGATGATATGCATCCCCCTTGGAGCTTCCCCTCAGTCTCACATAACGGCGATGACACCGTTTTCGTCCTCCTCCGGAGGAGTCTTGCCCCTCTCATGAGCTCCCATGTGGTGCCCTGGCGCGGATCATGCCGCGAGAGGATGCTGCAAGGTACATAGCATATCATCAAAGCGCTGTCTGGACAAAGCTTCAAAGCTTGTTGGCCTCCTGCCACTAGCAGCATGGAGCCTGGAGAGGAGATGAGAAAGCCGAAACCCAACTCCCCACCGGAGAAGGAGAGAGGAGCAATGCCGAGTTGTGCATAAGGGCGGGAGATGAGAAAGCCGAGCTGAGCTGAGAGCTATCTACAGAAGGGAATATGCAATAAATCCTTCAGCAGGCTCGATTTGAGGCCTCGAACAGACTGAAGGCCAGGACAAGGACTCGAGAAACCCGCGAAAAAAAACGGGCCCGCATAGGACGCGCACATACATACATACATACATACATACGAAAGGGAACAGGTACTACAGCGGTTGTAGCTGCACGACGAACAAAAAGGAACAGACATGAGTGACTGACTGGAAGTGGAGATCCTATTGCCAGTTTGATGCCACGACAATAGCCTGCATCTGAATACCAAAGCGTTTTCGGCCAGAATTGCGCCTTGTTGCTGATCTGATATGGCGGCCCCTGCAGGATCGCCCAGGTAACAGAGGGAAAATGCTCAACGGCCGTAGTGGAGCCCATGTGACCTTTCTAGCATCTGATAGGGCTAATATACCGCAACGCTCGTCCTTTGGAATTTGGAGTACATGAAGCGTAATTCAGGAAATCGATAGCTGCGCTTTCTAGGGCTTTGTTAGTCTGGGTCACCAGAGGGGTGTGTTTGTATCAAGTAGATTTTAGTTAGATGCGAGGCTAGTGTCTGCCTTTCTGTCCAATATGCCTCGTTTATTTTTCAGCTCGGTCGTGATCGATGAAATTGGCAATCGAGATCCACTTCAATTTCCACCAGCTTTGATTCACTTACACATTTCGTACATGATTTCTAAAAGCAGATGGCTGGGGAGGATTACAGATTCCTTGAGGTCGCACAGTATGCCTTCCCTCGGTTGTGGCCCTTGGAGGTTGTGACTTTGCTTGGCACGTGGAGAAGCGAGGATGTACAGCATGGTATCTTTGCTGAGGCGAATTCACGACGAGGGATG
>Ga0335075_10005226_pt1 | contig 20202 bp, 19 predicted proteins | sample Lox_Sample_24_FD_206723 | JGI IMG/M metagenome (GOLD analysis project Ga0335075, IMG submission 206723) | Soil microbial communities from Loxahatchee National Wildlife Refuge, Florida, United States - Lox_Sample_2.4 | ecosystem: Environmental > Terrestrial > Soil > Wetlands | place: USA...
GCGCCGCGCCCGCGAGGACGCCGACGAGCACGAGCGCCTGGTCCAGCAGGAAATGGCGAACCTGGAAGGGTAACTCGACCTGTCGATTGCGCAATCGACCCGCTCTATCGGGGTCGATTGCGCAATCGACATGCCAGGCGGCCGTTAGGCGAGCAGGTCGCGGACCGGCTCGGGGTCTCCGACGCTGGTCGCGGACGTGCCCCGGCGGACGAACTCCGTGCCGGGCGGCCACATGGCCACGTGCTGATCCCCGGTGGAGTCGTCGTAGCTGAGGAAGCTGACCTGGCCGATGTCGACGGCGGCCAGCCGGGGCTGGGCGTGCTCGAGGTCCGACCACTGCATCGCGCGCCTCCCGGGTGCTGTCTCGCTCGCTTCCATGACACACGATGGTCACTGACACGTGGTGTCAGCATTCGGTCAGCGAGGGTTCCCGGCGGGCCACTCCCCGCGTCCACACGCCGGCCACGTCCGCCGGCGTGGCCAGGGAGAATATCCGCGCCAGCGCGTCGGTCGTGTCGCGGGCGTGCTTGAGGTTCACCGCCAGCGTGCTGCCCGCGGCCGGCCGCAGCCATACCGCGTCGAAGTGCTTGCCCACCGAGAAGTCACCTACCTGGTCGTCGAGCCCGAGCGCCTGGGCGCCGGCCCGGGTCGCCAGGTAGAGCAGGTGAACCGGCGTCAGGTTCATCCCGCCGGCGCCCAGCAGCCGCTGGATGAAGTAGGCCTGCAGTGCCTCCTTGGGCAGGAACAGGCCCGCTCCGGCGCCCACGTCGGACCCGAGCGCGACGCCGACGCCGTGCTCGACGTGCCGGCGCAGCGGGAACAGCCCGCTTCCGAGCGCGCAGTTGCTGGTCGGGCAGTGCGCGACGGAGGCCCCGTGCTCGGCGAGCACCGCCAGTTCGGCGTCGCTGGGATGGACGTTGTGGGCGAAGACGCTGTGCTTGGTGACCAGGCCGTGCTGGCGGTAGGTGTCCAGGTAGTGCCGCGCGCCGGGGAACAGCCCGGCCACCGCGGCGACCTCAGCGACGTTCTCGTTGACGTGCGAGGTGAACCAGACACCAGCCTCGAGCAGCTGCGCGCAGACGTCGAGCATCTCGTTCGACGCGGACAGCGAGAACCGCGGCGTGACCGCGTACCGCAGCCAGCCGCGGCCATGCCAGCGGCCGATCAGGTCCCTGCTGTCGGCCAGCGCCGCCCGCGGTGAGTGCAGGAGATCGGGGCGCAGGATCCGGTCGCTGAGCACGAGGCCCGAGGTGATGTTAAGGCCGCTGCGCTCAGCCGCGGCGAACAGCTCATCCATGGCCGACGCGAAGTGCGATCCGAACACGAGCGCGCTGGTCGTCCCGGAGGCCAGCAGGCCGCCGAGAAACTCCTCGGCCACCCCGCGCGCGTACGCCTGGCTGCAGAGCTTGCTCTCCTCGGGCAGCGCACAGTGCTCCAGCCAGTCCAGCAGTGGCATCCCCAGCCCGCCGATCGCGCGGATCTGGGGGAAGTGCACGTGGGAGTCGACGAAACCAGGCACGAGCAGCCCGTCCGGCAGCCGGGTCACCGGCTCGCCGGGGTACTCAGCACGCAGCGAGGCCAGCGTGCCCCGGGCGCAGATGACGCCCTCGCGGACGCGGACGGCGCCGGTCTCCGCCAGCGCGTCGGCCGGGTCGCCGTCGAATGGGTCACCCGGCGTGTCGACGATCGTGCCGGCGTAGATCGTCACGTGGGCACGCCGCTTTCCTGTCTGACGGGGAACTTCGCCAGCAGCTCGGCCGCGGCCGCGACGGCGATCACGGCCGGGTCCTTGCCCGTGATCCCGGGCTGGCCGATCGGGCACGCGATCCGGCCGATCGCCTCCGGGCGGTGCCCCGCGGCGGCGAGCTGGGCCTGGAACCGGGTCCACTTCACGCTCGAGCCGATCAGGCCGATGCTGCCCAGCGGCTGGCCGAGGCGCAGCACCGCGTCACACAGGGCGTAGTCCTCGGCGTGGTCGTGGGTCATGATCACGACGTGCGCCCCGCGGGGCAGCTGCCCGAGCACCTGCTCGCCGAGCAGCGTGTGGCGGATGCTGACGTCGGCGCTGCCGTCGATGACGTCCGCGAGCCGGACCCGGTCCAGCTGCTCGGCCCGCGAGTCGACGAGCAGCAGCTGGATCGGCAGCCGGGACAGGATGCGGGCTAGCTCGTAGCCGACGTGCCCGACCCCGAACAGGGCGACGACGGGCCGGGCCGCGAGCGGTTCGAACAGCAGCCGGACGGTACCGCCGCAGCACTGGCGGCCGTGCTCGGTGCGCGCGTGCGGGTTGAGCTCGATCTCGCGGATCTCCGGCTCGGCGGCCCCGGACGAGATCAGCTCCCGGGCCCTTGCGATGGCCGTCGCCTCCAGGTTGCCGCCGCCCACGCTGCCCCAGCTGACTTCCCGGCTCACCACCATCTTGGCGCCGGCCTCGCGCGGCGCGTGGCCGCGCACCTCGATGACCGTCACCAGCACGCCGGGCTGCCCGTCGTGCCGCAGCTGCTGTGCGGCGTTGAGCCAGTCCATCTCACACCCCCGCGTACGCCGGGGCCGGGTGCCCGGGCGGCTCGGACAGCGCCGCGTCGCGCGCGGCGCGGACCGCCCAGTAGACGGCTTCCGGCGTGGCCGGGCTGGCCATGGTGACCCCCCAGCCGGCCGGCCCGAACGCCCCGACCGCCTGCCGCAGCGCCTCACGCACGCTGAACGCCTCCATCAGCGGCGGCTCGCCGACCGCCTTGGAGCCGTACACGACGCCCGATTCTGTCGCCCGCTCGAACAGGTGCACGTTGAACTGCTCGGGCATCTCAGAGAAGCTCGGGATCTTGTAGGTGCTCGCGGCCTGGGTGTTCAGCCGGCCCCGGTGCGGCCCGTCGGTCTCGTCCCACAGCAGTTCCTCCAGCGTCAGCCATCCGACGCCCTGCACGAAGCCGCCCTCGATCTGCCCCAGGTCGATCAGCGGGGACAGGCTGTCGCCGACGTCGTGGACGATGTCCACCCGGCGCAGCCGGTACGCGCCGGTGAACCCGTCCAGCTCGACCTCGGACACCGCGGCGCCGTACGCGAAGTACTTGAACGGCTCGCCCTGCATCCGCTCGGCGTCCCAGTACAGCCCCTCCGTGCGGTAGAAGCCGGCCGCCCAGAGCTGGACGCGCCGCATGTACGCGTCGCGCACCAGCGCGGCCCAGCCGAGCCGCCGGTCGCCGGCGCCGAGGCCGGTGACCACCCCGTCGGCGAAGCGCACGTCCTCGGCGGGTACGCCGAGCTGGCCGGCGGCCACGGCGGCCAGCCGTCCGCGGATCTGCTCGCAGGCGTTCTTGACCGCGCCGCCGTTGAGGTCGGCGCCAGCGCTGGCCGCGGTGGCCGACGTGTTCGGCACCTTGTCGGTGCGGGTCGGCGCGAGCCGCACCGCCGCCAGCGGCACGCCGAGCGCGGTCGCGGCGACCTGGATCATCTTCGTGTGCAGGCCCTGACCCATCTCGGTGCCGCCGTGATTGATCAGCACCGAGCCGTCCTTGTAGACGTGCACCAGCGCCCCGGCCTGGTTGAACGCGGTGAGGTTGAATGAGATGCCGAACTTGACCGGGGTGATCGCGAGCCCGCGCTTGGTGTCGGGGTGCGCCGCGTTGAACGCCGCCACGTCGGCCTGCCGTCGCGCGAATTCGCTCCGGTCAAGACACAGCGACCAGATCGCCTCGAGCCGTTCGGCGTGCCGGACCGGCTGCCCGTACGGCGTCGCCTGGCCTGGCACGTAGAAGTTCCGGCGGCGCAGCTCGTGCGGTTCGACTCCGAGCGCGGGCGCGCAGCGGCCGAGGATCTCCTCGATGACGATCATGCCCTGCGGGCCGCCGAAGCCGCGGAACGCGGTGTTCGACTGCCGGTTGGTCTTGGCGACGCGGCCGTGGACCTCGACGTCAGGAATCCAGTACGCGTTGTCGATGTGACACAGCGCCCGGGCCAGCACCGGTTCTGACAGGTCCAGGCTCCAGCCGCCGTTGCTGGTCAGCGTGGCGCGCAGCGCGCACAGCCGCTGGCCGTGGTCGAAGCCCGCCTCCCAGGTCGCGAAGAACGGGTGCCGCTTGCCGGTCATCGTGATGTCCTGGGTGCGGTTGAGCCGCAGGCTCACTGGGTGCCCGGTCAGCGTGGCCCCGAGCGCCGCGACCGCGGCCAGCCCATGCGGCTGGAACTCCTTGCCGCCGAAGCCGCCCCCCATGCGCAGGCACTGCACGGTGACCTGGTGCGCCGGCACGCCGAGCACGTGGGCCACGATGTCCTGGGTCTCCGTCGGGTGCTGCGTGCTCGACTGGACGAAGATCTGGCCATTCTCATCGACCAGCGCGAGCGCGGCCTGGGTCTCCAGGTAGAAGTGCTCCTGGCCGCCGATCTCGAGTTCGCCACTGAACCGGTAGGCGGCCGCCTCCAGCGCGGCGGCCGCGTCGCCGCGGCTGACCGTCCGGTGCTGGCCCTGGTAGCTGCCGGCCTCGATCGCGTCGTGCACAGTGATCAGCGCGGGCAGCGGCTCGTAGTCGGCCTCGACCCGGGCCGCTCCCTGCCGGGCCGCTTCCAGCGTCTCGCCCAGCACCCAGCAGATCGCGTGCCCGTAGTACATGACCTCGGTGGGGAACAGCGGCTCGTCGTGGCTCTCGCCGGCGTCGTTCAGGCCGGGCACGTCGCTGGCGGTCAGCACCCGCACCACGCCCGGCACGTCGTAGGCACCCGCGACGCGCAGGCCGGTGAGGCGGGCGTGCGCGTGCGGCGCCTGGACCGGCCAGGCGTGCAGGGTGCCCAGCGTGCGGCCGGTCAGGTCGTTGGTGTACAGCGCGGCCCCGGTCACGTGCAGGCCGGCGCTCTCGTGAGACACCTCCAGGCCGACCACGGGCTTGTCCGGCCGGTCGGCCAGCGGTCCGTACCCCTTGCTCATGATCGCGGCCCTCCTGACGACGCCGGGTTCTCGGCGTAGAACTTCAGCAGCGAGTTGCGCAGCATGGCGGTCCGGTAGCGGTCGCTGGCCCGGTGGTCGCTCATCGGCGTGCCGGCCCGGGCTAGCTCGTCGGCGGCCGCCGCCACGGTTTCCGGGGTCCACGGCCGGCCCCGCAGCGCGTCCTCGGCCGCCGTCGCGCGCAGCGGCGTGGCCGCCACCCCGCCCAGGCCGATCCGGACCGAGGCCACCCGGCCGTCGACGTCCAGGGCGAGCGCGTAGGCCACGGCCACGCTCGAGATGTCGTCGAACCGGCGCTTGCAGATCTTGTGGAAGGCGGTGACCGGCGCCAGCGGCAGCGGGATCCTGATCGTCGTGATCAGCTCGTCGGGCCGCCTGACGCACTCCCGGTACCCGGTGAAGTAGTCGGACAGCAGGACTTCCCGCTCGACCTCCCCCTCGCTGGTGACCGAGGCCAGCACGAGCGTGGCGTCCAGCGCCAGCAGCGCCGGCGGTGCGTCGCCGATCGGCGAGGCCGTGCCGAGATTGCCGCCCAGCGTCGCCCCGTTGCGGATCAGCCTGGACGCGAACTGCGGGAACAGGTCGGAAAGGAGCGGGACCCGGCCGTCCAGCCGGGACTCGATCTCCGACAGGCTCAGCGCGGCGCCAAGCTCGATGCGGTCCGGGCCGAAGGAGAACTCCCGCAACTCCCCGAGCCGCTCGACGCCAACGGTCAGCGCGGCCCGAGCGTGCCTGATGTTCAGCTCGACGCCCCAGTCGGTGGATCCGGCCACCACGCGCGCGTCCGGGCGGGCGGCGAGCAGTTCGAGGGCCGCCCGCAGGCTGGCCGGGCGGACGTAGTCGCCCTGCGCGCTCGAGGTCGCGGTGGCGGCGGGCGGCGGCGCGGGCGAAGCCAGCCGGGCCTGGAACGGGTCGGCGGCTTCCGGCTGGCCCAGCGCGTAGGCCGCGTCACGGATCGGCCGGTAGCCGGTGCACCGGCAGAGGTTGCCCGACAGCGCGTGCAGGTCGAACCCGTTCGGTCCGTGCTCGTGCTCGTGGTCGTGGTCGGGCCGCCGTCGTCCGGGCCGGTAGTATTCCGCGGCCATCGAGCAGATGAAGCCGGGCGTGCAGTAGCCGCACTGGGAGCCGCCGCGGTCGGCCATCTCACGCTGAACGGGGTGCAGCAGCCCCGGCCGGCCCAGGCCCTCGGCGGTGACGACCTCCTGCTGGTCGAACGCCGCGGCTGGCACCAGGCAGGCGTTGATCGCGACCCAGCGCGTGCGGCCGGGCCGGTCGGGCCGGTCCGGCCCATCCGGCCGATCCGGCCCGTCCGGCCGCGCGACCAGCACGGCGCACGCCCCGCACTCGCCTTCCGCGCAGCCCTCCTTGCAGCCGGTGAGGCCGTCGGCGCGCAGCCAGTCCAGGAGCGTCACGTGCCCGCCGACCTCGCCGAGCTCGCGAATCCGCCCGTTGACCATCAGCTGAGGTTCCACCGCACACGCTCCTACCGGGACAACTCTGTCTCTCTTACCGACGATAACGCCGTCAGAAGCCGGGGATGGCCTGCCAGGCCCGGCCGGGATCGGGAGCGTCGTCGCGGGTCACGGTGCCCTCGATCAGCCCGTACGGGCGGTCCGCCGCGTAGTACACCTCGTTGTCGTTCGGCAGCCCGAACGGACTCAGGTCGACCAGGAAGTGATGCTTGTTCGGCATCGACATCCGGATCTCGGCCACCTCCGGGTGCGCCTCGAGCACCTGCTCGCCCATGTAATAGAGCGTCTGCTGCAGAGCCAGGCTGTACTTGACCGCGAACGACTCGAGCAAGATGCGCCGCACGTCGGCGTAGCTCTTGGCCCAGTCCACCTCGGTGCTGGCGTACCGCCAGCGCGCGGTGACCGCGGTCGCCAGGATGCGGTCCCTGGTCTCCTCCAGCGAGGTGTACCGGTCGCGCGGGAACCCCCAGAACTCCGACCCCGTCGACTTGAGCACCACCAGGTCGGTCAGGCCCGAGACCACCCAGGCGTGCTCGCCGTCGACGGTGACGTCCGTGGTCCGGGTGCCGCCCCCGGCCCGCGTGAACGCGTGCCCGTGCTCGGCGCCATCCACCGCGATCCGGTCCCAGCCGTGCTCCTGGATGCTGATCTTCGCGCCGGTCACCCACGCGAAGCTATCCACGAAATGCCTGCCAAGGCGCAGCGCGAACCCCTCGATCTCGCCGACGCCGTACTGCTGGGCGAAGGCGTAGACGGTGTTCTTCTGGGTGTCGGTGGCGACGATCCTGGCGTTGTCGCCACGCAGGTGAGCGTCGGCGAAGTCGCCGCGCAGCGCACTCGACACGGTCAGGTCCTTGAGCTGGTGCCGGTCACCGTCGCGGGTGACGTGGACCACGCGGACTTCCGCCTTGCCGTACTGGTTGTCGCCAAAAGTGATGGCCATGATTGACTCCGCCGTCTCTCGTGATATCTCCCCATGGTGCTGTAGCGATGCCCCGCGCGCTATGGCATGTCCTGTCACGCCATGCCGAGTCCGCGCGCTCTTCACAGGAAGTCCACGCGGCCCGGCTTCCCTGGACCCATGACTGACATCGCTGACCCTCCTGTCCGGTACCGCGTCCGGGCGGCCGCCGCCGCGCTGGCGGTCGCGGGAATCCTCTTCGTCCTCTACCCGGCCCTCCGCCCGTACACGGACGAGACCACGCTGGACGGCGCGCGGGCGTTCGCGTCGACCGCGTGGGTCGTGTCGCACGCGATGGGCATGCTCGGCTTCATCGGCCTCGCGATCGGGCTGGTCGGGGTGCACCTGGCACAGCGGGGGACCCGGGACGGCACCTGGTCGTTCTGGGCGCTGCTCATGACCTGGACCGGGGCGGGGCTGGTGCTCACCTACTACGGCGCGGAAGCGTTCGGGCTGCGGGTGATCGGGCGGCTGGCGGTTCAGTCCGGCGACGCGGGGCTGCTCGATCTCGCGCACCAGGTCCGCTTCGGGCCCGGGGTGGTGCTGTTCGGCGCGGGGCTGGTGCTGCTGGCCGCCGGGGGGATCATGACGGCGGTCACCGCGGCCCGCGACCGCCGGCTGGTCCGCTGGGGCGGGGTTCTCACCGGCATCTGCCTGGCGTTGTACCTGCCGCAGTTCTTCGGGCCGCCGCCGGTGCGGGTCGCGCACGGGATACTGCTGGCGGTCGGCTGCCTGTGGCTGGCCGCCGGGCTGTGGACCCGCCGCGCGGCCACGCCGGTCACCCGCGAGCAGCTGGCCCGCGCCGTGCCCGCGCCGCGCGCGCCATACTGGGACGGTGCCGGCTAACCCCATGCCTCCCGCCGAGGTCGTGGTGACGGCGGATCTCGTCCGGCGGCTGCTCGCCGGCCAGCACCCGGATCTCGCGGACCTGCCGGTCGAGTTCCTGGCGAACGGGTGGGACAACGAGCTGTACCGGGTGGGGGATGAGCTGGTCGCCCGGATGCCCCGCCGCCAGCTCGGCGCGAAGATCATCCTGCATGAGCAGCGGTGGCTGCCATCGCTGGCGCCAAGGCTGCCGCTTCCGATTCCTTATCCCGAACGCACGGGTCACTCCGCCCTCGGCTACCCCTACTCCTGGAGCGTGGTCCCGTTCCTGCCGGGGACTCCCGCCACGGACGCTGATTGCCTGGACCTGGGGGGCGCCGCGGCGGCGGTCGGCGGGTTCCTCGGCGCCCTGCACGTTCCGGCGCCGCCGGACGCGCCGCTCAACCCGTTCCGCGGCGTGCCGCTGGCCGCGCGCGCCCCGACCTTCGCGGAGAACCTGAGGCTGGTGGCCGGCGAGGTCGACCGGGACGCCGTGCTCCGGGTGTGGGAGTCGGCGCTGGCGGCCCCGCGCTATGCCGGCCCGCCGGCCTGGCTGCACGGCGACCTGCACCCGGCCAACATCCTGGTGGCTGACGGGCGGGTCAGCGGCGTGATCGACTTCGGCGACATCACGTCCGGCGATCCGGCCGTGGACCTCTCGGTGGCGTGGATGCTGCTGCCGCTGTCCTGGCACGGCGCGTTCCGCGCGGCGTACGAGGCGTCCGGCGGGCTCGGCGCCTCCGATGACGCCGTGTGGCAGCGCGCCCGGGGCTGGGCGCTGAACCTGGGGATCGTGTACCTGGCCTATTCGGCGGACAACCCGTGGCTGCTGGCCGTCGGCCGCCGCACCCTGGAGCGGATCCTCTGATCCCGCCCCGGCGGCTCAGGCTCCGGACGCAGTCTCGCGGAGCAGGTCATCCAGCGTCCGCGCCTTGTGTCCCGTGAGCCGCTCGACGGTGTCGGTGACCTGGGCGGCGTAGCCGTCGGTGCCCGAACGCCGGTAATCCTGGTACAGGCCGACCAGCGCGTTCGCGAACCACTCGGTCAGGCCCGCGCCAAGCAACGCTTGACGCACCGCGTCGTCGGGCGCCGCGACGTAGCTGACCGGGCGCCCCATCGCCGTGGTGAGCTTGGCGGCGACGTCGGCGTAGGAGAGCGCTTCTGGTCCGGTCACGTCGTAGTGAGCGCCGGTGTGCCCGGGCTCGGTGAGGACGACCGCGGCGACCGCGGCGATGTCGCGTGCGTCGGTCATGCTGATGCGCGCGTCGCCGGCGTTGGCGTAGAAAACCCCGGACGCGTCGATTGAGGGGATGGTGGATTCGGGCACGTTCTGCAGGAACAGGTTGGGCCGCATGATCGCGAACGGGAGGCCGGAGCCTTCGAGGTAGCGGTCCGTGGTCGTGTGCGCGTTGACGAACTCCGCCGGGGACTCCCTGTCCGCGCCGATGATCGAGCTGCGCACGAGGAACTGGACCTCCGTGCGGCGGGCCGCGTCGATGGCGTTGCGATGCCAGCGCACCGCGTCCGGGTGCGGGCTGGACAGCAGGAACACCTTCTCGATCCCGGCCATGGCCGTCACCAGCGAGCCTTCGTCGGCGAGGTCACCGGTCACGATCTCGGCGGCCCCGGGCACGCCGGGGGTGGCCTCCCCGGCCCGGACGAGCGCCCGCACCTGCTGGCCCCGGCCCGCGAGCTCCCCGATGAGCGCCGAGCCGATCTTGCTTCGGCCCCCGATAACAAGAATCACGACAGCCCCCTTCGTCTTGGTGCCAGCCTTCAGCGATGGCGGGCCGCGGATCAAGGGGAAATCCCTGATCGGATCGATTAGCATTCCTGATCGATGTGGAAAGATGTCGAGCTCCGCGAGCTCCGGATCTTCCTGGTGCTCGCCGACGAACTGCACTTCGGTCGCACCGCCGAGCGCCTGGGGATCTCCCAGCCGGGGGTGAGCGAGGCCGTGCGCGTGCTCGAGTCACGCCTCGGCATCAAGGTCTTCGAGCGGACCAGCCGCCGGGTCCGGCTCACTTCCGCCGGTGAAGAGTTCCGCCGGAAGCTCGCCCCCGCGCTAGCGGCGCTGGAACAGACGCTGGCGGAAACCGGCGACCTGTCCGGTGGCGTCAGCGGGCTGGTCCGCGTCGGCTTCGTCCTGACCACGGAAGGACCGGCGCTGAGCCGGCTCGCCGCCGCGTTCCGCGCACGCTATCCCGGCTGCGAGGTCCGGCTGCAGGAGGTCGAGACGTTCGACGCTTACCGGGCCCTGCGCGACGGCGACATTGACGTGCTGTGCAACTGGCTGGCCGTGGACGAACCAGACCTGATCGCGGGCACCGCGTTCGCCCACTACCAGCGGGCGCTCGCCGTGGCCTCATCGCACCGCCTCGCCGGCCAGGCCGCCGTGTCGGTCGAGGAACTGGCCAGCGAGGAGGTGGCGCTGTTCCCTCCGACCACCCCGTCAGCGGTCTATGACCTGCTCGTCCCTCCGCGCACCCCGTCGGGACGCCCCATTCGCCGCACCCAGCCCATCCGGACGATCAACGAAATCCTCGCGTTCGTGGCCAGCGGGCGCATCGTTCACCCGACCAGCTCGACCGTCCCGATGTTCGATCGCGACGACATCGTGCTCATCCCCATCGACGACCTCCCCCCGATCCCCCTCGGGCTGGTCTGGTCCGCCAGCCGGGAGAACGCGCGGATCCGCGCCCTCGACGAAACCGCCCGTTCCATCGCAGCCCGCGCCGATCGCCCGCCGCTACCGTGACGGTTGCTGGGCCGGCTGGCGCAGCCGCCAGCCGTGGAGGCCGACCGGAATCCGCTTCCTGTTCGGCCTTGGTGAGTTCGACGGCGCGGGCGCGGCGGCACGGGCGAGCGCGTCGCGCTCGGCTTGGCGGTGCCAGTTGGTAATGCGTGACTTGGCCATTTCGCGGCTGATAGCCGGGTGCAGCATCTCGTTCTCCTCGGGTGACGCGGCTTGTCTCTATTCCGAGGATGCGGCTAAGGCGGGGTGGCGCGGATCGGGCGTTCGCCCGATATCCTCCGGTGGTGCGTCCTTAGATCGCGGCTTACCCGGCCTTAGGCGGGAGGGAGTCGAAGAGGCGGAGCCGGTGGGCGGTGGCGGCGGCTTCGCCGCGGCCGCTCACGCCGAGCTTGGCGAGGATGTTCGACACGTGCACGCTGGCGGTCTTCGCGGAGATGAACAGTTCGCTCGCGATCTCGCGGTTGCTGCGCCCCGCGGCGACGAGCTGGAGCACCTCGAACTCCCGCGCGGTGAGCCCCAGCCGTTCGGGCGCGTCGGAGGCCCCCTCATCGCCGGGCGCGCCGGACTCGCCGGGCTCGCTGAGCGAGATCCTGGCACGCCGGGCGAGCAGGGCGATGTCGTCGCTCAGCGGCCGGGCGCCGAGCCGATCCGCCAGTCCGGCCGCACGGCGCAGCCGGGTGGCGGCGCCGTCGCGGTCGCCCGCGCCAAGCGCGGCTTCGGCGGACCGCAGCAGGGTCTTCGCCAGTGGGTAGGGCTCGCTGAGCGCTTCCCACGCCCGCGCCGCCTCGTCCCAGGAAGCACTCGGGTCGGCGGGTTGGGGTGGCTCGCCGCCTTCCGCGGCGGCCAGGCTGCGGCCGGCGCGCTCCACTTCGGCAGCGAAGGTCAGCCGATGCGCCTGCTGCACCGGCCCGTCGGTGGCCAGCTTGTCGGCGACGGCGCGCAGGCGGCCACCCAGTACCGCGGCCTTAGTGCGCGACTCGCGGTCGCGGAGCGTCTCGGCGGCGGCGCAAGCCGTGGCCCCGGCGACCAGCACCGGCCACGCGTACCGGGGGCCTTGCAGCACGTCATAGCGGTCGAGCGTGCCCTCGACCACTGACAGGGCCTCGCCCGCGCGGCCCTCGGCCAGCAGCACGTCGGCTTCCAGCCGGGCCAGCGCCAGGTGATGCTGGTCCTGGTACCTGGTGTGATCAAGCACGGACCTGATCGAGGCGACGTAGCCGGCCGCGGCGGCCAGGTCGCCGCGGGCCAGCGCCAGGTCGGCTGCGCACAGCCAGTGATGCGTCCGGTAGATCCGGGGCGCGAACGACCCGAGCGCGCTGTTCAGCAGCTCGTCGGCCTCGTCCCACCGGCCCAGCGACAGCAGCGGCTCGACCGTGTTCGTGGTGAGGATCGCGCCGTGGGACCGGGCGAGCCCGTGTTCCCTCGCCGCCGCGAGTCCCTCGCGGGCCGCCGCGGCAGCCGGTTCGTGCAGGCCAGCGCCCTCCAGCATGTCCGACTCGGTGATGGCGGCTCTGAGCAGCTGGTGCCAGGCGTTCGCTCGGAACGCGATCGCCCGGGCGCGGGCCAGCAGCGCCTGGACCGGCTCCACGCCCTCGTCGACCGGCGCGGCGCAGGCGAGGGTCACCAACGCGGCCGCCTCGGTGGTCGCGTCGCCGGCCTGCCGGGCGGTGACCACCGCCTCCTCGGCGACCGCCCGCAATTCGGGGTCGTCCCAGCCGCCGTGCACGTGAAGCGTGTGGTGCGCCAGCGCTTCGAGCACCCGGGCCCGCTCCGGGCTCGGCGGGTCGGCCGGGACCAGCCTGACCGCCTCGCGCAAGTCTTCGGCGAAGTCAGGGCGGAGGAGCTGGTACTTGAGACGGCCGCGGACCTCGAACAGCAGCGCGGCGCGGACCGGTTCTGCCGCGGCGTCGATCTCCCGCAGCGCGGCCTGGGCCAGCGTGAGCCCCTGGTCGACCTCCCCGGCCCGGTCGGCGGCCCGGACCGCCGCTTCGAGCACCGCGACATGGTCGGCGCCGATGCGCCGCCCGGCGTCCGGCACCTGCTGCCACAGCTCCAGCACCCGCGACAGCATCGCGAGCTGCTCGGCATACGCTAGCGAGCGCTCGGCCTGATCGGCCGCCTGCGAGGCGCTGATCAGCGCGCGGGTGTTGTCATGGGCCGCATGCCAGTGGTACGCCTGCTCAACCGCGACCCGCATCGTCGACCCCGGCTCCACCAGTGCCGGGTCGGCGCCGATGACCTCGGCGAACCGGCTGTGCAGCGCACTGCGCTCGCCGGGCAGCAGCTCGTCATGCACCGCCTCACGGATCAGGGCATGCCGGAACGTATAGCCGTCGGAGTCGGCCAGCAGGACGTTGGCGGCCACCGCCGGCCGTAGCGCACTGGCCAGCGCCGCGCCATCCAGCCCGGTAACCGCGGCCAGCAGCGCGTGACCGCTCCGCTCGCCGGCCGCGCTGGCGACCCGGACCACGTCCTGCGTTTCTTCGGGCAGCCGCCGGACGCCGGCCACCAGCAGGTCGCGCAGCGACTCGGGCAGGCTGGAGTCCGGCCCGCCGTCGCCGAGCAGCGCCTCGACGAACAGCGGGTTCCCCTCGGTACGGCGATACACGGCCGCGAGTGCGCCCTCACCCGGCTCGCGGCCGAGGATCTGGGCGACGAGCCGGCCGGTGTCGGAGCGACTGAGCCTGCCGAGATCGGCCCTGGTGACCCAGCCGACGCGGTCGAGTTCGGCCAGCAGCGGACGCAACGGATGGGAGCGGTGCAGGTCGTCGGACCGGTACGTCACCACGATCAGCACGCCATCCAGCGACTGCTGGTTGCGGATCAGGAAAGCCAGCAGGTCTCTGCTGGACCGGTCGGCCCAGTGCATATCCTCGACGACCAGGACCACGGGAGCGGCTTCGGCCAGGCGTTCCAGCACGATCAGCACCTGCTCGAACAGGCGCGCCCGCGCCTCGCCCGCGTCATCGGCCCCGGGAGGCGCGCCGAACTCCGGCAGCAGCCGTGCCAGCTCCCTGGCCTCCCCGCCAGGCAGCAGCCCGGCAACGCCTGCGGCGCCGAGGTCGCGGACGAGCTCGCGAAGCACCGTGGTGAACGGGGCGAAGGGCAGGCCGTCGGCGCCCAGCTCCAGGCAGCCGCCAGCCAGCACCCGCGCGCCCGCGGTGCTTGATCGTCCGGCGAACTCGCTCACCAGCCGCGACTTCCCGACCCCGGCCTCCCCGCCGACGATGACCGCCGCGGGGCTGCCGCGGCGCACGTCGGCGAGCCCGGCCTCCAGCACCGTCAGCTGGCCGGATCGGCCAACCAGAACCGGACTGGACAACTGCGGTTCCACATCAGCAAGCATGCCATCGCCGGCCGCCCGCGCGACAGCGTTAGGTTGCCCGGATGAACTCCGCGATTATCGCGCCGAGTTCTTCTCCCGCGTCCTCCTGCAGGAAGTGGCCGGCTCCTTCGATCACCGGATGGTGCCTATCGGCCGTGCCTGGCACGATGCGCTTGAACGCTGGCGCGCTCGGCCCGGTAATGGGGTCACGGTCGCTGAACGCCACGAGGAACGGCTTGTCCCACGCGGCGAGCTGCTGCCAGGCCGCCCGGTTGGCCGCGGACGCGGGATCATCGGGTGCGGCCGGGACCAGATCGGGCATCGCCCGGACCGCCGCGGCATAGGACGGGTCAGGGAACGGCGCGTCGTAGGCGGCCAGAACGGCGGGCGGCAGGGTGGTCTGGCATCCCGATTGCACGAGCCGGGACACGCTCAGCGCGGGTGCGTTGCGGATCAGTTCGCGGAACCGCAGCCACACCGCCGGCATCGGCTGGTCGCCGGTCGGCAGCCCGGTGTTCGCGGCCACCACCCGGGCGAACCTGTCCGGATGCTCGGCCACCAGCCGCAATCCGATCAGGCCGCCCCAGTCCTGTCCGACCAGCGTCACGTCGCGCAGGCCGAGCGCGCCGAACGCGAACGCGCGGATCCACTCCACGTGCCTGGCGTAGCTGTGGTCAGCGATCTGAGCCGGCTTGTCCGACCGGCCGAAGCCGATGAGGTCGGCCGCGATGACGCGCAGCCCGGCCCCGGCCAGCACGGGGATGACCTTCCGGTACAGGAACGACCAGCTCGGCTCCCCGTGCAGCAGCAGCACGGGCTCCCCGGCCGGCGGACCGGCCTCGACGTAGGCCAGCCGCAGCCCGCCGGCGTCGGCGTACCGCGGCTCGTAGCCGAAGTCCGGCAAGCCCGCGAAGCGCTCGTCCGCGGTCCGCAGCACCCTCACCTGGAGCCTCGCACCTGCCGGCATCGCCTGAAGAACGCGGTGGAGGCCGGCCGCCAGAGCAGCCACACCGCGACGAGACCGGTCAGCCAGGTCAGCATGGCCCAGAACAGCTGCGCGATGCCATGGATGCCGGTCAGTTGCAGCGTCGCCAGGCCGAACAGCACCGTGGACGTGATGCGCGCCCAGCTCTTGCCCTGGCCGGCCGCCCGCGCCATCCACAGCCACAGGGCGACCAGGACCAGGGCGGCGGTTATCACCAGCGCGATGATGAGCGGCCGCAGATGGCTCAGCTGGGTCGTGGTGAGGTGGTGCCCGAGCACTGTCAGGTGGTAGGCGCTGACGTTGCCGATGTAGGCCAGCGCGATGATCAGCTGCGCGACGGTCCCGGCGGCGCCTCCGTACATGAGCTTGACGGCGTCCAGCACCGGCGCTGGGGCAGCAGGCCGCAGCGGCCCGGCCGGCTGGCCGCTGGATGGGGCGGGGCCGCCCCCGGTGCCCTCGGGTACGGCCACGGCGGGCACGGCCGGATCGGCGGCGATCGCGGCGGCCAGCCGGGCGCGGGCCGCGTCCAGCTCGGCGGGCGCGGGCAGGGGCGTCTCCTGTGCCAGCTCGCGAAGCAGCTCCATCTCATTCACTGGTCGTGATCTCCTCATACGCGGCGGCCGCACTGGTACCGGTCAGGACCTGCCGTACGTTCGAGCGCGCCCGGTGCAGCCGGGACCGCACCGTCCCCACCGGGATTCCCAGCGCCCGTGACACCTCCTGGTAGGTCAGCTGCTCCCAGGCGATGAGCAGCAGCACATCCCGGTCACCAGCCGGCAGCGCGGCCAGCGCCTGGGCCAGCAGCGGGCGTACCGCCCGGGCGGTGACATCGACAGCCACCCGGTCGGCGTGACCGGGAACCTCGGGCTCGGCAACGGCGGCCTGCCTGATCCGGTACTGGCGCACTTCGTCCCGGTGATGCTGGCCGACCAGGTTGGTGGCGATCCCGTACAGCCAGGGGCGGGCATCGGCGTAGCGGAGGTCATACCGGTCCCGCTTGGCGAAAGCGGCCAGGAAGGTCTCAGCGACCAGGTCGTCGGCGACCTGGCGGCCAGCGCGCCGGGCAAGGTAGCGGTGAATGTGCGGGGCGTGCCTGTCAAACAGGACCGCGAACCGCTCCGGCTCGCGCCAGGAACTCTCAACGGCCGCGGCGTCATCGGCCGCGGCAGATCCCCGGCGCCGCCTCATGCGCGACCTTGACTCATGTCCATGTCCTTCCGGATGCCTTGGGAGGCTACATCCGTTATCCGCAACCGGGGCCGAATAGGTTCACGGCCACCTCCCGACGGGGCCCGCGCGGCGCCCGTCAGAGAAGCTGGCTGACGGTGATCGGCAACGAGCGGATCCGCCGGCCGGTGGCGTGGTAGACGCCGTTGGCGATCGCGGCGGCGACTCCCATAATGCCGACCTCCCCGATGCCCTTGACGCTGACGGGGTTGGCTCCGTGAGGGTCTCAAGGATCCGCACCAGCGTGCGCTTCGCGAGCTCGACCTTGGACGCCGTGCCGGGGACCGTGAAAGGGTCGTGAACGGCCGCGTCGGCCGCCGCCCGGAATACCTGGGCGCCAGCCGGTGCGCCGCGCAGCACCGCTTCGGCCTCCGGTGCACGCCAGGGAATCGTCCCGACCCCGCCCAGCGCCACCCGCGCCCGGGCGATCACGCCGTCGCTGATCGCCAGCGCGACGGCGGCGGAGGTCAGCGCGAACTCGTACGAGGCACGATCGCGCACCTTCAGATAGCCCGACCGCGTGCCCGGTGGCAGCAGCGGGATGTCGATCGCGGTGAGCAGCTCGCCGTGCCGCAGCACGTTCTCGACGTCCGGGCGATCGCCTGGCACGACGTAGAACTCGGTCAACGGAACGCTGCGCTGCGCCTCGGGGCCCTGGATGTGCGCGACGGCATCAAGCGCCACCAGCGACACGCACAGGTCGGACGCATGTAGCGCGATGCAGTGCTCGCTCGCGCCGAGGATCGCGTGCATGCGAGCCGCTCCGCTGATGGCGGCACACCCTGACCCGGGCGCGCGCTTGTTGCACGCCGCCACGGACGTGTCGCGAAAGTACCGGCAGCGGGTGCGCTGGAGAATGTTCCCGCCGATCGTGGCCATGTTGCGCAGCTGTGTCGAGGCACTCGCGAGCAGCGCATCGCGGACGAACGGCAGGCGCTCGGCGACCGTGACGTCGGTGGCCAGTTCCTCCATCGTGGCTAGCGCCCCGACCCGCAGCACGTCGCCGTCGCGGGTGATCCCGCGCAGCGGCAGGCGGGTGATGTCCACCAGTCGCTCGGGCTCGAGCACGCCGTCCTTGAGCATCAGGTCGACTTGAGTCGTCCCGCCGGCCAGGTACTGCGCCGTGGGATCGCCGCTCACCAACGCCACGGCCGACGCCACGTCGTCGGCGCGGATGTACTCAAACGCCTGCATCGCGGCCCGCGGCCTCTCGGATGGCGGCGACGATGTTCGGATAGGCGCCGCAGCGGCAGATGTTGCCGCTCATGAACTCGCGGATCTCCTCGTCGGAGCCCGCGCGTCCCTCCGCCAGCAGCGCGACCGCCGACATGATCTGGCCAGGCGTGCAATAGCCGCACTGAAACCCATCGTGGCGGATGAACGCCTCCTGGACGGGGTGCAGGCCGCCGTCCCGCGACAAGCCCTCGATCGTCGTCACCTCGCGGCCGTCGCATTGCGCCGCCAGCGTCAGGCACGACAGCACGCGCTTGCCATCGACAAGGATCGTGCACGCCCCGCACGCCCCCTGGTCGCACCCCTTCTTGGTGCCGGTCAGCTCGAGCCGATCCCGCAGCGCGTCCAGCAATGTCGTGCGACTGTCAATCCGCAGCCGCCGCGCACTGCCGTTCACGCGCAGCGTGAGGTCGACCTCTGTGGAAGCGCCACGCGTCGTCTCCGACATGGAACTCTCCGGGCACCGTCACTCGCGGACCACGCCAACTGTTCGCACGCTACCACCGGACCCCAGACGCCGACTACCTCGGATTACGCGGCCCGGCGGGCGACGCCGGGGGCTACTAGTGTGGTGGCGTGATCACGCTGCGGGTTCCTTACCACCTTGATGAGTACCTGCCTGATCTGGACTTCCCGCTGGGAAAGGCCAAGGTCATCACCGCTGATCTCCCGCCCGGCGATGCCTGGGCACGGCTCGCGGTGCTGTACCGCCAGGTGGCCAGCGCGGTAGCCGGCGCGGTTGATCACGGCCGCCGTCCGGTGGTGCTCTCCGGGGACTGCACCACCGCGCTTGGCACGGTGGCCGGGCTGCAGCACGCGGGCGTGGACCCGGGGATCGTCTGGTTCGATGCGCACGGGGATGTGCAGACCCTGGAAACCAGCACGTCTGGCTACCTGGGGGGATTGCCGCTGCGGCTGCTGGTGGGCTACCGGCCCGGGCTGATCGCCGCGGACCTGGGGCTGCGGCCGGTGGCTGAGCAGCGGGTCGTGCTGGCCGGCGCCCGCGACCTCGACCCGCCCGAGATCGCCTACCTCCAGACAGCGCGGATCGGCCGCGCCCAGGTCGCAGAGCTCGATGCCGCCGTCCTGCCGGACGGGCCGCTTTACGTGCACCTGGATCTCGACGTGATCGATCCGGTCGCCGTCCCTGGGCTGCGGTACCCGGCACCCGGCGGCCCGGGCTGCGCGCAGGTCACCGCGGCGCTGGGCATGCTGCTGGCGACCGGACGGGTCGCCGCGGTGGGGATCGCCTGCACCTGGCGCCCCGGCCACGGCGCCGCCGGCGCCGTCGACCCGCATCTGGGAGCGGCCTTGGCCGCCAGCAGGTAACCGGGAAGCCGCGGTTGCGAATTGGTGAGCGATCGTGATATATCATTACCGATCGCAGACTCTGGGCTGCTGAAGGTGGGGACTGGCTGGTGCGAGGGGCGTCGTCAGGAGGAGGAGGAGGCGGCTTTCGCGGCAGCCATCGCCGTCACGGCCCGCTCGACCGCGACCGGGTGCGCAGGGGCGAGGTCCGCAGCCTCCTGCTCGCCGCGTTGCTCGACGGCCCCGCTCACGGCTACGAGCTGATGGACCGCCTGGAAGCGCGCACCGAGGGCCGCTGGCGGCCGAGCCCGGGTTCGGTTTACCCGCTGCTGCAGCTCTTGCAAGACGAAGGGCTCATCCGCGGGCGGGACGCCGGCGGGCGACGGACCTTCGAGCTGACCCCGGCCGGCCGGTCCCAGGCGGACGAGGGACGCCTTCACGCGCTGGCCACGGACGCGTCACATCCGCCGGCCCAGCTTGACTTGCGGGCCGAGCTCCAAAGCCTTCAAGGCGCGGCGCGCCAGGTGGCCCACGCGGGAACCCCGGAGCAGCTCACGCGCGCGGTCGAGCTCATCCGGGGCGTGCGGCAGGCCCTGTACGGGATGCTCGCCGAGGACACGAATCCCGCACCCCGGCGCCATGACGAACAACCGGAAGACCGATGAGCGACACTACGGAGAGGTACCTGCGTACCGTGCTCGAGCTCGAGGAAGAAGGGCTCGTCCCGCTGCGCGCGCGGATCGCGGGGCGACTCGGGCACAGCATCCCGGCTGCCTCGCAGACGGTCGCCCGGATGCAGCGCGACGGCCTGCTCACGGTCACCGGTGACCGCCGCATCCAGCTCACGCCGGCGGGCCGGTCCGCCGCGACCCGGGTGATCCGTAAGCACCGCCTCGCCGAATGCCTGCTCGTCGACCTCATCGGCCTGGACTGGCAGCTCGCCCACGACGAGGCATGCCGGTGGGAGCACGTCATGAGCGACGCGGTAGAACGCCGGGTGCTCAACATCCTCGGCTACCCCACCCAGTCGCCGTACGGCAACCCGATCCCCGCCCTCGACGAGCTTGGCGAGGATTCCGGCAAGCAGGTTCCCGGGGACCCCGATGATGATCCGGCCCGGGAACTCCGCCTCCGTC
>Ga0335075_10005227_pt1 | contig 20198 bp, 16 predicted proteins | sample Lox_Sample_24_FD_206723 | JGI IMG/M metagenome (GOLD analysis project Ga0335075, IMG submission 206723) | Soil microbial communities from Loxahatchee National Wildlife Refuge, Florida, United States - Lox_Sample_2.4 | ecosystem: Environmental > Terrestrial > Soil > Wetlands | place: USA...
GGACCTGGAAAGCTTCCCCATTGACGAAATTTAGCATGAGCGAGTGGATTTGGGTGTGGTGTTTGGCCTCGGGGGCTAAAGCCCCTTGGTTTGGGGGGCTTTGTTTGCGTACGGGCTGAAGCCCGTACCCTTCGACTGAAGCCCACACCCTTCAAGCCCGTACCCTTCAACTGCAAAAACCACACTCTTCACTGCCCGTACCCTTCGACTGAAGCCCACACCCTTCAAGCCCGTACCCTTCAATCAAAGCCCGGCCCTTCACGTTGCTTGCTGGGACTGGCAGTGAGGGTGGTCGCGGTTACAATCGCGGGATGGAATCTGCTCCCTCGCCGATTGTGCGCCTGCTGAGAGAGATTGCCGATGGACGTGTGGACGCTGAGGCGGTGCTCTCCGCGGCGCTCTCCCGCGCCAATGGGAACGCGAGCCGCAATACCTACATCACGCTGGATGCGGAGTGGTCGCGGGACCAGGCGCGATGGCTGGCCGAGCAGCGGAGCGGCGGCGCCCTGCTGGGTCTGCCGGTGGCGCTGAAGGACTGCTTCGATCTGGAGGGGTTCGTGACCAGCAGCGGATCGCGGTTCTATGCGCAGTGCACGCCTGCGGCGGCGGCGGCGGACTCGTGGGTGGCGGCGCGGCTGAAGGCGGCGGGCGCGGTGATCACTGGCAAGACGCACCTGCATCAGCTGGCCTATGGCATCACGGGCGAGAACCGCGACTACGGCGACTGCCTGCAGCCGGAGGATGCTTCGCTGCTGACCGGCGGCTCGTCGAGCGGATCGGCGGCAGCGATCCAGGAGGGCTCCGCGCTGGCGGGCATCGGCACAGATACCGGCGGCTCGATTCGCGCGCCCGCGGCCCTGTGCGGGCTGGCCGGCTATCGCGCATCGCTGGGCGTGGGCAGCTGGCGGGGCGGGGCGCACCTGGCCGGCTCGTTCGACACCATCGGCTGGCTGTGCCGCGACCTGCGCGATCTGCCTCTGCTGGCGCATGCGCTCTTCGATATCTCTGCCGCGATGGATGGAGCGAGCGCGGTCCGCGTGGGCTACCTGCGCGGAGAGATGATCGAGGACTGCGATGCATCGATCCTGGACGGGGCGCGAATGTGGGAGGAGCGCATTCTGCGCGGCGGCGCGCGGCACGAGCTGTTCGATCCCGATTTCTGGCGCGAAGCGTATGAGATCTATGCGCCCATCCAGGCGCATGAGGCCTCGCAGCTGCATGCCGGTTTCTATGACGAGTTCGAGCCGGCGATTGCGGAGCGGCTGCGCTGGGGCGCATCGCTGACCGACGCCGAGGTGGCGCAGCTGCGCGCGCGGCACAAGGAGTTTGTGCGGCGGACCGATGCGCTGTTCACGCGCTTCGACTTTCTGCTGATGCCGGCGCTGCCGGTACCGCGGCTGACGGCAGGCGGGGACCACTCGGCGGCGCGGCCGAGAATCCTGCGCTACACGACCCCGGCGAGCCTGGCGGGATTGCCGGCGGTGGTTCTGCCGGCGCGGCCGGCGGGAATGCAGCTGCTGGCGGCGCGGGGCAAGGATGCGGAGCTGCTGGCGTTTGCGCACCGGCTGGGAGAGATGCTGGCGGCAGAAGCTGCGGGTTGAAGCGCGCGTGATCGCGCTGCGCTGGTGTGCGGGCTGCAGCCGGAGCAAAATCTTGCAGCTTGATCGGTCATCGAGCGGTTGTTAAGCTCGGGCATGGCTCGTGCGACGAAGTGCCTGGCGTTCACGCTGGCTCTCCTTTCCCTTCTGGGCTGTCACGGCAGCGGCAAGAACAACCTGATTGCAGTGAAGTTTCAGACCGACTGGTATCCGCAGCCGGAGCACGGCGGCTTTTACGAGGCGCTGCTGAAGGGCTATTACAAGCAGGAGGGGCTGGACGTCAAGATCATTCCCGGCGGCCCTTACGTCGTGGCCGAGCAGCAGGTGGCGCTGGGGGCGACGCAGTTTGCGATGGGCTCGTCGGACCGGGTGCTGGAGGCAGTGGCGCAGGGGCAGCCGCTGGTGGCGGTGGCAGCCACCATGCAGCACGATCCGCAGGGCATCATGGTGCATGCGAATTCGCCGGTGCGCACCTTCGCCGACCTCGAGGGGCACACGATTGCGATCAAGACCGGCTCGACGTGGTTCGAATACCTGGTGGCGCGTTACCGCCTCAAGAATGTTCACGAGACGCCGGCCACCTACTCGATCGCCAATTTTCTCGAAGACCCGAAGTATATTCAGCAGATCTTCGTGACCTCGGAGCCGTTTTTTGCGCGCAAGGCGGGCGCGCAGATACGGACCATGCTGATCAGCGACACGGGATACGACCCTTATCGCGTTTTCTTCACCTCGCAGAGCTACATGGCGGCGCATCCGGAGGTGGTGGAGAAGTTTGTGCGCGCGTCGCTGCGCGGCTGGCGCGATTACATGACCGATCCCAAGCAGGTGAATGCGCAGCTGCTGAGGCTGAACCCGGCGATGACCACGGACCAGATGCAGTTCACCTGGCAGGCGCTGAAGGACGGCCACTTCATCTATCCTGATGATGACGCGGCGAAGGCGGGCGAGATGCAGCCGGAGCGGTGGACGGAGATGTATCGGCAATTGTCGGGGCTCAAGGTGATCCAGCACCCGATTGATCCGGCCACCGCCTACACCCTTCAGTTCATTCAGGGGAAGTAGGGCCGGGGACAAATTTGCCTGATGCGTTCATGATAAGAAGAGCAGTCTGGCCGCGCTCGGCGCCATCTGCGGCGAAGTGGTGGAACGAAACAACATAAGCCTCCCGAAGCCGCATCGAAGTGAATGCCTTCCTATGCATTGAAAAAGACGGCGCAGTAAGCTCTGTCGCGAGACGGCGAAGGCAAATACCTAACTTTTAAAAGCCTGGACGATGAACGGAAACGATTCTACAAGCTCCCACAGCGCGTGGGGCGACCGCATACGAGCACTGAAGAATGTCCCCGCGGTGCTGCGTATCGTGTGGGAATCGGGCAAGGCAGTGGTGGTGTGGGGACTGGTTCTGCGGGTGATTGTGCCGGTGCTGGGGCTGTTTATCGGCATCGTCGCGGCGCGCATCGTCACCGGTGTGGCGGACGCGCTGCAGCACAAGCCGCAGATTCCCTACTTCTGGTGGCTGGTGGCGAGCGAGGTGGCCCTGGCGCTGGTGAGCGGAATCCTGAGCCGCTCGATTGACTACACCGACCAGCTGCTGGCCAACCGCTACACCTACCACGTGAGCGTGCAGGTGATGCAGCAGGCGGCGCATCTGGACCTGACGACGTACGAGAATCCGGTGTTCTACGACCGGCTGGAGCGGGCGCGGGCGCAGGCGACCGACAGGCTGGCGATGATCCAGCAGATGGGCCGGCTCTTTCAGTACACGGTGCTGACGCTGATCTGGAGCGGGGTGCTCATCTACCGCTCGCCGTACATGATCCTGCTGCTGGTGGCGGGTGTTCTGCCGTCGTTCTTCGGCGAGACGCACTTTGCCTTTCTGGGCTATGCGAAGAATTTCCGCCAGACGCCGGCCAAGCGCCAGATGGACTACCTGCGGCAGGTGGGCGGCAGCAAGGAAGCGGCCAAGGAGCTGAAGCTCTTCAATCTCAGCGATTACCTGACCGACCGCTTCAAGGCGCTGTCGAAGAATATCTACGAAGAGGATGTTGCGCTCGCGAATAAAAAGCTGACCTGGGGCGGGATGCTCTCGCTGATCAGCACGCTGGGCTACTATGGGGCCTACGTGTTTGCGATCTACGAGGCGGTGACGGGCCGCTATCCGACCATCGGCGTCTTCTCGCTGATCACGGTCGCCATCCAGCAGTCGCAGTCGAACTTTCAGCAGGCGTTCTCGACCGCCTCGGGAATTGCCGACCAGGCGCTTTTTCTTACCGACCTGATCGCTTTCTTCGACATGAAGGCGACGGTGCAGTCGAAGCCGAACGCGCTGCCGGCGCCGCGTCCGATCCGCCGCGGCTTCGAGTTCCGCAATGTGTCCTTCGCGTATCCGGGCACGGAGCGGCGGGTGCTGAAAAACTTCAACTTCACGCTGCACCCCGGGGAGCGGATTGCGCTGATTGGCGAGAACGGCCAGGGCAAGACGACGGTGGTGAAGCTGATCACGCGGCTCTACGACCCGACCGAGGGACAGATTCTGCTCGACGGCGTGGACCTGCGCGAGTATTCGCTCGAGGACCTGCACCGCGAGATGGGGGTGATCTTCCAGGACTTCATGCGCTACGAGATGACGGCGCGGGAGAATATCGCGGTGGGGCGCATCGATGTGCCGCATACCGAGGAAGAGATCTGGGATGCGGCGCAGAAGAGCCTGGCGGAGGGCGTGATCGCGAAGATGGAGGCCGGTTACGACCAGATGCTGGGGCGGCGCTTCGAGGGCGGCGTCGATCTTTCCGGCGGCGAGTGGCAGAAGATTGCGCTGGCGCGCGCCTATCTGCGCAATGCGCAGCTGCTGATTCTCGACGAGCCGACGGCGGCGCTGGACGCCAAGAGCGAACTCGAGGTCTTTGAGCGCTTTGCCGAGCTGACGATGGGCAAGATGGCGCTGCTGATCTCGCACCGCTTTTCAACGGTGCGCATGGCCGACCGCATCGTGGTGCTGGAGGGCGGCCAACTTGTGGAGGAAGGAACGCATCAGCAATTGATTGCGCTTGGCGGGCGCTATGCAGGAATGTTCGAGATGCAGGCGGCGAGTTACCGCTAACGGAGAGGCATGACCTATAAGATTCCCGAGATCGACCAGGAAATACTTGACCAGGCCGGAGTGACGGCGGCGGACCTGCGCGCGCATGCGCGGGCCGCGGCGGAGAAATGGTCCGTCATCCACCGTCCGCAGAGCTCGCTGACGCTGGGGCCGCGGATGAAGGAAGCCGAAGCGGAGCTGAACGCGCTGATGGCGGAGCTGAACGCGCTGCCCACGGGCGGCGAGCAGCAGGGTCCGAATCCGCTGCTGGAGATCCGCGAGAATCCGCGGCTGTTCCGCGCCGTGCTCACCGAGATGGCGTCGATCCAGAGAAAGATACCGAAGCTGCCGCGGGTGCTTTCGCCGCTGGGCGAAGAGCCGCGGGCGGCGGTGCTGGCGGCGGCTTATCTCAACGGGGCCAAGTCGGTATGGAACGGCTCGGCGCTGCGCATCTATCTGGACGAAGCGCAGGCCGCCGACTCGCTGGAGCTGCGCGAGCTGTGGGTGCTGCCGACCTTCATCAAGTTTGCGCTGCTGGACCTGATCCTGGTGCAGGCGGATGCGCGGCTGCACCAGCCGCAGTCCAAGGACGCGGGCACTGGGGAGCTGCTGACGGCGCGCATCAGGAGCCTGCGCGAACTGGGCTTCGCGGACTGGCTCTCGCTGATGGAGCCGCTGGTGGTCTTCGACGCGATCCTGATGAAGGACCCGGCGAAGGCGTATCCGCGGATGGATTTCGACAGCCGGGAGCGATACCGCAAGCGGGTGGCGGAGATCGCGCTGTCCTCGGAGCAGTCGGAGAGCCAGGTGGCGCAGGCGGCGGTCGATTTCGCGCTGAAGGCGCAGCAGAACCGGATCGAGGATCCGCGGCTCTATCTTCGCCAGGCGCACATCGGCTATTACCTGAACGAGCGCGGATTTACCGACCTGGCGCGGCACATCGGCTATCGGCCGCGGCTGATCGACCGCATCCGCATCACGCTGCGGCGCAACGCCGACGATTTTTTCATCGGCGGCATCGAGATCCTTACCGTGCTGTTGATCGCGGCCATTCTGCTGCCGCTGATTCCGAATTATCCCGTCTTCGGCGGGCTCACGGTGGCCTTCATCCTGCTGCTGCTGCCGGCTTCGCAAAGCGCGGTGGATTTCGTGAACAACACGATTACCGCGATCTTCAAGGCCACGGCGCTGCCCAAGCTGGATTTCACCAAGGGCATTCCGGCCGAGTACACGACCCTGGTCGCGGTGCCGACGCTGCTGATGAACGAGAAGCAGGTGCGGGAGCTGGTGGGGGAACTCGAGGTGCGCTTCCTCGCCAACCAGGACCCCAACCTGCACTTCGCGCTGCTGACCGATCTGCCGGACTCGGTTGCGCGGCCGCGCGAGAACGACAGCGATCCGCTGGTGGACCTGGCGGTGAAGCTGATCGACGGATTGAATGCGCGTTACGCGGCCACGGTGGCCAAGCACGGCGCGTTCATGCTGCTGCACCGGCATCGCATCTTCAACGCACGGCAGGGCGTGTGGATGGGGTGGGAGCGCAAGCGCGGCAAGCTGCTGGACCTGAACAAATATCTGAAGGGCGAGTTCGATGCCTTTCCGGTGAAGTCCGGGGACATGGCGGCGCTCTCGCGAGTGCAGTACATCATCACGCTGGACTCGGATACGCAGCTGCCGCGGGGCACGGCGCACGGCATGGTCGGCGCGATGGCGCATCCGCTGAATCGCGCCATCATCGATCCGGTGCGGCGTGTGGTGACGGCGGGCTACGGGATTCTGCAGCCGCGCGTGGGAGTGAGCGTGCAGTCGGCGTCGCGTTCGCGGCTGGCTTCGATCTACTCAGGGCAGACGGGATTCGACATCTACACGCGCGCCATCTCCGATGTGTACCAGGATCTCTATGGCGAGGGCATCTTCACCGGCAAAGGCATCTACGAGGTTGCGGCTCTGCATTCGGTGCTCGACCGGCGCTTCCCGCGCAATTCCCTGCTGAGCCATGACCTGATCGAAGGCGCGTATGCGCGCGCCGGGCTGACGACGGACATCGAGGTGATCGACGACTATCCCTCGCACTACAGCGCCTACACGCGGCGCAAGCATCGCTGGGTGCGCGGCGACTGGCAGATCGCGCAGTGGCTGTTCTCGCGCGTGCCCGATGAGTCGGGGCGGTTTGTGCGCAATCCGATCTCGACCATCTCGCGCTGGAAGATTCTCGACAACCTGCGCCGGTCGCTGGTGGAGCCGGTCACCATGATCCTGCTGGTGGCGGGATGGCTGGGGCTGCCGGGCGGGGCTCTCTACTGGACCGCGATCACCTTCTTTCTGCTCTTCGCGCCGACGCTGGTGCAGCTTGCGTTCAGCCTGGGCCGGGCGATGGCGAGCGAGCTGCCGGGCGGCGTGCCGGAGGCGTTTCTCGGGTTTCTGCAGGCGGTCGCGGTTGCGCTGCTGACGTTGATCTTCCTGCCTCACCAGACCATGCTGGCCATCGATGCGATCATCCGCTCGCTGGTGCGGCGCTTTATCACCGGCCAGCGGCTGCTCGAGTGGGAGACGGCGGCGGAGGCCGAATCGGCGAAGGGCAAGCGGACGCCGGTCGACCGCTATCTGGCGGCGACGCCGGTTCTGGCGCTGGCGCTGGCGGCGGTGGTGGGGTTCTTCCATCCGCGGTCGCTGCTGGTGGCGGCTCCCATCCTGCTGCTGTGGGGGCTGGAGAGCGCGATCACGGTGTGGCTGAACAGTCCTCCGCGCGAGCAGAAGCAGCCCCTGACGGCGCAGGAAGAGAGCTTCGCGCATCAGCACGCGCTGCGCATCTGGCGCTTCTTTTACGAATTCGGCGGCGAGCGCCACAACTACCTGATCCCGGACAACGTGGAGGAAGCGACGCTGTTCGAGGCGGCGCGCGTCTCTCCCACCAACTTCGGGCTGCTGCTGAATGCGCGGCAGGCGGCGATGGAGCTGGGATTCATCACCCTGCCGGAGTTCATCGACCTCACGCATCGCAGCCTGCATGCGATGGACCGGCTGGAGAAGTATCGCGGGCATCTCTACAACTGGTACAACACGCACACCTTCGAGCCGCTGCTGCCGATCACGGTCTCGTCGGTGGACAGCGGCAACCTGGTCGCGTCCCTGTACACGCTGCGCGCCGGAGCGGCGGAGCTGCTGCACCGGCCGGTGCTCTCGCCGGAGCTCTTCCGCGGGCTGGAAACACATTGGCAACTGTTACGGTTACAGAAAGATGTTCCGGCGGAGATTGCCAGCCGGGCGCTGCCCTCCGCGGCGGCCAACGTGTACGACTGGTGCGCGTGGATCATGGAGACCGAGCGGCTCCCGGCGTTCGCGGAGATTCCTGCTTACACCGAGCCCTCGCCGGATGAGCGGGCCTGGTGGCTGCGCGAGGCGCACACGCGCGTGCAGCGGATCGCGTCGCTGATACGCGAGGCCCTGCCCTGGCTGCTGCCCGAGTATGCTTCGCTGCGGGAGCTGGGGCAGCTGGGGCTGAAAGACACCGAGGCCATTCCGACGCTGGAGACGGCGAGCGATTTCGCCGATCAGCTGGAGCACCGGCTGGCGCGCGCGTGGGCCACGCTGAACACGACGGATTCGGGAACGGCGCAGGGGCTGCTGGTGGAGAAGCTTCGCTCCGAGCTGCCGGCGGTGCGCAGCAAACTGCAAAGCTATGCCGAGGGCGCGCAAAGCGCGTCGGAGGAAGCGCTCCGTTTTGCCGAGGAGACGGACTTCGCATTCCTGGTGGACAAGGGACGCCTGCTGCTCTCGATCGGATACGAGATGAGCACCAACAAGCTGCACAAGGCCACCTACGACATGCTGGCGTCGGAGGCGCGCATTGCGACGTTCATCGCGGTGGCGCGCGGCGAGCTGTCGCAGCAGGGATGGTTCAAGATGGGGCGCGTGCACACCATGGCGTACGGGCGCTCGATTCTGCTTTCCTGGACCGGCACCATGTTCGAGTACCTGATGCCGGCGCTGTGGATGCGCAATTATCCGGACACGCTGATCTCGCGCTCGCTGACGGCCGCGGTCGCCATCCAGCGGGAGTTCGCGCGGCCGCTGGGCATTCCCTGGGGCATCTCGGAGTCGGGCTTCGGAAAGACCGACGACGCGGGGCATTATCACTACCAGGCGTACGGCATTCCCGCGATTGCATTGAAGTGGGACGCGATCGCCGGGCCGGTGATCTCACCCTACTCGACCTTCCTGGCGCTGGGCGTGGAGCAGGCCGAGGCACTGCGCAACCTGCGCCGCATGGAAGGCATGAAGTGGGTGGGCGCGTACGGCTTTTACGAGGCCGCGGACTACTCGGAGTCCACATCGCAGCCGGTGGTGGTGCGGGAGTGGATGGCGCATCACCAGGGGATGGCGATGATGAGCCTGCTGAATCTTCTCGGCGACAACGCGGTGCAGCGCTGGTTCCATGCGAATCCGGAGTTCCAGGCCACCGAACTGCTGCTGCATGAGAAGCCGATTCGCGAGGCGGGTTTGAAGGCCGAGCAGAAGTCGGCGCCGGTGAAGAAGGTGAAGAAAGCGGCGGTGCTGAAGAAGGCGAGCTAGAGCATTCACCGCTCGGGGATGCTTCGCGGCCTCTGGTTCTCTGGTCCTGATCGGTGGCTACTTCAGCTTGCGCAGGATGGCGTGAATGCCTTCCATCATGGCGGCGGGATTGAACTGGCTCTGGACGATCTCATCCGGACAGTCGCTGTTCAAGGACACGAGATAGTTACAGATGAAGACGATCTCCTGTCCGGGACGGATGGCCTTGAGGTCCTGGCACAGCTTTTCGGCCGAGGGGATGCGTCCGTCGCCTTCCACATCGATCATCGCCAGATCGTATTCGCGAGCCGTGGCCAGCTGCAGGGCGTGCTGCATAGACAGCGTAGAGTCAACCTCGAAGCCGTGGAGCTTGAGGATCTGATCGCGAAGCTCGAGGATCGTCTCCCGGCTACTCACGTGGAGAATGGTGTAGATCCCGTTGTTCATGCTGGCTTAGCTTACTCCAAATTCAGATGGTGAGGATTCCGGGCGGGAGTGACGGCGGGAATGTTATTGATTCGCAGCCGGATCGATCACGGCAAAGCCGGTCTCCGGATCGAGGCGCTTGTGCAGCGGGTTGGGGTCGACGGTGACCATGACCTCGAGCGTCGGCCGCACGTCGAGCTCGATGACATGGCCGCCGCGCGTGGTTCCATCGGGCAGGCCCAGCACCACGTGGGTGTGCACCACCGGCTTGCCGTTGTACAGGGCGATGTCGCCGACCATGGACAGCACTTCCATCTGGCCGGTGAAGGGCATCACTTTGTACTGCTTGCGCGCGGGGTCGAACCAGCCGACAGTCGCGGCGCTGACGGCGCCGATGGCGGTGAAGTGGGCGCTGTTCACATTGTGCTCCTGCGCGAATTGGGTCAAGCCGGAAAGCGCCTCGTCTCCCTTGTAGAAGATGACGGCGTATTCCTGCTGACCGCCGCGATCGCTCAGCAGTTTTTCCTTCATCGCCGGCGCCTGTCCTGAGGGCTTGAGCTGGGACGGGGCGAGATAGTAGGGAGCGGCCTGGCTTACCGATTGCGCGGAGAGCGAAGCGGGAGAAAGCGAGCAAAGACAGAGCGCGGCGGGCAGGAGCCAGAGGCGGCTCACCGACCGCTTTTTTGCCGGGACATTTCTTCGAGCGGCGCGCATGGCTCAGGCGAAGGCCGGTCTACTTGATGGAATCGGAGTGCGCGGCGAGATGGCCGGGCATTCCCACCGTCGGCACGAGCATGTCTTCCTTGCGCATGACGAGGTTGGTGGCGTTGAGGCTGGCCAGCTCGAAGCCGTGGCCATGGGTGATGGCGTCGGTGGGGCAGGCCTCGACACAGTAGCCGCAGAAGATGCAGCGGTTGTAGTCGATGTTGTAGACCTTGGCGTAGCGCTCGGCGCTGGAGATGCGCTTTTCGGCGGTGTTCTCCGCGGCTTCGATGTAGATGCAGTTGGAGGGGCAGGCGGCCGCGCAAAGGAAACAGGCGACACACTTTTCCAGGCCGTTTTCGTCGCGCTGGAGGACGTGGGCTCCGCGGAAGCGCTCCTGCAGAACCGCGCCGCGGTTCGGCCCGGGACCGTCCGGATAGTTTTCGACCTCGGTGGGCTTGAAGATCTCTCCAAAGGTGATGCTCATGCCCTTGGCAATGCCGGCGATGTTGCGGACGATCGACATGGTTTTAGTATACGGCCAGTGGGCGGGGGGCTGAAATCCGGGTGGCCTGGAATCAGCTAGCGCCCTTTATCATATGATGCGCGGCCAACGTCTGCGGGACCAGTTCCTGCAGACGTACACTGGGTGCATTCGAGAGAACCAGGCACTCGAGCACTAGCCGACGAGGGACGAGATGGCAGCATTGCGCCTCAACATACTTACATGCGTATTCGCTCTGACTCTGGCCGGCGTGGCTGTGAGCCAAACCTCAGCCGCGGGAAATACCCTTACCATCAAAACGCAGCAGCAATCCCGAGTGCTGAGTCTCGATGCGCTGAAGGCGATGCCGCACACGACGGTTCGCTTTCACAACGTGCATACGAGCGCGGATGAAAACTACTCCGGCGTGCCGCTGATCGAGCTGCTGGCTTCGATCGGCGTGCCGCACGGCAAGGAGCTGCACGGCAAGCCGCTCGCCGATTATGTGGTGGCCACCGGCTCCGATGGCTACAAGGCGGTGCTGGCGCTGGCCGAGGTCGATCCCGAGTTTCACCCCGGCGAGGTGATCGTGGCCGATGCGATGGACGGCAGGCCCCTGGATGCGAAGAACGGTCCGTTCAAGCTGGTGGTCAGCGAAGACAAGCGCCCGGCGCGCTCGGTGCACAACCTGGTTTCGATCGAGGTCAAGCAGGCGGAGTGAGCCTGCCGTTACAGGGCCATGATGCGGTCGTGGAGACCGGGAGCGAGCTGGCGGAAATGAGCCAGGTCGAAGGTATAGATGCGGCTGCATCCGGCTTTGCAGCAACCCCTGTGCGCAGTTGGAGGGGCTGGAGCACTGTCCGACCAATCGATGAGTTATGCGGCATCCTGCGAAATGCAATCAGCAGGGGCTCAAGCCCGACATATTTTGGTACTTTGCGGCACGACTGAAGTCATGCCCTGATACAAAGCCGCTTCGTTTCTGATTTGTTAGATAACACCTAGTCCTCGAGGCCAAGTTTTTTCCAGATGGCGTCGATGCGGGATTTGGTTGCCGCGTCCATTTCGATCATTGGGGGCCAGGGGCGGGTGAAGCCTTCGGCGGCCCACTTTCTGGTGGCGTCGATGCCCATCTTGCTGCCGTAGTTGGGCAGGCGCGAGGCATGGTCGAGCGAATCGATGGGTCCGAGGGTGAACTGGATATCGCGCTCCGGGTCGATGTTGTTGGTTGCGCGCAGCGTGACTTCGGCTAGGTCCTGCACGTCGCAGTCTTCGTCGACGACGATGACGCACTTGGTGAACATGGCCTGGCCCATGGACCAGATGCCGTTCATGACCTTGCGCGCCTGGCCGGCGTAGCTCTTGCGGATGGACACGATCATCAGGTTGTGGAAGACGCCTTCGACGGGCAGGTTGATGTCCACAATCTCGGGCAGGGTGAGCTTCATCAAGGGCAGGAAGATGCGCTCGACCGCCTTGCCCATCCAGGCGTCTTCCATGGGCGGCTTGCCGACGATGGTGGCCGAGTAGACCGGGTCCTTGCGGTGGGTGATGCAGGTGATGTGGAAGACGGGATACTCCTCTTCCATGGTGTAGTAGCCGGTGTGGTCGCCGAAGGGGCCCTCGGTGCGCAGCTCATCGAGCTTCACATAGCCTTCGAGGACGATCTCGGCGTGGGCCGGGACTTCGAGGCCGACGGTCTCGCACTTTACCAGCTCCACCGGCTTCTGGCGCAGGAATCCGGCGATGAGGAACTCTTCGACCTCGGGCGGCGCGGGGACGATGGCGGCGAAAGTGGTGGCGGGATCGGTACCGATGGCGACGGCGACTTCGAGCCGGTCATCCTTCACGCTGCCGATGGCGATGTTGGTGGTGCCGCCGGCGGTTTCGGCCATCATGTTGACGTGGGCGGCGGCTGTGGCGCCGGCGGCGGCGCGCAGGCGCTCGCGGAGATGCTCGGCGGCGTTCTTCTGGCGCTGCCAGTGCATGCCGGTGGTCTGGGCGTCGTAGACCTGCATGCGATACATGCCCATGTTCCGCTTCCCGGTTTTCGCGTCCCGGGTGATGACGCAGGGCAGGGTGATGAAGCGGCCTCCGTCGAGCGGCCAGCACTGCAGCACGGGAAAATCGAGCACGCTGAAGTTTTCGCGTTTGATCACTTCCTTGCAGGGCGCGTCCTTGGCGGCGATGGTCCTGGGGAAGAACTTGCCGACTTCGGCGAGGACGGGCAGCATCTTGAACTTTTCGAGGAAGCCTTCGGGAGACTTGATGTCCATGAAGGCGCGGATGCGGCCGGAGATGTCGTCGAGCGAATCGACGTCGAGGGCCAGCTTCATGCGGCGCTCGCTGCCGAACTGGTTCATCAGCACGCGGGCGCCGGGTTGGCCTTTCACGCTTTCAAAGAGGAGAGCCGGGCCGCCGGGCGGGTAGCCCTTGACTCCGCCCTTCTTTCCCGCCTTGGAGGCGCGGTCGGCGATCTCGGCCATTTCCAGGATGGGGTCGACTTCGTGGCGGATGCGTTTGAGCTCGCCGGCCTTGTCCAGGGCCTTGATCCACTCTCTCAGGTCTTCGTATGCCAAGCTGATCCCTCGGCGCCGCGGGCGATCCGGCGCAACTCTTTATCTTATCGCCGCTTGGGGTCTCCGGCGCCGGAGGGCTAGTCGTGCATCCAGCGGTCCATGCAGGTCTGGGCGCAGCGGCCGCCGCAGAGGTGTTTGACCTTGGCGTCGTGGGAGAGGAAGAGATTCCAGGGGGTGATCTTCAGGACGGGCTGGCCTTCGGCGCCGGGGGTCGGCGCGACGGTTTCGTACCATGCCAGCCACCAGTCGGTGGCCTCGTCGGTCTTGGCTTTCCCGCAGACATCGCAGTGATAGGTTTCTACCCAGGCCATGGTGTCCTCAACCCTTGGAAGTTAGCATACGCAGGGCCTTCAAAAGGGCGAAATTTCGTTGAAGATTGCGCCCGTTACGCGGTCAGTTCCCGGGACTGGGGAGGGATTTCGACCAGCGGGAAGCCGAGCTTTTTCCACTCGTCGAAGCCGCCGAGCAGGGGACGGACGCGGTAGACGCCCAGCTTGCGGATGGCCAGGGCCATCTTGGCCGCGGTGGCCTCGCTGGGGCAGGTGCAGAAGAGCACGACATCGCGGTCGCGGGGAATCTCGTCGCTCTGCAGAACGAGCTTGTCCGGGGTCAGGAGCACGGCTCCGGGGAGGGTGCGGGGATCGGGCAGATAGTCGAGGGGATGGCGGAGATCGACGATGAAGACCTCCTGGCCGCGGTCGAGCATGTCCTTGAGCTCCTGCGGGGCGACGCGGGCGGTGCGGATTTCGCGCAGAAAGGCGCGCTGGCGCAGGAAGCGGTGAAAGAGGAATCCGAGCAGCAGCAGGAAGAAGAGCAGCACGGCGAAGTGCGCGACCCAGCTGAAGGCGTTGGGATGGCGCTTGAGGACATCGCCGAAGAAGCGTCCTCCCAGGGTGAGGGAGAGAGCCCAGAAGAGAATGCCGCCGATGTCGAAGAGCAGAAACCAGAGGTAGGGCATGGATATCTGCCCGGCAATGGGCGCGGCCACGCTGCCCAATCCGGGGATGAATTTGGCCAGCAGCAGCGCCGCCGGCCCGTTCTTGGTGAAGTAGCCCTCGGTGCGGCGGACGCAGGTGGAGCTCTCCATGGAGAGGCGGCAGAGCAGCTTGACGACGGCGCCGCCGTAGCGCTTGCCCATGACGTACCAGAGGCTGTCGCTGATCAGGCTGCCGCAGGTGATGGCGAGCAGGACCAGGGGAAGATTCAGCTTATGGGTGGCGGTGAGGGTGCCGGCGGTGAGCAGAAGCGGGGCGCTGGGAATCGGCACGCCGAGCTGCTCGGTCATGACCCATACAAAGAGAATCCAATAGCCGTATTTCAGGAAAAAGTCGAGCGCGACGGGCATCGCGGGGGCCCTCAGTTACATTTCTTTGAACGATTGTCAGCCAATATGGAGATGTCGGGCAACCCGAAAACGATTCTCCTGAATTGGCAAAGGCCGCGTGTCTGGCGACGCGCGGCCTCTGGTTCGTGGCCCGTGGGTTGTGCCCGGTGGAGGGGCGGATGCGGAGTTCCGGTTACTTGGCGAAGACCAGCGGCATCTCGACCAAGTGCTCGCTGATGAACCAGACCTGCATTTCGTTGGTGCGGACGACGTCGCTGATGAGCAGGTCGTTGGTGCCCTCGTCGCCGAGGTCGGAGGCCTTGCGGGCCTGCTCGCGGGCGTCCTTCAGGATGAGCGCGTGGGCCTCGAGGAGGCGGGAGATCTGGACGGGCACCTCTTCCCTGCCCTTGGGCGGGCGCTCCAGGCGGGTGAGCTCGGCGATGTCGTGGGCCATGGCGACGCTGACGCCGCCGAGGATCTGGATGCGCTCGGCGAGCAGGTCGACGAGCTCCACCTGCTGCTCGAAGTGCTTGTCGAAGAGCAGATGCAGCTGGTAGAAGGTGGGTCCGCCAACCTGCCAGTGGGATTTCTTATAGAGGTCGCGAAGACTTGCGGTATCGGCGAGGAGCAGGTTGAGGCGTTCGCAGACCTCCTGCCGCGCCTTTTCATCGATACCGATGGGCAGATCCTTGATGACCGTGCCGAATTTCTGGATTTCTTTTGCGTGCTGCCGCCAGTGGGGGGTGATGTGGTCGTGGTTTTTGACGGCTACTTCTTTCAACGCGGTAGTGCTCATTGCCTAGTCTCCTTGGCTACTTGGATGCCGGAGGGGGAGGGGGAGAACTGTGAAAAACAGGCAACGAGGACCGGGGGATCAGCCGGCCGCCGAGGTCTGGGGATTCGCGCCGGCGGGCACGACCTCTTCGGGCCTGCGGCGCAGGATGCCGGCGGTGACCAGGGCCATCACGATGCCGACGGGCAGGGGCTCGAGCAGGGTCATCGACATTCTATAGAGCGGATTCGAGTACATGACTTCGAACTTATGGGCCTCGGCGATCCGGGCCTCGAGGGCGGCGCCCTGGAGGCCGGAATCCTGCGCGCGCTTGACCAGGCCGGCGGCGTATTCGTGGGCGAAGTTCTTCTCGATGGTGGCGGAGAGGGCCTCCCACATGGCCACGTAGCAGACGCAGGCGATCAGCATCATGAGGGCGCCGGCGGCGAAGGCGCGGCCGAAGGTGATGGAGCCGCCGCACTCGGTGTCGCGGTAGTGCTTGACGCCGACGAAGACGATCAGGAAGCTGAGCACCATGATGGTGTAGCCGACCGCCATGCCGAAGCTGGCCTTGATGTGGTGCTCGAAGGGCACGGTGAGGGCCATCAGGCCGGCCAGGACCAGGCCGCTCAGCAGGCCGTATTTCCAGACATTTTTCTTCATGGTGATTCTCCTTGCGCGGGTCGCCGCGGATGACCTCACCCTGCACGATCGGCGAGCGGCGCGCGTCATACTTTCGCATGATTTTGCCGGAAATCGCGAAAATCATGCGAACGGAGGATCGATTCAGGGCAGCAGGCCGAGCTCCTTGCTGCGCTGGACGGCCTCGGTGCGGCGGCGGGCGCCGAGCTTGTCGAAGGCGCGGCTGCAGTGCGTCTTCACCGTGTTTTCGCTGACGAAGAGGGTTTCGCCGATCTCGCGGTTGCTGAGGCCGCGGGCGACGAGCTCCAGGATCTCGAGCTCGCGGCGGGTGATGCCGAGGCGCTCGCGGGCGGTGTCGGCAGCCTCGGGACTGGGCGCGGGAGGGGCGGGAGCGGGGACTTCGACGATACGGTCGACAATTCGTTCCCGGATACGTTCGCGGGGAGCGAGGAGCCGGGTGCCGAGCCAGATGCCGAGGCCGGCGAAGAGGATAGCGATCAGCACGCCGTAGATGGCGACCGAGTGCTCAAGGACGATGAAGTGGAACTCGGTCCACTGCAGCAGCGTGACCAGGACGCCGCCTACCAGCCCGAAGATCAGCACCTGTTTGCGCATCCCGCCTTATCTCATGAAAGCCGCTGTTTATGGTAGCGCGGGGGGTTGGCTGGGGGCCAGAGCGGGTTATTTACTTTGCCCCTATTGGTTCGAAACAGATGGAGTCTTTACGTTGACAGAGCACAGGCTGAAAGCTATAAACCTCGGGGACTCGAAAGAGCCCCATTCTTCACCCCCAACTTACCCCCTGGAGATGATCCGAATGACCTGGCCGAACAAGACACTCTGCTTCATCGCAGCTTTATTCTGTATCGCGTTTGCCCGTCCTGCACTCGCTCAATCTGAGGTCGAAATGCAGGTTAGCACGATTCCCTCCAACACGATTCCTACCTTTCTCTCGATTGCCAGCGGGAATGCCGCAGCGTCGTGCCGAAGTTTTGGCGGCTATGCTCAAGGCTACGTCCTGGAGAATGGCAATAGCACAAAGTACACGGCCACTTGCGTCGATACCACGCCGCAGTTCTCTTCGGAACAGTATGTGTATGTCTATGACTGGGTCTTGCCCGATCCGCTGGCGGCAACGGCATATGGTACCTGCTATTACGCTGACGGGCCCTGGGACGCAAGCGAGTTGCAAGTGTATGCAACAACTCGCTGCTTGATCAACCCTTAATGGTCTGGCGGTATTCCACACATATAGAGCTGGAGGCGTCAGCAGGCTGACGTCTCCAGCTTATAAATGCGGGTGTTGTCGCACCGATGAAATCAGGACACTGCCTGGAACCAGCCTGATAGATAACTGAGGCCGGTATCAGCGAGGTCTTTGGCGTAGAATGACGAGCATGTCCAGGCCCATCATTAGTATGCTTACCTGGTTTCTCCCGTTATGGATCGCAATGTGCGGGGGCGTTGGCCTGTGGGTGGGCTTGAGGCGCGCGCGGAAAGAACCTGCCAATCGCCGCCGCCGAATCGAACAATACCAGGCTTCGCGGGAGTCGCACATCCTTAGCCTGCGCGATTAGAGCCGTCTTCTGGTTGGCTGGGGGCGGTTGTGTGCACTCAGCAAACAATCGCCCTCGCCTATTTGTGAAACAGCTTCTAGTTCTTCACCCTTACCTTCGGCTCCACGGACAGGCCGGGGCGCAGCAGGTGGTCGGAGTTCTGCTTGGGGTCGGTGAGGTCGATGCGCACGGGGACGCGCTGGACGACCTTGACGTAGTTTCCGGTTGCGTTTTCGGGCGGGAAGAGGCTGAGGACGGAGCCGGTGGCGCCGCCGATCTGGGTGATCTTGCCGTCGTACTTGCGGCCTCCGTAGGCGTCGACGGTGATGGAGACCTTCTGGCCGGCGCGCATGTTGTCGAGCTGGGTTTCCTTGAAGTTGGCGGTGATCCAGACGTCGTCGAGCGAGACCAGGGTCATCATGTTCTGGCCGATGCTGACGTTCTGGCCGACTTCGACGCTCTTGCGGGTGACGATGCCGGCTACGGGCGCGACGACCTTGGTGTAGCTGAGGTTGAGCCGGGCCTGCTCGAGCTCGGCGCGGGCCTGTTCAACCTGAGCCGCGGCCTGGTCGGCGCGGGCCTTCTGGATGGCCACCTGCTGGGGAGCGGTCTGCGCGTACTTGAGCGAGTTCTGCGCCTGCACGACGCGGTCCCTGGCAATGCGCACCGCGTCCTGCGAGGCCAGCACCTGGGCCTGGGCCTGGGAGAGGGCGGCCTTGTCGCCGTTCGCGGCGGCTACGGCGGCATCGAACTGCTGCTTGGAGATGACGTCCTTCTCGACCAGCGGCGTGTAGCGCTGGAGGTCGAGCTGGGCCTTGGTGTTGTTGGCGTCGGCCTGGGCGACGGCGGCCTGCGAGGCTTCGAGCTGCTTCTCGGCCTGGGCCACCTGCGCGTTGGCGGTAGTCACGTCGACGCCCGCGGTGCGCAGGTTGGTGCCGGTGTTCACGTTGATGACCGGCACGTTGACCTTCGCCGCCTCATAGGCGGCCTCGGCGCTCTGCAGGTTGGCCTCGTCCTGCTGGACGGCGACCTCGAAGTCCTTGGGATCGATCTCGGCCAGCACGGTTCCGGCGTCGACATACTGGTTTTCGTCGACATTCACCTTGATGATGTGTCCGGCGATGCGGGCGCTGATCTGGATGAGGTGACCGTTGACCTGGGCGTCGTCGGTGTCCTCATAGAAGGTGGAATGCCACCAGAAGAGGACGGCGCCGACCACCAGGATGGCCACCACTCCGATAATGATGAACCTGCGCCGCGACTTTGGTTCCGGCGGGTCCGGCTGCTTATCGCGATTCTCGTTTTGCTGTTCGGGCTTCTCGTCCGCCACGGTTACTTTCCTCCCACATAAACCTGGTATTTCTGGTCGGCCACTCCCAGCGCGCGCGCCAAGGAGAGCTTCGCGATGTTGTGCTGGTAGAGGCTGCTTACATATTGGTCGTCGGCCTGGGCCATGGACTGCAATGCCTGGGAAACGGCGAGATTGTCGGAGACGCCGGCTTTATAGCGCTGCTGGGCCTCGCTGAGGGCCTCTTTGGCGAGGTCGACATTGCTGCGCGCCACCTGCACCTGTTTTTCGGCCGACTGGATATCGAGGATGCTGTCGCGAACGTCGGCGCTGATCTGGCCCTGGATATCGCTGAGCTTGGCGCGGGCCTGCTCGAGCTGCGACTGGGACTGCTGGGCGTCGCCGCGCAGCTTGGCCTCTTCGAAAACCGGAACATCGAGGTTGCCGGTGGCATCAAACGTACCATGCGAGTGAAGAACGTTCACGCCGATGTCGCCGTAGTCTCCGGAGAAGCTGATGACGGGCAGACGCTCGTCGGTGGCGGCGCGGCGGGAATGCTCGGCCGCGCTCACCTGCTCCTGCAGCGCTTTGTAGTCGCTGCGGGCGGCGAGGGCCTGCTTTACGGCTTCGTCGGGGTTGAGATTGTCCAGCGGCGCAAAGGGCGCCTGGTCGGTCAGAGAAAACTTCTGTTCCAGGGGCAGGCCGATGGCGCGGGCCAGCGCCAGCTTGTCTTTCTCATACTGGTTCTGGGTGCTGATCAGGGTCTGCTGCTGGGTCTGGTAATCGACGCGGGCGCGGAGCTCATCGAGCAGGGGCGCGGTTCCCGCCTGGTGATTGGCGACCGCCTGATCGAGCGAAACCTTGGATGTATCCACCTGCGCCTGGACGGAGTCGATGCGGGACTTGTCGGCGATGCAGGTGAGGTAGGCGTTGCCGACGGTGAGCACGACCAGGTCGCGGGCGTCGGCCGCGGAAAGCTGAGAGCTGGCGAAGTTGTGCTTGGAGGCCAGGTAGTTCTGCAGCGACGAGAGGTCGAGCAGCGACCACTTGAGCGAGACGCGCAGGTCCGTGTAGCCGTAGGGGCCGATGATGACCGGGAAGCCGGAGCCGCGCAGGCCGAGGGCCTGCAGGTCAGTCTGCTGGACCGATTCCTTGATGTTGCCGGTGACGGTGGGCAGCAGCGCCTGGAGCTGG
>Ga0335075_10005228_pt1 | contig 20197 bp, 20 predicted proteins | sample Lox_Sample_24_FD_206723 | JGI IMG/M metagenome (GOLD analysis project Ga0335075, IMG submission 206723) | Soil microbial communities from Loxahatchee National Wildlife Refuge, Florida, United States - Lox_Sample_2.4 | ecosystem: Environmental > Terrestrial > Soil > Wetlands | place: USA...
CGTCGGGGTTCGCGACGTGATGCACCGCGATCGTGGCCGAACGCTCCCCGACTACGTCACCGACCCGGTCGATCATCGTCGCAACTGCTTTGCTGGCGGTGCGGACCCGTTGCGCCAGAACGAGTTTGCCGTCGTCGATGCGCAGCAGCGGCTTGAGCGACAGCTTGGTGCCCAGCCAGGCGCCTGCACCACCGATGCGCCCGCTTCGGCGCAGGTATTCCAGCTGGTGGACGACGATGAAACCGTGATTGCGGCTCACAGCACGAGCCGCGGCTTCCGCAACTGTGTCCAGGTCGGCACCGTCGGCCGCTGCCCGGGCGGCGGCCAGCGCGACGAACCCGGTATTCATCGCGGTCGATTTCGAGTCGATCGCCCGAATCGCTGAACCGATCTGGGCCGCAGTGGTTTTGGCGGCGCCGAAGGTCCCCGATAGCGCCGCCGAAAGATGCACCGCCACTACCCCGTCGCCACCGCTGTCGGCCAGTGCTTGCCGGTAAACCTCGTCGAGTTCTGCCGGCGTGGCGGCGGCGGTGGTCGCCTGCCCGAAGTCGTGAATGTCATCCGGGACGTCATCCACGCCGTCACGCAGGTCCTGATCGTCGATCAGGATGTGCAAGGGCACCTGCCGAATCCCCCACTGGTCGCGCAGATCCGCGGGAAGACGCGCCGACGAGTCAGTGACTACCATAACAGGCATATGAACTCAGCCGCGCGGATTCTCGTTCGGGGTGCTCGTCACGCCAGCCTCGACCAACGCCTTGAGCATCAACTCAGCGACCGCCTGGTGGGCTTCGAAGTTCCAGTGAATGCCGTCGGGGTTGCCGCGGCCGCTCATAACATGTTCGGCGACAGCGGATTTCAGGTCAACCAGCGGAATGCCATGTCGCTCGGCCCATTGGGTGATCGCCTCGACCGTGCCAGCCCGGCCGTGATGGGCCTTACCGTAGGTCTCAGCGATGTGCACCGACGGCAATGATGCCACGATCGGGATGCCGGGTCGGTTGAAATCGATTGCGCCGCGGGTTTGTTCGAGATACTCGGCGGACAGATGAGGTGGCAGCGCCGCTCGGGCCACCGGAGACAGGCGCGGCTGCACCCAGCCATAGCCGTCGCGGACCCATCGGCGCAGCCACGGCGGTCGCACGTAGCGGATGAGTTCACGCAACGCAGTCGGCAACGGCGACGGCAGCGAATCCATTCCACCCGTCGCGAAGACCACCGCCCCGGCACGGGGCAGCGCCGCCCAGGCCCGCGGATCTTGAGTGGCCGCCCACCAGATATCACGACACGTCCAGCCGATTCGGCCAATCAGCTCCAGATCCCAACCGAGCTGCGCAGCAACAAGATTGGGCCAGATCCGCGGGTCGTCGGCGGGCAAGCCACCGGTCGGTCCGTAGTAGGCCAGTGAATCGGCGAACACTAGCAGCGCCGGACGCGGCCGTTGCTCAGGGGACATCGCCGGCGACCTGTGCCGAAGCGTTCCACACGTCCAGGCGCCACCGAATGTCATCGGCTTTCTTTGCGGAGTGGCCGGCGAGCTGCGTCCAGCTGGCGTTGCCCATGCCGCCCAGCGCGGGCCAGTCGGCAACCGGCAGCCCCAACAGCGCTGCGGTGAGGGCCGCGATCAGCCCGCCGTGCGTGACCAGCACCACCGGCCGCTCCGGCTCTTCATCGACACCCCATTCGGGCTCACCAGCGATCAACTCGGCGATCAGCGGCAGGCTGCGCCTGGCCACGTCGACCCTGCTCTCGCCTCCGTGCGGCGCCCACGTGGCGTCCTCGCGCCAGGCCAGCCGGGCGCCCGGTGCGACGGTGTCGATCTCGGCGTGCGTCATGCCCTGCCAGTCGCCGAGGTGAGTTTCGCGCAACCGGCGGTCGACCTGCACCCGCAAACCTGTGCGCTCTCCCAGCGCCACCGCGGTGTCGTAGGCGCGTCGCAGATCCGAAGACACGATGAGCAGCGGCTGGCGTTTGGCGAGCGCCTCGGTCGCGGCGACCGCCTGCGCGCGGCCCAGCTCACTCAGCTCGGTGTCCAGCTGGCCCTGCATCCGGCTACCGAGATTGAAGTCGGTTTGGCCGTGCCGCAGCATCACCAGGCGGCGCGTGGTCATGATCGGCTCGCTGACTCCGCTGGGTCTTCGGTCAAATCCACCGCCACTACCGGGCAGTCACCCCAAAGCCGGTCCAGCGCATAGAAATTGCGTTCGTCTTGGTGCTGAATGTGCACAACGATGTCGACATAGTCCAGCAGCGTCCAGCGGCCTTCGCGGGTACCCTCGCGGCGCGCGGGTTTGTAGCCGGCCCGCCGCATCTTCTCCTCGACCTGGTCGACGATCGCGTTGACCTGCCGCTCGTTGGACGCCGAGGCGATGACGAAGCAGTCGGTGATGACCAATTGTCCGGACACGTCGATGACGACGACATCATCGGCAAGCTTGGAGGCCGCCGCCCGCGCGGACACTGCGGCCATCTCGATCGCCTCCGGGGTGGCCGTCACGAGTCGTCCCCCGGTTTGCGGTAGAGCTCACGCTTGGAGACGTACTGCACGACGCCGTCGGGCATCAGGTACCACAACGGGCGGCCCTCTTCGGCGCGTCGACGGCAGTCGGTCGACGAAATGGCCAGCGCCGGGACTTCGACGAGTGTCAACGCGTCATCTGGTAGCCCGTCGAGAACGTCGCCGAGATGTTCGCGGCCCAGCTCATAGCCGGGCCGGCTCACGCCGACGAACCGCGCCAGCGCGAACAATTCCTCCAGGTCCTGCCAGGACAGGATCGAGGCCAGCGCGTCGGCACCGGTGATGAAGTACAAGTCGGCGTCGGGATTGAGCGCCTGCAGATCCCGCAGGGTGTCCTTGGTGTAGGTGAGCCCGCCGCGGTCGATGTCGACCCGGCTCACCGAGAAGCGGGGATTGGCCGCGGTGGCGATCACCGTCATCAGATACCGGTCTTCGCCAGCGCTGACCTGCCGCTTCTTCTGCCAGGGCTGACCGCTCGGCACGAAGACCACTTCGTCGAGATCGAACAGCGAGGCAACTTCGCTCGCGGCAACCAGGTGGCCGTTGTGGATGGGGTCGAACGTCCCACCCATCACTCCCAGCCGCCGCTTTCGCATGGTTTGCCAGCTTACTGGAGCACTCTGGCGCAGCTCATGCGCGGCGGAACGTCACATCGCCTCGCCCAAGGGGGCTCATAGGGCAGCTGTGACGGCGGGAGGCTGAGCGTCAGACGGGTAGCAGCTGGTCGATCACCGCCGCCAATTGCTTGGCGGAGCGGCATTCGTGCATGGTGATGACCTCTTGGTAGCGCACCACCGCCGAGTCGCCGCTGTTCCAGAGGTGCTTGGGCTCCGGGTTGAGCCAGTGCGCATGACGGCTGGCGGCCACCATGTGGGCCAGCACTTTAGTGGCCGGGTCGCGGTAGTTGGTGCGGCCATCGCCGAGCACCAGCAGCGAACTGCGTGGCGAGAGCACGTTGTGGAACTGCTCAGTGAACGAGATAAACGCATTGCCGTAATCGCTGTGCCCGTCACGCGTATAGACACCGGCCTCCCGAGTGATCCGCTGGATCGCGACGGCGAGGTCGGCGTCCGGGCCGAACATGTGGGTCACCTCGTCGGCGGTGTCGATGAAGGCGAAGACCCGAACGCGGGAAAACTGCTGGCGCAATGCATGCACCAACAACAGGGTGAAGTGGCTGAAGCCCGCGACCGACCCGGAAACGTCGCACAACACCACCAATTCGGGCCGCGCCGGGCGCGGTTTGCGCAGCACCAGGTCGATCGGCACGCCGCCGGTGGACATCGACTTGCGCAGCGTCTTACGCAAGTCGATCGCCCCGGCGCGGGCACGGCGCCGCCGAGCGGCCAACCGGGTGGCCAAGGTGCGGGCCAGCGGCTGCACCACCCTTCGCATCGACCGCAGCTGTTCGCCTGAAGCGCGCAGGAATTCGACGTTCTCCGCCAGCTGCGGGATTCCGTACATCTGGACGTGGTCGCGGCCGAGCTGCTCGGCGGTGCGCCGCTTGGTCTCGGCGTCCACCATTTTGCGCAACTGGGTGATTCGCTGCGCGGCAAGAGCTTTGGCGATCTGCTCCTGAGTCGGTGTGGGTTCGTCGCCGTAGGGAGCGAGCAGACCGGCTAACAATTTGCCTTCCAGCTCGTCCAGCGCCATCGCCTTGAGCGCCTGATACGACGAGTACGACGGACCGCGGCTGGAGTTGTATTTGCCGTAGGCGTCGACGATTTGCGCGATCATCGCAACCAGCCGCTCATCCATCTCGGCCAGGTCGGCATTGGCGGTGAGCAGATCCAGCAGCATCTGTCGCATCGCCTCGACGTCGTCGGGCGGCAACTGGATCTCTGGATCGGCTTCGGCCTCTTCTGTTACGACCGCGCGTGCGCCCAGCGCGGCGGGCCACCACAGGTCGAACATCGCGTCGTAGGTATCCCGATGCTCGGGCCTGCGCAACACCGCACAGGCGAGACCCTCGCGCAGCACCTCCCGATCACTGAGGCCAAGGACCGCCATCACTTTGCCGGCATCCACCGTCTCCGACGGTCCGACCGAAATACCTTGTCCGCGAAGCGCTTCAACGAAACCAACCAGGTGACCCGGCAGGCCATGCGGGGCGAGCGGCTGGCTGGGGCGAACGCGGCGAACGGCCATGGGCTCCTCTTAGTTCAGCCGAAGTTCGCCGGTGGCGCGCTGCTGATCGGATTGGTGTTTGAGCACCACGCCCAGCGTCGCGGCGATGGTCGCATCGTCGATAGTGTCCATGCCGAGCGCGAGCACTGTTCGACCCCAGTCGATGGTCTCGGCCACCGACGGCTGCTTCTTGAGTTGCATTCCGCGCAGCACCCCGATGATGCGTACCAACTCGTCGGCGATGTGTCCGGGCAGTTCGGGCACGCGGGACAACAGAATTCGGCGTTCCAGTTCGGGGCTGGGGAAGTCGATGTGCAGGAACAGGCAACGACGTTTGAGCGCCTCGGACAGCTCGCGGGTGGCGTTGGAGGTCAGCACTACGAACGGCGCCCGCTCAGCGGTGATGGTGCCCAACTCGGGGACCGTCACCGCGAAGTCGGACAGCACTTCCAGCAGCAGACCCTCGATTTCGATGTCGGCCTTGTCGGTTTCGTCGACCAGCAGCACGGTGGGCTCGGTGCGCCGGATCGCGGTCAGCAGTGGGCGGGAGAGCAGGAACTCCTCGCTGAACACGTCCATCTTCGTTTGGTCCCAGTCTCCGGAACCGGCCTGGATACGCAGTATCTGCTTGGCATGGTTCCACTCGTAGAGCGCGCGGGCCTCGTCGACGCCTTCGTAGCACTGCAGGCGAACCAGACCGGATCCGGTGGCCTGCGCGACGGCGCGGGCCAGTTCGGTCTTGCCAACCCCGGCAGGGCCTTCCACCAACAGCGGCTTGCCCAGCCGGTCGGCGAGGAAAACCGCTGTTGCGGTGGCGGTATCGACCAGATAGCCGGTTTCGGCCAGCCGATTGCCGACGTCCTCGATATCGGCGAACAGCGGCACGGGCCGCGCGGGCACACTCACTTTGCGTTTCTCCTAAGCACCTCAGGCCGGGCGAGTCTGACCGTCTCCCCAGACGATCCACTTGGTTGAGGTCAGTTCCGGCAGGCCCATCGGGCCGCGGGCGTGCAGCTTCTGGGTGGAGATGCCGATCTCGGCGCCGAACCCGAACTGCTCACCGTCGGTGAAGCTCGTCGACGCGTTGACCATTACGGCAGCTGCATCCACTCCCTCGGTAAACCGTTGCGCGGCGGCCATATTGGTGGTGACGATAGCTTCGGTGTGCCCGGTGCCGTATTCGTTGACGTGGGCAATCGCTTCGTCGACACCGTCGACGACTGCGACCGCGATCTCCATCGCCAGGTATTCGCGGCGCAGGTGGGCGTCGTCGGGGTCGAGATGCACGGTCACCCCGGCGTCTTGCAGCGCACCGATCAGCCGCGGCAATGCCTGTCCGGCGATCGCGGCGTCGACCAGCAACGTCTCTGCGGCGTTGCAGACGCTGGGCCGACGGGTCTTGGAGTTCAGCAGGATCCGTTCAGCCATCTCGAGGTCGGCCGCATCGTGCACGTACACATGGCAGTTGCCGACCCCGGTCTCGATGGTGGGCACTTGCGCATCGCGGACGACCGCGTCGATCAGGCCGGCTCCCCCACGCGGGATCACCACGTCGACCAGGCCGCGGGCCTGGATCAGGTGGGTGACGGTCGAGCGGTCGGCGGCCGAGAGCAACTGGACGGCGTCAGCGGGCAGGTCCTCGCTCACCAGCGCCGCGCGTAGCACCGAGACCAGCGCTTCGTTGGACTTCGCTGCCGACGCGCTACCGCGCAGCAGCGCGGCGTTACCCGATTTGAGCGTCAAACCGAACGCATCGACGGTGACGTTGGGCCGGCCTTCGTAGACCATCCCGACCACACCCAGCGGCACCCGCTGCTGGCGCAGCGCCAGCCCGTTGGGCAGGGTGTAGCCGCGCAGCACCTCTCCGACCGGGTCGGGCAGCCCGGCGACCTGGCGCAGGCCGGCGGCGATTCCGTCGACGCGCTTCGGGTCCAGCGCCAACCGGTCGATCATCGCGGTCGACGTCTGCGCAGCCCGCGCAGCATTCAGATCTTCGGCGTTAGCCGCCAGGATCTGATCGGTGTTGGCCACGATCGCCTTCGCGGCGACCAACAGCGCCTGTTCCTTGGCGACCGTCGGCAAAGAGGCCAGCACGCGGGCCGCGACCCGCGCCCGGCGCGCCGCCTCGTGCACCTGCTGGCGCAAGTCAGGAGCCGACGCAACATGCACACTCATTAACCCAGGGTATCGAGTTTCCTACCGCCCGGTTGACAGGGCCCCACTCGACGCTTCAGAGGCGTCCGGCCCGAGACGATTCCTTTCGGCGATCGTCGATGATGCGACCCAGCTCTTGAAGCAGGAACGGTGACCGCATGACGAGGTCTTCGATGTGCTCGCGACCGATCTCCAGCGCCGTCACCTCTTCCAGCGCGTAGGCGGCAGACAGGCTCGGTTGACGGGTCAGCGTGGTCAGCCCGACGAATGAACCTTCTTCCAGCACACTGAGTGACAGAACGGAACCATCGTCGGCCGTGGTGGTCAGCCGCACGCTGCCTTCGATCAAAAAGGTCATCGCAGTGGGCACTTCGCCGGCGAATTGCACGACCTCGTCGGCGCCGTACCGAACCATCTTGGCGTGCTCGGTCAAGGACTGTTGATCGGTGTGACTCAGCCGCAATGCCGGTGCGACGACGTTTCGCATCGCCATCTGCACGCGGGCCGGCGTCGAGAAGTCGTCGGTGGCGCCGTCGAGGTGGAGGCCCTCCCGGCGCGCCGCGTACCAAATCCACCGCAGGAATATCGCTTGCGCCGCGCCGTCGTCGGCGGGCGACTTCAACCCGACGGTGACGCGATACTCCCCGTTGCCGGCGGCCACCGCGGTCGGCACGAGATCCGGCTTGCATTGCGGCAGCGTGCCGGCCACCCGCGATAGCAGACGTCGAACCCGTTCTGGCGGGTCGTCAGGAGAAAACGTGGTTGTAATCGCCAATTGATGCGCGCCGGGCGGGCGGCTGAGGTTCGTGAACGAGGTGGCGGCGAGCACCGAGTTCGGCGTGATCTGCAATCCGCGATCGGTCTGGATGTGAACGGCGCGCCAGTTCGCTTCCACGATGCGTCCCCGCGCCGCCGGGGTGTCCAGCCAGTCGCCGATCCGGAATGGCTGCTCGAACAACATGAACAGGCCCGAAACGATCTGCCCGACGGAGTTCTGCAGCATCAGGCCGATGACCAGCGACGTCACGCCCAGCGCGGTGAACAGGCCGCCGACCCGCACTCCCCAGACGTAGGAGAAGATGAGCGTCAGTCCGACGGCGATCAGCAAAAGCCGCAATACGTCGCGAAATATCGTCGGCACCCGCGCGCGCCACGAGCCCTGCGGAGCGCCTTCAAATAGCGTGGCGTTCAGGCCGGACAGCACCAGCACCAGTACCAAGAAGCCGAATACCGTGGCCAGCACCCGCACCGAATTGAGCTGTGCCGGAACCTGCGCCACCTCGATCAAAAGCATCAATAACGCTGTCAGGGGCACCAGATAGCTGCGCAGCAGGTTGACCGGTCGGGCCAGCGCGCTGTGCCTGCGTTCAAGCGCATGGTGCAATTCGGTGAGGCTGATCAAAGTGAAGGGCAGTCCGACAGTCAGACCGACGGCCCAGTAAAACCAGCCTGAGTCAAGGAATTTCATTTGCGCTCCGACAATCGCCAGATCGGCTGCTCCGAGCCGTCGACCGTGATGCTGCCGGCTGGCGTGAACTGCCGAATATCACGCATCACCTCGTACACCTCCGAGGTTACGTAGACGCCGGACTCCGTTGCACCACTACGCATCTGTTGGGCCAGATTCACCGCGGCTCCCCACATGTCGTAGATGACGCTGCTCCGGCCGACAAGTCCGCTGATGACATTGCCGGTGTTAATGCCGGCCCGAATACTGAGGTGGCGGCCCGTCCGGGTATTGAATCGCTCGATGATGCGTTGCATCTCCACCGCGAAGTCGACGGTCCGGGGCACGCTGTCCAGTCGTGGAACATTCAAGCCACAGCTGGCGAGAAATCCGTTGTGCACGGTGCGAATCGACTCAACGCCAAGGGTTTCCGCTGCCGAATCGACTTCCCGGACCAGCTCGTCGACAATCCCGACCAGTTCGTCGCCGGACAGCTCGTTGGAGATCTCGTCGAGCCCGACGATGTCGGCGAAAATGACAGCGACGTCCTGATGCTCTTGGGAGATGGTCTGTTCGCCGTCGCGGTAGCGCCGCACGACCGGCTCCGGCATCAACGACAGCAGCAAACGGTCGTTTTCCTTGCGCTGTTCGGTGAGTAACTCTTCTTTGATCTGCAGGTTACGGCTCATCTCGTTGAAGGCGGCAGTGAGATCACCGATCTCGTCGCGCGTGGTCACCGGTATCGTGACGTCGTAATTCCCCGCGCTGATCGCCTGCGCGCCGGCCTGCAGCCGCCGAACCGGGCCGACGAATAACCGGGCAATCAGCATTGCCACCACACAGATGACGAAAACCAGTGCCACGGTTGTCAATATCAGTGTCCGGGTGAATGACTCGATCCGGTCGAAGGCTTCGGAGCTGTCCCTGGTCGCCAAGATAGACCAGCGCACATCCGAATTCGGCACGTGCAGCGGGGCGTAGGCTGCCAGTTCCCGGTCTCCCAGGTAACCGGTATCGATCACAGTTCCAGTCTGCCCGCGTTGTGCGGCGCGAACAGCCGCGGTCTCGACGGGCTGGACCAGCGTCGTGCCGTGCCACCTGATCGCTTGGTCGACGATGTCGGGCGGGGTGCCCGCCGCTTCGGCCTCGCGCCGGTATTTCTCGGGGTCCTCCAGAAACAACCGCGAATCCGAACGCATTAACTTGTCCGGACCGGCCAGATATGTCTCCGCGGTCGCACCCATGCCGGCAGCTTTCCATCGCTTGTCGGCAGTCATGATCCGGTTGACTTTCGAGATCGGTAACGGCAGCGCCAGCACCCCCGCTGTCTTGCCCGCCGAAACGATCGGCGACACCAGCCATGCGATGGGCGCCCCGAGTGCGGCCTGGAACGGCTGGAAGTCGGTGATCCACACGAAGTCCACCGAGTCGGCGGCCATTGCCTTTTCGTAGGCCCCGCGCAAGTTGGACTCGCGATACGGACCGGTGAGGATATTGGTGCCCAGCGCGGGACCCTTGTTCACGTTGTAGACCACGTTGCCCCGAGTGTCGAGCAGCATGGCATCCCGGTATTCGAAGCGAGTCGCGATCTCGTGAAAATAGTTGTTGAATCGCGCATTCGCGGCCGACCACGCGCTGCCGTCACCCGCGTCTTCGGGCGGAGCCGACACTCGGAACGACGGGACGGTGTAGTGGACTTGAAGATACCTTTGCGCGTTGCTCTCGGGCAGCACCGCATCGATACTCAGGTTTTCGCCAGTCGCCTTTTGGATCGGTTTGATCAATCTGTCGTTGTAGAACGTCACCAGCGACTGCTGTTGCGCCGGGTCGATCGGCGCATCGGCCAGTTGATCGAAGCCGGCAGTGAACGCCTGCACCGCCTCGATGGCGGTCGACCCGCTGCTGTACACAACCAGCGAATTCGTCAGGTCCGCAAACAGCATTTCCATTGCCCGCTTCTGTCCCTCGCGCAGCTCGATCATTCTTTCCGAGGCGGCGGGCAACAGGGCGCGACGTCCGGAGATGTACTCGACTGCGCAGATCACCGCCAGCGACGCGAGGCTGGAAACCAACAGCATCACCATGATCTTGGACTGAATGCTGAAGCTGGGCAGGACCCGCCGGTGTCGCCTACCCTTGCCGTCCGCGACCGATTGGTCTTGCGGTCCCGGATCAGTTGAGCGCCGCGACGTCACTCGGCTTCCTTTCGCTGCAGGGCGTTAAAGGCCCAGATCACGCAGCAGCGTAGCGCGAACGGTGTACCGAATTTGGATTTGCCGAAAACCGTTATCAACGTGCCGTTGTGCAACGGGGCGCGACTCCATACCGTCGGCAGAGTGACACGCGTATGCGTGGTGGGCAGCGTGAATATGGACATCGGGTTCGACGTCGGCGCCTTACCGCATCCGGGCGAGACGGTGCTGGCGTCGTCGGCCCGATCGACACCCGGTGGCAAAGGTGCCAATCAGGCGGTGGCGGCGACGCGCGCCGGAGCGCAGGTGCAGTTCGTCGCCGCCGTGGGTGACGACGCGGCGGGCGCGGCGCTGCGCGAGCACCTGACCGCGAACAACGTGGGAACTAAAGGACTCATCACCGTCCCCGGTGCCAGTGGCAGCGCAGTCGTCGTGGTTGACTCCACCGGCGAGAACCTGATTGTCGTTGCACCGGGCGCCAATGCTCACCTGACGGTGGACTCGGCTGCGCTGCGCGGGCTCATCACCGACTCCGATGTGCTGTTGTTGCAGTTGGAGATTCCGGTCACGACGGCGACAGCCGCTGCCCGCGAAGCCCATTCGGCCGGAGCGACGGTAATCGTCAACGCCTCACCGGCCGGCGCGGACGCCGGCGAGCTGGCCGAGCTGGCCGAGCTGACGGACGTGGTCGTGGTCAACGAAGCTGAAGCCGCGCACTGGGTTTGGCCGGTCGCGCATCGGGTGATTACCCGCGGGGCCCACGGCGTCACCTATACCGGCGACGGTCAGGAACTCACCGTTACGCCACCTACCGTGGAGGTCGTCGACACCTCCGGCGCCGGTGACGTGTTCGCCGGGGTGCTCGCGGCAGGCTGGGCTGATGGGCACAACCGCGCGTTGCGTCGGGCCTGCGCCGCCGGCGCGCTGTCGACGCAGGTGCCCGGCGCCGGGGACTGCGCACCGTATGCCGAGGCGATCGACGAAGCGACTCTGCCCGACTGATCAAATACCAGAACCGGATGGATCGCGCTGCAAAGGAGAGACGCAATGCCAACAGACAATGGCAGCCCACGCCCGCCCGAGGGTGACTGGCTGGGAACGCCTTTTCTGACGTTTCGGCGCGACGGGCCATTCGCGACCGTGACGCTGGACCGCCCGGAAGCCCGTAACGCGATGACACCGGCGATGTACTTCGGGATCCGCTACGCGGTGTCGCGGGTCAACGCCGACGCGGATCTGGCGGGGCTGCTCATCACCGGGACCGGTGACGTGTTCGCCCCAGGCGGCGACCTGGGCGGCGGCGGAGCCGACAACTGGATGCAGTGGGGATCGGCACTGTCGATGGACGTGACACCGTTCGACACGCTGCGGAAGTCGGCCAAGCCGGTGGTCTCTGCGGTCAACGGGCTGTGCCAGGGCGGCGGGCTGCAGATCGCGATGTGCAGCGACGTCGCGGTGGTCAGCGAGCGGGCGACCTTTCGGGTCCCCGAGCTGTTCCGCGGTATCGCCGACACCTATTACAGCCAAATGCTGGCGCGCATCGTGGGTCCGATCCGCACCCGCGATCTGATGCTGACCGGGCGGACGCTGTCCGCGTCGCAAGCCGCCGACTGGGGCATGGTCGCGCGGGTGGTGCCGCATGACGAACTGATGGCCGCGGCCAAGGAAGTGCTGGCTCAGTGTTGCCGTACCGCGCCCGGAGCGCGACGGATCGTCAAGTCCAGCCTGGACAACTACCTTGGCCTCTTCGACCGCATCGGGATGGAAGCCAGCATCGAAAGCGCCGAGGCCGTCGAGGGTTTCGTCGCGTTCAGAGAACGCCGGTCGCCGAACTGGGTGCATCCGGACCTGCGCGTCGACGGAAGGCTGTGACGATGTCGCCCGCTGCCGCGGCTGAGGTCGCGCTGGCGCTGCTCACGGTGTGCGGCCTACCGCGGCTATACGGCCAGTGTCGGCCGCTTCGTCCCCGGCGTCGGCTGATCCGCTAACTTGTCCACTGCTGTCAGGACGAGGCCGCAGCGAGATGGCCGAGCAGCGCTTGATAGTCGTCATTGGTCAGTACCTCGGCAGGCGATGTTGACGAGCCCGTCAGGACGGTAACGACCGAGTCCATGTCTGGGAGCACCGTCAGAAAGTTTCCGCCGAAGCCGATTGCGGAATAGCGGGTGTCCGTAATTCCTATGTCGCCGAGCTCATCAGACGGGCCCGTGACCCACCAGCAGTAGCCGTACATCCCGAGCAATCCCGCGGGATGGTAGGTGCGTGATAGGGGGCTGGTGCTGCGCGCAATCCATTCGGGTGAGAGCAGCTGCCGACCGTTCCAGAGACCATTGTTGAGGTAGAGCCGCCCGATCCTGGCGAGATCTCGCGCCGACAGATGGAACGTGTAGTTCGGGTACCGGGTTGTGCCACCAAGGACATCGGCGCGGTACTGATAGGACCCGTGTTGATAGACGTCCCAATCGATCATCCCCAGCGGGCGCGCCAGATCGTGGTCGAAGGCAACGAACACGCTGCGACCGGTAGTGCGTTCGTAAATGTTTCCCAGAACGTTGAAATCCCAGTTGTTGTAATACCAGAACGCGCCAGGCGGGTGCGACCCCCGGACCGGACGTCCCAGCCCGTCACCGCCTTCAGTGGGCAGGTAGACGCCGGAGCGTGCCGCGAGAAGATCGTTGATCGTGGCCGATTTTTCGTTGTCGGTCAGCGACGGGGTGTCATCGATTCCCAATTCCGCCAGCGTCGCATTGAGATCAATCTGACCTCGGTCGTACGCCTGGCCGAAAAGCGCACTGATGATCGATTTCCGCATGGAATGAACATGAACCGGGCACGACACATCACCGACCTGGATGACGGTTCGCCCCGCACGGTCCACCTGCGCGGCTGTCACGTTAAGCCGCCGCAGTCGCTGTTCGACGTCAGCTAAGGCGCGCACGGCCGCCGTCGGCCTCTCGACGCACATCGTGGGCGATCGCCAGGCCATCACCCGTTTGGAGTTCGTCGGCGGTCTGACTCATCAGCACCCGACTGCGGCCGGGCGAGAGCAGAATCGAGACGTAGTGGTGTGGCGAATCCGCCACGAACACAAGACGGTTGACGCGGAGCAACGCAGAACCGATCGCAGTGTTGAGTAGACGCGCGTTGCGCGGACCCGCGATCTCCGCCGTGATCTCATGCTGCATCCGGTCGATGACGACGCCGGCGGTAGAGAGCAAGTCGTAGAGCGGTTTGCGCTTCAGCGCCGAGTTGGTCAGCGTGCCGGCGAGATCCGTTGGCAGCCAGGCTTCGGTGACCATCAATGGCTCGCGAGTTCTGCGCTCGCGGCGCACCCGCAGAATGTGCAGCATCTCGAGGGTCACCCCGAGCGCATCGCCGATCGCAGACGGGGGTATGCGCAGGTCATGCTCCACCACGTCGATGGACGTCTGGAATTGCGCCTGCCGAAGACCGTCCATATACGAGCCGACCGGAGGCAGCGCATCGGGTCGGCCGCGTTGACGGACGAACGATCCGACGCCTTGGCGGCGTTCGATGTAGCCCTGCTCGGCCAGATCGGCGAGCGCCCGACGCACGGTGATGCGGGACACGCCGAACTGATCGCACAGCGTTTGTTCGGTGGGCAGCACCGCGCCGGGCGCCAGCGCGCCCCGGGCGATCTCGTCGTGCAGCACCAGGAACAGCTGACGATGCAGCGGCACGCCGGCACCGGTGGTCACCGGTTCGACCCCGCCGCCGGTCTCCTGCATGAGCATCAATGTTCGCACACTCCCTTGCCGACTCCGGCAACATTTGTTATATGTGTATAACAAGCATACAACACCGATGGAGGGGCCACAATGACCGTGGTGCAGCAGGCCGCCACCGAGCCGTACGGACCGACTGGGCGGCTGGCCACCTGGGTCGCCAACGTGACACTTGACGACGTGCCCCACGACGTCGTCGAACGGGCCAAGCACCTGTTACTCGACGGGGTCGGCTGCGCCCTCATCGGATCGCAACTGCCGTGGTCGAGGGTGGCCACCGGCGCGGTCCTGGACCTTGAGAGCGCCGGCGCCGTCGCGGTCATCGGCACCGGGAAAACCGCCAGCGCACCCGCAGCAGCGGTACTCAACGGCACCTTCATCCAAGGATTCGAGCTCGACGACTTTCATCCCATCGCTCCCGTGCACAGCTGTTCCCTGGTGATTCCCGCACTGCTCTCGACAGCCGCCGTGCGGCCCGGAACCACCACGGGAGCCGACTTTCTGCTCGGGGCCATCACCGGATTCGAGGTGGGCCCACGCGTCGGGTACGCGCTGCACGGCACGCAGATGCTCGACCGCGGCTGGCACTCGGGACCGGTCTTCGGCACTCACTCGGCGGCAATGGCATCCGGCAAGCTGCGCGGGCTGTCGCCGGCACAGCTGGAGGATGCGTTGGGCCTTGCGGGTACCCAATCCGCGGGCCTGATGGCCGCGCAGTACGAGGCGATGAGCAAGCGGATGCACCACGGGTTCGCCGCCCGCAACGGCTTCTACGCCGCCGGCCTGGCCGCGGCGAACTACACCGGCATCAAACGAGTTTTCGAGCGCGAATACGGGGGATTCCTCAGCGTTTTCGGCGAGGGCCACAGCCCCGATCCGGCGCTGCTCACTGAGCAACTGGGCGAACGCTGGGAGACCAGCATCATCATGGTCAAGTCCTACGCGGTCATGGGTGGCCTGCATGGAGCCGTGGACGCGGCCCGGCAGCTGCGCCCATCGCTTGTCCCCGAAGACATCTCAAAGATCGATATTACGGTCGGCGAGACCATTTACAGGCACGGCTGGTGGAAGCCCGAGCAGCCGCTGACCGCGATCGGCGCCCAGATGAACATCGGCTACGCGACGGCAGCCGCATTGCTCGACGGCAACGCTCTGCCCGAGCAATTCACCCCGGCGCGGTTGGCCGCCGACGACATCTGGTCGCTGATCGACGTCACCGATGTGTACCTGGACGAGTCGCTGGCAGACGCCCCGCTTACCGAACGGTTCCGCACCGACCTGGCGGTGACCACCCGTGACGGCAGCGTGCATCACACGTGCGTCGTCGCACCGCACGGCGCACCGTGGGACCCGGTCACCAACGACGAGCTGATCACCAAGTTCCATGCCCTCGCCGACCGTGTCACCAGCCACGGCCGTGCCGATGCCATCGAGCGAGCGGTGATCGGTCTCGAGGACCTCGACGACGTCAGTGACCTCGTCGAGCTGCTGGCCCCGCCGGTCGCGGGCGCGCTGGACTGAAAGGACTACAGATGACAAGCACACCGGCCCGAAAAACCCTACGCACCTTGCTCGATCGCGCCGAACTCATCGTCGCCCCAGGCGTTTTCGACGGCATAACGGCGCATCTGGCCCGGCGCACGGGTCAGGCCGCGGCGTACATGACCGGTGCCGGCGTGGCGGCGTCCGGGTTCGGTCTGCCGGACATCGGACTGGTCACCGCCACCGAGATGGCCGAGCGGGCCCGGATGCTTGTCGGCGTACTCGGCGACGTGCCGCTGATCGCGGACGCCGACACCGGCTACGGCGAACCGATGAATGTGGTGCGCACCGTCCGTCTTTACGAGCAAGCGGGCGTTGCCGCAATCCAATTGGAAGACCAGGCATTCCCGAAGCGCTGCGGGCACCTGGCCGACAAGCACGTTGTCGACGCGGCGATCTTCGAGCGGACCTTGGCCGCCGCGCTCGACACTCGTGACGACGACAACCTGCTCGTCGTCGCGCGAACCGACGCGCGGGCGCCACTGGGATTGGCGGCCGCAATCGAGCGGGCGAATCGGTACGCCCGGGCGGGCGCGGACGTCATCTTCGTCGAGGCGCCGCAGAGCACCGAGGAAATCGAACGCATCGCAGCTGAGGTCGAGGCTCCGCTGCTGATCAATCTGGTGCTCGGTGGTATGACACCGCTGGAGTCGGCAACGCGACTGCAAGAACTGGGCTACGCCATCGCCATTCATCCGAGCAACCCGCTCGCCCGTGCGGTCCTCGGCATGTTGGAGGGCATGTGTGAACTCAACGGGGGCAGTGCCTCTCAGGTCGCCGATTACTTGCCCAGCCGGCCCGCCGAGTTCTTCAACCTGGTCGGAATGGCGGAGTGGCTGGATCTCGACGCCCGATACGCGAGCATGCAAAACATGGAGGACGTATCACGATGAGTATGACCGTCATCGAGAAGATCTTCGCCCGCAAGGCCGGTGTGGACACGGTGTCCGCGGGCGAAACCGTCGTCGTCGACGTCGACATGACGGTCCTGATCGACCTGCAGTTCGCCACGATGTGGCTCGAGCCGCTGCGCATTCACGATCCCGACAAGCTGGCGATCGTGATGGACCATGCCGTGCCCGCTCCGACCATCAAAGACGCCGCCGGCGGGCCGCACGCCCGAAAGTTCGCGGCCGATTTCGGCATCGAGCGCTTCTACGACGTCGGCAGACACGGCATCTGTCACCAGGTCATCGCCGAGAACGGGCTGGCCCGCCCCGGAGAAATACTGGCCTGCACCGACTCTCACACCTGTGCGGCCGGCGCCTACAACACCGCCGCCCGCGGACTGGGTCCCGCCGAGGTGTATTCGATCATGTGCACCGGGAGCACCTGGTTTCAGGTCGCGCCGACCATCCGCTACCAGCTCGAAGGCGTCAAACCCGACACGGTCAGCGGCAAAGACATCTTCCTGCACATCGCCAACGAGTACGGCGATGCCGCGAACCTGAACCTGGAATTCGGCGGCTCCGGCCTGGCGAGCATCCCGATGCACGACCGTCGCACCATCGCCACCCAGGGTGCCGAGGTGTCGGCCGACTTCAGCACGTTCGAGCCCGACGAGGTGCTGACGTCGTTCCTCGACGAGCGCGGCGTCACCGGATACGACATTGCGGCACCGGATCCCGATGCGGCGTACCGCGAGGTGCGGCACGTGGATCTGGCCGCGCTGGAACCCTACGTGGCCCGGCCGGGCACCGTGAGCCGCAACGGCCTGCCGGTGTCCCAGATGGGGAAGCAGAAAATCGATCAGGCGTTCATCGGTTCGTGCGCCAACGGTCAGCTCGAAGACCTCGAAATCGCCGCAGACGTGTTGCGCGGCAAGACGGTTGCCGCCGGCGTCCGACTGTTGGTGACTCCGGCGTCGCAAGCCGTTTTCCGCGAGGCGATGCGACTCGGGTATCTGCAGGACATCGCCGACGCCGGCGCGGTGATCACCAATTCCACCTGCGGTGCATGCTTCGGGTACCACATGGGTGTGGTAGGACCGGGCGAAGTGTGCCTGACGTCGAGCACCCGGAACTTCACCGGTCGCATGGGCAGCCCCGAGGCGCAGATCTTCATGGCCTCGCCGGCAACCGTTGCGGCATCAGCCATCACCGGCTACATCACCGACGCGAGGAGTGTGACCCGATGACACTTGGCATCACCGGCAAGGTCTGGGTGTTCGGCGACGACTTGAACACCGACGCTATGTATCCGGCCTTTGCGATGAAGATGGACCCAGCGGAGGCGGCCAGGCACATCTTCTACGAGGTACGCCCGGGTTGGACCGACCAGGTATCCGCCGGCGACATCGTGGTGGCGGGCAAGAACTTCGGGCTGGGATCGTCGCGGCCGGTCGCGGCGCTGTTCACCGAACTCGGTGTCGCCGGCCTGGTCGCCGAGGAGTTCAATTCGCTGTTCTTCCGCAATGCCGTCAACGCCGGACTGCCCGCGATGACGATTCCCGACGCCACCACCATCTTCAGCGAGGGCGACATCGGGGCCTTCGATGTCAGCACCGGCGAATGGCGCAACGAGACAACCGGGGCGTCGGGGTCGGTACCGAAGTTGCCAGACCTCATTCTCGAGATTATCGCCAGCGGAGGCGTCTTGCCTCGGTTGGCGGCGCAGGGTTATCTGCCCGCGGAGTTGGGTGATGTGCTGCGGTCCAGCACAGTGGCGATCCGCGGCGCCGGCAGCGGCGCATGATCGGCAAGCTGCTGCGCGGGGTTCGCGCCGGGGAGCACCGAAGTCCGCTCGCCGGTTCGGGTTTCGCCGCGCCCTATGACATCACGGTCACCAGCCCCGCCTTCGGCGATGGCGGCGCGATGCCGGTGTCGAGCGCCGGCAAGGGCGTTGGTGACAACGCGTCACCACAGCTGCGCTGGAGCGGGGTGCCGCCGGCAACAAAACAGCTGGTGCTGATCATCGACGACGTCGACGTTCCGCTGCCGCGCCCACTGCTGCACACCGTCGCGGTGATCGAGCCCGGCGTGCAAGATGTGGACACCGGCGCGTTGCAATCGGGCACCCCCGGAATACGGTTCATCCCGGGCAGTTTGGGGCACCGAGGATACGCGGGTCCGCGCCCCATTCCCGGCCACGGGCCGCACCGCTACCGGTTCCATGTGCTGGCGCTCGACGAGCCGATTCCGGACCACATCACGAACGCTAAGTCCCTGCTGAAGCAGATGGCCGGACACGTGATCGCCCGCGGGGTGCAGACCGGGACCTACGAACGCCCATGACCGGGTTGACATCGGAATTGGCGGAGCGCTCGGCCGCGCTGAGCTTCGATCAACTACCCGACGACGTCGTCGCCATGACCCGGTTATGCGTGCTGGACTGGTTCGGCGTCACCGTCGTCGGCGGCTATGAGACCGCGTGCCGGGTCGCCGCCGTTGTCGGTCCGATGTCGTATCTACGTGGATTTCACCACACCGGGACGATCGGCTAACCTCTTCAAATTCGACGCGTCCTGCTATATGACAGACTCGATGCTGGCCGGCATCCGTGAGCTCGAGCTGAATACCGACGAGGTCGCTGAGATTCGGCTGCATCTGGGCGAATTCGAATTTGCCACCTGCGCGCTACCCAAGCCGACAACGCGACTCGAGGTCAAGTTCAGCGTCACGCACCTCGCTGCGATGGCGGCCCTCGGCCGGTCCACCATGGTCATCGACGACACCGTAGCCGTCGACCCCGCAGTCATCGCGCTGCGGGACAAGGTGACCGTTCGCGACGACGGGACATCGGGCGCACCCACCGTCGTCGAGGTCATTTTGAACGACGGCAGCCGGCTGACCACGGCTCACGATGTCAACACACCCGAACGTGATCTGCCGTTGCAGCGCCGCCGGCTCGAGCAGAAATTCCGCACCATCACCGCAGGGCATCTCGGCGCCGAGCGCGCCGAGGCCGTCATCGCGGCGATCGAAATGCCCGCGGCCGCCCTGGATGTGCGCGCGCTCACCCGAGTGACCGGACAAGCCTTGTCGCAACACGGCGAGCCTCGGTGAGGTCTGCCGGCGACTAGCTCCGAAGCGCCCTATCCACGACTCGGACTGAGTACGCTAACCAGATGACGCAACGGGTGTTGCGTGAACGCCTCATCGAGGTGGAAGTCCCACGCGAGGACGTCGCGTGCGGTCGCGCGCTGCGGAAGTCAGTTCCACGGCGCGCTCTGGCACAGCTGACTCCCTCTCCGCGAACGGCCACCGAGATTCTCGTCGCGCAAAACGCCAGCCGGTTACCCGAACTTGTCCCGTTGCGTTTTGCCCGGATGCTCGCCGACCCGTTTTCGTTCTACCGTGGTTCGGCCGCGGTCATGGCCGCGGACCTTGCCGCCAGCCCATCGAGTGGGATCGAAATCATGTGCTGCGGTGACGCTCACGTGTCGAATTTCGGCTTATACGCCGCCCCGCACCGATCGATCGTTTTCGACCTGAACGACTTCGACGAGGCCGCGGTGGCACCCGCCGAGTGG
>Ga0335075_10005229_pt1 | contig 20195 bp, 20 predicted proteins | sample Lox_Sample_24_FD_206723 | JGI IMG/M metagenome (GOLD analysis project Ga0335075, IMG submission 206723) | Soil microbial communities from Loxahatchee National Wildlife Refuge, Florida, United States - Lox_Sample_2.4 | ecosystem: Environmental > Terrestrial > Soil > Wetlands | place: USA...
TGAAGGCCGCCACGGACAACGCGAACGACTTGATAGACCGGCTGACCCGGGAGGCGAACAACGCCCGGCAGGCCGAGATCACCCAGGAAATCAGCGAAATCGTCGGCGGCGCCAACGCGCTCGCTGAGGCGACCGCAGGGAGTGAGTAAGAACCATGACCGCCACCGTAGATAACCCCGCGGAGAGCGGGGCCGCCGCGACCGGGAGCGGCCGCGTCGCCCGGGTCATCGGCCCGGTCGTCGACGTGGAGTTCCCGTCCGAGCAGATGCCGGAGATCTACTACGCGCTGCACGTGGACGTGTCCTTCTCTGGCGAGGGGGAGACGTCGAGGACGCTGACTCTCGAGGTCGAGCAGCACATCGGCGACAACATGGTCCGCGCGATCGCGCTGGAGCCCACCGACGGACTGACCCGCGGCGCCGAGGTCATCAACACCGGCGCCCCGATCGAGGTCCCGGTGGGCGACGTGACCAAGGGCCACGTGTTCAACGTGCTCGGCGAGACGCTCGACGTGCCGACGTCAAGCCTGAACGTGACGGAGCGGTGGCCCATCCACCGGCCGGCCCCGGCGCTGGACCAGCTCGAGTCCAAGACGCAGATGTTCGTCACCGGCATCAAGGTCCTCGACCTGATGACGCCGTACGTGCAGGGCGGCAAGATCGGCCTGTTCGGCGGCGCCGGCGTGGGCAAGACCGTGCTCATCCAGGAGATGATCCGCCGGGTCGCGCAGAACTTCGGCGGTGTCTCGTGTTTCGCCGGCGTCGGCGAGCGGACCCGTGAGGGCAACGACCTGTTCCTCGAGATGACCGAGTCCGGCGTCATCGCGGACACGGCCCTGGTGTTCGGCCAGATGGACGAGCCGCCGGGCACCCGGCTGCGCGTCGCGCTGTCCGCGCTGACGATGGCCGAGTACTTCCGCGACGTGCAGAAGCAGGACGTGCTGCTGTTCATCGACAACATCTTCCGGTTCACCCAGGCCGGCTCCGAGGTGTCCACGCTGCTCGGCCGGATGCCGTCCGCGGTGGGCTACCAGCCGACGCTGGCGGACGAGATGGGCCAGCTGCAGGAGCGGATCACGTCTACCCGCGGTCACTCGATCACCTCGATGCAGGCGATCTACGTGCCCGCCGACGACATCACCGACCCGGCGCCGCACACGGTGTTCGCGCACCTCGACGCCACCACCGTGCTGTCGCGGGCGATCACCGAGCGGGGCATCTACCCGGCCGTGGACCCGCTGGACTCCACGTCCCGGATCCTGGACGCGCGGTACATCGGCCAGGAGCACTACGACGTGGCCCGCACCGTGCAGCAGATCCTGCAGCGGTACCGGGAGCTGCAGGACATCATCGCGATCCTCGGCATCGACGAGCTGTCCCAGGAAGACCAGATCACCGTGCAGCGCGCGCGGCGCATCGAGCGGTTCCTGTCCCAGCCGATGTACGTCGCCGAGCAGTTCACCGGGCAGCCGGGTGTCTTCACGCCGCTGGACGAGACGATCGCCTCGTTCAAGGCGATCGCGGAAGGCAAGTTCGACAACCTTCCCGAGCAGGCGTTCTACATGGTCGGCGGCATCGATGATGTCGAGAAGAAGGCCAAGGACATGGAGCGCTCGTGACCATGCACGTGGAGCTGCTGATGCCGGACCGGTCGCTCTGGTCCGGCGAGGCAGGCCTGGTGATCGCGAAGACCATGGACGGCGACATCGGCGTCCTGCCAGGCCACGCGCCGGTGTTCGGGATCCTGTCGCCCGGCAGCCTGGTGCGGATCCGCGATGTGCCGGGGAACGAGAGCACCGGCGACGTGGTCCGCGCCGCGGTCAGGGACGGGTTCCTGTCCGTGACCGACAACCGGGTGTCGATCCTCGCGTCGGTGGGCGAGCTGTCCAGCGATATTGACGCGGCGAGCGCCAGAGCCGACCTGGACGAGGCGACGACCGAGGCAGGCTCGTCGGCCGCCGCGGACGAGTCGCCCGAGGTGAAGTACGCGAGGGCACGCTTGCGGGCCGCCGGCGAACAGACCTGACGCGGGGCGGGGGTGGGCGAAAGGCTAGCGCTAGATGCCGCCTGGCTGTTCGCCGCCTTCCTGCTGCTCGTCGTGGTCCTCGCCGCCGCGCTCGCTAGCCGCCGTTACCTGCTCGAACGGGGCGGCGGGACCGTGGAATGCGGGCTGCGCATCCCCGCGCAGCGCGGCGCCTGGCGTCTCGGCGTCGCCTCGTACCGGGGCGACGAGCTGTGCTGGTACGGCGCGCTCGACGTCAGGTTCCGCCCCGAGCAGGTGTTCCACCGCCGGTCGCTGACGGTGCTGTCCCGCCGCGCGTCGCTAGCCGGAGAGGCTTCTGTCCTGGGCCCTGAGCACATCGTCGTGGAGCTGTCCACCAGCGGCGCCGACAACGTCGAGCTGGCCATGACCGAAGAGGCGCTCACCGGCTTCCTGGCGTGGCTGGAAGCGTCCCCGCCCGGCTCGCACCTATCGGACGTGGGGTAATGATCGGCCCGCACTTACGAAGAGAGGGGATACCGATGGCCCCTATGGCGGCCGTTTCTATCCCCTTTGTTCGCCAGCCGGTTACAGCGGCTGCCGCCGGGCGTCCACCGGACGTCGCCGTGCTCAGCGTTGGCGGCGCGGCGGTCGGCGGCGCGCGGCAGGCGTCCCCCCTGCGGGCCGCGAATTAGTGCGTCCGGGACGACATAGGGCGCGAAAGTCACCGCAGAACCACCACAAATCAGGCATAAAAGCAGACGATTGCGCCCTACGTCGCGGCGCGGCCGCAGTCCTGGCCGCGAATTAGCTCCAATCGTGAGCCCGTGGCCCACGTGGGCGAGAAACGTCACGGCAAAACTCCGCAAACCGGACACGAAATGGTCCGTTTCTCGCCCTGCGTCCCGCGTCCTACGCCCCGGAGCGCATCCAGCCCCGATGCCCGATGCCCGGCGCCGGTCTCAGCGGTCGCCGCCCGGGCGCCACAGCACGTCGCCGCGACCGGCGTTGGCGGCGCGGGCGAGGATGAACAGCAGGTCCGACAGCCGGTTCAGGTACTTCGCCGGCCACACGCTCACGGTGTCGCCGTGGTCGCGGATGGCGGCCCACGCGCTGCGTTCCGCCCGCCTGGAGACGGCGCGCGCGGTGTGCAGCAGCGCCGCGCCCGGCCTGCCGCCGGGGAGCACGAAGCTGCGCAGCACGGGCAGCGCCGCGTTGTACTCGTCGCAGGCCGACTCGAGGGCCGTCACGTAGCTCTCGTCGATGCGCAGCTGCTCGTACCCGGGCGGCTCAGGGCTGACGGGGTTGGCCAGGTCGGCGCCGACGTCGAACAGCTCGTTCTGGATCCTGGTGAGCAGCGCGGTCATGTCCTCAGGCAGCTGGCCGAACGTCACCGCCATCCCGACGGCGCAGTTCGCCTCGTCGGTGTCCGCATAGGCGGCCAGCCGGCTGTCTGTCTTACCGACCCGGCTGCCGTCCACGAGGGCGGTCGTCCCGTCGTCGCCGGTTCGCGTGTAGATCCTGGACAGCACGACAGGCGTGTCCCTCTGCTCGTTGTCAGCCATGTGCCAACACTAACGTCGCGGGCGGCGCGGCAGCGCCAGAGGCCGCTACGCAAGATAGCGGAAAGTAATCCCTGTCCAGAGGTGAGCGGCGTTGTGACCTGGGGTATCCCATATCGCGTGAGCTCGGCGGCAGCTTTAGCTACACTGAGTGATCGAATAACCATGCTCCGGGGTCCGGCGGTTCTCGGGGGCCCGCCGGACCCCGGCTCCGTACTCCCCGGCCCGGGAGTCCGCCCGGGTTTGGCGCCGTTTTCCCGCCCCGGACCCGGCGCGCGGCCCGATAGGGTGGCTGACGTGTTCGACTACGTGATCGTGGGTGGCGGCAGCGCCGGCTGCGTGCTTGCCGCGCGGCTCGCCGAAGACCCCGGCACCAGGGTGCTGCTCCTCGAGGCGGGCCCGTCATCCGACGACGTCGACGAGATCCACGTCCCTGCCGCCTACAACCGGCTCTTCCAGACCAAGTACGACTGGAACTACGTGACGCTCCCGCAGGAGCGCGCCGGCACCAGGCCGGTCTACTGGCCGCGCGGCCGGGTGCTCGGCGGCAGTTCGGCCATGAACGCGATGATCTACATCCGGGGCAGCCGGCTGGACTACGACGCGTGGCGCGACGACTTCGGCTGCACCGGCTGGGGATTCCGCGAGCTCGCGCCGTACTTCCTGCGCGCGGAGGACAACGCCCGCGGGGCGAGCGCCTATCACGGCGCGGGCGGGCCGCTGTCCGTCCAGGATCTGCGGCACAGGTCAGCACACGGCCGCCACTTCATCGAGGCCGCCATCCAGCGCGGCGCCGTCCAGAACGATGACTTCAACGGGCCGCAGCAGGACGGCGTGGGCTTCTACCAGGTGACCCAGCGGGACGGCCGGCGGTGCAGCGCCGCCGACGCGTATCTCGCGCAGAAACCGGAGAACCTGACGATCCTGACGAACGCCGTCGCGACGGGACTGGTCATCGAGGGCGGCCGGGCGGCCGGGGTCACCTACCGCTACGCGGGCCGTGAGGAGACCGCCAGGGCCGAGGCGGAAGTCATTCTCGCGGCGGGCGCGATCGGCAGCCCCCAGCTGCTCATGCTCTCCGGCATCGGCCCGGCGGACCATCTGCGAGACCAGGGCATCTACGTGATCGTGGACAGCCCGGCGGTGGGCGCGAACCTGGCCGACCACCCGTCGGTCCCCGTGCTGTGGTCGACGCCGTCGCTCAAGGGCCTGTGGGAGAGCTCGGGCACCACCGGGTTCGCGCGCTGGATGGTGACCCATAAGGGTCCGCTCACCTCCAACATCGCGGAGGCGGGCGGGTTCGCCCGCAGCGACCCCAAGCTGCCCGCCCCCGACCTGCAGTGGCACGTGCTGCCGGTCGCGTTCAGGGAACAAGGACTCGCCGATCCGGCCCGGCGGGCGATGACGGTGCTGGTGACGCTGGTCGACGTGACCAGCCGGGGACGGCTCAGGCTGGCGTCCAGGGACCCCAGGCACCGCCCGCTGATCGACCCCGGCTACCTGACCGACGTCCGCGACCTGGGCGCGCTGGCGATCGGCGTGCGGACGGCGCGGGACTACGGCACCGCCGGTCCGCTGTCGCGGGTCTGCGCCGAGGAGCTCGCCCCGGGCGACGGCGTGCACACCGACCACGAGATCCGCGATTACATCCGTGCGTCGCTGGTGACTACCTACCACCCGGCGGGCACCTGCGCTATGGGCGCCGATTCCGGCCCGGCGGCGAGCCGTCACCCCAGCGTGGTCGACCCGATGCTGCGGGTCCGCGGGGTGGACGGACTGCGCGTGGTGGACGCGTCGGTCATGCCCGCGCTGCCGCGGGGCAACACGAACGCGCCGGTGATCGCGATCGCCGAACGGGCCGCCGACCTGATCGGAGGCCGCGCGCCGCTCGCGCCGGCCGACCCGGCCGAGGCCGCGGCCGCCGTCGCCGTCGCCGCGTTGGCCGGCTAGCCGGTCCCGCCGTCCCGCTAGCGCCGTCGCCGGCCGCGCCTGCGCGGCTGGTACAGCCGCCCGTGCAGCACCGTGACCAGCCGCACCAGCCGGTCCATGTCTTTCGAGTCGCGGCGAAACGTCGTCGTGCGCACCATCGGCCGCATCCGCTGCCTGGTGATCGACTTGGCCCGGGAGAACTCGCGCAGCCCGTCAGGGCCGTGAATCCGGCCGAATCCCGATTCGCCGGACCCGCCGAACGGCAGCGCGGGCACCGCGGCGAACGAGATCACCGAGTTGACCGACGTCATCCCGGCCCGCAACGCCCGCGCCGCCTGCAGGCCCGCCCGCCGCCGCCTGGTGAACACGGCCGACCCGAGCGCGTACGGCGAGGCGTTGGCCAGCCGCACGGCGTCGGCCATCGACGGCACCGGGGTGACGGTCACGACCGGCCCGAATGTCTCCTCCCGCATCGCCGCGCTGTCGCCAGGCACGTCCACGAGGATCACGGGCTCCACGTAAGGAGCGCGCACCGAATCCAGCCCGCCGGCGGCCGCGCGCCCGCCGCGCGCCACCGCGTCGGTGAGGTGCCGCTCCACGACGTCGACCTGGCCCGGCAGCGTCATCGGCCCGTAGGACGCCCCGTCGTGGTCGCCGGGGCGCAGCACGGCGAGCTGCTCGTTCAGCTTCTCCATGAACGGCTGGTAGACGGCCTCGGCGACGTAGACCCGCTCGACGCCGACGCAGGTCTGCCCCGCGTTGGACATGGCGCCCCACGCCGCGGCGTCGGCCGCCGCGTCCAGGTCCGCGTCCGCGTCGACGAGCAGGGCGTCTTTGCCGCCGCACTCGGCGAGCACCGGGGTGAGCGTCTCTGCGGCCGCGGCGAGCACCTTGCGGGCGGTCGCCGCCGACCCGGTGAACGCCACCTTGTCCACCCCGGACCTCGCCAGCTCCGCGCCGGTGGCGCCGAGCCCGGTCACGAGCTGCAGCACCGGCTGCGTGTCGCCGAGCACCTCGCTGAGCACCTCGGCGAACGACTGGACGAGCCACTGGCCGGTGCCCGTCGTCAGCTCGCTCGGCTTGAACACCACCGCGTTGCCGGCGGCCAGCGCGTACCCGATCGACCCCATCGGGGTGAACACCGGGTAGTTCCACGGCCCGATGACCCCGATCACGCCGAGCGGCTGGTACTCGAGCATGGCGGCGTGGTTGTACATCAGCAGCCCGCTCGGCACCCGGCGCGGCTTTAGCACGGGCTGCGCGTGCCGCGCCGCCCAGTCCAGGTGCAGGATCGTGTTGATGATCTCCAGCGTGGCGTCGTCCAGCGGCTTGCCCGTCTCGTCGTGCACCTGCCGGGCCAGCCGCCCCATGTACCTGGTCAGGTGCGACTTCCAGGCGAGCAGCCGCAGCCTGCGGTCGTCGAAACCGAGCCCGGCCCACCAGGCGGCGGCTTCCCTGGCCCGCCGGACGGCGGCGGCAACCTCGCGCTGCTCGTCCACGGGGAACGTGGCGAGCACCTCGCCCGTCGCCGGGCTGACCGACTCGAAAGTGTCCCTGCCCGCCGCCCACGCCGGTGTCGCGGGCGATATCGCACGACCTGCCATGCCGCCCAGTAAACCATCATGTCCCCGCACGCGGCACAGATAGAGTCGGTTCGTGACGGGCCGCCCTTACACGCTGCTGAGCTGCGCCGTCTCCGTCGACGGCTGCCTCGACGACGCGTCGGCGGAGCGGCTTGTGCTGTCCGGGCCCGAGGACCTCGACGAAGTGGACGAGCTGCGCGCCGCGGCCGGCGCGGTCCTCGTCGGGGCGGCTACGATCCGCGCGGACAACCCGCGGCTGCTGGTCCGCGAGCCCGCCCGCGTCGCCCGCCGCGCGGCCGCTGGCCTGCCGCCGCACCCGCTGCGGGTCACGGTCACCGCGACCGGGGACCTGGACCCGGGCGCCCGCTTCTTCGCCGCCGCCGGGGACATCCCGCTGGTGTACTGCGCCACCCCCGCCCTGGCCGCCGCCCGGTCCCGGCTAGGCGGGGTGGCCGTGGTCATCGACGCCGGTGACCAGCCGTCTCTGCGCCGGGTCTTCGAAGATCTTCATTCAGAACGTAAGGTCCCTACTCTCCTCGTCGAAGGCGGTGCCCGGATCCTGCGCGACGCGCTCGCGGACGATCTCGCCGACGAGCTGCGCCTCGCCGTGGCGCCGTTTTTCGTCGGGGATCCCGCCGCCCCGAGGTTCGGCCTGCCAGCCGGCTACCCGCACACCCCGGCGAATCCGATGACGCTGGCCGGGATCCGCCGCGTCGGCGACGTCGCCGTGTTGAATTATTTGCTCACCGGTACCGAACGCCCGTCCGCATTGCGGGCATTTGTCCCCTGACCGCAAAGTCCTGCGCCCCGGTGTGGCGGATCTCTCCCTCCACTACGGCGCCTAGTGCTGTCAAGATGGAGAATCGCAACTTTCGCGACACGCCAAGCAAACCCGTTGTCCGATGAGAGGACCAAGTTCGTGATCGATGTTGATGACGTTCTGGAAAGCGCCCAGCTGAAGAACGAGAAGGTGCGTGAGTACGTGCGCTACTGGGCGGGCATCACCGACCCGGACAGCATCGAGGTTGTCAGTGCCGCCGATGACGCGCGCCTGATCCGGGAATGCCTGGACGCCGGGGAGATCGTGCCGGCCGGCGACGGTCTGTACTACTCACGCAGCTACTACAAGGACACGGCGCGCTCAGAGGAGCGCACGATCGTCGCGACCAGCGACCCGGCGGACAAGGGCGTGTACAACAACTGGCGGCCCGCCGCGGAGATGAAGGAGAAGCTCACCGGGCTGATGCGCGGCGCCTCGGCAGGCAAGACCATGTACGTGATCCCGTACCTGATGTCCCCGCCGGGTTCGCCGCTGGAGAGGTACGCCGCCGGCGTCCAGTTGACCGACAACCGCAGCGTGGTGCTGCACATGATCCGGATGGCCCGGGTGAACGTGGAGCACATCAACAACCTGGAGGACCAGGGCAGCTTCGTGCGCGCCGTGCACGTGACCGGCGACCTGGAGAACCTCGGCCAGGGGACCCCTGAGGACGAGCGCTACTTCGTCACCGTGGCCGACGAGCGCACGATCTTGCACTTCGGCTCCGCCTATGGCGGCAACGCGCTGCTCGGCAAGATCGCGCACGGCCTGCGCCAGTCCTCCTACGACGGCTGGCGGTCCGGCATTTTCCTCGGCGAGCAGTTCATGCTGCTGGGCATCGTCGATAAGCAGACGGGCAAGACCTACCACATCTGCGGCGGCTTCCCGAGCGCCTCTGGCAAGACCAACCTGGCGATGATGCTGGCCCCCGACGCCCTGGGTGACCGTTACCACGTCGAGTTTTACGGCGATGACATCGCCTGGCTGTGGGTCGGCGACGACGGCCGCCTGTACGGCATGAACCCCGAGTTCGGCGTCTTCGGCGTGGCGAAGGACACCAACGAGTTGACTAACCCGACGGCGATGGACTCGATCGCTCCCGGCACCCAGGCGATCTTCACCAACGTCGCGTACAACACCAAGACGCACGAGGTCTGGTGGGAGGGCCGCACCAAGAATCCGCCAGCGGACCTGGACGGCTGGCTGGACTGGAAGGGCAACGCGATCGCGGACCGCACCGACGCGGAGGCGGACGAGCCGTGGGCCCACCCGAACAGCCGGTTCACCACCACCCTGGCCAACGTGCCGAACGCGGCCCCTGACGACGCCGACCCGCGGGGCGTGCCGATCGACGCGATCATCTTCGGCGGCCGCACCAGGGACCGGGAGCCGCTGATCCGCGCGATCACGGACGTGGCCGAGGGGGTCTACGACGGCCTGACGCTGGGCGCGGAGGCCACCGCCGCCGCGGAGGGCGTTGAAGGCCAGCTCCGCTACGACCCGATGTCGATGCGCCCGTTCATGTCCTACCCGGAGGGGCCGTACGCGGCGCACTGGCTGGAGGTCATCAACCGGGCCACGGAGCGGCCGATCTTCGCGCACGTCAACTGGTTCCAGCGCGACCCGGAAGACGGCCACTTCCTGTGGCCCGGCTACCGCGAGAACCTGCGCGCCCTGCTGTGGCTGATGCAGCTCAAGAACGGCGAGGTGGCCGGCGTCGAGAGCCCGGTCGGCATCCTGCCCGCCAAGGACGAGCTGAACCTGGACGGCCTCGAGATCGACCCGGCCGACCTGGACACGCTGCTGACGATCGACACCGCCCGCTGGCAGCAGGAAATGGGCTTCCGCGAGCGGCACCTGGCCCAGTTCCCCGGCCTCCCGGAAGAAATCTGGGCCGCCCACCGCCGAGTCTCCGCCGCCCTCCGCGGCTAACCCCGGTCCGCCGTCCGCTTCGCGACCGGATGAATGTGACATTCAGCCGCCTATAGGCGGCTCGATGTCACATTCATCCCCGGGGAGCTGCCCGGCAGAGGTTCAGAACAGCGTGTTTTCCGGCTCGATGCCGCGCATCGTGTCGTAGTTGAGCGTGACGCAGCGGATGCCGCGGTCGGCGGCGAGGACGCGGGCCTGCGGCTTGATCTCCTGGGCGGCGAAGATGCCGTGCACCGGGGCGAGCAGCGGGTCCCTGTTGAGCAGGTCCAGGTAGCGCGTCAGCTGCTCGACGCCGTCGATCTCGCCGCGGCGCTTGATCTCGATCGCGACGTGCGTCCCGTCGGAGTCGCGGCACATGATGTCGACGGGCCCGATCGGGGTCGGGTACTCGCGGCGGATCAGCCGCCAGCCGTCGCCGAGCAGGTGCAGCTGCCCGGCGAGCAGTTCCTGCAGGTGCGCCTCGACGCCGTCCTTGACCAGGCCGGGGTCCACGCCGAGATCCACCGACGTGTCGCTGAGCGTCTCGAAGAGGGTGATCGTCAGCGTCTCGCCGGCCTTGTTCATGACGGTCCACTTGCCCGGCTCCTCGGTCAGCCGGCACGGCGGCGACATCCAGTTCAGCGGCTTGTAGGAGCCGCCGTCCGAATGCACGAGGACAGAGCCGTCGGCCTTGACGATGAGAAGCCGCAGGGCTTCGGGGAGATGAGCGGTGAGCCTGCCACCGTAGTCGACGCTGCACCGAGCGATTACCAGCCGCACGAAACGCACTGTAGTGCCAATCGGAGCCCGTCAGCACACGGATAGGCTTGATGTCCGTGAGTCCGCGCAAGACCCGGCGTCCCCGGCCCGCCGCCCCGGCCGCGCCGCTCGGGCCCGAGCGGATCGAAGAGTGGCCGGACGACGACTGGGTCGTACGCCCGGTGCCCGGCGCGGCAGCCACGAAGGCGTACCGCTGTCCCGGCTGTGACCAGGAGATCCACCCTGGTACGGCGCACGTCGTGGTCTGGCCGAACCACGCGGGCGTCGCGTCGAGACGGCACTGGCACACCGCGTGCTGGCAGCGCCGGCTGCACCGCCGTCCCGGCTGACCGTGACCCCGGAGAGGAAACCGTGACTCAGATCAGGGCTGCGACGATCCTGCCCGCCAGGCGGACGCCGATCACCCTCACGACCGCGGACGGGCTGAACCTCGTCGGCGAGCTGGCGCTGCCCGCGGACCGCGACCCGGCCGCCACGCTGGTCTGCCTGCACCCGCTGCCAACCCACGGCGGGATGATGGACAGCCACATCATCCGCAAGGTGTCCTACCGGCTGCCCGCGCTGGCGGACCTGGCCGTGCTGCGGTTCAACACCAGGGGTACCGAGTCCGGGCGCGGCAAGAGCGACGGCGAGTTCGGCGGCGGCGTGACGGAAAAGCACGACGTCGAGGCGGCCGTCCAGTACGCGGTCACCGCGGGGCTGCCGCACATCTACCTGCTCGGCTGGTCGTTCGGCACCGAGCTGACGCTGATGTGGGGCGCGCTGCCGCAGGTCGAGGGCGCGATCCTGCTGTCGCCGCCGCTGCACCGCACCACCGACGAGGACCTGGACGCCTGGGCGGCGTCTGGCAAGCCGGTGATCGCCATGGTGCCCGAGTTGGACGACTACCTGCGCCCCGAGGAGGCCCGCCAGCGGTTCGCGCGGGTGCCGAAGGCGACGGTGATCGGCGTGGACGGCGCCAAGCACCTGTGGGTAGGGGAGAATTACGTCCGCATCGTGCTCGACGAGATCGTGCGGGCAGTCAACCCGGCGGCGCTCCACGGCGGCACGCTGCCAACCGACTGGGAGGGCACGCCGTGACGCTCGAGCGGTTCAGCCTGGCGGGCAAGAAGGCGCTGGTGACCGGGGCCTCGCGCGGCATCGGCCGGGTCATCGCGGTGGCGTTCGCGGAGGCGGGCGCCGACGTGGCGGTCACCGCCCGCGGCGCGGACGGCCTCGCCGTGACCGCCAAGGGGATCAGGGACTTTAGCCGGGAGGCCGTGGAGATCCCCGCCGACCTGACCACCCGGCAGGCCGCGGACGGCGCGGTGGCCACGGCGATCGACCCCGGACGGCGGCCGGGCGACGGTCGCGACCGTGCCCATGGGCCGCTGGGGCAAGCCGGACGAGATGGCCGGCCCGGCCGTCTTCCTGGCGAGCGACGCCTCGTCGTTCATGACCGGCCAGGTGCTTGCCATCGACGGCGGCCAGACCAGCACCGCCTAGGCCATAAAACACGTGTGCCCCGGCCCGAAAGGGCCGGGGCACACACGCGGTTCGCCGATAGGCGTTACTCGGTCCACCAGTCTTCGTCGTTCTCCTTGCCGGCGCCCTTCTGGGCCGGCGCGGCGGCCGTCGGCGCCGGCGCGCCGTTGCCGCCCTGCGGGCGGGCCGCCTGAGCGGTCGCCGTGCCGTTCCCGGCCGGCCGGGCAGCGGCCGGAGCCGCCGCTGCGGCGGGCGCCGGGGCGGGCTTCGGCGCTGGCGCGCTTTCCGCGATGGCCGGCTTGGCCTGCGGCGCCCCGACGGACGGGTCCATGGTCGGAATGTTCGGGACCGCGCCGAGCTGGCCGCCGAGCAGCTGGCGGACCTGCGCCAGGTGGCTGGCGATGTTGTCCTTCTGCCTGGTCAGCTCGTCGACCTCGCGCTGCGCGGTCAGCCTGCGGCGCTCGGCCTCTGTCCTGGTCTCGGTCATCAGGGACTCGGCCTGCGACTTGGCCTGGGACACGATCTGGTCGGCGTTCTTCTTGGCGTTGCTGACCAGCTGGCGTGCGTGCTGGTCCGCGTCGCGCCGGGTCTGGTCGGCCTGCGCGGACGCCTTGGCGGCCCGCTGCTCGGCGGTGGAAGCGCGCTGCTCCGCCTCCGAGACCAGCTTCTGGGTCGCGTTCTGCGCCGCGGAGAGCCGCTCGGCCTCCTGGCGCTCGGCCTCCTCGCGACGGGCCGCGAGCTGGATCTCGAACTCCGCCTCGGCCTGCGCCCGCGATGCCTCGCTCTCCTCCAGGATCCGCTGCGCCTGGGACCGCATCTCGTCGGCCTGGCGCTTGGACGTGGTGAGGATCTCGTCGCGCTCCCGCTTGGCCGCCGCCTTGAGCTGGGCGACCTCGCGCTCGGTCGTGGTGCGCAGCTTGGCGATGTCCCGCTCGGTCGCGGCGCGCTTCTCGGCGACCTCGTGGTCGGCCGTGGCGCGCAGCTTGGCAACCTCACGCTCGGTGGTCGAGGTCAGCTCGTCCGCCTCGCGCCGCGAGGCGGTCCTGATCGAGTCCGCCTCGCGCTCCGCCGCGCCGCGCACCTCGTCGGTCTCGCGCTTGGCGTTGGCCCGCAGCTCGGCGGCCTCGTTCTCGGCGGCCGCCCGCAGCTCCGCGCCATCAACCTTCGCGGCGGCCTTGATCTCGTTGGCCTCCGACCTGGCAGCCTGCACGAGCTCGGTGGCCTGCTCCTCAGCGAGCCGCAGCAGCTGCTCGATGCGGGCGCCAAGCCCGGAGTAGGTGGGCCGTTCCTGCTCTTGAATCTGCCGGTGCGCGTCGGTCAGGTCGCGCCGCGCCGCCAGCGCGTCTTCCTGGTGGCGGCGGACTTCGGTGGCGAGCTGCCGGATGTGCTCGTCGACCTGGTGCGGATCGTACCCGCGCATGACCTTGGCGAAATCGCGTGGAGGAGTCTCTTCAAAGAAGCTGGTCAGTTGAGCGTCAATATCCGATTGCATGTGGCCTAATCCTGGATCCTGGTTTAGACGGGGGGGACAGCTCGCGGGGTCAGCGGCCGGGTCATCGCCGATCGCCAGCGAAACCGCACCCCCAACCCTCTAGCCCGAGACAGATTGTCCGGGAGGACTTATGGCGCCGCAACGCGGACTCCGGCGAGTTACTCGCCCAGTGACAGGCACATTACTCCGCCTTCACCGGGTCTGTAGGCGCTTCACGGTTCTCCAGTGCACCCATTCCCGGCGGTGGCTCAAGCCCATGCCCTAGAGGCAGTCTAAAGGCCGCCGCAACCGCCCGGAGCGGTGACCCCTATCCCGGACATAATGTCTCACGCGCCGCACGAGGCTGCACGAGTTCCGTCAGTACACCGCCGAGATCGGCCGGGTGCAGGAACGCGATCGAGGCGCCCATCGAGCCGTGCCTGGGCCGCTTGTCGATCAGCCGCACGCCCCGGCCGCCGAACGTCTCCAGCGCCTCGACCACGTCGGGCACCGCGTATCCGACGTGGTGAATTCCCTCACCACGGCGCGCCAGGAACCGGCCGACTGGCGTGTCGTCGCCGAGCGGCTCGAGCAGCTGCACGTAAGACGAGTCGCCCGCCGTGGCCAGCATCGCCTCGCGCACGCCCTGCTCGGCGTTGACCTCCTCGCTCACCACGGTGAGCCCGAAGACAGACGTGTACCGCTCGACGGCCGCGTCGAGCGACCGGCAGGCGATCCCCACGTGATCGATCCGCAACAGCATGATGGGTATCTTAAAAAATAGGCACGGACGTAAGACTCAGGAGGCCGGCGCAATGGGCGATCCAGTAATCATCGGCGGAGCGCGTACCGGGATCGGCCGCCTGCTCGGTTCGCTCGCGGGCTTTTCCGCGGCGGAGCTCGGCGGCTTCGCCATCACGGGCGCGCTCGGCCGGGCAAAGGCGGATCCCGCGCAGGTCGAGTACGTGATCATGGGGCACGTCCTGCAGGCCGGGGCCGGGCAGATCACTTCGCGGCAGGCCGCGGTCAAAGCGGGCATCCCGATGACGACCCCGGCCACCACGGTGAACAAGGTCTGCCTGTCCGGCCTGGACGCCATCGCCCAGGCGGCGGACCTCATCAGGCTCGGCGAGTACGACATCGTCGTGGCGGGCGGCATGGAGTCCATGACCAACGCCCCGCACCTGCTGAAGAACTCCCGCAAGGGCTACAAGTACGGTCCGGTCGAGATGTTCGACTCGATGGCCCTGGACGGGCTGACTGACGCCTTCGACGGACTGTCGATGGGCGAGTCCACCGAACGGCACAACAAGGCGCTCGGCATCACGCGGGACGAGCAGGACGAGTTCTCCGCCCGCTCCCAGCAGCGCGCCGCGCGCGCCACCAAGGACGGCATCCTCGCCGAGGAGATCGTTCCCGTCGAGATAACAGCAAGAAGTGGCGGATCAACCTTCGACCAGGACGAGGGCATCCGCGGGGACACGACCGTCGAGTCGCTGGCCAGGCTGCGTCCCGCGTTCGGCGCGGACGGCACGATCACCGCCGGCTCTTCCTCGCAGATCTCTGACGGCGCCGCCGCGCTGGTCGTCGCGTCCAGGGCCGCGGCGGACCGGCTCGGCGCCGGGGTTCTCGCCGAGGTCGGCGCGTTCGGCACGGTGGCAGGCCCGGACAACTCGCTGCACTCGCAGCCGGCGAACGCGATCAAGAAGGCTCTCAAGAAGGACGGCGGCACGGTCAGCGACCTGAGCCTGATCGAGATCAACGAGGCGTTCGCCGCGGTCGGCATCGAGTCCATGCGCGAGCTCGGCGTCGGTCCCGAGATGGTCAACGTCAACGGCGGCGCGATCGCGCTCGGCCACCCGCTCGGCGCCTCAGGGGCGCGGATCGCGCTCACCCTCGCCTACGAGCTGCGCCGCCGCGGCGGCGGACTCGGCGCCGCGGGCCTGTGCGGCGGAGGCGGCCAGGGCTCGGCCCTGCTGCTGCGGGTCCCGTGACAAGGGTCCCGTGACAGCGCTGGACACAGACAGCCTCGCCGACCGGGTCAACGCCGGGGACCTGCGTGCCCTCGGCCGGGTGCTTTCGCTGGTGGAGGACGGGGACGAGCGGGCCCGTTCGGTAGTAAAGGACCTGAAGCCGCCGGCCGGCGCGCGCATCATCGGGCTGACCGGCGCACCGGGCGCCGGCAAGTCCACCGTCACCAGCGCGCTGGTCAGGGCGTTCCGCGTCCGCGAGCTGAAGACGGCGGTTCTCGCGGTGGACCCGACCTCCCCGTTCTCCGGCGGCGCGCTGCTCGGCGACCGGGTGCGGATGCAGGAGCACGCGATCGATCCCGGGGTGTTCATCAGGTCGATGGGCAGCCGCGGTCAGCTCGGCGGCCTCGCCGCCGCGACGCCGCAGGCGGCGCGGGTCCTCGACGCGGCGGGCTATCAGGTGATCCTCGTCGAGACCGTGGGCGTGGGCCAGGCCGAAGTGGAGGTCGCGTCGGCGGCGGACACGACCGTCGTGGTCGTGGTGCCGGGCATGGGCGACTCCGTGCAGGCGGCGAAGGCCGGCGTGCTCGAGGTCGCCGACCTGCTCGTCGTCAACAAGGCCGACCGGCCGGACACCCAGGCGACAGTGCGCGACCTGCGCGCCATGGTGGCGCTCTCGGCCGCGGACTGGAAACCGCCGATCGTGACCACTGTCGCCACGGCCGGCGAGGGAATCGATGAGCTGGTCAGGCAGCTGGACCGGCACTGGACGTGGCTGGGCGAGAGCGGCGAGCGGGAGCGCCGGCGGCTGGCCAGGGCACGGGACGAGGTGACCGCGCTGGCGTTCGGCGCGGTCCGCGAAAAGATCCGGGTGCCCGACGAGCTCGCGGCGCGGGTCGCCGACGGCAGCCGTGAGCCGCACGAGGCGGCTGAAGAGGTGCTGGCCAGCGTGCTGGGTGCGTAATGTGTGCCCTGTGCGGAAAGCGCTTGGCCTGCCCTTCGACCCCATCGACCGCGCCGCGCGGATCTGGGAGCACCGGTTCGGGCCGTCGTCCGCGATGGCGGCGGTCACCTCTATCATGCGCGCCCAGCAGATCCTGCTGGCCGAACTCGACGCGATCCTCCGCCCGTACGGGCTGACCTTCGGCAGGTACGAGGCGCTCGTCCTGCTGTCGTTCAGCCGCGCGGGGGCACTGCCGCTGCGCGTGATGGGCGAACGGCTCATGGTCCACCCGACATCCGTGACCAACACCATCGACCGGCTGGAGGCGCAGGGCATGGTGGTCCGGCGGCCGAACCCGGACGACGGCCGCGGCCGGCTCGCGGAGATCACCGAGCGCGGCCGGGACGCGGTCCGGGTGGCGACCCGCGACCTGATGACCGCCGAGTTCGGCATGGGCGAGTACTCCGAGGCCGAGCGGGCCGACCTCTTCTCGCTACTGCGCGCGCTCCGGCTGACGGCCGGCGACTTCCTCGAGGACTAGCGGACTAGTTGCCCGGCGTGATCGGCGTCCGCGCCGCCCAGGTCTGGCCGCCGTCGAAGGTCATCCAGATCTCGTGCAGCGACGCGTTGGCGGGCAGCGCCACGCCCTGCTCGCTCGTGGTCATCCCGACGTAGCTGAAACCGCCGTCCGGCGCGCTGGCGACGCTCGCCTGCTGCCACTGCGCGGCGCCCGCGGGCAGCAGGTAGATCCCGCTGCCGGTGGCGACCGTCAGCGCCCCGCCCGGCGCGGCGGTCAGCGAGGTGACGTCCGACGGCGCGGACACGGCCGCCCAGGCGGTCAGCGGCTGCGGCACCCAGGTCGCCCCGCCGTCGGTCGACGAGGACACCTGGAACGCCCCGGCCGTATCGCACCCGACGTCCACGGTGCTCGAGTTCACCGGGGCGAGGAAGGCGCCTGAGGGCAGCCCGTTCGACTGGGCGGCACCGGGAATGCACCCGGTCTGGCCCGCCTTCTGCCACGCGCCGCCCAGCGGGCCGGAGTACAGCGCGCCGTCCGGGCCCACCAGGTACCCAGTGCTGGAAGTGAGCGAGATGACCGCCGAGGTGGCGAGACCGCCGTAGCTGAGCCCGGTCGTCGCGCTGCCGGCCGGCGTCCAGTTGTCGCTGCTGGCGGTCGTGGTCATCAGCGTGTAGCTGGTGCAGCCGGCGGCGAATCCCGTCGTCGCGCCGCCGGAGCAGGTGGCCCACAGCGCGAACGCGCGGTCCCCGGCGGTCTCCAGGTCGGTGACCCGGGCGCCGTGCGTGTCGACCTGGCTCCAGGTCTTCCCCGAGTCGTGGGTGGCCCACAGCTCGGGGCCGAACGCCCAGCCGCTCGTCCCGTCGAGGAACCTGATCCCGCTCACGCCCTTGGCGCCGCTCGGCCCGGTGGTGGCGGGCGCGGGGCCGCCGTGCCAGGTCTTGCCCGCGTCGCTGGTGTACGCGATCGACGTGCAGATGTACGGGCTGGTCTTGTTGGCGCAGGTTCCCGGCGTCCCGGCCTGGCCGATGACCCAGGCGTTGGTCGTGCTCACGAACGTGACCGAGACGGGCTGAAAGTTGGGCGGCACCGGGCCGTAGGTGGTCGCCGGGACAGCGGGCGGGCTCGTCGGCTTGGGCGTGTACCTGGTCGCCGAGCCGTTCGGCTGCGGGCTGCTGCCGGCCGGCGTGGAGGACTGGCTGCCCGCGGCGCTGCCGGCCACCGGGGTGGGCTTCACGTTCAGCGACAGCAGCGGCGGGGTGGCGATGACCGCCGCGGCCACGACCGCGGCGGCCGACACGACGGTGACCGCCAGCTTGCGCATCTTGCGGCGGCGCGCCCGGCGGGTGATCAGCTCGAAGGTGCCCGGCGGCGGGGGCAGCGGCTGGACCTGCTGGTCCAGCCAGGTGTCGAGGGGATCGCGCTGGTCGTCATCCGGCATCGGTCGCCCTCCCCTCGCGCTCCGCAAGCGCCTCCTTCAGCTTCGCCCTGGCATGGTACAAGTCGGCCTTGATAGTTCCCTCAGGCCGCTTGAGCATCACGGCGATCTCCTTGACCCCGAACCCGGCGTAGTAGTGCAGCAGGAACGGGTCGCGCAGTCGGGCCGGCAGGCCCTGCAGGAGCTCGCGGACGTCGACGTCTTGCGCCGGGTCGGAGAACGGCTCGCGCTCCGCGCCGCTGGTCACGGTCCGCATCGCGCGCCGTTCTCGCTCCAGCTTGCGCCAGTGGTCCCTGACCAGGTTCGTCGCGATCATGTAGAGGTAGCTCTGCGGGTTGTCCAGCTTGGCGGGGCTCGTCCGCTTGGACAGCAGCCTGACGAACGCCTCGGACGCGATCTCGTGCGCGGTGTCGTCGTCGTCCACCAGCCGCCGCACCCAGCCGGCCAGCTTCGGGTAGTTGGCCGCGAACAGCTGCTCCGCGAGGACCCGCCGGGCGCCGGTGCCAGATCCGGGGGCGACGGTGGCATAAGGGCCGGTCTCCGCGCCCGCGTCCGTGCCCACCGGTCCTCCCTGTGTCCACGTCGCATGCGATAGCCGCATCGAAGCCGTCGCCGCAAGCGCACCGCCGGCGCCGCCGAAGCTGATGCCGTCATCAACCGGAGGCGCATCCCCGAGGATGTTCGTGGGGTACTTCAATGGTTACCACACCCTTGCAGCGCACTGGCAGGACCATCCGCCAGGACCTCCCTATAGACGCCGCTCACTACGACTCGGTTGGGGTTAGTATCATTCCGGGTAGTTAGTAGGACGTCCTACTAATTCCATGATTCATGTGGGAAGCGGAGTTGGGGGGAAGAGTACGTGGCTGAAGAGACCGGGACCGGGCGCCAGCGCTGGCGCCGCGGCTACGAGCAGGCGGCCAAGCGCGACGCCGACTTCACCACCCTGTCCGGCCTGGACGTCGAGCCCGTCTACGGGCCGCCCGGCGACCAGGAGCCGCCGGACCGGATCGGCTGGCCGGGGGAGTTCCCGTTCACCCGCGGCCTGTACCCCACCGGTTACCGGGGCAAGCCGTGGACGATCCGGCAGTTCTCCGGGTTCGGCAACGTCAGGCAGACCAACGAGCGGTACAAGATGCTGCTCGGCGCCGGCCAGGCGGGCCTGTCCGTGGCGTTCGACATGCCGACGCTGATGGGCCGCGACTCCGACGACCCGCGCTCGGTAGGCGAGGTCGGCCACTGCGGCGTCGCCATCGACTCGGCCGCGGACTTGGCGGAGCTCTTCGACGGCATCCCGCTGGACGAGACCACCACGTCGATGACGATCAGCGGGCCGGCCGTCCCGGTCTTCTGCATGTACCTGGTCGCCGCCGAGCGGCAGGGCAAGGACATCGGGAGCCTCGACGGCACCCTGCAGACCGACATCTTCAAGGAGTACACCGCGCAGAAGGAGTGGCTGTTCGCCCCGCAGCCGCATCTGCGCCTGATCGGCGACCTGATGGAGTTCTGCGACCAGAACATCCCGCGTTACAAGCCCGTCTCCGTCTCCGGCTACCACATCAGGGAGGCCGGCTCCACGGCCGCGCAGGAGCTCGCCTTCACCCTCGCCGACGGCTTCGGCTACGTCGAGCTCGGCCTCTCGCGCGGCCTCGACGTCGACCGGTTCGCGCCGGGCCTGTCCTTCTTCTTCGACGCGCACATCGACTTCTTCGAGGAGATCGCGAAGTTCCGCGCCGCCCGCCGGATCTGGGCGCGCTGGCTGCGCGACGTGTACGGGGCGAAGACCGCGCGGGCGCAGTGGCTGCGGTTCCACACCCAGACCGCCGG
>Ga0335075_10005230_pt1 | contig 20194 bp, 20 predicted proteins | sample Lox_Sample_24_FD_206723 | JGI IMG/M metagenome (GOLD analysis project Ga0335075, IMG submission 206723) | Soil microbial communities from Loxahatchee National Wildlife Refuge, Florida, United States - Lox_Sample_2.4 | ecosystem: Environmental > Terrestrial > Soil > Wetlands | place: USA...
CTGCTGTGCCGGGGTCGGCTGCTGTGCCGGGGTCGGCTGCTGTGCCGGGGTCGGCTGCTGTGCCGGGGTCGGCTGCTGTGCCGGGGTCGGCCGCCGTGCCGGGGTCGGCTGGTGGCCCGGCCGGTGCGGCACCCGGGTCAGATCGCGGGCCTGCTGGCGCTTCGAACGGCTCCGGCCCGGCACGGCCGGCGACGTCTGGCTCTGTGACCGCTGACGGAGTGTCGGCTGGTGAGAGGCCCGGTGCTGGGCCGGGGGCGGGACCGGCGGGTGACGCCTCGCTCTCGTCGGCCCTGCGGCCGCGAGGCGTGGCCCCGGCACCGGCGCGATCTACGGCGCCCATGACCACGGCCCGCCAGCGGCGACTCCAGCTTGTCCAGCGGGCCGAGGTCAGCCGGAACATCACAACGATCGTCGCCGATGCCTGGCGGCAGCACCGGCTGGAGCTGATCGCCGTGGCACTGCTGGCCATCGCCGGGCTGGTCTTCCCCTGGCCCATCTGGCCGGTCGGCCTAGTGCTCTGGCTGGCCGGCGTCGGCACCGCCCTGTCGTCGAAACTCTGGAGCCGGCTGGACAAATTCGTGGCCGTCCCCGGGCTGGTGATCCTGCTCATCGTCGGCACGGTCGTGGGCATCTCGCTGGGCGGACCCCGCACCAGCGCGGCTACCTACGGCCACGAGGCGCTTTCCAACGTGATCGGGTTTTTCCGGCTCGGCGCCTTCCTCAGCGCCGTCTACCTGGCCTGGCGCACGCACCGTGGTCAGCGCAGCCCGTCCGAGCCGCCGTGGGGGCGCCGCTCCGATCGCTGATCCGCGGTTGGCCAGTTTGTGCATGAAATTTTTATTTCAAGGTGCACCACGTAGAGCCGCAATGACCAATGCCAGAAAAAGCACTCCGGGCACGTCTGCCGCACCCGATTCAGCCCGCACATCGGCGCTACGGGGTTGACGGCGCCGTACCGTGCTCGTGTTATCCCGGGCGCACGGATTGCCCATGACCGCAGGATTGCGCAAGACCGGAGCCGGGTATTAGCGGCCTGGGTCTTGATGCTCGCGGGGGAGCTAGCTATACCCGCTGTTTCCTGGCTTCGCACGCGATCCCGTCCCAGCACCATCCGACGTGTGAGGCTGTGGAGGACGTGGCCCTGGCCCGCCAGGCCGGGGCCACGTCGCTGCCCGGCTCCAGGGCACGCCGGGGCAGCACCGGAGGGGCTCAGGGCGGTCAGGACCCGCCATATCTGCCGCTCTGCCTATAGCCTTGTGTGACGCGACCCACATGGGCGCGTCCATGATCGTTCCTCTTCGCGTAAGGTCTCGCTCGTGCCCACTGGCAAGGTCAAGTGGTATGACGCCGACAAGGGTTTCGGCTTCCTCACCCGGGATGACGGGGGTGAGGTCTTCGTGCACTCAACAGCCCTGGCGAACGCCGGCACTGTGCTGCGTCCTGGCCAGCGTGTCGAGTTCGGTGTTGCCGAGGGCCGCCGGGGCACGCAGGCGCTCCAGGTGCGGACGCTGGATCCACTGCCGACCGTGTCCAAGGTCAGCAGGAAGAGCCCGGACGAGATGACGGTCATCATCGAGGACCTGATCAAGCTGCTGGACGGGGTGTCGAACACCTACCGGCGAGGCAAGCACCCGGACAACCGCGACTCGAAGAAGATCGCGGCCGTGCTCCGGGCCGTCGCGAACGACCTCGAGGCCTGACGCCCGCGGCCGGCCGGACGGGAGCCGGGCCGGCCGGCCGGACGGGAGCCGGGCCGGTCAGCCGGACGGGAGCCGGGCCGGTCAGCCGGACGGGGGCGCTGACACCCGCGGTGTGGGGACCGCCGCAGCGGTCGCAACGTCGGCCGGGTAGCGCCGCCCGGCGGCGAACAGGAACACGGCCGAGGCGGCCAGCGGGATCATCATCACCACGAAGGTCCACCGCAGCCCGCTGTTGCCGCCGCCGAACACGTACTGCGAGACGGCACCGAACAGCAGGGGGGCGAGCGCCTGGGCGCCGGTCCGGATGAAGTTCCTGATGCCTCCCGCGCGCCCCCACAGGAACGACGGAATGATGTCCAGAGACGCGGCGCTGATCGGCGCGTTCTGCGCGGACAGGCACGCCGCGGCCAGCACGATGTACGGCAGCGCGGTCACCGCGCTCCTGGTGACAAGTGCCGGGATGAACAGCAGCACGGTCAGGACGGCCGCGACCGCGGCGACCGTGATCCGGCCGTCCAGCCGGCCCCGGCGAAGCAGGGCGTCGCCGAGCGGGCCGCCGAGCAGCACGCCGATGACCGCGCCCGCCCCCACGACGAGCAGCAGGAGGTTCGCGAGGACCTGGCCGACGCCGTACTGCCCGCGCACGAATTCCACGCCGAAGGTCTCCACCCCGGCAAGGAAGTAGTAGCCGCAGGCGCCAGAGATGATCAGCGCGACGTTGGTGCGGACCAGCAGCACGTACTTCACGGCCTGGCCGAAACTCATCCGGGGCCTCGGCCGCAGCGCGAGCAGGCGGCGGTCTGGCTGGATGCCGCGCGCCTGGGCCAGGCGCTGCGCGTCGCTGGGCTCATGCCCGTTGTTCTGGGGCGCTGTCGTCTCGGCCGGCGCGGCCGCGGGCCCGTACCCGGGCTCGGGTGCGAGCACGCCCTGGCCGCCCCGGGCAGGCTCGGGCAGCCGGAAGACCAGCCACGCCAGGAAGAACGCGGGAAGCGCGAGGATGACGAAGGCCGCGCGCCACGAAAGGGCGGCGATGTCACCGGTCACGGCGAAACCGACACCGGCGCCGGCCAGTTCTCCGGTCAGGATGTAGCCGAAGATCTTGCCCCGTTCCGCCCCTGGTATCCAGTCGCCCACGAGCGACGCCACGGTCGGCGGTGTCACGGCGGTCACCGCTCCCAGCCAGATGCGGTCGAACAGCAGCTGCGAGAACGTGGAGGCGGTCGCGCCCCAGATCATCGCCACGCCCCAGATCGCGATCGCGCCGCCAAGGAGCCAGGTGCGCCGGACCCGGTCGGTAAGCATGCCGAACGGCACCGAGAACACGGCCCCCACCAGCGAGGTCACGGCGACGAGCAGGCCGATGTCGGTGTTCCCGATGTGCAGCGCGTGCCGCAGCTGGACGGCGGCCGCCCCTACCGTTGCGGCGTCCGCGCCCGCCAGGCCCAGCACGCTGCCGAGCACCAGGATGATCCTGGTGCGCGCGGGCCCCCCGGACGCGGCGACCAGCTGCCGCTTCGCTGCCTGACCGCCGCGTCGGACCACCCGGTATGCGGATCCAAACGCACCGTGCCCGGTCCCTGGTGGTCCCTCCGTGCTCTGCACTGGTCCTCGTTCTCTCCGACGTTCTCCCCGGCCGCCCGTCAGGTCCGCCGAAGCACTGGGCCTGCCGCCTCCTGCGACGCTGCGAAGCATCCCCAGATCGTTACGATGCCGGCTCCCGTTGCTTGCGCGTCCCAGTCTCAGTCATAGCCCAAGTATTCTGCTTCTGTAGCGCTGCGACGAGCGTCGTGGTCATTGAGTTGCCGGCATCCCGCATCCGGATGCGTGTTTACCGTCGAATGAGGAACAATTACTGAACGTGAACACGGTGCGCACCCGCGCTAGTCGCGCTGGGACCAGAGAGATCGACGAGACCTGTGCTGCTGCGGTGGATCTGGCGAGATCCGCGGCCGGGGAGCTGGCAGGCCCCGGACAGGTCGGCGACCACCTGGGCGTCGAGGCCGACGGTGACCGCGTGGTCACCCATCTGTTCGCGTGCCTCGATCCGGCATACGCGGGATGGCGGTGGGCGGTGACCGTCACGCGGGCGTCGCGGTCACGAACGGTTACCGTCAGCGAGAGTCTGCTGCTGCCGGGGCCTGACTCCCTCCTCGCCCCCGACTGGGTGCCGTGGCGCGACCGGGTCAGGCCGGGTGACGTGGGCGTGGGCGATCTGCTGCCGGCCCACGAGGACGACGAGCGGCTTGTCCCGGTCGCGGCCCTTGAGGGCGCCGAGGGAATGCTCGACTGGGATGACACCGCGCCGTGGATGCCGGAGATCGAGCCGCGGCTTGCCGAGGGTCCCGACGAGGAGACCTGGCCCCGGGAAGCCGAGCGGCGCAGGCCGTCCGGCCGTCCCCAGTCTGACCTGCCGCCCGCGCGGTCGCGCGTGCTGTCCGCGATCGGCCGCGACCAGACCGCCCTGCGGTGGTACTCGGGCGAGCACGGCCCGCGGAGCCCGCTGGCGCACGCGGCGCCCGGGCCGTGCATGACCTGCGGCTTCATGGTCCGGCTGGCCGGCCCCCTGGGGCGCGTCTTCGGTGTGTGCGCGAACGAGTACGCCCCGGACGACGGCCGGGTCGTGTCGCTGGACCACGGCTGCGGGGCACACTCGGAGGCGGCTTCCCCGTCAGGCGCCTACGGCGCGGCCTCGCCGGTCATCGACGAACTCGGGTACGACCTGGTCGATACGCCGGGAGTCTCGATGGAGGAGACCGTCTTCGAGACGCTGGACCACAGCTAGAGCGGGACCACAGCTAGAACGGGACCAGAGCTAGAACGGGACCAGAGCTAGGAACTGGGCCCGGCTGGGAACTGGGCCACAGCTAGGAGGAGCCAGTCTCGGCGCGGCGGCGGAGCGCGCGCTCGCGGGCCCGCTTGAGGCGCGGCACGTACAGCAGGCCGAAAACGCCGAGCCCGAGGCCCGTCACGCAGGTCCAGATCCACCACCGGTCGGCCAGGGGAAGGTCCGCCCGCACCGCCACCAGGACGATGAGGGCAACGGCCCAGCCGGCGCTGATCGCCGCGGTGACCAGCTGGTCGTTGGCCTCGAGCGGCGGCGGGGCCGGGCGGCGGGTGTTGCTCACGTGATCTACGCTAACTCGCCGCCTCCCGCGTGGTGTACTTAGTCAAGCAAGGCGCCCGCATACCCCGCCATCTCGCTGACGTGAAGCGGAATGTAAGCTTCTCCGCAATCGTTAGCGAGAGTAATGACTCAGGCTAATGAATATGACAACTCCGGAGACCAGGTCCGAGGCGGGCCTGGCCTCAGCGCTTCGGATCTCGGTGACCCGGCTCGCGCGCCGGCTCCGCGCCGAGCGAGCCGCGCACGGTTTGCCCCTGCTGTCCGAGCTCTCCGACACCCAGATGGGCGCTCTGGCAACGCTCGAACGTCACGGCGCCATGACGCCGGGCGAGCTCGCCGAGCACGAGAAGGTGCAGCCGCCCTCCATGACCAGGGTGATCGCGGTCCTCGAGCAGCACGGCCTGGTGACGAGGTCGGCCCACGCCACGGACAGGCGCCAGGTGATGCTGACGGCGACCGACGCGGGGCGGAACCTGGTGCTCCAGTCGCGGCAGGTCAGGGAGGCCTGGCTGGCCAGGCGGCTGGCGGAGCTGACGCCGCAGGAGCGGGCGAAGCTGCGCGCGGCAGCGCCCATCCTGGAGAAGCTCAGCCAGTCCTAGCCGGGCTGCTGCGCCGCACGTTCGGGTCGCTGCGCACCCGCAACTACCGGCTCTTCGCCACCGGCCAGGTGATCTCAAACACCGGCACCTGGATGCAGCGGGTGGCGCAGGACTGGCTGGTGCTCGACCTCACCCATAACAGCGGCACCGCGCTCGGCATCACCACCGGGCTGCAGTTCCTGCCGCTGCTGCTGTTCAGCCTGTGGGGCGGGGTGGTGGCCGACCGCTACTCCAAGCGCCGGATCCTCATGCTGACCCAGACGGCCATGGGCGTGCTGGCGCTGATCCTCGGGGTGCTGGCGCTGACCCACACCGTGGCGATCTGGCAGGTCTACGCGCTCGCGTTCGCGCTGGGCATGGTCACCGTCGTCGACAACCCCACCCGGCAGGCGTTCGCCACCGAGATGGTCGGGCGCGACGGGCTGGCGAACGCGATCGCGCTCAACAGCGCGGTGTTCAACCTGGCCAGGATCGCTGGGCCGGCCGTGGCCGGGCTGGTGATCAGCCTGCTGGGCACGCCGGCAGCGTTCCTGGTCAACGCGGCCTCCTACGGGGCTGTGCTGATCAGCCTGAAGCTGATGCGGCCTGCCGAGCTGCACGTGGTCCAGCGCCTGCCCAGGGCCAAGGGCCAGCTTGGCGAGGCGATCCGGTACGTCAGGGACCGGCCGGCGCTGTGGATGACGATGGCCCTGGTCTTCTTCGTCGCCACGTTCGGCATGAACTTCCAGGTGACCAACGCGCTGATGTCCCGCGAGGTGTTCCACACCGGGGCCGGCATGTTCGGCTTCGCGTCGGCCGTGTACGCGCTGGGCGCGCTCGGCGGCGCCCTGCTGGCCGCGCGCCGGGCCAGGCCCACGATGACGCTGCTCCTGGTGACTGCCGTGGCGTTCAGCGTCTTTGAAGTGATCACCGGGCTGATGCCGGGCTTCTGGTCCTACGTGATCATGCTGGTGCCCACCGGCCTGGCCGTGCTGACGTTCAGCACGGCCGCGAACTCGGTGACCCAGCTCGGCACCACGGCGGACATGCGGGGCCGCGTCATGGGCCTGTACATGCTGGTGTTCCTGGGCGGCGCGCCGATCGGATCGCCGCTGGTCGGGTGGGCCGCCGAGGTGTTCGGGCCGCGGATGAGCCTGCTCGCCGGGGGCGTGATCTCCGGCCTCGCGGCGGCCGTGATCGGCCTGGCGTTCGCCCGCAGCAGGGGCGTGCGGGTGCGCGAGCATCTGCGCCCCGCTCGGCTGGGTCGCCTGATGCTGGCGCGGGCTGGCAGCATGCAGGTGTGAGGCTGTTCGTAGCGATCGCACCGCCCGCGGCGGTGCTGGAAGACCTGGATGCCGCGGTGGCGTCGTTACGGCCTGCCTGGCCCAGGCTGCGCTGGACCGGCGTGTCCGCCTGGCACCTGACGCTCGCCTTCCTCGGTGAGGTCGACGAGGATACCGCCGCGGCGCTGGCGCCGAGGCTCGGCCGGGCGGCGTCGCGGCACCCGAGCCTTTCCCTCTCGTTCGCCGGAGCCGGGGCTTTCCCCGCCGCGGGGCGGGCGCGCGTGCTCTGGACCGGCGTTCACGGCGACGGCCCCGCGCTCACGGCGCTGGCCAGGTCGGTCGCGGCGGGGTCGCGGCGGGCCGGTGCGCCGCCGCCCGACGAGGGGAGGCGGTTCCGGCCGCACGTGACGCTCGCCCGCTGCCGCGAGCCCGCGAACCTGCGCGCGCTGGTCGACGCGCTGGACGGGTACGCGGGCCCACCCTGGACCGCGCCGGAGATCCACCTGGTCCGCAGCTACCTCGGCCAAGAGCAGCGCTACGAGACCGTCGGCACCTGGCCGCTGCGCCCCGCGCCGGCCGGGCCGCCCGGGTCCGGCGAGCCTCCCGGGCCAGCCGGGCCGCCCGGGTCCGGCGAGCCCCCCGGGCTGGCGAGGCCGCCCGGGTCCGGCGAGCCCCCCGGGCCGGGCGAGCCGGAGCCCTGACCGGCCGGGCGGTCCAGGCGCCGCGCGACGTGCAGGACCGCGCCCCAGTGCCGCCGCACGTTCCCGTCCGGGCGCTGGCTCAGCCGGCGCCGGATCTCGCCGTAGAGCCGTTCCCGCTGCCAGTCCGCCATCGCGATGTGGCCAGAGAACGTGTCCAGCAGCTCGACGTAGCCGTCCCCGTCGTACACCCGCTCCCAGTCGAAGTGCCGCACGTGCGTGACCTCGAACAGACCGCTCGCCTCGATCTCGCCGGTGCGCTCGGGCAGCTCGCCCGGGCGGGGCCAGCCGGAACCGGGCGGCAGCCCCTCGTTGATCTCGTCGTAGACCTCCTGGATCTCCTGGAAGAACGGATCGCCGCCGTCCGGCACCACGTGGAACGCGCTCCAGAACGCGAGGTGCCCTCCGGGCCGCAGCGCCGCCCAGGCCCGCTGATAGCGGACCGCGGGGTCCACCCAGTGCCAGGCCGTGGCCGCGAAAACCAGGGCGAACCGCTCGCCGGGCCGCGGCCGCCAGTCCTCGAACCGCCCCTCGATGACCTCGGCACCGAGGCCGTCCAGGTTGCGGCGCGCCGCCGCGGCGAGGCTGGCGCCGAGCTCGATGCAGGTGACCCGGAAGCCGCGGCTGGCCAGCGGGATCGTGGCCTTGCCGGTGGCGCAGCCCACCTCCAGCAGCAGGTCGCCCGGCCGCAGCGCGGCCGCCGTGATCAGGTCATCGAAAAGCTCGCCGGGGTAATCGGGCCGCGATCGCTGGTAGGAGTCCGCGGCCCGGTCGAACGTCTGCCGCAGCCGTTCCCGCTCCTCGTCGGGGCCGAGGTCTGAGAGCACCGCTCTAACCTTGCCCGGCGCGACCGCCGTCGTCCACCGAATTAGCCGCGCCCCCGAGGTCCACCGAGTTAGCCGCGCCCCCGAGGTCCACCGAGTCCACCGAATCAGCCGCGCCCCCGAGGTCCACCGAGTTAGCCGCGTCCTCGAGGTCCACCGAGTTAGCCGCGCCCCCGAGCTCCACCGAATCAGCCGCGCCCCCGAGGTCCACCGAATGTGCCGCGTCCTCGAGCCCGTCGGCCAGTGCCGAGATGACCGCCGCCTGCTCCGCCACCTGGCTGAGCACGCGCCCGGGGTCGTCCGCGCCCCGGTCGTCACGTTCAAGATAAAACTCGGCAAGCCCGGCGAGGACGCTCAGCGGCCTGCGCGTCTTCTGGCAGGCCGCCGCGAGAACCGCCGCAGCCCGCCCGGTAAAGTCGCGCGCCGCGGCCGCCTCGGCGCCCGCCGCCAGCGCGGCCGGCCGGAGCAGCACCCAGGTGACCGCGGCGGCCCCGCAGGCGAGGGCCAGCAGCGCCAGGCCGCTCGCCGCGAGACAGGCGGCGGTGAGGCTGCCGACGGCCCGGCCGACGCCGGTCACGTTCAGCGCGACGACGAGCGTGCCCGCCGAACCCGGCCGGGCCGCCCCGTTGACGGAGAACGAGGAGTCTTCGGCGCCGTAGACGAACGGGATGTGCTCGGCCTGGTAGCGAACCGGCTCGGCGACCTCAAGCCAGCCGCGGCCGGCCGCGGGCGGCGGGGCTGGGCCCGCGCTGATCAGCAGCTGCCCGCCAGACGCGCGGGATGCCCGCACCTCCACGCTGAGCGCGCGCCCGGCGGAGCCGAGGGCGGACGCTCCGGGTGCCAGCCGCGAGCCGGGGAAGAGCGTGAACGGCCGGCTGATGAGCAGGCCCGCGTACCCGCGCAGCTGCTGGTCCGCCTGCCGCATCAGGAAGTTCTCGGCGACCGCGTGGCCGGCCACGGCGATCGCGCCCGCAGCGGCCGCCACCAGGCAGAGGGCCGCTGCGGCCAGCCCGGGGCTCAGCGGCCACCGTGCGGCCGCCCTCCCGCCGCGCAAGCCGTGCCGCCACACGACCTCAGTCTGCCCCCGCCGGCCGCTCCCGTCAGCCCGCCGGCCGCTCCCGTCAGCCCGCCGGCCGCTCCCGTCAACCCGCCGGGCGCCGCGGCCTCAGCGGCCTCAGAAGTAGCAGCCGGTGGCGCCGTCGACCCGCTCGCGCAGCAGGTCCGCGTGGCCGTTGTGCCGGGCGTACTCCTCGATCATGTGCGTGAGGATCCAGCGCAGCGAGAACTCCTGCCCGGTTCGCTCCGACCGGCGCTTGCTGAGCGTGTCCAGGTCCGGCGCTGTCGCGGCCGCCTGGCGCGACGCGTCGCACTCGGCGCGGTACGCCCGGAACGCCTCCGCGACGTCCGCGGCGCCGACCCCGTTGAAGTCCCCGTCCGGGTCGTCGGGCGTCTCATACCGGCTGGGCACGTCCTCGCCGAGCAGGACCTGGCGGAACCAGCCGCGCTCGACGTCGGCCATGTGCCGGACCAGCCCGAGCAGGGACAGGCTGGACGGCGGGGCCGAGCGCTGCCTGAGCTGCTCGTCGCTGAGGCCCTCGCACTTCCAGAGCAGCACCGCGCGGTGATAATCCAGCCAGCCGGTCAGCATCTCTCGCTCGCCCGCCTGCAGCCCGGGCAGCGTCCGCTCCGTCGTCACTCACCGAGCCTTGCACGCCGGGCGCCCGGGCTCCGGCCCGCCCCCCGTGTTTTCCGCGCCTGTTCAGCCGCCGGCCGCGCCGTCGACGCGCTCGCGCAGCAGGTCGGCGTGGCCGACCCGCCGCGGGCAGGCGGGCGAGGGGAACGACGCCACCGCCTCCCAGGCCAGATCACATTCCCGGATAAATTCCTTGAACGCCACGGCCGCGTCTGCCCGGTCAGCGTCGTCGAAACCGGCGTCGGGGCGTTCCGGCGTGGCGTAGATCTCTGGCACGTCCTCGCCGAGCAGCGCCTGGCGGGAACACCCGCGCGGTGGAAGTCGAGCCAGCCCGCCAGCTTCTGCCGCTCGCCAGCCGCGGCCGGCGGGTCGCCCGCTGATCCTCCACCGGGTTACCGCATCCGCTCCACGACGTAGTCGATGCAGGCGGTGAGGGCATGCACGTCGGCCGGGTCCACGGCGGGGAACATGCCGATCCGCAGCTGGTTGCGGCCGAGCTTGCGGTAGGACTCGGTGTCGACGATGCCGTTGGCCCGCAGCACCGCCGACACTTCCCTGGCGTCGATGCCGTCGTCGACGTCGATGGTTCCCACGACCTGGGAGCGCTGCAGCGGGTCGGCGACGAACGGGGTGGTGTACGGCGTCTTCTCGGCCCAGTCGTAGAGCACCGACGAGGACTGCGCGGTCCTGGCCGTCGCCCAGGTCAGGCCGCCCTGGCCGAGCAGCCACTCCACCTGGTCGGCGAGCAGGAACAGCGTGGCGACGGCGGGGGTGTTGTACGTCTGCTGCAGCCGCGAGTTCTGGATCGCGGTCTGCAGCGACAGGAACCCGGGAATGTACCGGCCGCTCGCCGCCACCTTGGCCGCCCGGTCCAGCGCCGCGGGCGACATCAGGGCCAGCCACAGCCCGCCGTCGGAGCCGAACGACTTCTGCGGCGCGAAGTAGTACACGTCCACCTCGCTGGCCCTGACCGGCAGGCCGCCGGCGCCGCTGGTGGCGTCGACGATCACCACCGCGTCGGGGTCGGCCCCGGCCACCCGGCCGACCGGCATCGCGACCCCGGTCGACGTCTCGTTGTGGGTCAGCGCGTAGGTGTCCGCCCCTGGCTCCGGCATCGGCTGCGGGTGCGTGCCCGGCGGCGACTCGATGACCGTCGGCGTCTGCAGCCACGGGGCACCGGCGGTCACCCTGGCGAACTTGGCGGAGAATTCCCCGAACGACAGGTGCTGCGCCTTGCGCTGGATCAGCCCGAACGACGCGATGTCCCAGAACGCCGTGGTCCCGCCGTTGCCGAGCACCACCTCATAGCCGTCCGGGCAGGAAAAGAGATCGGCCATCCCCGCGCGGATCCGCTGCACGAGCGAGCGCACCGGTGCCTGCCGGTGCGACGTGCCCAGGTACGCGGCGCCGGAGCCGGCCAGCGCGGCCAGCTGCTCGGGCCGGACCTTCGACGGGCCGCAGCCGAACCGCCCGTCAGCCGGGCGCAGGCCGCCGGGGATGACGATCTCAGCCATGCGGTCAGACTTCCTTGTCGGTCTTGTCCGTCTTGCGTGCTGCCGGTCTTGCCGGTCTTGCCCAGTGTTGCCGGTCAGACTTCCTTGCCGGTCTTGCCGGTCTTGCCCAGTGTTGCCGGTCAGACTTCCTTGCCGGTCTTGCCCAGTGTTGCCGGTCAGACTTCCTTGCCGGTCTTGCCGGTCTTGCCCAGTGTTGCCGGTCAGACGTCCTTGTCGACGACGTCGGCCGCGCCGGTCACCTCGGCAACCGGGCGGCTCTTCGGGCCTATGTACCGCGCGCTCGGCCGGATCAGCCGCCCGGCGTGCTTCTGCTCCATGATGTGCGCCGCCCAGCCTGCGGTGCGCGCGCAGGTGAACATCGAGGTGAACATGTGCAAGGGTACCTGCGCGAAGTCGAGCACGACGGCAGACCAGAACTCGACGTTGGTGGCGAGGACGCGGTCTGGCCGGCGTTCGTGCAGCTCGGCAAGGGCGGCCTTCTCCAGCGCCTCGGCGACCTCGAACCTGGGCGCCCCCAGCTCCCTGGCGGTCCGGCGGAGCACCCGGGCCCTCGGGTCCTCGGCCCGGTACACCCGGTGGCCGAACCCCATCAGCCGGTCGCCGCGGTCCAGCGCCGCCTTGACCCAGCCTTCCGCGTCGCCGCTCTGCTCGACCTCCTGGATCATGCTGAGCACGCGGGCCGGCGCGCCCCCGTGCAGCGGCCCGGAGAGCGCGCCCACCGCGCCGGACAGCGCGGCAGCCACGTCCGCGCCGGTGGACGCGATGACCCTGGCGGTGAACGTGGACGCGTTCATGCCGTGCTCGGCCGCGGAGACCCAGTAGGAGTCGATGGCCTTGACGTGCTTGGGGTCCGGCTCGCCCTGCCAGCGGATCATGAACCGCTCGGTGATCGTCTTCGCCTCGTCCACCCGCTTCTGCGGGACCATGGGCAGGCCCAGCCCGCGCGCGGACTGCGCGACGAAGGAGAGCGCCATCACCGAGGCCCGGGCCAGGTCGTCGCGCGCCTGCTCGTCGCTGATGTCGAGGAGCTGGTGCATGCCCCACGCCGGGGCGAGCATCGCCAGCGCGCTCTGCACGTCCACCCTGATGTCACCGGAGTGGACGGGGATCGGGTACGGCTCGGCCGGGGGCAGCCCCGGCTCGAACGAGTTGTCGACGAGCAGGCCCCAGACGTGGCCGTACGAAACGTGACCGACGAGCTCCTCGATGTCCACGCCGCGATAGCGGAGGGCACTGCCCTCTTTGTCCGGCTCTGCGATCTCCGTCTCGAAAGCTACGACACCCTCGAGGCCTGGCGTGAAGTCGGACATCTGCGTCTCCTGCATCTCCTTGGTCACCTAAGGCGCCTGTCCGGCCCCTAGTGGCGTTGTGTTCTTCGACGACCTATTCAATCGCGCTCGTGATGTTTCTGGTAACCCGGCCGGCCCGGCCCACGCCCGGCGCCCCGGCGATGCCCAGCCGCTGGCCGGCGATGCCCAGTTGCTGGCCGGCGATGCCCAGTTGCTGGCCGGCGATGCCCAGTTGCTGGCCGGCGATGCCCAGTTGCTGGCCGGCGATGCCCAGCCGGTGGTGGCGGCGGGGACGGCGGTGTGTGAGGATCGCTAGCCGTGAACACGATGAGCCAGGCTACGGACGGACCCAGCCTGACCAGGGCCATGCTCGCCGAGGATCCGCTCGACCAGTTCGCGGCCTGGATGGCCGACGCCGCGGCCATGCCGGTTCCCGAGCCGACGGCCATGGTCCTGGCCACCGTCTCCCGGAGCGGGCAGCCCCGGGCCAGGACCGTCCTGCTGAAACACTACGATTCCGGCGGGTTCACGTTCTATACGAACCGCACCTCGCGCAAGGCGTCTGATATGGCCGAGGTCCCGCGGGTCTCCCTGGTTTTCCCCTGGTACCCGATGCAGCGCCAGGTGATCGTGGAGGGCTCGGTCTCCGCGCTGTCCACCGAGGAGAGCGAGCCCTACTACAGGTCCCGCCCGCGCGGCTCGCAGCTCGGTGCGTGGGCCAGCAGGCAGTCCTCCGTCATCGGCTCCCGGGCCGAACTCGACGGCCGGTACGAAGAGCTCGAACAGCGCTGGCCGCCAGGAACAGAGGTCCCCATGCCGGACTTCTGGGGCGGGTACCGGGTCATTCCCGATGTGGTGGAATTCTGGCAAGGGCGGGCAAACCGGATGCACGACCGGTTCAGGTACCGGCGTAGTAACGGCGAATGGGTGATTGAACGGCTCGCGCCGTGAACGGTGCCGCCCCCTCCGCGGGCTGGCCGGCCACCGCCTGGGTGACGCCCTAACACTGCGGCCGTAGATCGCGGATTATTGGCTCGCCGGGATTTTGCTGCTGATCGAGACAGGCTCCGCAGGTCCCGTAAGCGGCCGCGCTCAGAACCTGATACCCGGGCGCATCATGCACCGGTCGCCCTCGAACGCGGCGGCACATCGGCGGCACATCGTCGGTCCAGGGGTCGATCCCCGCTGCGTTCCATCTCGTCCCGTCAGCGATCACGCTGCGATTCGGACAGTCGTGCGCCGCGCCAGGGCAGTAGCTGATGACAATGCCGTGGGTATCGCCATCATGGATGATCAGACCGTATTCCTGGAACTTCGCGATGAAGCACGCTCTTGCCCCTCTTGCCCCGACCGGTTCGGCGATAGATCCTGGCCTGACGTCAGAACCCTTGCGAGGTGCGCCTTGATCACCTTCACAGGCTCAGGCTCCCGATGGCGTTCGGGCAGGTTCGCGCCGGTCTTAGCGGCAGTCGGTCTTGGCGTTGGGGCGATGCTGGCGATGACCCCGCCCGTCGCGGCGTCCTCGGCCACGGCCGGTCCCCATGCCGTTCGGGCACCGGCCCAGTTGCCGCTGGCCCGCGCGGGCGCTGCTGCCGGGTTGATCGGCTCCGCCCCCGCTTCCGGGGGCACAGGATCTTTCGCGGCGGTGTCGTGCGCGTCGGCGTCGGCGTGCACCGCCGTCGGGTCGTCTAACGGGGCGACGCTGGCCGAGCGCTGGAACGGCAAGGCCTGGGTTGTCCAGAAGACCCCCAACGAGGGTGGCATGGCTGGGGTGTCGTCCGCGTCGGCGTCGGCGTTCGCCGCCGTTGGGTCTAACGCGGTGACGGTGGCCGAGCGGTGGAATGGCAAGGCGTGGGCCGTCGAGCCGACCCCCACCCCGGGCGGCGCGGTGAACAGTTGGCTGTCTGGGGTGTCGTGCGTGTCGGCGTCGGCGTGCAGTGCGATCGGGTGGTACGACACCACCGAGGGCGGCAACCTGTCGCTGGCTGATTACTGGAACGGCATGGCCTGGGCTATCCAGCCGACCCCCAACCCAGGTGGCAGCGGCGGGAGCAACGGGGCCGCGAACAACCTGAATGGGGTGTCGTGCACGTCGGCGTCGGCCTGCACCGCCGTCGGGTATTACTTCTCAACATTCATCACCAGCCCGGCGACGATGGCTGTGCGCTGGAACGGCACGTCCTGGGCTGTCCAGCCGACGCCCAACCCGGGCGGCGTCGGCGGGCCCCCCAACCAGGCGAACATCCTGAACGGGGTGTCGTGCACGTCGGCGTCGGCGTGCACCGCGGTCGGGTTTTACAACGCCGGGTGGATCGGCTCCAACCCCAACGGCACCGAGCTGACGCTGGCGATGCGCTGGAACGGCAAGACGTGGGCTGTCCAGTCCACGCCCAACCCCACCCGAGCGCAGAACAGCTCCCTGGCTGGGGTGTCCTGCACGTCGGCGTCCGCGTGCACCGCCGTCGAGTCCTATACCAACAGCGCCGGCACCTTGGTGGCGCTGGCCGAGCGCTGGAACGGCAAGGCCTGGACCATCCAGAAGACGCCCAACCCGAGTGGCGCGCAGGGGAACTCCCTGGCTGGGGCGTCGTGCAGATGCGGGATTTGCACCGCCGTCGGGTCTTACACCAACAGCACTGGCACTCAGGTGACGCTGGCCGAGCGCTGGACCGGCAAGGTCTGGGTCATCCAGAAAACCCCCAACCCGACCGGCACCTAGGGCAGCGACCAGCAGGCAGTGTCGTGCACGTCGGGCTCTGCCTGCCGGGCACGTGGGCGCATCGCTGGTGACTCGATAGGCGACGATTGGACGAAGCCGGGGGAGGCTGCCGCTCGTACCAAGAGCCCGTCGCCGGCCACCGGCCGGCCACCCAATGGCCCTCAGCCGGCGATCTTCCGGTTTCTCCGGGTTCGCCAAAGTCGCCGTGCGGCATAGCATCATCCTGAGGGGAGGCCCTTTGACGGCGCACGGGCTGATCGACACCACCGAGATGTACCTTCGCACGGTTTTTGAACTGGAAGAGGAAGGTATCGTCCCGCTGCGTGCCCGCATCGCCGAGCGCCTCTCACAGAGTGGCCCGACCGTGAGCCAGACCGTGGCGCGGATGGAGCGTGACGGCCTGCTGCGGGTCGAAGGGGATCGCCAGCTGTCGCTGACCGCGACCGGCAGGACGCTGGCGATGCGGGTGATGCGCAAGCACAGGCTGGCCGAGTGTCTCCTGGTCGGGGTCATCGGGCTGCCCTGGGAAGAGGTGCACATCGAGGCGTGCCGGTGGGAGCACGTTATTTCCGACACCGTCGAGCGGCGGCTCGTCGAACTCCTGGATTACCCGGTGCGGTGCCCGCACGGGAATATCATTCCGGGCCTTGCGGAACTCGGCGTTCCGGCCGACGCTAGCAAGCGCGCGGCAGCGGCAAGCCGTGAGCGTGCGGTGGCGATGACAATGATCGCCTCGCGGGAAGCCGAGCCCGTGGTTGTCCGCCGGATCAGCGAGCAGGTGCAGAGCGATGCGGCGCTGATGCTTAGACTCAAGAACATTGGCATTCAACCGGGCCGTGAGATCATGCTTGCGGCAAGCGACGAGGGCGTTCGGGTGACAGGTGACAATGGGACCGGCGATCTCGGGGCGGGATTCCTGCCGCTCGAGGTCGCGGCCCACGTCTTTGTCACCAAACCCTGACCAGCCACCACTGCCGAACCTGAGGGCTAACCCAATGCTGCCAGCTCCCCTAGCGGTCCCAGGGTCCTCAGTCCTCACAGCTTTCGCATCGCCCACAATTTTTGGACTGTGCACGATTTCGCCAGCGCCCGCAGGCGGTTCCCGCCAGAGCGCGGTGGTGTGATGAGAGCACAGATCGCCAGGACCGCCCTGGACTGGGTCCCGAGCCCCGCCCAGATCCTGGAGAAGCTGGAACTCGGACTGGTGGTCGTCGACAGGGACGGCAACCTGCTGTACGCGAATCCGTTTGCGGCGGCGCTGTGCGGGTTTCCTGACGATCCCGCGCACCTGCTCGGCCGGTCCCTGCACAGCCTCGGCTTCGAAGAAGGCGACGCGCCGCGCATCAACGACCTGATCGAGCAGGTCGCGCACGGCAGGCCGTGGCAAGGGGCGCTCACCACCCGGCAGGCCGACGGATCCCGCCTGCTCATCAGGGCGCGCGCAGCCGCGCTGCACGATACGTCCGGCGAGATCGTCGGCATCGCGATCATGGTGCGCGAGTCCGCGATGGTCGCCAGCAGGCGCGAGCGGGACCGGCTCAGGCTGCTGGAGCGCATCGGGGCGCGCCTGGCCCGGTCGCTCGAGCTCGACGTGACGCTCCGGGAGGTCGCTGAGACGCTGGTCCCGCAGTTCGCCGACCATTGCCTCGTCGACCTGTTCCACGGGGACAAGCTCGTGCGAAGGGCGCAGCTGCACTCCCGCGGCTGGATGCCCGAGCCAGGCTCCTGGGCGATGACCGGCGAGCAGATCGTCTACCCGGAAGGCCATTTCTGCTACGAGGCTATGGCCCGGCGCACCACGATCGTGGTCAGCGACCTGACGCAGCAGCAGGTGCCGCCCCCCAGTCCGGCCAGCCTGCAGATCTGCGAAAGGATCGGCCTCAGCTCGGTGATCGCCACACCGCTGATCGCCCGTGGTGAGGTGCTCGGCGTGATGAGCCTGGCCCTGTCCGGCCTGATCGACCGCCCGGACCGGCACTACGCCGCCGACGACGGCGATTTCCTCGGCGCGATCGGCAGCCGCGTGGCCGTGGCCATCGACAACGCGATGCTCTTCGAGGAGGAGCGGCGCACCGCGCTGGCGTTCCAGACCAGCCTGCTGCCCCGCGAGCCGCCTGCCGTGGACGGCCTGCAGATCGCGTACAAGTACGTGCCGGCCAAGCCGCTCGAGACGCACGGGCAGGGGATCCAGACCCAGGTCGGCGGCGACTGGTACGACATCATCCCGTTGTCCGCCGGCCGGGTGGGCATCGTGATCGGCGACGTCGAGGGCCGCGGCGCGCGGGCAGCGGCGATCATGGGCCAGATGCGCGCCGCGCTGCGCGCATTCGCCCAGGACGACAAGCCGCCCGCGGAGATCCTGCGCAGGCTCGACGACTGGTGCCGGACACTGGAGCCCACCATCGCGGAGGAGCACGGCTTCGCCGCCGTCGACCCGCCGATCGTGAGCTGCACGTACCTGGTCTATGACGCCTGGTCCCGCACGCTGTCCTTCGCCAATGCCGGGCACGACGCGCCGCTGCTGATCACCGGCGATGACGTCGGCCAGATGGAGATCGAGCACAAGGGCCTGCTGCTGGGCGTGCGGGGCAAGGGAATTCCCGGCGTCCCCACCTACCGTGAGGAGACCCGGCACCTCGATCCCGGCTCGACCCTCGTCTTCTACACCGACGGCCTCACCGACCGGCGGCAGCGCGCGGACGGCGAGGGCCACTACACCGAGGCCGAGGCGCTGCAGATGCTGTGCGACTCCGTGCAGAAGGCGGCCGCCGGCACGGTGGAGGCCATCGCCGAGGCGGCGGAGCAGGCCGTGCCGGGGGAGATCGATGACGACATGGCCATCGTCGTCGTCCGCACCTCCGCCGTCGAGCTTGCCTCGCGGGAGTGCAGCCTGCCAGCCGAGCCAATCCGGGTGTCCGAGGTCAGGCGGATGGCGTGGGAGACGTTCAGCGCCTGGGGCATGGAGCGCGAGCAAGCTGAGCTCGCATGCCTGCTGGTCTCCGAGGTAGTGACCAACGTCGTGCTCCACGCTGCCGTCTCGCCGAGCCCGCGGCACGAGTTCTCACTGGAAGCGGCGGAGCTGGAGAACGAAGCCTTCGACCGCGCGGCATCGCCGCTGGCCGAGGACTTCAAGCCGCACAGCGCCCGGGAATTCACCGTCAGGCTGCGCCGCGGGGAGGTTGCCGTCTGGGTCGAGGTCTTCGATTCCGACCTGCGGCTGCCCAGGCTCCGCAGCGCGGGGGAGAACGACGAGGGCGGGCGCGGGCTCTACCTGCTCGACCAGCTGGCCACCCGCTGGGGTTCCCGGCCCACCAGGGACGGCAAGGCGGTGTGGTTCGAGATACCGATCAAGGGCGGCCCCGGCCTGCCCTGAGCGCGGGCTGGCCCGAAGCGGTGATCAGTGCGTGGACGAGGCCCACAGCACGAGGCCGAGCGCGATGGCCCAGGTAACGATCATTAACCACGTCTTGGCGGTTGAGGCAATGCCCATGCGGCGGCGGACCCTGACAACGAAGATCGCGATCAGGATCCCGAGGAATGCCAGCAGGATCAGCCCGTCGACCATTGCGGCCTCCCCGGAGTGCGGTTTGCTCCGAGCATAACCGCGCCAGCGGGGGAAAGGGCCGTGGCGCCACTCCGTGGCGGGTGCTATGCGGCCCCGTCGCCGCCGCGCACCGCCGCCATCCCATCGCCGTGCACCGGCAGCATCACGGCCCCGGGCACCGCCGGCACCGGGTCGCGGTGCCGCGTGGGCACCGGGTCGCGGTGCAGCGCGGGCACCGGGTCGCTGTGCAGCGCGGGCACCGGGTCGCTGTGCAGCGCGGGCACCGGGTCGCTGTGCCGCGCGGGCACAACCGCAAGGTCCGCCGAACTGAGCACCGTGGGGACCGCCGCCGCTGCATCGGGTCCCCTGACCGAGTCCCGCAGTCGGCGCAGCACGCTGACCTGGCGCCCTAGGACCTCGATCCGCTCCTCGACCAGCCTCGCCGCCGTTTCCCGCTGGACGGGGCTGACCGAACGGCCGATCGCCAGCCTGGCGAGAGGCTTGATCTCCTCGAGCCGGAAGCCAAGGTTCTTGAGGGCAAGCGCAGTGTCGATGTAGCCGCGGTACTCGCGCGGGTACCTGCGGGTCCCGCCTGGCGACCGGTGCGGTTCGGGCAGGATGCCGAGTTCCTCGTAATACCGGATGGTCCGGTTGCTGACCCCGGCGGCCCTGGCGAGCTCACCGATGCTGACGAGGCCTGACGTGTCGCCCACGACGTTCGCCGCCATCCGGTCTTCCCCCGTTGCTGTCATCGTGAGGGCAGGCAGCGCTGGGGCACCGAATCAGCCTCATCGGCGCCCCGCGCTCCGGCCCTGCATTCCCTGATTTCCGGCGAGCCCCCGGCCATCACGGCTGCCGCCGACGCTGGTCCCCCCTCGGTGACCTGCGGCGGCCCGGCGCTGCGTTGGCCTCTCCCGGACTGCGACGCCAGGCGACCCCCCTCACCTGGCTCGATCTACCACGCATAGTAGTCTTCCGACTACTAGCAGGGGACCGGATTCCGGCGGAACCGAGGGCCCCGACGGATCTTGCCCCGGCAGGCCTATGGAGCCTGCAGATCTCCGGAGTAACCTCACAATGAGGCACATCGGCGGGCCGTTCCGCTAAGGGACGCGCACTGGTCAGGTGGGCTGGGTAGCGCTAGCGAAGGGCAGGCGTCGTGGCAGAGGCATACATCGTCGGAGCGGTGCGGACACCGGTGGGCAGGCGCAACGGCGGCCTGGCAGGT
>Ga0335075_10005231_pt1 | contig 20193 bp, 16 predicted proteins | sample Lox_Sample_24_FD_206723 | JGI IMG/M metagenome (GOLD analysis project Ga0335075, IMG submission 206723) | Soil microbial communities from Loxahatchee National Wildlife Refuge, Florida, United States - Lox_Sample_2.4 | ecosystem: Environmental > Terrestrial > Soil > Wetlands | place: USA...
GCAGCCCGCGCCCGGCGTGACCGGGGACGACGAGCTTGCCGCGGAGATCCTCGGCTCCCTGGATGGCCGGCTGGCCAGGATGAAATGGCCGAGAAGCATCGACTTCATCGCCGAGATGCCCCGCGACCCGAGCGGCAAGCTGCTCAAGCGACGCCTCCGCGATCCCTACTGGGCCGACCGCGCCGCTTCGATTTAACCGCTTGGCGGCCTACTTGCCTTGGTAGACGGGGGGACGTCCCTCCGCCTCGGCGTTGCGGCCCTCGATGAAGTCCTCGGTGTGGAAGAGCGCGCCGAACTGTTCATCGAGCCTGGCGAACGCCGCCGCTTCGGACTCGTCGATGGAGAGGTGCGCGGACTCCAGCGTGGTCCTGATGCCGAGCGGCCCGCACGCGGCGATCTTCTGGGCCAGCCCGATCCCCGCCTCCAGCGCTGTGGCCGGGTTGGGGGCGATCTGCTGGATGATGCCCATGCGATAGGCCTCCTCCGCGCCCCAGTGGTCGCCGGTGAGCATGTAGCGCATGGCGTTCCCCCATCCCGCTTCCCGCGGGAACCGGATGGTCGAGCCGCCGCCGGGGAACCGTCCGTGCGTGTTTTCGTCCTGGCCAAACCGCACGTCAGCGCTGGCCACCCGGATGTCGGCCACCAGATGCAGTTCGTGGCCCATGTTCCAGGTATCGCCATGAACGACCGCGATCAGGGGCTTGCTGAGCTGCTGGCTCCTGGCGAAGGGATCGAGCATGCCATCCTGCACCGCGAACGGCTTGCCGGTCCTGGCCAGGGGCGCGAAGGCGTCCACGTCGATGCCGCGGGAGAAGTTCTCGCCGTGGCCGAAGAACACCGCTGCCCGCAGGCTCGCGTCGTTGTCGAAGTCGTGGTACGCCTTGGCCAGGCCGAAGAAGGCCTCCGGGTCGAACCGGTTGAAGCTCTGGGGCCGGTTGACCCCGATGAGGACGATCTCGCCGCGCCGCTCGACGGTGATCTTGGCCTCGGGGGAGAGCGGAATGTCGGCCATTCGGCCCTTGTCGTTGAGTTTGGGAACGGCCATCTCACACCTCGCCGGCGATGGGATTTACGAGCGTGCCGTGATCGGGTGCTGGCGAGTATGACACCTGCCAGGGCGACGGCACCACCGGCCGCATGATCATAGACGAGCGGGCCGGGCCGGGCAGGCTCAGCGGGGCCGCGACGCCGGTGATCAGCACGCGGGTTGGACTCTGGCACCCGGCCAGGTTTTCATGAAACGCCGCTGTCGGGGTGGGGCCACGACGCCTGCGGAGCGTCAGGCTGCCGGGGCTTCGGCGTCGGCGGCGAGCGCGAGCACCTCGATCAGGCGCGCCGTGGCCGGCGGGTCCGGCGGCTCGCCGTAGGTCATCGCGAACACGTGCCTGCGGGCGCCGGGCAGGGGCAGGGCGCGGATGCCTGGGTGGCGGGCTGCGCGCAGGCACAGGCCCGGCAGGGTGGTGACGCCAAGCCCGGCGGCGACCAGGGCCTGAACCGCCACGTAGTCGTCGGTCGTGAACGCGATGTTCGGGGTGAACCCGGCGAGCGCGCACTGGCGGACCAGGTAGCCGCGACAGCGCTCGCACCCGGCGATCCAGCGGTGACCGGCGTAGCTGGAAAGGCTGGGCGGCGCGGGTTCGCCGCGCCCGGCCGGTGAGGTGTGCCCGGCCGGCGTGGCGTGGCCAGCCGGCGTGGCCTGCCCGGCCGCCGTGGCGCTCCCGGCCGCCGTGGCGCTCCCGGCCGCCGTGGCGCTCCCGGCCGCCGTGGCCTGCCCGGCCGGCGTGGCGTGGCTAGCCGGCGTGGCCTGCCCGGCCGCCGTGGCCTGCCCGGGCGGTGTGGCGCTCCCGGCCGGGGTGACCAGGTGGACCGGCTCGTCCAGCAGCAGCATGCCGCGCGCGCCCTCCTCCTCGGCGGCCGGCGGTTCCGGGTCGGCGTCCTGCTGGTAGTGCCGGAACACCAGGGCCACGTCCACGTAGCCGGCCCGCAGCATGCGCAGCGCCTCGGGCGGCTCGGCCTCGGCCAGCATGAGATCCATGCCGGGGCTCTCTGCCTCCAGCCGGGCCGCAGCGGCGGGCACGATCGTGCCCAGCGCGGAAGGGAACGAGGCCAGCCGCACCCGCCCGTGGCGCAGCCCCACGTGCGCCGCAAGCTCGTTCTCGGCCGCGTCCAGCCGGCCGATGATCTCTTCGGCCCGCTCGGCGAGGAGCCGGCCCGCCTCGGTGAGCCGCACCCCCCGGCCCGCCCGCTGCAGCAGCCGGGCGCCGGTCTCCGCCTCCAGCCTGGCGATGTGGTGGCTGATCGACGGCTGGGCGTAGTTGAGCGCCCGCGCAGCGGCGGTTACCGAGCCGTGCCTGGCCACCGCGACGAGCACGCGCAGCCTGGTCACGTCCAGCATGCGCCGAGTATAGATCGTCTCGATTATTCGTCCCGCAGGACCCGGCGAGATTTATCTGACCAGCTAGCGCACCTGCTTGCCATCCCTGGCTTTGTGTTACGGGCCCCTCGCTGGCGGGGCGGCCCGGCCTGAACTTCCCGGTGAGCGTGGAACTCCGTGGCGCGGGCGGAGCATGGAACCGGACTCGTGGAGGCGCCGTCGGCGGTCGGTGCCTCGCCCGACCGGCAACACGGTGGTGGTGCCCGCGCTGTTGTTGTTGGAACAGCTAGGTGCCCACGACCGTGTTCGCTCCGCCCAAGGTGGCCGGTACTCCGCCGGATTTGTCGCGTTAAGCGTAGTTCGCGGACCAGGTTTGGGGCAGACGTCGGATTTCGGAAAGACGTGTGGCTAATTTTCGGCGTGACTTAACACAAGCCGGCCGCTATCTGACCCCGAGGGCGCCGACCTCAGCTCGCGGGGGTCATCCGATCGTGACCGGCGGCCGGCGGAGCGAGACGGGCGGCATGGTCAGCCGGCCTCTGGGCCCGAGGGGGCGCCTTCGCCTGGTGCCTGGCCGCGGCCGGAAAGCAGCGGGGAATCCGGGGAATGGCCAGCCAGCGGCGCGCCGGCGTGCTTGCGGCGCCAGGCGATGCCGGACAGGGCCTCGAGCACGACCCGGTTGGCCAGGAAAGCGGTGATCTCCGCGTGGTCGTACGGCGGCGCGACCTCCACCACGTCAATGCCGGACAGCGGCACCTCCATGGCGATCCGGCGGACCGCGTCGAGCAGCTGCCGGCTGCTCAGGCCGCCCGGCTCGGGAGTACCGGTGCCCGGCGCCATGCCCGGGTCGACGACGTCGACGTCCACCGAAAGGAACACGCCGTCGCAGTCATCGGTGGCAATGCGCATCGCCTCGGTGAGGCATTCGTCCAGGCCCCGGGACACCACCTCGGCCATCTCGAAGCTGCGCATCCGCTGCCCGGCCATCCAGTCCAGCGTTTCCGGCTCCGGCCAGTAGCCGCGCAGGCCTACCTGCAGGAACCTGTCACCGCGCACCGCGCCCGACTCGATGAGCCGGCGCATCGGCGTGCCGTGCCCATACAGCGAGCCGAACTGGGTGTCGCCGGTGTCGGCGTGCGCGTCGAAGTGGATCATCGAGACCCGGCCCCAGCCGACGTGACGCGCCACACCGGTCGCATCGGGCAGCGCGATCGTGTGATCGCCGCCCAGGATCACCGGAATGGCGCCGCCAGCGCAGGCCTGGTGCACCGCCTCCTCGAGCCTGCGCAGCGACGGCTCGGTATCGCCCGAGGGCATCTCCACGTCCCCCGCATCGGCCACCCGGAGCTCGGCCAGCGGGTCGACCCGGAGAGCGAGGTGCGGCCGCGAGCCGTCGTGTGGTAGGTAATCGGTGAACCGGATCGCCTGTGGCCCGAACCTGGCCCCGGGCCGGTGTGACGTTCCGCCGTCAAAGGGCGCGCCGATGATCATGATGTCGGTGCCGGACCACCCCGCCGGGTCCGCCAGATCGGCCCTTGGCACGCCAAGGAACGTGGCATCGGGTCCGTACATGCCGCCAAGCCGTGCCATAACGTCCTCCCGGTGATCGAGATCGAGAGTAGCCGCGGCACCTGGCAGCCAGCCGGCCGGCACCCTCGCGGCCCCGCGGAACAGGGCGGCGTGGGCCCCGGGCGGGCGCTGGCGCGGCGGCAGGAAAGATGCGCTTGCATCACGGCGAGGTGGCTAATGACCAGAGCTATCCGCAGTCATCCGGATTCATCGGGGAAAGTGTTACGGCCCGCTCGGAATGCGAGGTGCCGGCCGCTGGTTGGAAGGGCCGAGATGGAAGCGCAGCGGGAGCGGACCATTCCTGCAGGGCGCGGCATGCCGGTGGAGGGCTTTCTGCGGCATCGCGGCCTGATCGCGCTGGCCGTCGCCGGCGCCGTCGTCGCGGCGTGCCTGCTGGGCGTCGTGGCCCCGGGCGCACGGACGCTCGCGCCGCAGATGACCGCGCTGCCGCCGCTCGCGATCACCTACGACCTGCGCTGGCTGTTCGGGAACAACCGGCCGTGGGAGGGCTTCGCGCTCACCTACGCCTGCCTGGTGATCGCGCGCGCGGCGATCAGCGCCGTGGCGATCCGGCTGGCGTGGCCGACGTACCTGACGGCGCCCCGCTGGGGCGCCGTTTTCGTCCGCTGCATCGTCTTTACCCTGGTGGCCAGCGTGCTGCTGTCGCCTGTGATCACCCTGCTGTTCGGCGTCTCGCTGCTCCCGTTCTCCTGGCCGTACCTGGCGGCGCTGCCCGCGATGCTGCTGATCGTGATCCCGCTGGCGCACGGCGGCATCGCCGGCGGGTGGTGGCGTACCCTGCCCCCAGCCCGGGCGGTCGGCTGGCTCCTGGCGTCTTTCGTGGTGCTTTCGATCGCCGCAGCCGTCATGGTCGGGCTGCCCGCGCCGGCGGCGGTGGCCGTGGCAGGGCTGGCCGGGCTGGCCAACGCGCGCGCCTGGTACGGCGTGGTCAGGGCCGTGGCCATGGAGGGAGCCGCGGGGAACGGCTCGTGGGCGCGTCTTTGGCGGCGCCGGGAGCCGGGCGGCCGTCCGCGCCGGGCACTGCCGGCTCCGATTTCGCCGCTGGCCGCGTTGACCGCCTTCGCCCTCCTGGTCGGGGTGACGCGGCTGCTGTTCGTCGTGGCGGGGACCACCCCGATCCCGGGCGGGCCCGGCATCCTGCCGACGAAGGCCGCGATCCTGGCCGCCAGTTCCGGGCAGCCAGGCGACTCGCAGGCGGACAGGCTCACCTCCGCGGTGCTGGTCATCCCTGGGTTCGGGTCATCGTGCTGCTCTGCGTCGCAGAGCCGCGACCTGATCGGGCCTGCGGCGCTGGTCCGGCCGTTCTCTTACGCCGGGCTGGACACCGCCGGCAGGCCGCTGCCGTACGGCCTCGACGCCACGGACCTGCCGCTGCCCCTGCTCGGGGACCGCATCGCCCAGCAGGTATGGCGGCTGCACGAGGAGACGGGACGGCCCGTCGACATCGTCGCCGAGAGCGAGGGCACGCTCGGCGTCTACGCCATGCTCGCCGAGCACCCCGGCGTTCCGGTCCGGTCGGTCGTCCTGCTCAGCCCGATCGTCGATCCTGGCCAGGCGGGCGGCCAGGGTCAGGCCCAGGAGCCGAGCCCGGGCGGCGACGCCGTGTCGAACGAGGCGCTCACCGAGATCGTCAGGATGGCGGGCGCACTGTCGCCGTTCGGCGCATCCGGCGCCCAGCAGCTGATCGGCTCGGTCCGGGCCGACGGCGCCGCGTACGCGGCCGCGGCCGTCCGCAACGGGCAGCGAATCCGCTGGCTCGCGGTGATACCGCTGGCCGACGCGGTGACCCTGCCCGTGTGCGACCTGCCGGGGAACGTGGTCGTGGTGCCCGCCCTGCACGGCAGCCTGCTCGGTGATTTCGCGGTGGACAAGATGGCCCGCCGCTTTCTCACCGACGAGCAGGTGGCTGGCGCGCCGCAAATGAAGGACACCGCGGAGGTGATCGCCGCCGCGGCCGCCGCGTGGCGGATGCCGGTGATCAGCGGCCCCGGGCTGGCCTGCACCGGCTGATCCGCCGTTCGCGCCCTGGGTCCGTGCCGGGGGGAACGCCCGCGGCCGGGCACCGGGCCGTGGCATCCTGCGATGGACAGCGCCGACGTACGGAGCATTCCCCATGGAGATCCGCGCCCAGGGCGGCGAGGTGCAGCGACGGATCAGGCTGCCGGGCCTGGAGAACCTGCGTGATGTGGGCGGGTACCCCGTCGCCGGCGGCGGCACCGTGCGCTGGCGCACCTTGCTGCGCTCCGGCGCGCCGCGCCGGCTGGACGACCCGGGGCGCGCCGCTCTCGCGGCCCTCGGCCTGCGCACGGTGGTCGACCTGCGCACGGCCGAGGAGGTCAGCGTCGCCCCCAGCGCGCTGGAGGGCACCGGCGCGCGGATCTGCCACGTCCCGCTGTTCGACGCGGCGGCGGTCGGCGGCCTGCCGCCCGAACTGGCCGCGGTCTACCGGTACATGATCGACGAATGCGGCGGGGCCATCGCTCAGGCGGTCGGCCTGCTGTGCCGCGGCGGCGCGCTTCCCGGACTGGTCCACTGCACCGCGGGCAAGGACCGCACCGGGCTGGTCGTGGCGCTCGTCCTCGGGGTGGCGGGCGTGCCGGACGAGATCATCGCCGCCGACTACGCGCTGAGCGACGCCTCCGCCAGCCCGGGTGCGGCCGGCGCGATCGGCCGCATCCGGGCAGCCAGCGGCGTCGGCCGCTGGCTGGACCTGGGCGCGCTCGGCGCCCAGCCGCAGATCATCCACGATGCGCTGGCCCGCGTGCGCGCGCGGGCGGGCAGCGTGGCCGGGTACCTGCTCGGCAACGGCCTGACCCAAGCGGACCTTGACAGCCTGCGCGCCGCCCTGGTCGCGTAGGGCGCGTCGTCTCGCTAGCAGGCTCGCGTTGCGGTGAAGCAGAACTGCGTGCAGCAGAAGAAGAACTCGCCGTCAGCACCGAGCTGCCGCTGCTCGGCCGCCCACGCGCTGGCCTCCCCGGCGCTGTTCCCGCCACGGCCGGCGACGAACTGCTCGATCAGCGGGATGAGCGACACGCCGAACGCTCCCTGATCGGCCTCGGCCGCGGTGAACGCGTGGCCCACCGCGCGGACGTCCGCGAAGCCTGCCGCCCGCAGCCGGGGCGCAAGAGTGCGCGGCAGCGAGGGGTGGGCCAGGTGCCCGTCCCAGGCCTGCAGCACCCGTTCCATCCGCGCCGGGTCCCGGGAATGCCAGGACACCGTGGACCAGTCGACGTCCCAGACCACCAGCCTGCCGCCGGGCCTCAGCACCCGGTGCAGGCCCGCCAGCGCCGCGGCCACGTCCGTCACGTACTCGAGCACCTGCACGCACAGCGCCGCGTCGAAGCTCGCTTCCGTCACCGGGAGGGCGCCAACGTCCGCCGCGGCAAAGCCCGCACCGCGCTGGCCGGCGCAGCGCCGGGCGGAGATGGCCAGCATCGCCGGGCTGGCGTCGACGCCGACCACCTGGCCGCCCGGCAGGACCTCGCCGAGGAGCTCGGCCACGTAGAACCCTGGCCCGCAGCCGACGTCGAGGATCCGCTCGCCCGGCGCGGCGCCGAGTGCCCCGCGGGCCAGCTCCCGCCGGCGCACCATGTCGGCGGAGCGGTAGACCAGGTCGAGCTGGCTGGCGAGACGCTCGTCAAAGGCCATCGGGCTCATGAGCCCGGAGCCTAGCCCGGCAGGGGCCGGCCTGCTTCCGGCGGTTCCCGCCGTCAGCGGCTGCGCCGGCCGATGATCACGGTGGCGCTCAGTTCCTCCGAGGTCACCACCCGGGTGTCCAGCCCGCATCCGGCGAACGCGCCGGCCGCCTGCTGCGCCTGCCGGTCGCTGGTCTCGGTCAGCAGGTGCCCGCCGGGAGCCAGCCACTCCGGCGCGCCCGCTGCCACCCGCCGCAGCACGGCCAGCCCGTCGCCGCCGCCGTCGAGCGCTGCCCGCGGCTCGTGCAGCCGGGCCTCGGCGGGCAGCAGCGCGATCTCGTCCGTCGGGATGTACGGGACGTTGGCGGTCAGCAAGCCGACCCGGCCGTGCAGCGCGGCGGGCAGCGGCGCGTACAGATCGCCCTGGTGCGCCTGGCCGCCGAAGGCTGCCAGGTTCCGGCGGGCGAAGGCCACCGCCGCCGGGTCGATGTCGGCGGCGTGCGCCTCGGCCGGGTGCAAGGCAGCGGCGAGCGCCGCGGCCACCGCCCCGGACCCGCAGCACAGGTCCACGATGATGAGCGGCCCGTCCGGCGTGGCGGTGCCGGCCAGGTCGCCCGGGCCTGCCTGCCGGGCGAGCGCGATGGCCTGCGCCACGAGGAATTCGGTGCGGCGCCGGGGAACGAACACGCCGGGGCCGACCGCTATCCGCAGCCCGCAGAACTCGGCCCAGCCCACGATGTGCTCGAGCGGCAGCCCGGCGGCCCGCCGCTCCACCATGGCCGCGAGGTCGCCGGGCGTCCGCGCCGCCGTGATGAGCAACCGCGCCTCCTCCTCGGCGAACACGCAGCCAGCGGCGCGGAGCCTGGCGACGACGGCGTTCCGCCCGGGTGGCGGAGAGGAACCTGGCATGGCGCGCCAACACTATCCGCGGCATCAGCGCGACGGCACCTGGCCCGCGGCTGCCCCGCCGAGCCGCCCGGATCCGGCACCCGGCCCGGCCGCTTCCCCGTCGGGCTGTCCGGATCCGGGGTCGTAGTCGTAGAGCCAGCCGGTGGCCCGTTCATAGAGCCGGCCGAAGAGGACCGGCATGATCACGTTCCGGAGCCCGGCCGCGACCGGCCCCGCGGTCTTCGCGTCCCGGTTGGCAGCGGCGATCTTGGCCATCTTGCCCGCCCGCCCGCGGCGCGCCCGCTCATACCCGGCCAGACCCTCCGCAACCGTGCCGGCGTCCCGGAGCTGCCCGGCGAGTTCCACCGCGTCCTCGATGGCCATGGAGGCGCCCTGACCTGCGCCCGCCGGGTGGGCGGCGTCGCCTACCAGGACCAGGTCACCGCCGTGCCACCGGCGCACCGGCGCGAGCACGTGGTGCTCCGTGGCGGCGTGCACGCTCCGTGCCGCGCGCAGGATCGCGACGGCCCGCTGCTCGCTCCGGAATGCCGCGGCCAGCTCCGCCGCGCCGATCGCCGCCAGGCCGGCCGGGCGGCGCTCGGCGGCAACCTGGGCCGACCACCAGACGGTTCCGTCCGGCGCGGGCAGGTAGATGAACGCACCTCGCCGGCCGAGGATCATGTTCCACGTGCCTGGCCGCGCCCCGTCCAGCCCTGCCGAGATGCCGGAAACGCTGTACAGGCCCGCGAACTCCGGCCGCGGCGCGGCTGGGTCCAGAGCGAGCCGGGCCGCTGACCAGATTCCGTCGGCACCGACGACCAGGTCCGCCCCTGCGGCGCTGGCCGCCTGCCGCAGCCCGTCCGCGGTCAGCCGGTGCCCCGTGACAATCCGGGCGCCCGCCCGGATTGCCCGGTCCCTCAGCACCGTGACCAGGTCGCCGCGCATCAGCGTCACGCTGTGCAGCGGATCACCCGACCGGCGCCCGCGGGGAACGTCACCCAGCAGCTTTCCGTTGCCCGCCCACATCAGCTGCCTGCTCACGGAAAATCCGGCCGACTGCACCTGCGCCAGGCAGCCGAGGGCAGCCAGGCCGCGCAGCCCGTTCACGGCGAGGCTGAGGAACGACCCGACCTGGCCGGCCGGGTCGGTGTGCGCTTCGTACACGGTTACCTCGGCCCCGTTCCTGGCCAGCGCGATCGCGCTCGCGGACCCGGCGACGCCCGCGCCGGCTATCACGACCTTCATTCAGCCTCCTCGGCATTCCCGGCCGCGGCCCGGCCCGGCCGGGCCGCGGTTCACTGAATCTAAATTCGGCGAATTTTTGTTCACTATGCTGCAGGGATCGGCATGTGTCAAGCCGGGAGGACGTCAGATGGGCATACGCAAGGCGAGGGCCGCCGACACCGCTGCGGCGCTCAAGGACGCGGCCCGCCGCCAGTTTCTGGAGCACGGCTACCTGAACACCAAGATCACTGACATCACCGCGGCCGCAGGACGTGCCACCGGCTCGTTCTACGACCACTTCTCGAGCAAGGAGGAGCTGCTCCAGGCGCTGCTCGCCGACATGCGCGCACAAGCCAGCGCCGACATCGCGCAGCAGAACCACCCGGCGGATCACGATCTGACCGATCGTGATCAGCTGCGGGCGCACCTGGCGGTCGCGTGGCGGGTCATGCGCGCCAACCTGCCGGTCATGGCCGCCCTGTATGAATCGTCGATCGCGGCGGGCCTGAGCTCTGGCCAGGCGTGGCAGCGCCTGGTCGAGGACACCGGCATGCTGCGCGAGCACCTGGAGTACCTTGCCGCACGCGGCCACGGCCTGCCGGGTGAGCCAACGCTGGTTGCCGCGGCGATGGGCGGGATGCTCGCCATGCTTGGCTATGCGCTGCTGCCGGGCGGGGGGCCCGGTTACTCCGACGATGAGATCATCGACACCGTAACCTCCCTGCTGCACGCCGGCCTGGCCGGCCGGTGAGTGCTGTCGCCTGGGTGGGCGACTTGGCAGTCTGGCGGTGAGTGCCTGCCGTGGGGATGGGCAGCCAAGCCGAGTGGCAGGATCTGACCGTGGCCTTCGACGAGCTGGACCAGCGGATCGTCGCCGTGCTCGTGCACGACGCCCGTGCCACGTACGCCGAGGTCGGCGCCCGGGTCGGCCTGTCCGCGCCCGCGGTCAAGCGCCGGGTGGACCGGCTGCGTTCTTCGGGGGCCATCACCGGGTTCTCCGCCCGGGTCGACCCCTCCGCGCTCGGCTGGACCACCGAGGCCTACGTGGAGCTGTTCTGCCGCGGCCGCACGTCGCCGGCGCAGATCGCCGCCGCGGTCGGCAAGCATACCGAGGTGATCTCCGCGTGCACGGTGACCGGCGAAGCGGACGCGCTGCTGCACATCAGGGCGGCCGACATGCGTCACTTCGAGCAGGTGGTGGAGCGCATCAGTGCCGAGCCACTGGTGGTTCGCACCCGCAGCGTGATCGTGCTTTCACGGCTGGTCCACCGCCCGGACACCCTGCCGCCCGGGGCAGCCCAGTGAGCGGGTGCTGCAGCGTCCGGTCCTGCCCTGTTTCGAGCAGATCTAGGCTGACCGGCCCATTCTCCGGCCTGTGATCGGCTATGGTCGTGCCCATGTCAGAGCGTGAGACCGACTTTCCCGCCGGCACCCACGATTCCGCGATCGCTGACTCCTCCCGCAGCACCGCCGAGTTCCGTGCGTTTGTCAGCCGCCCCGGCAGTGAGCCAGAGGCGCCGTGGCGCATGCGGGCGCCGGGCCGGAAGGTCGCCCTGCTTGCCGGGATCGTCGTGGCGGTGGCGATCGTGCTCGCCCTCATCGCGATCGCGGTATTAAACAGCTAACCTGCCTGGCACCGAACGGGGCGGCCGGACGCCTGTGACCGGCCCGTGCTTTCATGACGGGCATGACCGTGCGGACGCCCGAAAGCCGTGAGGAACACCACCGGCTGACCGCGTTCGAGGGGCTGGCCGCGCTGTCCCTTGACGCCCTCTCGTCCGTCGCGTACGGGCCCCAGGCCATCGTCATCGTCCTGGCCGCGGCGGGCGCGGCGGGACTCGGGTACACCCTCCCCGTCACCATCGCGATCACCGTCCTCCTCGGCGTGCTGGTCGTCTCCTACCGGCAGGTGATCGAGGCCTTCCCGGGAGGAGGCGGGGCGTACGCGGTGGCCAAGCGCCACCTGGGCAGGCAGGCCAGCCTGATCGCCGCCGCCTCGCTGATTGTCGATTACGTCCTGAACGCAGCGGTCGGCGTGTCCGCCGGCGTCGCGGCGCTGTGGTCCGCGTTTCCCGTGCTCTACGGGTACCGCGTCTGGATGTGCCTCGGGGTGCTCGCCCTGATCACCGCCGTCAACATGTGGGGGGTGGCGGAGTCGGCGAGGGTCTTCATCGGGCCCACGGTCGCGTTCATCCTCGCGATCGCGATCGTGATCGTCGGCGGGCTGCTGCGGTCGCATCCCGACTACGTCCTGGCCGGCCACCTGCCGCAGGTCACCGAGTCCGTCGGGATCCTGCTGCTGCTGAAGGCGTTCGCCTCCGGCTGCTCGGCGCTGACCGGCGTGGAAGCGATCGCCAACGCCGTGCCCGAGTTCCGCCAGCCCAGGGCCAGGCGCGCGCAGCACACCGAGATGTGGCTGGGCATCCTGCTCGGCGCCATGCTGATCGGCATCTCGGTGCTGATCCGCAAGTTCCACTTTGCTCCGTCGGCGACCGAGACCACGCTGGCGCAGCTGGCGGCGGCCGCCGTCGGGCGCAACGTCGTCTTCTACGCGATCCAGCTGATCACGACGGTGCTGCTGGCGCTGGCCGCGAACACCTCGTTCAACGGGCTTCCGGTGCTGGCGGCCCTGCTGGCCAGGGACAACAACCTGCCGCACCTGTTCGCGCTGCGGGCGGACCGGCAGGTGCACCGGTACGGCATCGGGGTGCTCGCGGTGCTGGCCGCGATCCTGCTGGTCGTGGCGAGAGGAGACACGCAGGCGCTGATCCCGGTGTTCGCGATCGGCGTCTTCGTCGGGTTCACGCTCTCCCAGGCCGGCATGGTCCGGCACTGGCATTCCGAGCGCAGTGACGGCTGGGTCATGCGCGCCTGCATCAACGGCCTCGGCGCGGTGCTCACCACCGTGGCCCTGGCCATCGAGCTGGTGAGCAAGTTCACCGAGGGCGCGTACCTGGTCGTGATCGTCGTGCCGCTGCTGGTGCTGCTGTTCGGCCGGATCCACGCCACCTACGACCGGATCGGGCAGACGCTCGAGATCGGCAAAAAGCCGCCGCCGCCGCACCCGATGAGTTCCCTGGTCGTGGTCCCCGTCGGCGGGATGTCCCGGCTCACCGCGGAGGCGGTCTCGGCGGCGCTGTCCATCGGCGACGAGGTCAGGGCGGTCACGGTCTGCTACGCCGACCCGGACGACGAGCAGGCGGATGCGGGATTCCGCGGCCAGTGGGAGGCATGGCACCCGAACGTGCCGTTGATCACTCTGCCCACGCAGCACCGCTCGCTCGCCCCGCCGGTCGTCGCGTACGTGCGCAAGCTCGAGGACGAACACCGGTATGACCAGCTCGTGGTGCTGATCCCCGAGGTGATGCCGGAGCGCTGGTGGCGGTGGGTCCTGTACAACCAGCGCGGCTTCATCCTGCAGCGCGCGATCCAGCGGGGCACGGTCAACGTGGTGATCTGCAGGCTCCGCTACCGGCTGTCCGCGGTGGCCTCGTCGGCGCCATCGACGGCTGTGCCGCCCTCCAGCGCGCCGACCGACGGTTAGCCGCGCTCACCGCCCCCTGCCACGTGCTCGTGATCCGGCTCGGGCTGGAACCGGTACCCCATGCCCGGCTCGGTCAGCAGCCACCGGGGCCGGGACGGGTCGGGCTCGAGCTTGCGCCGGAGCTGGGCCATGTAGAGCCGCAGGTTGCCGGCTGCGTCGCCGTAGCCGGGACCCCAGACCTCTTTGAGCAGGTACTGCTGGCCCAGCAGCTTGCCGGGATGGCGGAGCAGCACCTCGAGCAGGTGCCACTCGGTGGGGGTCAGCCTGATGTCGGCCTCCTCCGTACCCGCAGGCGCGACGGCCTGCTGGCCGTCCGCCCCGGCGCCCCGCTGGCCATCGGGCCTGGGGTCCCGGAACACCCGCTTGGCCGCGAGGTCGACCACCAGGTCCCCGAGCCGGACTTGCGGCTCGTCTTCCTCGGAGACCGACCGCCTCCCGACCGCGCGCATCCGGGCGAGCAGCTCCTCCATGGAGAACGGCTTGGTGACATAGTCGTCCGCGCCCGCGTCGAGGGCCTCGACCTTGTCGACGGCGTCGGCGCGGCCGGACAGCACGATGATCGGCGCGGCCGTCCAGCCGCGCAGCCCGTGAATGACCTCGACGCCGTCCAGGTCCGGCAGCCCCAGGTCAAGGATGACCAGGTCCGGCGGGTGCCGCGACGCCTGCCGCAAGGCCTCGGTCCCCGAGGCGGCCACGAACACCTCGTACTGCCGCACGCGCAGGTTGATCCGGAGCGCGCGAATGATCTGCGGCTCGTCGTCGACGACGAGGACTGTCTTCACAGCACTACCGTGCCACGGTCACCCGTGATCCGGACGGCCCGCGGCCCCGGCGGCCGACGCAATCTCTGCCGGTTGCTGCGCCAGCCTCCCGTCACCTGCCTGCGCCGGCGCCGGTGCCGCTGGCAGCGATATTGCCATGGTCAGCCCGCCGCCCGGAGTGTCCTCGGGTTCCAGAGTGCCGCCCATTGCCTCGGTGAGGCCGCGGGACAAGGCGAGCCCCAGCCCGACTCCCGTCGTGTTGTCGGTGTCGCCGAGCCGCTGGAACGGCACGAAAACCCGGTCCCTGTCGGCTTCGGGTATACCCGGTCCGCGATCGATGATTCGCAGTTCGACCCGGTCGCCAAGCGCGCTCGCCGTCAGCAGCGGCGGCGACCCGGCGGGGGAGTACCGCAGCGCGTTGGCCGTCACGTTCGCGATGACCCGTTCCAGGATTCCTGGGTCGACCCGGACCTCGGGCAGGTTGTCGGGGATCTCCAGCACGACCTTCCCGGCGGCAGGCCCGAGGTCGTCGAGCGAGCGGGAGACGATCTCCTCCAGGTCGGCGGGCCGCGGGAACACCGAGAGCGCCCCGGCCTGCAGCCTGCTCATGTCGAGCAGGTTGTCGACGAGGTGCGCGAGCCGGTCGAGGGACTCGTCGGCGGTGGCGAGCAGCTCGTCGCGGTCCTCTTGCGCCCACTGCACGTCGTGCGAGCGCAGGCTGGTCACCGCCGCCTTCGCCGACGCGAGCGGCGTGCGCAGATCGTGGCTCACCGCGGCGAGCAGGGCGGTCCGCATCCGGTCGGCCTCGGCTATCGGGCGGGCCGCCTGCGCCTCGGCGGCCAGCCGCTGCTGTTCGAGCGCGGCCGCGGCGTACGCCGCGAACGCGCCGAGGACCCTGCGGTCGCCGGCGGGCAGGGTGCGGCCGCGCAGGCTGAGGCACAGGTTGTCGGCGACCGGGACGTCCACGTCGGCATCTTCCGGCCGGGCCAGCGCGGGCGCTCCCGAGGTGGCAACCGGGGTCCAGCCTGCGGCCAGCCCGCGCGCGCCGCCGGGCGTCCCCGGTGCGCGCTCGAGGAGGGTCACCGAGTCCATCCCGAATGCCTCCCGCACCCGGTCCAGGACGGCGGTCAGGGCCTGCTGCCCGCGCAGCACGCTGCCCGCCGCGGTGATCAGCAGCTCGGACTCCGCGTTTGCCCGGGCGGCCTGCTTGTTGCGCCGCGCCGCGTCGTCCACCACCGAGCTGGTCACCAGGCCCACGGCCACGAAGATGCCCAGCGCCAGCGCGTTGTTGGCCTCGGCGATCGTCCACTGATGGATGGGCGCGGTGAAGTAGTAGTTGAGCAGCAGCGACCCGGCGATCGCCTCCAGCACCGCGGGGATGAACCCGCCGACCAGGGCGACCGCGATGACCGCGACCAGGAAGAACAGCACGTCGCTGGTGAGGTTGATGCTGACGCGGAAGTTGGTAAGGAACAGCGTGAGCAGCGGCGCGAGCACGACCGCCAGCGCATAACCGGCCAGCCTGCGGCGCAGCGGCAGGCCGCCGCGAACCCTGGGCAGGCCCCGGCCGCGGCCCATGTGCGCGTGCGTGACCATGTGCACGTCGATGTCGCCGGAGCCGCGGATCGTCCGCGCGCTGACCCCGGGCCCGGTCAGCAGGGAGGACAGCCAGGTGCGGCGGCTGACGCCGAGCACGAGCTGGGTGGCGTTCTCGGCCCTGGCGAAGGTCAGCAGCGCCTCGGGCACGTTGTCGCCGATGATCTGGTGATACGAGCCGCCGAGCGACTCGACCAGCCTGCGCTGCTCGGCCAGGATTCCCGGATTCGCCCCGGTCAGGCCGTCCGACCGGGTGACGTGCACCGCCAGCAGGTCACCGCCTGAGGAGCGCGCCGCGATCCGGGCGGCCCGCCTGATCAGGGTGTCGCCCTCAGGCCCGCCGGTGAGCGCGACCACCACCCGCTCCCGCGCTTCCCAGGTGCCCTGGATGTCGTGCGCCGCGCGGTACCGCTGCAGGCCCTCGTCGACCTTGTCGGCCAGCCAGAGCAGGGCCAGCTCACGCAGCGCGGCCAGGTTCCCCGCCCGGAAGTAGTGCGTGAGCGCGGCGTCGATCTTCTCCGCCGGGTAGATGTTGCCGTGCGCCATGCGGCGGCGCAGGGCTTCCGGCGTCATGTCCACCAGCTCGACCTGGTCGGCCGCGCGGGCGATCGCGTCGGGCACGGTTTCCCGCTGCGGGACGCCGGTGATCTTCTCGACCACGTCGTTAAGCGACGCCAGGTGCTGGATGTTGACGTTCGAGATGACGTCGATGCCCGCGTCGAGCAGTTCCTGGACGTCCTGCCAGCGCTTCTCGTTGCGCGAGCCGGGGACGTTGGTGTGCGCGAACTCGTCGACCAGCGCCACCTCGGGGCGCCGCGCGAGCACGGCGTCGATGTCCAGCTCCTCGAAGGACGTTCCGCGGTAAGCCAGCCGCCTGCGCGGTACCACCTCCAGGCCCTCGATCTGGGCGGCGGTATGCGGCCGGCCGTGCGTCTCCACGAACGCCACGACCACGTCGGTGCCGCGCTCGGAACGCCGGTGGCCCTCGCCGAGCATGGCGTACGTCTTGCCCACACCGGCGGCCGAACCGAGATAAATCCGCAGCTGGCCACGGGCGTGGGGGACTGGCTTGTCCGGATAGCTGGTGTTCATGGTCCTCTGTCAGCATCCCTGCTTTAGCCGGGATACGTGCTCTCCGCTCTATCTGCTGACAATAGGTCAACTTCGTGGGTCACGGGTGATAGCGATAGCCCATGCCGGGCTCGGTCAGCAGGTGACGTGGGCGGTGCGGGTCATCCTCCAGCTTGCGCCGCAGGCCCGCCATGTGGAACCTCAGGTAGTGGGTGCTGCGCTCGTACCCGGGCCCCCAGACGTCGCGGAGCAGCCGATCGGAGCCCACGAGCTGCCCGGGAGCGGCCAGCAGGATCTCCAGGAGCCGCCACTCGGTGGGCGTGAGGTGCAGTTCGCCGGGGCTGGCGCCGGCGTCGTCCCGGCGCCTGACGATGGTGTGCGCGCCGGTGTCGATCTCGTATGCGCCGATGGTGAACGTGGAGCTTGCCGGCGCCGGGTCGCCGCGGCGCATGGCCGCGCGGAGCCTGGCGAGCAGTTCTTCCATGTCGAACGGCTTGGTGACGTAGTCATCGGCACCGGCGTCCAGGGCGCCGATCTTGTCACCGGAGCCTGCCCGGCCGGAAAGCACGATCACCGGCGCCCGCGACCAGCCACGCAGTTCCCTGATGACCTCGCTGCCGTCGGTGTCGGGGAGCCCGAGGTCGAGCAGGACGACGTCGGGCGGGCGGCGCCGTGCCTCGGCGAGCGCCTCACGGCCCGCGGTCGCGGTCGCGACGTCGTAACCCCGGGCCCGCAGGTTGATCCGCAGCGCGCGCAGCAGCGCGGGCTCGTCCTCGACGATCAGCACGCGCGGGGCGATGCCCGCCTGGACGCGCGCGGGTGGGCTCTCCGCCCACCCGCGCGCGTCTGTCATGACTGTCCTTACCTCACTCATTTCCGGGCGTGAATGGTCAGCTTCCTTATGAGACCGGGTACTTCTCGTCCAGGGCGATGTTCAGGTTGAGCACGTCCACCCGCGGCTCGCCAAGGAACCCGAGCGTCCGGCCCTGGGTGTACTGCCTGACCAGCGCCATGATCTTCGCCGGGCTGACGTGCCTGGCCGCCGCGACCCGGTCCACCTGGATGTCGGCGTTCTGCGGGGAGATGTCCGGGTCCAGGCCGGACCCGGAGGTGGTGACCGCGTCGGGAGGGATCTGGGAGATCTTGACGTGGTCGAACCTGGCGATCTGCTGCTGCCGCTGCTTGATCTCCTGGACGAGCGTCGGGTTGTTCGGCCCCAGGTTCGACGCCGTCGAGTACCGGGGGTCGCAGCCGTAGTCGTCCTTGGCCCCCGCCAGGATCGCGTCGGACGGGCGCGGCTGGAAGTACTGCGGTAGCGGGTTGCCCTTGGCATTGACGAACTCCTGGCACAGCAGGCTGGAGCCGACCACGTGGCCCTTATAGCTGGCCATCGAGCCGTTGGCCTGCTTGGGGAACGCCACCTGCGCGATCCCGGTCATGACCAGCGGGTAGATGATCCCGGTGAGCACGGTGAACACCAGGAGCAGCCGCAGCCCGGCGATGTGCTGGCGGACGATGGTGGGAAGGCGGTTCATATCTCGATCACCTGAACCCTGGGATGAACTGGATGATGAGGTCGATGAGCTTGATGCCGGCGAACGGGATGATCAGCCCGCCGATGCCGTAGATCCACAGGTTCCTGCGCAGCATGGTCTGCGCCGACGAGGGCTTGTACCTGACGCCCCGGAGCGCCAGCGGGATCAGCGCGACGATGATCAGCGCGTTGAAGATGATCGCCGAGGTGATCGCCGACTCCGGGCTGTGCAGGCGCAGGATGTTGAGCTTGGACAGGTCCGGGAACGCGACCGAGAACATGGCCGGCAGCATCGCGAAGTACTTGGCCACGTCGTTGGCGATGGAGAACGTGGTCAGCGCGCCGCGGGTGATCAGCAGCTGCTTACCGATCTCTACGATCTCGATGAGCTTCGTCGGGTTGGAGTCCAGGTCCACCATGTTCCCGGCCTCCTTGGCGGCCGAGGTCCCGGTGTTCATGGCGACGCCGACGTCGGCCTGGGCGAGAGCCGGGGCGTCGTTGGTGCCGTCCCCGGTCATCGCGACCAGCTTGCCGCCCTCCTGCTCCTTCTTGATCAGCGCCATCTTGTCTTCCGGCGTGGCCTCGGCGAGGAAGTCGTCCACGCCGGACTCGTCGGCGATCGCCTTGGCGGTGAGCGGGTTGTCGCCGGTGATCATCACGGTCTTGATGCCCATCTTGCGCATCTCGGCGAACCGCTCGGCGATGCCCTCCTTGACGATGTCCTTGAGGTAGATCACGCCTAGCGCCCGCGCGGTGCCGTCCTTCTTCTCGGCGACGACCAGCGGCGTGCCGCCGACGGCCGAGATGCCGTCGACCATCCCGCCCAGGTCGTCCGGCGGGGTGCCGCCGTAGTCCCGGACCCACTGCGCGACCGACGAGGCCGCGCCCTTGCGCACCTCCCGGCCGTCGGCCAGGTTGACCCCGCTCATCCGGGTCTGCGCGGTGAACGGCACGAACTCCGCGCCGGGCAGCTCGCCCTCGTCCCGCTCGCGCAGGCCGTAGACGTTCTTGGCCAGCACGGTGATCGAGCGGCCTTCCGGGGTGTAGTCGGCCATGCTGGATAGCTGCGCCGCGTCCGCGAGCTGCTCGGCAGACACGCCGTTCACCGGCAAGAACTCGGTCGCCTGCCGGTTGCCGATCGTGATCGTGCCGGTCTTGTCCAGCAGCAGCGTGTTCACGTCACCCGCGGCCTCGACAGCCCGGCCGGACATGGCGAGCACGTTGCGCTGCACCAGCCGGTCCATGCCCGCGATGCCGATCGCGGACAGCAGCGCGCCGATCGTGGTCGGGATCAGCGCGACCAGCAGCGCGACCAGGATCACCAGGCTCTGCGGCGCGTGGCTGTAGAACGCCATCGGCTGCAGCGTGATCACGGCCAGCATGAAGATGATCGTCAGCGACGCGAGCAGGATGTTCAGCGCGATCTCGTTCGGCGTCTTCTGCCGGCTCGCGCCCTCGACCAGGGCGATCATCCGGTCGATGAACGTCTCGCCCGGCTTGGAGGTGATCTGCACCACGATCCGGTCGGACAGCACCTTGGTGCCGCCGGTGACCGCGGACCGGTCGCCGCCGGACTCCCGGATCACCGGTGCGGACTCGCCGGTGATCGCCGACTCATCGACCGATGCGATGCCCTCGACCACGTCGCCGTCGCCAGGGATGATCTCCCCGGCCTCGACCACCACGTGGTCGCCGAGCTGCAGCTTGGTGCCGGGTACGTCCTCTTCCCTGGTGTCGGTCTGGCCGGGTTGCCAGCCGGTCAGCCGCCTGGCTACGGTCTCCCGCTTGGTCCGGCGCAGCGTCTCCGCCTGCGCCTTGCCGCGCCCTTCGGCGACCGCCTCGGCCAGGTTGGCGAAGACCACGGTCAGCCAGAGGAAGACCACGACGGTCCAGTTGAAGGCCGGCTTCGTGTCGTTGAAGATCGCGGTGAACGTGGTCACCAGCGCGCCGACCTCGACCACGAACATGACCGGGTT
>Ga0335075_10005232_pt1 | contig 20192 bp, 20 predicted proteins | sample Lox_Sample_24_FD_206723 | JGI IMG/M metagenome (GOLD analysis project Ga0335075, IMG submission 206723) | Soil microbial communities from Loxahatchee National Wildlife Refuge, Florida, United States - Lox_Sample_2.4 | ecosystem: Environmental > Terrestrial > Soil > Wetlands | place: USA...
GCGGAACTCGCAGGTGACCAGGGCGATCTGCGTAGGGGTCAGCAGAATCGAACTCCCGGCCCGCCGCTTACAAGGCAGCCGCCCGACCACTGAGCTGCCCCCGGAGGCTCATATTCGGTGACCGCGAGGGCGTCGGATTGGTCTCCCATTTCTAACGAGCGTACGTGTGATTCGCTCGGCGGCGGCGCCACACCGACCCGTCGGCGGCAGATGCGCGCGTCACAACCTGCCATGGCGATGAGTAAATATGCACCTGGCTTCCTGTTGGAATCGCCATCGGCGTGCGGATGTCTTGATGATCGCACCTAGCGCGGTTTGGCCGCTGGCCGACTGTCGCGAAGGTCCCGCAGCCCGCGAGAATGGTTGATCTGTTCGGGCGGCGGCGGCGCTGGCCAGGCTAGGCTTCGGCCTGAATCCTCCGTCGTGCCTGGCTATCGTGCACGTATGCAAGACGATGATCTGGCCCAGGTTCTGTCGTGCATGTCGTGGCTTGCCGACTCTCCCCTATTCATCGACGCTCAGCAGATCGCCGCGTTCTACGACGCGGTACTTGGTCCCGCGTTCCGGACGGTGCAGGTGCAGTTGTCTGCTGACAAGAGCAAGCAGGCTCAGCAGTCCTTCGGGACGCGGCTCGGCGCAAGCCTCCGGCCATTACTGCCATGGGTGTCGGTCGACGCGAGCGCCGAAGCGCAGCTTGCCACCGCGCGGGCCAGCCAGGAGGGCCAGACGGTGGTGCTTGAAGCCGTTCATGGCGCCGGCCGCCAACTGGCGGAGCTGTCCCTGCATTACATGCTCAATCAGCGCCGCCGCTGGTGCCTCGTGCGTCAGGGGTCGTCGCTCCCAGGAGCAGAGGCGATCGGAGAAAGCCCGCGAATGCTCGGCTTCATCGACGTTGCGCCCGGCAGCATCCTGCTACCGCAAGCAGCCGAGCTCGACGACGGCCGGGTCGTGACGTTCTTCGATCGCCTTGTCGAGAACCTCAGGCATGATGCCAGTGACGAACCGGAACCCTATCCGGACAGTACGGCTTCCGACGACGGCAAAGTTCAGCGCGACCGGTACTGGAATTGGTTCACCGACCGGTGGAATGCCGACCGCGCGGTGAGGGCCGCCGAGGAGGGCGTCGGCTCAGGCGGCCGGCCTCGCTGGATGGACTACAGGATGAGGCTCGACAGTGGTCAGACGCTGCACTTGCACCTCGTGGGCCGCGGAGAGCATGACACCGGAATCTTCGCCTATCAGCTCGTCCGCCGCGGGTGGCGATACGGCCTAAAGATCGTTGGCAGCTTGAAGTCAAAGCCCGCCATGAACGTCCTCGCCATATACGAGAAATGAAGCACCCGCGAGTTCTTCCATGTAGCAGGTGACTAAAGGCCCGAAAGGTGTTGCAGCAGGCTCTCCCTTCCGCGCAGCCCCCTCCGAATCGCGATGATCTAAATTGACTCCAAAACAGCGCTGTTGCGAACCCAGATATGCGCCGCCCTCACTCAAGCATCCAGCTAGCGGGACAGTCCCGGTTCACAAGATAAATTCTCCGACCGGCAACCAGACGCAATGAAGTCTCAAAGCAGACCGTCAACCCTTTCTCGGACCGACACTTCCTAACATCGCCGTCCTCAGTCCGGATGTTCACTATCGCACCGATCTCGTAACCAACCGGGGTACCCATATCCACAGCCAGTGGATCATCGACCTCAATCCACGTCCCCTCGGGCAAAACCCCAAGTTCCAGACAGAACACTTTCCGGTAATGAACCTCCCGAAGCGTAGCCAAGAATGTCGCATGATGCGCAACGAGGAAACGCGCCAGATGTCGGCGCAAAGCGGCATAGGCTGAACGCGAAAAAGCATTAAAAAACGCAATGTACTCTGATACCTGATTGCGCGTAAGCAACTCAGAAGGCCCGCCATGGGCAATCTCGTTCCGCCTCTCTGCCAGATCATCTACAGCGCCGAACTCGGAATCTAGCAGCCCTCGCTCCCGCACAGCAGCCGACAAATATGCCTGAAACTCCATGGTCTGAGCCGTCATGGAAAGGAAATTATCTACGCCGACATCGCGAAACAGATCATCGATCAATGTCCGCCTGAAGTTTGCACCGTGGCGGCCGTAGGCTTGACTATTCAACCTATAATTCGAGGCCCTAGACTCGCAGGACGCCAAGCCTTCGATGAGCTTAGCGGCAAGATCGGGATCACCGTTGCGTCCAAGCCAGACGTCGTCCCGAAGGGCATCAATCGTCTTCCTTCGGTGACTGTCTTGTATGCGGGATGGCACTTCGTTGTAGCTCGGAACGAGCTCATTGATCGCACTCACGGCGCCAGACAGCAACCCTTCGATAAGCCGTTCAAAAGCGCTATAGAGAAGAACCACCTCCATCGCGTATTGTGACTGGCGCACAACAAACGGCTCAATGGACTTACGGAAGGAGAGCAGCAATTCTCGAACCCGCTCGGGTGACACGTCCAGCGTGTCGGCCTTCAGTAGTTCCTCTTCGATAGCGGACATGGCAACCAACTGAGCTAGGTCCTCCATAGCCCGCTCAAACTCGAGCACTGCAGGCTTCACGCGGAGCCATCCGTTATGCCTCGGTCAAGGAACTCTCCGAATAGCGCACGTCTGCCAGCAATGTTACTGGGATTCGTGTATCTCGCCGCGAATTCACTGTAGTTATCTTCGTAGAATCGAGGTAGCCCTGCTCGGATGCTCTCGGCCCTTGCCCTTATGGCATCAGCTCTGTTCAAGCGCTCACTCAGGGCATACATGATAGTGTCATACGCGACGGTGGTAGGTCTGCTGAGCCAGTTCCACCGACCATTCCGCTGACGCCACAGCCAGAAAGCTCGCTCGCCAAGGACATCGTAGGCTAGCGATATAGTTTTCTCAAAAGTTTCGGACAGGGTATTGAGCAATCCCGCATCGTAGCGGTTGGCTTTCTGAAGGTAGGCATCGAAGTAGTCGCGCAGGGCCCCGCTGAGGTAGCTAGTGTCCTGGCGGAAAGCAAAGAAACGCAGCACTAGCTCTACGTCGAACATTTCTCGATACAGGTTGTTCTCTAGGAGCTCGTCGTCGGCCGTTTCCTCTGCCTCGGACTCGCTGACGTGAACAGGAATGCCCCACGTCACGCACAGCGCGCGATTACGTGACAGCTTCAGGCATAGGTCATTCATGCGCCCGCCATGAATGGCATTGCGTGACTCCTGGGGAGTGAGCCTCTCGCCTCCGCTGTTGATTCGCTCAAAAACCAGCTGCTTGAGAATCTGGGCCTCTGTAGAGTTACGGGCGGTTTCTTGTAGTAGGATGATCGACGAGAGATAACGCCTATCTATTCCGGCGCGTACGCTGGCCGGAAGCGATGAGTACGTCCTTTCGTTGAGTTCGGGCCACTCCATCAACCCTTGGAGAACGAACTCGTCATCGTAGAATTGCATGATGGTGGAAAGGCGCTGGAGCCCGTCCATTACCTCATATCTTGAGTACTCGTATTCATAAAGAAAGATTGGAGGTATGGGTACATTCATTACGAAAGACTCTATTAGACGGGACTTCTTGTCGATGGACCAGCGACGGCGCCTCTGGTATTCAGGGCGCAGTAGATAGTCGCCGCTTTTAAGAAGCGAGGGAATCGAGCTGAGTGGGTAGCGCGCCTGCTCGGTTACGATTCGCACTTCGCCGCGCACGTACTTCTCGTTGATGGAATCGTCAGTCCGTCTGAGCGATTGCACCCTTGGCTTTTCGAGGTCAATCGCCTCTCCCGGATATAGCAACTTGCTCCTCGATGTGGATTCCTACGTAACGGAACGTCATCCTAGCGGGCTTGAACCCTCGCTGAGTCGATACGCGCGCAGCTCGGCACCGATGCCGTAGCACTGCTCATAACACCCGGCGACCAGCACGGTGAGCGCTCGCGTATTCGGCCCATCCGAGAATCCATCTGCAACGAGCTAAGAGCCCGTCGAATCAGGTATTTGTTCGTCCATGCTGTCTTCCCCGTCGCTGCCGCCCGCGAGCTGCGAGTGGTTGCCGTGGTGGGGTCGCCGGCCGGGCGCGATTCAGAAGGCGCCCGCCAGACGGCTTCATCACGCCAGACCCGACGCGCTATCACTGGTATACGCAAGCGTTGCGGTGCCTGTTGAGATAGTGCGGGTGAAGAGGTGGTCGGGGTCTGGGTGCCTTCTTCATGACAGGCCGGGGCTCATGGCGGTAGACGGGTTCGGCGGCGCGGGAAGTGGCGTGTCCGCCGAGGCGGACGCAGGCACGCTCAACGCGCCTTGACGCGCTACAACACACGTTGTATAACAGGCGTTGTATAGTCGGCCGATCAGGACGCCGGCACCTCTGTGAGAGGGGCAAATCCCGCGATGAGCGAGCAGGTGCCACCTAGCCCAGGGCCAGTGCGGTCAACACAAGAGGAGCGCCGTCATCGCAAGCAGCGGTTGGCGGCGGCGTTCAGGATCTTCGGGCGTCTCGGATTCGACGAAGGAGTCGCCGGCCACATAACGGCCCGAGACCCCGAGCGCGCCGACCATTTCTGGGTCAACCCCTTCGGAATGAGCTTCAAGCAGATACGGGTCCAGGATCTGATCCTCGTCGATCACACGGGCGCCGTGGTGGAAGGATCGCTGCCGGTGAACCGGGCAGCGTTTGCGATCCACTCGCAGGTCCACAGCGCTCGGCCGGACGTGATCGCTGCTGCCCACGCCCACTCGGTGCACGGCAAGGCCTTCGCCACGCTGCATCGGCGGATGCGCCCGCTGACTCAGGATGCCTGCATTTTCTTCGAGGACCACGGTCTTTACGCAGACTACGGGGGAGTGGCATACGACCTGGAGGAGGGAAAGCGCATCGCCGAAGCGGTGGGTGACACGAAGGCGGCGATCTTGGCGAACCACGGCCTGCTCACGGTCGGGGAGACCGTCGACGAGGCGGTGTTCTGGTTCGTCACGATGGAGCGGTCCTGCCAGGCGGAGTTGCTGGCCATGGCGAGCGGGAATCCGCGGCCGATCCCGGATGAAGTCGCCCGTGATGTGCGATCGAAGATCGGGTCCCCGCCGTCTGGATGGCGCAGCGCCCAGCCGCTATTCGACTGGATCGTGGCGGAGCAACCGGACTGTCTCGACGACGTATCTGCAGTCTGATCGGGCCTCCCTTGACCGCGGAATTTCGCGGACAGGGCGTTCGTAGCTTGGCCCGGCCGATGATGCCGGTCGGGGTTGGTATGAGGAAGGCATGTAACAGGCACCCGCGACGACGCTCCTGTGGCGTTCGTGCTGAAAGGGGTACGGAGATGCGACAGGCGGCAACCACACGGCGCAAGACGCGCCCGCTGCTCGTGGCGATCATCGCCGCGCTGGCGACAGTAACGGCGGCATGCGCTGGCGGGACGACCAACTCCCAGTCCCCCAAGACCCTCAACTCAGGGGCGGCGGACAAGGGTGCGCGTTTGGCGGGTGGCACCGTCACCTGGGCGGAGTGGCCCGGACAGCCGCCGGACTACATCTTCCCGCTCTTCAGCTACCAGTACTACAGCCAGCCGAATGTCGGGAACTTCCAGTACCTGATGTATCGCCCGCTGTACTGGTTCGGTACGAACAACAACAAGCCCGTGTTGAACGAGAGCTTGAGCCTGGCGTATCCGCCCGTCTGGTCTGACAACGACACGGTAGTCACGGTTAAGCTCAAGCCATACAAATGGTCAGACGGCGAGACTGTGTCGAGCCGAGACGTCGTGTTCTGGATGAACCTCCTCAAGGCCGAGAAAGACAACTGGGGAGCCTACGTTCCGGGCTACTTCCCGGACAACGTGGCCTCGACCACCGCCGAGGGCGCAGAGACCGTGGCGTTCAAGCTGACGGGATCGGTCAACCAGACATGGTTCCTCTACAACGAGCTGAGCCAGATCACCCCTCTGCCCATAGCGTGGGACAGGACCTCGCTCAGCGCGCCGGCGCCTTCGCCCGGGCAAGCGGGACTCCCCGACACCACCACAAAGGGCGCCGAGGCCGTGTATACGCTCCTGAACGGGCTGTCGAAGGACGCGGGAACCTGGGCGCAATCGCCGATCTGGAGCGTCGTCGACGGACCCTTCAAACTCGCGGCGTTCACGAACACCGGCGAGGCAACTTTCGTTCCCAACCCAACCTATGGCGGGCCTGTCAAGGCCAGCATCGCGAAGTTCATCGAGACTCCGATCACCAGTCCCGCGGCCGAGGTGAACCTGGCCAAGACCGGTGCGTCGAATCTCACGGTTGGCTACCTTCCTGACGACTACTTCCCCGAGCTCAGTTCCTTGGCCAGCGCCGGGTACCGGTCGCTCAGTGCGTACACCTTCGACTCGGCTTACATGGCTTTCAACTTCAACAATCCCAAGTTCGGGCCGGTCTTTCAGCAGCTCTATTTCCGCCAGGCGTTCCAGCATCTCGTTGATCAGCCCGGCTGGATTCATGCCTTCTACCACGGTGACGGGGTCCCGACCTATGGTCCGGTCCCGATTGTTCCTCAGAATCCGTTCGCTGACAGCCTGGAGATGCAGCACAACCCGTATCCCTTCAGCGTCCCGGCCGCAGCACAGCTGCTGAAGAGCCATGGTTGGGACGTGCGGCCCGGCGGCGTGACGACGTGCGCGCGGCCGGGTTCAGGCCCGGATCAGTGCGGGGCGGGGGTGCCGGCTGGTCTCGGCCTGAGCTTCAATCTGGACTACGTCACCAACTCGTCGCCGCTCGCGTCCGCCATGCTCGATCTGAAGAGCGAGGCTGCGCAAGTCGGTATCCAGCTCCAGCTCAGCGTGCATCCGTACTCGACGGTGGCGACGGTCACGGTCCCGTGCAAGCCGACGCAGTCTGATTGCGGATGGACGCTGGAGAACTGGCAGGTCGGGTGGATCTACGGTCCTGACTACTACCCAACCGGAGAGGAGCTGTTCAAGACCGGGGCGGCGGTGAACTTCTCGAGTTACGACAGTGCGGAGGCGAACAAGCTGATCGAGGAGACGATCACGGCACCGCCGTCGACCTCACAGGCAGCGCTGGACGCCTACCAGAACTACCTGGCGGAGCAGCTCCCGGTGGTCTGGGAGCCGGTCACCGCCGGTAACCCGATCGCTGGCGGGCTGACCCTGGTCTCCAGGCAGCTCGGTGGCTATACGACCAACTCCTTCGGGTCGATCAATCCGGAGAACTGGTACCTCATCAAGCAGTAAGACGGTGCGCACTGCTCGGATATCTGGCTGGTGCCGGCAGGCGCAACGCTCCGGGAGTCGTAGCCGGGGGTTGCGTCTGGCGGCGCCTACCGCGACGAAATATAGATTGGGAACATGCCAAAATTCGTCGACCACGACACTAGGCGGAATGAGATCGTCGGTGCGGCGTGGCGTGTCATTCAGCGCGAAGGCTTGGAAGGGACCACGATCCGTGCCATCGCGGCCGAGGCGGGAGCATCGACCGCGATCGTCACGCATTATTTTCAGGATAAGAAAGACATCCTGAAATCGGCCCTGCGCATGTCACAGAGCCGTATTGCGAGTCGCCGAAAGGAAGCCTTGAAGGGCCTCGCTGGGCTGGAAGCGCTAGAGGCCTCCCTCGCCGAGTCGCTACCGCTCGACGACGACCGACGTCTGGAGCTCCACATCGAGGTGAGCTTCTGGGCCAGGGCTATCAGCGACGAGGAAAGCGCGACGGAGCATCTGCGGAGCCACGACACGTGGCGGGCAGCCATCGCCTCGTCAGTCCAGGAATGCGTCGAGCTCGGCGAAATCGGACCGTGCGACGTCCTGGAAGTGGCCGACACCCTGGTTGCGCTGGTCGACGGCCTGGGCGTCGATGCGCTCATGCATCCGGAACGGCTCCCGCCGGAGCGGCAGCGGCTGGTGGTGCACACAGAGCTGGAGCGGCTGCGTACGTCGACCGGACACGGGGACTTGGTACGCGAGCCCCGCCGCCAAATCCGCCCGAGCCGGGAACCGGTGGATGAGGCTGGCTGACGAGGTGCTGGAGGGCCGTCAATGTGACGTCCTCCTCGCGGGCGGCACGTTCTACGAAAGCCCGCGCTGGCGATCCGGCAGCTGGTACGTCTCAGATCTCTACAACGGACTGGTGTGGACGATCCCTGGCGGCGGCGGCCCGCCGGGCGTGGCAGCGAGATTGGACGACTTTGTCGGGGGGCTGGGCTGGCGACACGACGGCGCGCTTCTCGCCGTCTCCATGACGAAGCGGCAGATCGTCGCGGTCGGGCCGTCGGGCGAGCGAAGCCTTCACTCCGACTTGAGCGCGCTGAGTGACAGCCGCCTGAACGACATGACCACCGACAGCGCCGGGCGCGGCTGGGTCGGCAACTACGGCTTCGATCTCATGGCGGGCGCCGACCCGCAGCCGGGATGCCTCTTCCACGTTGCCGCAGACGGCTCCGCGTCCGTCGCAGCAAGGGGCCTGGTATTCCCGAACGGCGCCGTCCTCTCCGACGATCAGCGGACGCTGGTGGTCGGAGAGACCTTCGCCTCGCGATACACCGAGTTCGACATCGAGCCGACGGGCGCTCTTCTCCGGCCAAGGTCATGGGCCACCTTCGGCGTCACTCCTGCGCTCACCGCCCTGGCGGAGATGCGAGACCGGTTGCAGGTCATCCCGGACGGCTGCGCCATCGACTCGGAGGGATGCCTCTGGGTTGCCGATGTCAAGGGTCGCCGAGCCATCCGGGTCGCGAAGGGCGGCTCGATCCTGGAGGAGATCCGGGTCAGCCGAGGGCACTGCTACGCGTGCGGCTTGGGCGGCCCCGACGGCAGGTCTCTCGTCCTGTGCCTGGCGCCCGGTTCGGCGCAGGCGCAGCGCGAGCGCGCGGCCGACGCGGCCGTCGTGCGCGTGCGCGTCGCCGTTCCCGGGTTCACCCGTAACTGGAGGGCGCCGGACTCTTGCGCCCGTCCCTCGACATGTGATACAACGTCTGTTGTATAACACTTGTAATAACGACAGGCGGGGCCATGGTCGATCCGAGCCGGGTTGGAGGCGGCGTGCAGCATCTCAAAGATAGGGAAGGCCGGGTCCCTCCGGAGCTGGCGGCACGATGCGGCGGTCGGCGGCCTCTGAGCGCCGACGCCTCGGCGTCCCTGCGGTAGACGCCCGAGCATGGCAAGATTTCTCCTCCGACGCGCCCTCCAGGCGATTGTTGTCCTGCTCGGCGTCACCTTCGTGACGTTCGCTTTGGAGCAGCTCGCCCCCGGCAGCCCGGCTCGGGAAGTGCTCGGTGTCAGGGCAACGCCGGTCGCCATTGCCGCTTTCGACCGGACCTACGGCCTCAACCAGCCGTTTGTCGTCCAGTACCTCCAGTTCTTGAACCATCTCGTACACGGGAACCTGGGCTTCTCGTGGAAGCAGAACAGGACTGTCAACTCGTTGGTGGTCTCCGAATTGCCGAGAGATGTTCTGCTGGTCGGCCTGTCGCTCATTCTGGCCCTGCTGATTGCCGTTCCGACGGGCATCAGGCAGGCGGTGCGCCGGAATGGCGCCTTCGATTACGCCGCCACGGGACTTTCGTTCCTCATGTACTCCATGCCGCCGTACATCCCGGGCCTTCTGGCGATATCCCTCCTCGCTGTTCGTCTGCAGGTGCTACCGAGCGAGGCGCCCCAGGGCGCGTCGGTCGTCGGCCTGCTGACCCACCCCGCAGGTCTGATCCTGCCGGTCCTCACCCTCACGCTCATCAGCTACGCCAGCTTTTCCCGGTACGTTCGGTCCTCGGCGATCTCATGTCTCGAGCAGGACTTCATCCTCACGGCCAGGACGAAAGGCCTCCGCCAGCGCACGATTGTGTGGCAGCACGTTCTGCGGAACTCCCTCGGCCCGGTGATCACCTTGGTCGGCCTCGCCCTGCCGCAGGTCCTTACCGCCGGACTCGTCGTCGAGTACCTGTTCAACTTCCAGGGCGTCGGGCTGGAGTACTACAACGCGGCCGTGAACGGGGACTTCCCGGTGATGGTTGCCGTCACTGTCCTCGTCGCCGCTGTCACAGCCATCGGCAACCTAGCTGCCGACATCGCCTACGCGGTCCTCGATCCACGAGTGCGGCTCGCATGACCGACATCGCCAGCCTGGAGCCGACTCCGGCGCCGAGCGGGCTTGGTCCCGATGCGTCGCCGCCCGTTTCGGAGCGATCGATCGCCGCGACGTTCGGACGCACCTTCGTCGAGAACCGTCTCGCGACGGTCGGAGCGGTGCTTCTCCTGGGAATCGTCGCGTTCTGCTTCGTCGGACCGATGCTGTACCACACGAACCAGGTCGACCCGAACCTCGTGATGGTCAACCAGCCACCTGGGCCCGGTGGACCGCTGGGGAGCGACAACAACGGCTTCGACATCCTCGGCCGGCTGATGGCGGGCGGGAAGACCTCACTTGAGATCAGCTTCGCAGTTGCCTGCACGGTAACCGTCCTCGGCGCCACCTACGGCGCCGTCGCTGGGTACCTCGGCGGAGTATGGGACGCCGTGATGATGCGCATCGTGGACATCGGCCTGTCCATGCCGGTGGTCTTCCTGTTCATCCTGGTCTCTCGGATCTACTTTCCGACCAAGGGACTGCTCATCATCCTGCTCGCGCTCACGGTATGGTTCGTCCCCGCCCGGCTCGTACGAGGCGAGACGCTCACCCTGAGCACGAGGGACTTCGTCGCCGCGGCCCGGACCATGGGCGGCGGAGCCGGGCGGCTCGTTTTCCGCCACATCGTGCCGAACGCAGCCGGGACGATCATCGTCAACGCGACCTTCCAGGTCGCGGACGCCATCATCGTTCTTGCAACCTTGGAATTCCTCGGGTTCAGCCTCCCGCCGCCGGCCGCCACGTGGGGAGGGATGCTCTCGGACGGCTCCCAATTCCTCCAAGACGGTTACTGGTGGGAAGTCTTCCCGGCCCTGGTCGCCATTGTCGTCACCGTTATCGCGGTCAACTTCGTCGGCGACGCCCTCCGCGACGCGTTCGACGTCAGATTGCGGCGGCGGTAATGGCCCTCCTCGAGATATCCGGGCTATCCGTCGAGGTGACCCAGGGCGGCGGGCCGTCGCCAGTGCTCACCAACGTGGGCTTGGAGGTCAACACCGGGGAGACGGTCGGTCTCGTCGGCGAGTCGGGCTCGGGCAAGACGATGACGGGCCGCAGCGTCCTCGGGCTCCTTCCACGCGGTGGGCGGGTGACCTCAGGCCGCATCATCCTGGGCGGCCGGAACCTGGTTGAGCTGGGGGAGGAGGAGATGTCGGCGGTTCGCGGGCGAGACATTGGCACCGTCCTGCAAGACCCGATGACCTCGCTCAATCCCACCATGCGGGTAGGTGCCCAGATCGCTGAGTCGGTGCGACACCATCTGGGTGCGTCGCACCAGGACGCCCGTCGGCGCGCGTTGGAGCTGCTCGGCCACGTAGGGATACCGCGCCCGGCGGAGCGCATTGACGACTACCCCCATGAGCTCTCCGGCGGCATGCGACAGCGAGTCATGATCGCTATCGCGCTCGCGTGCAACCCGGCGCTGCTGATCGCCGACGAGCCGACGACCGCCCTTGATGTCAGCATTCAGGCCCAGATTCTCTCCCTGCTCGATCGCCTTAAAGCAGAGCTGGGGATGGCGATGATCCTCATCACGCACGACCTGGGCGTGATCGCCGGCCGCGCTGACCGCGTCGTGGTCATGTACGCGGGGCGGGTCGTCGAGACCTCGGCGACGGAGGCGCTCTTCTCCGCCCCGTCCCACCCCTACACCGAAGCCCTCCTCGACGCCATCCCCCGACTCGACAACGAGCGGCAGACGCAGCTCAAGTCGGTGCGCGGCAGCCCGCCGGACCCGGCCGTGCAGCTCACGGGATGCCGCTTCGCACCCAGATGCGACTACGCCACCGAGGAGTGCCTCAGGCAAGAGCCGAGCCTCCTTGGGACGCCGGCAGCGGTGGCGTGCTTCCATCCCCGTGCGGGAAGGAAACGCGTCGCGGGGGAGAGCGTCACCGGGATCGGACCGTCGGCGCGGCAGGCAGAAGCGACAGCGCAGGCACTCCTCGACCTTCGGGATGTCTCGAAGACGTTTCCCCTGCACGGGCGAGGCCTGCTCAACTCCGGGACCCGGCAGGTCCACGCCGTGACAGACCTCACGCTCGCGGTTCGCGACGCAGAGACCCTCGGGGTAGTCGGAGAGTCCGGATGCGGGAAGTCGACCCTGGGAAGGCTTCTCGTCGGGCTCGAGCGGCCCTCCGGCGGCAAAATCGTCTATGACGGCGAGGACATCAACGCGATGTCCCGTCGCTCGCTTCGCCGCAAACGCGCCGGCCTTCAGATGATGTTTCAGGATCCCTACGCCTCTCTGGACCCGCGCCTGAGCGTCGAAGCGATCATCCGTGAGCCTCTGGTCATCCAGGGAATCGGAACCCGAACAGACCAGCACCGCCGTGCGCTCGAGCTCCTGGACGAGGTCGGATTGCCCCGACGCTCGGCCGATCGACGTCCGCACGAGTTCTCGGGTGGTCAGCGACAACGCATAGCTCTCGCACGCGCGCTGGCTTTGCGCCCGAAGGTGATCGTCGCCGACGAGCCCGTCTCAGCACTGGATGTCTCCATCCAGGCGCAGATCCTCAACCTGATGCGGGAGCTGCAGCGCGCACATCAGATGACCTACGTGTTCATCTCGCACGACCTATCTGTCGTGCGCTACCTCGCAGATCGCGTGGCTGTCATGTATCTCGGGCAACTCGTCGAGCTTGCTCCCGCCGAGGATCTCTACGAGCAGCCGGCGCATCCCTACACCGCCGGGCTGCTCAGCGCCGTCCCGCGACCCAACCCGGTGATCGAACGCCCGCGGCTGAACAGCGGCATCCCGGGCGAACTACCGTCCCCCGTCGACCCACCGAGCGGCTGTCCATTCAGGACAAGATGCGAGCGCTCCACGGATCGATGCGCGGCCGAGCGCCCGGCCCTGGTCGCGACGGCAAGCCACCGCTTCGTGGCCTGCCACCATCCCCTGACCGCCACGGCGGTGCCCTCCCACGGTGCCACGGGCGACCACGCGGTTCGGACATGAGCAAGACGCGAACAGGTCTCGGCTCATCCCTCACATGTCTGAGCCGCACGCGGCCGAGAGGAGACGACAGAAGATGCGCGCCGTAGTCATCGCGGACGCCCGGATAGAAGTCACGGACCTGCCCGACCCAGCCCCGACGGACGGCGAAGTCGTCATCGCCGTCGAAAGGTGCGGGATCTGCGGCACCGATCTCCGGCTCCCTGACAACCCGCGAGTCAACGGCCTGGTACCCGGCCACGAGATCGCAGGGCGAATCGTCGACGTCGGTCCTCACGTCAGCGGACTGCGAGCCGGCACGCTCGTCGCGGTGAAGCCCAGCGACCCATGCGGTCAGTGCGGCCCTTGTCGGCGGGAAGAACCGAACTCCTGCCCGAATCAGTGGCCAACCCACATTGGCCTGGCCCGTAACGGCGGCTACGCCGAATACGTCAGCGCTCCCGCGCGCAACGTCATCGTCGTCCCGGACGGGCTCACGGCAGCCGAAGCTGCGCTTGCCGAGCCATTCGCCGTCGCCCTCCACGGCCTCAGCCTGGCGCCGACGCCAGCCGGAACCGCGGCGACCGTCATCGGAGCAGGTCCACTCGGTCTACTGATCACGGTCGCGCTCTTGGGACGGGGCGTCGAAGTCACGGTCGTGGAGCCCCGACCGGCACGAGCGGCGGCGGCGGGATCGCTGGGGACCGCCGTCCACTCCAGCTCGCTGGAGTTGGAGGAAGGCAGCCACGGCACGACGTCGCTCGTCCTCGAGTGCTCCGGCGCTGTTGGCATGGCCGCGGAGGCCGTCCGCCTGGTCCGCACCGGGGGATCGGTGATCCTCATGTCGACCACCAGCCAACCGCTCACCCTGGAGTCACACTCCTGGCTCCGCAAAGAGGTCGCCGTCCGCCCCTCCGTCGGCTACTCGATGACCGACTTCATGGCCGGTCTGCGCGCCGTGGCGGGCGGCCTCGTCTCCCCGGCTCTCCTGTCCACCGAGGAACGGCCACTGCAGGAAGCACAGGCCAGCTTCGACGCACTCCGAGACGGCGAAGCAGTGAAGATCCAGCTGGACCCAACCGCCCTGGTGGCAGCGGCGCCGTCGCGGATGGTAGACGAGGCGTTGCTGCCATGACCTCCTCGGACAAGGTCGAGGTGCGGGCCAGCGCCGCTCCCTCGCCGGCGGGTGCGTACAGCCAGGCTGTCGCGATCGACGGGTGGTGCTTCGTGTCCGGACAGGTCGGATGGCGGAGCCGTGAACTCGGCCTCGAAGGCGGCGTCGAGCAGCAGACACGCCAAGCCTTGCACAACATCGATGCCATCCTCTCCGCCACTGGGGCATCCCTGCGCGACATCGTGCGAACCACCGTCTACCTGCGCGACTTCGCCGACTTCAAGGCCTTCAACGATGCCTATGAGCAGACGATGACTGAACACGGCGTGGATGTCTTCCCGGCCCGGACCACCGTCGCGGCCAGCATCCGAGTTGCCGTGGAGATCGATGCCATCGCGAAACTACCCGAGGCCGTCGAATGACCCGGGTGCTGGACATGGCAGCGAAGGGCTGGCCGAGCGCGTGGTGGGGGCGGCCAGTCGACTCGATTGGTGGCGAGAACCTCAACGTCGGTCGCGGCGACCTGCCGCTACCGGTCCTGACCCTCTGCCGCGAAGCCGTCGATCACAACATCACGGTCATGGCGGGATGGTGCAAAGCCCACGGCGTTTCGCTCGCTCCGCACATCAAGACGTCGCTTGCACCAGATCTCATCCGGCGGCAGATGACGGCCGGCGCATGGGGCGCGACCGTGAGCAACGCGCGGCAGGCGCACATCGCCGTGCAGGGAGGCGCGCAGCGGCTCCTCGTGGCCAACGAGATCATCGATCCGCACGACCTCGACTACCTCCTGGCGCTGCAAAGAGAAGGACGCGCCGCCGTGGCCGTGTTCGTCGACTCACCCGAAGGCCTCGCGGTGCTCGACGCCGCAGCCGCCCGTTGTGGCCTGCGGATCGACGTCCTCATCGAGATCGGGGCACCAGGAGTGCGCACGGGAGTGCGCGACCGGACCGCCTTTCTCGGATTGCTGGACAGAGTAACGAACAGCCGGCACGTCGACCTCGCGGGCGTTTCAGCCTTCGAGGGGGTGCTCGCGCGGGCACCGGATCCGCACGCACCTGATCCGATGCGAGCCTTCGTGTGGCGGGTCGGCGACATGGTCGAAGAAGCCCTCGACCGTGACCTGCTTCAGCCCGGCACCGTCCTTTCGGCGGGTGGCAGCATCGGGTTCGACCTTGTAGCAGAGAGGTTCGGGAATCTCGGCTTGAGCATTGTGCTGCGCAGCGGCTGCTACCTGACGCACGACCACGGGCTCTATCAACGCGCGTCCCCCCTTAGCCGACCTGCATCCCAAGAGTCTGTACCGGACAGGCTGACGCCGGCCCTCGAGCTTTGGGCCCACGTCGTCTCGGTCCCCGAACCTGGACTAGCGATCGCATCTTTCGGGCGCAGAGACGCCAACGAGGAAGCGGGGCGTCCGCTCCCGTTGGCGATCGTCGATCCCGCCGGCGACAGGCGCCCCGTCGACGGATGGGTCGTCGACCGGATGTGGGACCAGCACGCCCGTCTCGTCGCCGCTTCGGGCGCACCTAGCCTCAAGGTCGCAGACGTCATCGTCTTCGGCATCTCGCACCCCTGCACCGTGATGGACAAATGGCGATGGATCTCGGAGATAGACCGCGACCTCAACGTCGTCTCCGCAGTCGGGACCTGGTTCTGATGACGACACCTCCCGTCGCGAGATCCGCCTGCGCTGCCTTGCTCACGCTGTTCGACGAAGACGGGCATCTCCTGGTCGAGCGCACCGCGGAACTCGCGACCACCCTGCTCGAGGACGGTGCAGAAGGCTTCCTGGTCGCCGGCTCAGCAGGCGAGTTCTGGATGCTCGAGGACGCCGAGCGAATCGAGCTCGTCGCCGCCGTCAGGAAGGCTATCCCAGAGGCAGTCCCCGTCCTGGCGCACGTCGGCGGTACAGACGAAAGCCGTCTGGCCTCCCTGACCCAAGCGTCCATCGACGCAGGCGCCGACGCCGTGCTCGCTCTGGCCGTCGGCGTCGAAGATATCCGGGCATACTACGCAGCGCTCGTCGGCGCGGCAGGCGGCGCGCCAGCGCTCGCATATCATCTCCCCGCCTTCGGATCCCGGATACCCATCGATCAGCTGGCGGACCTCGGTGTCACTGGCATCAAGGACTCCTCCGGAGACGTCGGTCGCTTCTGCTCCGAAGCACTCCGCCTCCCTCTCGACACTTACACGGGCTCGCCAGCGCTCCTGAGCCTTGGGCGGCAACTCGGAGCCGCCGGCGCCATCACCGGCGTGGCCAACCTGCGGCCCTCTTGGTGCGCCGCGGCCTGGCAGGGCGACGACCAGGCCCAGCGCGAGATCTGCCGACTTTACCTTGCTACAGGCGCGCCATTCCCTGGGGGCCTGAAGAAGGCCGCGGCCGAGCGATGGGGAACGCCACCGCACTCCCGCCCCGTCGCAACCCCGCGCACCGGCGGTTGAGGATCCGACGCCCAGGCTGCACGCGCAAAGTCCGCCACAATGAACGCAGGTCGTGACGTGGACGGAGCCAAAACACAGTCTCAACATCTGGAGGATCTGCCGCTGGCGGACGATGTGGTCCCCGTCGATTGGAAGGCTGACCTCGTCGCATCCTCCCGGCAATTCTTCGCGACGGCGCCAGCTGGCATCCCCCGCACGACGGACAATGGGATCCTCATCTACCGCAACAACGACGTGCGCACCCTCGCCGCGAACCCCGACGTTGGCAACACGCCAACTCGCCTGCCAACTTGGTCATATGCAGGACCGACATAATCAGCGGACGTCGGCTCCCGCGCCTGTACAAAGTAGTGCGGGCCGGCCACTAGGCTCTGGGACACTGCGCTGAGGCCGTCGAAACACGCACAAGTTAGCCGACCTCTAGCGTGACCTATTGGGGCCCTCCTGTCGGTTCCGTGGGTGTCACTGGCCGGGAAGCTGTGGCCGTAGGCCGCCGAGGCTGAGCATGGCCAGGGCGATGAGGGCGCCGGGGTTGTGGAATCCGAATGCCATTCTGGTGATGACGCGGCAGTCGATGTACTCGTTGCCCATAGAGTCCCAGACCAGCGCTCCGGCGGCCTTTGTGATGACAAGGCCGGGCTCGCTTCCGGTTGACCATCCGCTGAGGAGCGCGAGGCGGGACGTCTTTCGGACCGTCCCGCCTCTACCTCAACGCTTGGTACGCCGTTGCTGCTGGGCACTCCCGAAATAGTAACCCAGCGCCATGGTAAATAGTGGGACGAGAGCCGACATCATCCATTTCGCATATGAGGTCAGCGCGCCAACCGGGACGTGCGCGAAAGTTGCGGCTATGAGGGCCAACGTCGTGGTAGTCAGGAGGACACTGATCAGGGCCAAGAGCATCTTGGCGATCGTCCCGCGGTTGAAAGCGTCGATGACCTCGTGATGAGGCACTAGCTCTGGGCGACTTAGCCCTATGAAAGATGAAGAGTTAGGCTCTTCGCTGATTTCTCTTTCTCTGCTCACACGCTCCTTGTCTGCGTTTAGGTAATACTGTCGGTCAATATCCCCTCGGCCTGCCGACACAGCTGCCTCTTCGGCAATCCTCGGCCCCTCGCCAGGGACCGACGTCGGCGTTACTGGCGTCGGGCGGCATATGCCGCCGCTGGCTCTCATAGCGCTCAACTCCCCTCATCTCAACGGAAGACGACACGCTGCCTGTCCTTTGTAGCCGGGTCCTCAATCAGGACCAGCCGTCCGGCTCGCTGCTCGTCGTCAAGGAACTTCTGTGTCGATATCGACCGCCGGAGCGCTTCGGTCATCGTGACGTTGTCCCGCTGCGCCATATCTTTCAGCGCCTGAAGTACCTCATCCGAGAGGTTTACAGAGATCTTCGTGAAGCTCATGGTTTGTTACCTCCTCTCCTGCCGACGGCGGTCTCTGGTGCTGACTCACGATCATGCTCCCTTCGTCTGCACCGGTACCACCTAGAGTATATACCAGAGCCATACACAGCAACCATCCGAGGACCATGAAGGACAGCAAGCTGGCTGTCATCGCCCATCCGAGCCGTCGAGTCGACCTGCCAGACCCTGGCCGCCGGGAACTGGTATACGGCCTCGCACGCGGGATCGGGATGGACGAGCGCAGGCACAGACTCGGAGCGGCAGGCGAGGATGATCAGAGTTTGCATCGCTAGTGGGCGGGCTGCGGGCTGGTGCATCGCGGGCAGATGGCGAATTACTCACATCGGCACGAGCGTGCGGTGAGGGCAGCGCACATCGACCAGATCTGGCGTCTGCCGCGCACCGCTTATGTGCACCGGTTCGGTCGCGCCGAACGGCGGCGCTGGCCGTAGCACATGCAGCACGTTACATTCAGCGACCAGGCTGACCGCCTCCGGGCAGCTTCTGATGCCGGCTAGTGGGCCGGATTCCGATGACCGCCAACCATGTGGCAGTGATCGGCTGACCCTCTCCTTCCAAACCCCGCGCGTCCCGGTTGTCAGTGAATTGTCGGAGACCTGGTCGGATGCTTTCCGACGCTGGTGAGGGCGGGTTTGCATGGATGCACTTAGCCGCACCGACGGCTGTGGATCACTTCAGCCGGCGGCTAGGAGGGCGCAGCGGGCGTGAGCCCAGGTGCGACGCCGCGGGCGGGAGAGGATAGTGACCGGCGCTGCTCAGCGTGGCCAGTTACGGCTTGCAGCCCTGCCCATTCAGCGGTCGTTCTGTCGGGAACAGGGCGCAGAAGCGATGCTCTCGTCCGCAGAGTGACGGGGTTCCTCGACGCCATTCTGGTCCTTGGCCCGCAGCTGATTACCGCTCCGTGGGCTGTTCGAGGGGTTAGTACCGGAGGAGGTCATCGACGCCTATGAGGAGCTTCTGGCTCACGACGGGTGCGCGAAGGACCAGGCTGAGGCGCTAGTTGGCGGCCTAGGGCTGGTCAAAGCGCTTACCGACTCGGGCATGGCGCACATCCAGCCGCATAGCCCAGCCAATCCAGCGTGGCTGCAGCCCGCGTCGCCGGACCTCGCGTTGCAGGGTGTGCTCGCCGGTCACCAGAACCGGCTCGCACGCGGGCAGCAGCTTCTCCTAGACGGGCAGCGGCGCCTCGCCGGTGCTCAGGCACAGTTCGGCACCTGGATGCACGGGCCGTTGCCCGATCATCTGGTGTCTGTTGTCTCCGACCGGGCGCAGATCAGCGAACTGTCCGTGTCGCTGGCCAATACCGCGCGCAAGGACTGGATGTCGCTGGAAAACCTGAATACCGAGATGCCGCTCACTGATGACTTCGCTCAGCCGCCACTGCCCGCGTTCGACGGACAGGTGCGGTACCGGTCGATTTACGATGCCGCCGCGATGGACGACCCGATCGCGCGCCGGATCATCGAGGCCAGCGCCGCGGCCGGCGAACAGGCCCGGCTCCTGCCGCATGTTCCGATGAAGATGAAGCTTGCCGACCAAACCACGGCCATGCTCCCCCTCACGCCATCCGGCACGGCCGGGGCCCTCGTGATCCGCGCGCCGGTAATCCTTGCCTCGCTGCGGGACTACTTCGAGATGCTGTGGGATCGGGCAACCCCGCTGAAACCGAAGCGGCCTGCGGCGCCCGCCAGTCGGCTGACGCCAGCGCAGCAGGCTGTACTCGAGCTGATGGCCGAGGGTTTGCATGATGCCGCGATCGCGCGGCGCGCGGGGATGAGTACCACCACCGTCCGACGGCACATCGCGGCCATCATGACCCGGCTGGACGTCACCAGCAGGTTCGCGGCAGGCGCTGCGGCACAGCGCCACGGATGGATCGGCTAGACCCGTCGGCGCCCGTCCATCAATTCATGCAGCGTGGGAGCTTACCGCCTGGGAGAGGGAACGAGCAGTGCGAGGTCAGCAGTGGCTTCGCCGCTATAGGACAGTTCAAAGTTCCATAGGGCCATACGCGACGGAATCGGTGACAATTGACCTAGACGCTGGCGGGCGGATGGAGTTAGCGGTGACGGAATCAGACGCAGTTGAGAGCGCACGCCGGACTCTGGGCCTCAAGTTATCGATCTGCCGGCGAGCGGGTGGCTACAGTCAGGCCGACTTTGCCTCGTTAATCGACTACAGCCGCAGCACG
>Ga0335075_10005233_pt1 | contig 20191 bp, 20 predicted proteins | sample Lox_Sample_24_FD_206723 | JGI IMG/M metagenome (GOLD analysis project Ga0335075, IMG submission 206723) | Soil microbial communities from Loxahatchee National Wildlife Refuge, Florida, United States - Lox_Sample_2.4 | ecosystem: Environmental > Terrestrial > Soil > Wetlands | place: USA...
TCTACGGCCCCGCGTGGCGCCCGTCGCGCGGCATCGCCGTGCGTTCCGGCCAGAAACGCCTGCGCGCCGCAGCCGCGCCGCTCGTGCTCGGCGCCGACACCAGCCCTGAGATCCGCTTCTTCGCGACCGCGAATCCGGGCCACGCCGAGGGCGACATGCTCGTCTGCCTGTGCCCGCTGTCGCTCGCCAACTGGTGGACGCTGGTGAGGCGCGCGCTCGCGCGCCGCGGACGCGCCAGGACGAACTGACACGCATTGACGCCGGTCGCGACTCGCGCGACTCTTCGGGCAGACAGGGGATTACCCGGAGAAGAACATGAAAACGACGGCCCGCACCGTCCTGGTCCTCAGCGTCCTGGCCGCCGGCCTGTCGCTCGCCGGCTGCCAGTCGAACGGCGCCACGAACCCGACACCGACGCGCACCAAGAGCTTCAAGTACAGCAACACCGACGGCCAGACCATGGCGACCGCGGTCGAAGTGCGCACGCGCAGCGGCACCGAAGGCGGCGTGTTGATGAAGGACTGGATCCGCGCGAATCATCCCGGCTTCACGATCACCGACCAGGAGCTGATCCCCGACACGGTGCGCAGCAAGATGTACAACCTGATCACGCTGGTCGGCCCGAACAACGAGTCGAAGCGCGTGTACTTCGACGTCACGCAGTTCTACGAGCGCGTCGGCGGCTCGCTGCCCTCGGCGAGTTTTCCGCCACGCTGAGCCGGCGGCCGCAATGGACCTGCGCCCCGAACATGTCGAGATGATCGTGCGCCTGCTGACCGCCGTCGCGGCCGGCGGGCTGATCGGCTACGAACGCTCGTTCCACGGCCGGCCCGCGGGCCTGCGCACGCACGTGCTCGTCTGCCTCGCCTCGTCGCTGCTGATGCTCGTCACCGTCTACGAGGACCACTGGGTGCGCACGCAGGGCGAGATGCGCCTCGATCCCACGCGCATGGCCCAGGGCATCATGACCGGCATCGGCTTCCTCGGGGCCGGCGTCATCGTCAAGGAAGGTCTCAACGTGCGCGGCCTCACCACCGCCGCGTCGATCTGGATCACCGCCGCCATCGGCGTGCTCGCCGGCGTCGGGCTCTATCTACCGCTCGTGATCTCGTCGCTGCTGACGCTGGTCGTGCTCTCCGTGTTCCGCTGGGTCGAGCACAAGGTGCCGACGCAGATGTACTACCACTTCGACGTGCAGTACTCGCGCGAGGGCAACCTCTCCGAGGAGAACATGAAGGCGCTGCTGATCCGTCTCGGCTTCAGCATGGCGAACTTCAGCTACCGGCTCGACGGTGTCGGCGCCGACCGCCTGCTGCGGCACAAGATGACGCTGCAGACCACGGACCGCGGCGCGGCTGCCCGGCTCGCGCGCTGGCTCGAGGAGAACCAGACCGTGCTCGAGTTCCGGCTGTCGCCGGCGGGCGATTGAGCGTCGTGCGCGCGCGGGCGGCGGTGTGGCGCTTGGCGCTGGCGCTGGGCATCGCGGTGATGGCGGCGATGGCAGCGAGCGCCGATTCGCCCGCTCCTGCAATGGCGCCAGCATCGGCGCCGGCATCGGCGCCGGCAGCGCCGGCGACGGTCTCACCGCCAACGCCGGCCACCGACCCCTGGCAACCCGTGCGCTTCCTGCTCGGCAAGTGGCGCGGCACCGTGCAGGGCGAGGCCGGCAACGGCACCGTCGCGCGCAACTACGAGTTCGTGCTGGGGAACCGCTTCATCGAGGAGCGGAACGTGTCCACCTACCCGGCGCAGGAGAAGAACCGCAAGGGCGAGGTCCACGAACATCGCAGCTTCATCAGCTACGACCGCGCAAGGCGCAGGCTCGTGCTGCGCCAGTTCCACCAGGAAGGTTTCGTCAACACGTACGCGTTCAACGCGGCGGAGAGCAGCGCGAACGTGCTGGTGTTCGACAGCGAAAGCTTCGAGAACCTCGACGCGGCTTACGGCGCACGTGAGACGTACGAGCTGTCGTCGAACGACGAGTTCGTCGAGACTTTCGAGGTGGCGGAACCGGGCAAGCCGCTGGAGACGTACAGCCGGACACGTTTCACCCGCGTCGGACGCGCGGCCGGGGAATAGGCCGACAAGCGGTTTCCGGTTCGTCCGGCATTTCGCCGCGAGTCGCGGCGCCACGATGCGCGCATGAACAGAATCCTGTTAGGCGCACTGGCGAGCGCAGCGGCATTCGCGATGTCGGCCTGCGAGACCTCGAACTCGGCGGGCACCGGCTCGGGCAACGTGCGCGGCTCGACCAAGCCCGTCGCCTTCACCTGGGAGAGCTCGGGCAATGACTCCGGCAACATCACGGCGACTTTCGGCACCGGCCGCGTCTTCCGCGGCAAGTATTTCCAGATCACGAGCGACACGCGCGCGGAGCGCCTGGATCCGCTCTGGGACGGCTGGGAACGCTCGTCGCGACGCGGCAGCTGGCGCTACTGGGAACGCGACCCCGGTCCCGGCTTTGCGAAGACGTACAGCGGCCGCGTCCTCGCGAACCTGCACTCCGAGGACGGCGAGCACATGCGTTGCCGGTTCACGCTGATCAGCCCGGCGCGCGGCATGACCGGCGGCGGCGCCGGCCGCTGCGAGATGTCCGAGTCCCGCCGCGAGATCAACGCGGAGTTCCCCCGCCAGTAAATGGGGACAGTCCCCGTTTGCTGGCAAAAGGGGACAGTCACGAGCCGCGCTCTGCGGACCGGCTGACGGCCGGCGACGCCCGGTTGCATTCCCGCCTCCGGCTGATACGGTGGCGCGCATGAATTCGAGCCGTCACCTGCCGCCAGCGCGAACAATTCGGACCCCGCTGTGGGTGGCCGCGGCGGCCGCGCTGTTGTTCGGCAGCGCGACGCCCGCCACCGCGCACACCGACGAGGGCTGCGACGCGTTCACCTGGGACCTGACCACCGCCCTCGCCGCGATGCGCACTCCCGGCACTGCGCTGCACGCCGGCACCGACCCCGCGAAACTGCCGCCGCGAATCGACATCGGCAAACACTACTCGCTCACGCTCGCACCGCAGCCCGACATCCACTTCGCGCACCCGCCGGCCCGCCCGCCGCGCGCCGACAAACCCACCGCCGGCCTCGTGTCGTTCACGGTGCCGACGGCCGGCAGATACCGCATCGGCCTGTCCTCGAGCCACTGGATCGACGTGCTCGACGGCGCCACCGTCATCGATTCGCTCGATCACCAGGGCCGCGCCGGATGCGCGCTCCTGCACAAGGTCGTGGAGTTCGAACTACCGGCCGGGCGGCCGCTCACGTTGCAGATCAGCGGCCAGGAGGCCGCGACGATCGAGCTCATCGTCTCGCCCGCCTGATGCCCGCCGCCGGCTCGATGCGCAATCTCGGCTGGCTCGCCGCCGCCTGTTTCGTCGCGGGCTGGTTCCTGCCGGCCGCCAGCGAAGTGCCGGGGTGGATGGCGTTCCGCTACGCGTTCTCGCCGGTGTGGCCCTACGGCTCGGGCGGCACCGCGGATGGCGTCGAGGACGCGGCGCCCCAGGTGTTGAGCGCGCTGACCAACGTGGCCTTCCCGGTGATGTTCGGCCTGTTGCTCGCCGGCAAGGTCACCCGCCCCGGCCTGTTCTTCCGCGCCGCGCTCGCCTGCTTCCTGGTGAATCTCTACTGGCCGGTGCAGATGATGCGCGACGGCTCGATCCGCGAGCTGTGGATCGGCTACTACGTGTGGCTGGCTGCGTTCGCCGTGATGGCGGTCGTCGGCTGGATGCTGATGCGCGGCGCGCCGCGCGCCACGACCGCCTAACGGCGCTTCAGTCCGTCGAACATCGAGAACACCCACGGCCGGCAGGCCAGCAGGATGGCGACGCTGCGTTTCTCGCGGCTCGGCAGGTGACGATCGAGCTCCGCGAGCTCGTTGAAGTCGACCGCCAGCCGCGCGAGCTTGCGCTCCAGCACCAGGCGCGACGCCTCGGACAGCTCCGCGGAGCGGAACTTCAAGGTCTCGTCGGCGGCGAGGAAGGTCGAGCGCATGAACTCGTCGCGCACCTGCTGTTCGTACGTGCGGCGGATCGGGCCGTCCTCGCGCCAGGAGATCGGCGGATGCACGCGCAGCCGCGCGCCGAGCCGCGCGCGCAGCTCGACCAGGCCGAGGTTGTCGAGCTTCACGAGCCAGCGGCGCAGCAGCTTCTCGTCGGCGTGCAGCTCGCCGGCGACCTCGCGCGGCGTGTGGCCGTTGGTCAGTAGATAGAAGCAGCCGAGCAGCTGCGGGTCGGCGGCCAGCGCCGTCTCCTGCGCCATCGACAACGTGCTCGAAGTCTCGGTCGGTGTGCCGGACACCGGCCGGACCAGCTCCTCGAGCGAGATGTCCGTGGCCTCGCAGATGCGCTCGAGGCGCGGCAGGCTCAGCGAGCCGCGCGACAGGATGCGCTTCACCGAGGGCTCGGACAGGCTGATCTTCTTCGCCAGCATCGCGTAGGTGATGCCGCGCGCACGCAGGGCGCGCTTCAGCGCGAGGATGATGCGGTTCGTTTCTCCCATGGCGACGGATTCTGCCCCAACCGGTCGCCGTTTGGCGCCGTACCGCTGGTATCGGGATGCAATACCGGATTTCCGGGTATTGCCGGCAGCGCCGGCGCGGCGCAGCGTTCGCCGCCATGAACGCGAGACCCGACCACGTCCGCAAGGTCGCGATGCCGCGCTGGGTGAACGACACCCACTCGGCGCTGAATCGCACCCGTATGTCACGTGTCATCGAACCGCGCACCGCCGCCGACGTGGCGGCGGCCGTGGCGCAGGCCCGGCGGCGCGGCGAGCCGCTGGCCGTCGCGGGCGGACGCCACTCGATGGGCGGCCAGCAGTTCCTGTCCGGCGGCACGTTGCTCGACATGCGCAAGCTCAACGGCGTGCGCTGGTTCGACCGCGCGAACTCGCTGTTCGAGGTCGAGGCCGGCATCACCTGGCCCGACGTCATCCGCGGCTACCTGGCGCTGCAACGCGGGCCCGGTCCGGGCGTCGGCATCCGGCAGAAGCAGACCGGCGCGGATCGCCTGACCATCGGCGGCGCCGTCGGCTCGAACATCCACGGCCGCGGTCTCGCCGCCCAGCCGTTCGTCGGCGATCTCGAGGCACTCGAGGTGGTCACCGCCGACGGCGAAATCGTGCGGTGCAGCCGCGACGAGAACGCGGCGCTGTTCCGGCACGTGGTCGGCGGCTACGGGTTGTTCGGCGTCGTCACGGCGGCGACGTTGCGCCTCGTGCCGCGCGTGAAGGTGGAGCGCTGCGTCGCGCAGCTCGACATCGACGGCCTGGTGCAGGCGTTCGACGAACGCATCGCCGCCGGCCACCTGTACGGAGATTTCCAGTTCGCTACCGCGCCCGGCAGCCGCGAGTTCCTGCGCACCGGCGTCTTGTCCAGCTACCGGCCGGTCGCCGCCGACCGCTCGATCCCGGCCGACCAGCGCCGACTCTCGCAATCGGACTGGAACGAGCTGCTGACGCTCGCGCACACCAACAAACAGGAAGCGTTCCGCCAGTTCACCCGCTTCTATCTGGCCACGCACGGCCAGGTGTACTGGAGCGACACGCACCAGCTGAACCTGTATCTCGAGGACTATCACGGCGCGCTCGACCGGCGCCTGTGCGCCTGCGTACGCGGCAGCGAGATGATCACCGAGCTGTACGTGCCGCGTGCCGCGCTGACCGCGTTCATGGACGACGTGCGCCGCGACTTCCGCGACAACGGCGTGGACTTCATCTACGGCACCATCCGCCTCATCGCCGCCGAGCGCGACAGCGCGCTGCCGTGGGCGCGCGAGCCCTGGGCCTGCGTCGTGTTCAACCTGCACATCGACCACCGCCCGCAGGACATCGCGATCGCGGCGAACCATTTCCGCCGGCTGATCGATCACGCGCTGCGCCGGGACGGCAGCTACTTCCTGACGTATCACCGCTTCGCGACGCGCCGGCAGGTCGAGGCCGCGCACCCGGCGATGCGCGCGTTCCTCGATGCGAAGCGCTCCTTCGATCCGCACGGCGTCTTCCAGAGCGACTGGTATCACCACCTGGCGGAGTTGTTCGCATGAAGACGGCACGACTGCTGATGTGGACCTGCATCGCGCTGTTCGCGGCGCGCGTGATCGGGCAGTTCGAGACGCTGATCCTCGCGCCCGCCTGGCTGCCGGAGATGGACGCGTGGTACTCGGGCCTGTTGCCTTATCCACTGCTGCTGCCGGCGCAGATCGCGATCCTGATGCTGATGGCCGCGGTCGCGTGGAACCGCCGCATCCGCAACGGCGCGTTCGCGCGCGCGAACCCGCGCGTCGCCGGCGCGCTGCGCATCTTCGCCGGGCTCTACTTCGTCGTGATGGCGGTGCGGCTCGGCGTCAATCTCAACGACAACGGCGCCGACTTCTGGCGCGAAGGCGCGATTCCCGTGGCGTTCCACTGGGTGCTGGCGCTGTTCGTGCTGGTGGCGGCGCGGTCGTCGGCCGCCGCACTGGGCGCCGTGCCGCTGCCGGCCGCCGATCCCGAGGACGACATCCCGCACGGCGACGTCGCCCTGCTGCCGCAGCCGCTGGCCGATGAGCTGGGGCTGGCGCGCTGAGCAGCCGCGTCAGCCGGGGGCGGGACAGTGCTTCGCGATGACGCCGGCGCGGACCGCCTCGGTGATCGACGCGATGTCGGGCGCGAGGTAGTGGTCGATGTCGTAGTGCGGCACGCGCGCGCGGATCTCGCGCATCACGGCGCGCAGCTTCGGCGACGTCTCGAACGGCGCGCGCAGGTCGACGCCCTGCGCTGCGGCGAGTAGTTCGATCGCCAGGATGCTGGCGGTGTTGGCCGAGATCTCGCCGAGCTTGCGCGCGGCGAACGTGGCCATCGACACGTGGTCCTCCTGGTTCGCGGACGTCGGCAGCGAATCGACGCTGGCCGGGTGCGCCAGCAGCTTGTTCTCCGACGCCAGCGCCGCCGCGGTGACGTGCGCGATCATGAAGCCCGAGTTCACGCCGCCATCCTTCACGAGGAACGGCGGCAGTCCCGACAACGTCGCGTCGATCAGCAGCGCGATGCGGCGTTCGGCCAGCGCGCCGATCTCGGCGACGGCCAGCGCGAGGTTGTCCGCCGCGAACGCCACCGGCTCGGCGTGGAAGTTGCCGCCGGACAGCACTTCCTCGCCGTCGGCGCCATCGCCGACGAACACCAGCGGGTTGTCCGTGACGCCGTTCGCCTCGCGCAGCAACACGGCGCGCGCGGACTCGATCTGGTCGAGGCAGGCGCCCATGACCTGCGGCTGGCAGCGCAGGCTGTACGGGTCCTGCACCTTGCCGCACTCGCGGTGGCTGCTGTTGATGGGGCTGTCCGCGAGCAGCTCGCGATACGCGGCGGCGGCGGCGATCTGGCCGGGATGTCCGCGCAGCTCGTGGATGCGCGCGTCGAACGGGCTGGCCGACCCTTCGGCGGCGTCGACGGACAACGCGCCGGACACGAGCGCCGTGCGGAACAGGTTGTCGATCGCGAACAGGTTCACCAGAGCCAGCGCGGTCGAGGTCTGCGTGCCGTTCAGCAGCGCGAGGCCCTCCTTCGCAGCCAGCGTGAACCGCGACAGGCCGGCGCGCTTCAACCCGTCGTCCGCGGACATGACCTGTCCGCCGCACTCGACTTCGCCGACGCCTAACAACACGGCCGACAGGTGCGCCAGCGGCGCGAGGTCGCCACTGGCGCCGACCGAGCCCTTCGACGGCACGCGCGGCAACACGTCGGCGTTGTAGAGCGCGATCAACGTATCGACGAGAGAACGGCGCACGCCGGAGAACCCGCGCGACAACGACTGGATCTTCAGCGCCAGCATCAGCCGCACCACCGGCGCGGGCAGCGGCTCGCCGACGCCGACCGCATGCGACAGCACCAGGTTCCGCTGCAGCAGCTCGAGCTGGTCGTTGGGGATGTGCGTCTGCGCGAGCCGCCCGAAGCCGGTGTTGATGCCGTACGCGGGTTCGCCGCGTTTCACGATCCTCGCGACGGCGGCGGCGCCGCGTTCGATCGCGCGCCCCGCCTCGTCCGAGATCGACAACGAAACGCCGCCGCGCGACAAATCGCGCAAGGCGGCGAAATTCAGCGGGTTCCCGATTTTCTGCATGCGCGCATCATGCACTAGAATCCCGGCAACTCCAGCCCCGAGCGTCCACCATGCCGGCCCGCCTCTGCGTCCTGGTCCTCCTCATTTCCCTGACCGCCTGCGACAACAACATGAAGCCATCCGCCGCCGTCTCCGCCACCGTCCCGAATCCGCCCGTCGCCGAGCAGCGGCCGCACGCGGTGGAGTCGCCGAACGGCGTGCGCGACGACGAGTACTACTGGTTGCGCGACGACACGCGCAAGGACGCCGGCATGCTGGCGTACGTGAACGCCGAGAACGCCTACGCCGACGCGATGCTCGCGCACGTGAAGCCGCTCGAGAAGAAGGTGTACGACGAGATCGTCGGCCGGCTGCAGCAGGACGACTCCACCGTGCCGTACCTGATGAACGGCTACTGGTACTACCGCCGCTTCGAGACCGGCAAGGAGTATCCGGTCTACGCGCGGCGCAAGGGCACGAAGGACGCGCCCGAGGAAATCCTGCTCAACGGCAACGAGATGGCGAAGGGCCACGACTTCTTCGAGATCGGCGACATCGCGATCAGCCCGGACAGCAGGCTGCTGGCCTGGGCGGAGGACACGGTCGGCCGGCGCCAGTACGTGGTGCGCGTGAAGGAGATCGCGACGCAGAAGGTGTATCCGGTCGCGCTGGCGAACGTCGAAAACAACGTCGTCTGGGCCGGCGACAACCAGACGTTCCTGTACATCGAGAAGGATCCGGAGACGCTGCTCGGCTACAAGGTGCGCAAGCATGCGCTGGGCAGCGCGAATCACACCGACGTCGCCGCGGATCCGCTGGTCTGGGAGCAGGAAGACGCCAGCTTCTACACCGGCATTTCGCGCACGAAGGACGACAAATACCTCTTGATCGGCACGCAGAGCACGGTGTCCTCCGAGACCTGGGTCGCCGATGCAGCGGATCCAAAGCTCGCCTTCAAGGTCTTCCTGCCACGCGAGCGCGACCACGAGTACCAGGTGGAGCACGCCCGCGACCGCTGGATCGTGCGCACGAACTGGAAGGCGAAGAATTTCCGCCTCGTCGAGGTGAAACCCGGTGACGAGGCGCATCGCGAGAAGTGGATGGATCTCGTGCCGCATCGCGACGACGCGTTCGTCGACGCGTACGACGTCGCGAAAGACTACCTGACGGTCGAGGAGCACTCGGGCGGGTTGCGCAAGCTGCGCGTGCGGGCGTGGTCGGGCGGGAAAGACGTGCTGATCACGGCCGACGAGCCCAGCTACACCATGGCGCTCGACGTGAACCGCGAGTTCGACAGCGACAAGGTGCGCTACACGTACACGTCGCTGGTCACGCCGCGCACCACGTACGACTACGACGTGAAGACCGGGGCCCGCGAGCTGCTGAAGCGCGAGCCGGTGCTCGGCGGTTACGATCCGGCGAAGTACGCGACGGAGTTCGCCTGGGCCGTGGCGCGCGACGGCACGAAGGTGCCGGTCAGCATCGTGTACGCGAAGACGACGCCGCGCGACGGCACCGCGCCGCTGCTGCAGATCGGCTACGGCTCGTACGGCCACTCGTACGATCCCGAGTTCTCCTATCTACCGCCGTCGCTGCTCGACCGCGGCTTCGTCTACGCCATCGCGAACATCCGCGGCGGCCAGGAGATGGGCCGCGCGTGGTATGAAAACGGCAAGCTGCTGCACAAGAAGAACACGTTCACCGATTTCATCGACGTCACGCGCTGGCTCGTGGCCAACAAGTACGCCGATCCGAAACGCGTGTTCGCGATCGGCCGCTCGGCGGGCGGCCTACTGATGGGCGCCATCGCGAACATGGCGCCGCAGGATTACCGCGGTCTCGTCGCCGGCGTGCCGTTCGTGGATACGGTCACGACCATGCTCGACGAAAGCATCCCGCTGACGACGAACGAGTTCGACGAGTGGGGGAATCCGAAAGAAAAGGCCTACTACGACTACATGCTCTCGTATTCACCGTACGACAACCTCGGCAAACACGACTACCCCGCGATGTTCGTGCACTCGGGCTTGTGGGACAGCCAGGTGCAGTATTTCGAACCGACCAAGTACGTCGCGCGCCTGCGCGTCCGCCGCACCGGTGACAGCCTCGTCGTGCTCCGCACGAACATGGAAGCCGGCCACGGTGGAAAGTCCGGCCGCTTCGAGCACTACCGCGAATACGCCGAGCAGTACGCCTTCATCCTCGACCAGGCCGGCATCCGCGATTGATGGCGCCGTAATGGGGACAGTCCCCGTTTGCTAGGAAACGGGGACTGTCCCCATTAATCCTGCGGCATGTACCAGCCGCCGCAGCGCGACGTCCGGTTCCACTCCCCGTTGACCTTCTGCATCTGCACGATCGAGCCGCGCTCGCCGTTGAGCTCGACGGACACCCACGCCTTGTTGCCCGACGCATCGAACACGACGCGCGACATCGCGAAGTAGCGCGCCCGCGGATTCTTCTTGTGCGCGATCTTGAAACCCGCGGCCTTCGCGACATCGTCGTCGAGCTGCACCGGCTCCAGGCTCAGCGACTTCAACCGCGACACCATCTGCTTCACCTCGGCGCCGTTCAGGCCGCAGAACTCGTCGCGATCCGGGTCGGACAGCGCGCTCGAGATGAACGAGCTCGCGGTGAAGTCCGACTGCGAGTACCACATCTTCAGCGGCTTCCCGGTGTTGTCGCGCGAGATGGTGCCGGCCATGGCCTGCCACACCGCCAGCTCCTCGCCTTCGGCGGCCGGCGGCGGCCACACGGCGAACGCCGGCACGGACATCGCGAGAGAAAGGACGAGAGCGCAGGAAATTTTCTTCGTCGAAGTTTTCATGGCGCGAAAATTACGAAACGCGCGCACGACGCGCCACCGCCATTCTCCAACTCTGCGAACTGCGTCGGCGGCGCACTTTAACTGCGCTGAATTTTTCTCACGTCACCATCACGGTGCGCACTTATGCCGAATTTCCGCGTACGCGCGGCGCCGATTGTGACGTTCGCGAGACAACCTGACGCAATGTCAGGCGGCTTTTCCGTCGTTCTCCGCGCGCAGCAGCGTGACGACGTTGCGCTCGACCCAGCGACCGAACAACCCCGCGAGTCGCGCTAGCGAACGGCCCAGCGGCGTCAGCTTGTACTCGACGCGCGGCGGCACTTCCGGATAACTGCGCCGGCTCACCAGCGCGTACGCCTCGAGCTTGCGCAGCGTCTGGATGAGCATCTTCTCCGAGATGCCGTCGACGCAGCGGCGGATCTCCGCGGTGCGCTTCGGTCCTTCGGCGAGCGTGGTCACGATCAGCAACGTCCACTTCTCGGCGAGCACGGCCATGACGCGGCGCGACGGGCAGGCGGAACTGAAGATGTTCGGCTGGACACTGGTTTTCGGCATGGCGCGACGCTAGCACAGCGGCGTTACGTTTTCGTCAGGTTCGACACTTACCGCCGGGTAAGTACCCCCGCTCCGACACTTACCACGAGGTAAGTACTTGTGGCCCGGTGGGCGCATCGCCATGATCCCGACCCCGAACAACGAACGGCCAAACAAAGGAGTCCGCCATGCAGTTGTATTATTCCCCCGGCGCCTGTTCCCTCGCCTCGCACATCACCGCCCGCGAAGCCGGCGTGAGCATCGACCTCAAGAAGGCGGACACAAAGACGAAGAAGCTCGAGGACGGTTCCGACTACTTCGCCGTCAACTCGAAGGGCGCCGTGCCGGCGCTGAAGCTCGACAACGGCCAGGTGCTGACCGAAGGCGTCGCGATCATGCAGTACATCGCGGACCAGAAGCCGGAGAGCAACCTCGTGCCGAAGGCGGGCTCGTTCGAGCGCTACCGCGTGCAGGAGTGGCTGAACTACGTCACGAGCGAGATCCACAAGGGCTTCTCGCCGCTGTGGGGCGACAACGATCCGGCCGTCAAGGCGTACGCGTCGAAGAACCTCGAGAAGAAGTTCGACTGGCTCGACAAGCAGCTCGCCGGCAAGAAGTACCTCACCGGCGACACGTTCACCGTGGCGGATGCCTATCTGTTCACCGTGGTGAACTGGGCGAACTTCCTCAGCATGGACATCTCGAAGTGGGCGAACCTGAAGGCGTTCCAGGAACGCGTCGCGGCGCGTCCGAAAGTGCAGGAAGCGCTGGCGGCCGAAGGCCTGACGAAGAAGGCCGCCTGATTCGTGACAGGAAATTGGGGACGTACCCCATTTAGCCTGTAACAAAACGGCCGCGGGAGATCCGGCGAGACCTCCCGCGGCCGCTGCCGCCTGGAAGCGCGGACCGCCTCGGCCCGCGTTTCCCTCGAACCTCCGCCGCCTCAGCCCTGCGCGGCCTTCTTCAACGCCTCCGCGCGCACCAGCGCGAAATCCACGGTGTTGAAGTTGTTCACGCTGATCTCGCGATACAGCGTCATCGCCTCCTCTTTCCGTCCCGCACCTTCCAGCGCCTGCGCCATCCAGTAGCGGTTGTGCAGCTGCGTCTGGTCCGCGAGCTGCAGCTCCGCGATCGCCTTCTTGAACGACTTGCGGCGCAGCTCCACGAAACCCAGTACCTCGTGGTACGGCTCCAGCTTGCGCGCATTGTTCTCGCCGGCCACCAGGTCCGCGTTGCGTCTCGCAAGCGCGCTCGCCGCGCGATAGTCACCACGGTACGCGGCCACCATCGCATCCCAGAACACGACCTGCGATTCCTGGATCTTCGAGAACGCGTCGGTGCCGACGGACTTCGCGTTGTCGAGCGAGCGTTTCGTGCGCGCCGCGAGCACACGGTCGGCGTCGTCGTACAGGCCGAAGTGCAGCGCGATCTGCGCGGCGTTGGTCAGCGCGGCGACCTGGGCGTTTAGCTTCTGGTCGGCGCCGGCGCTCGAGGCGTCGATGTCGCGCACCAGGTCCTCGAGCGAGCGGATCGCCGCCTGCGGATCGCCCGCGTACACCCACGTCAACGACTTGAACGGGCCGAGGAACGCCGCGGTCGCGGGACTCGCCGCCTTCATGCCGGCGTCGTAGTTCGCGCGCGCCTCGTCGAACCGACCGAGGAACGAATTGACGTGGCCCAGCTTCACCGGCGCGGTCGGATCCTTCGGATCCAGTTGCAACGCGAGCTGGTAGTAACGGCGCGCGTCCTCGAGCCGGTTCGAGCCGCGATACACGTCGCCGAGCGCCCAGTAGTACATGTCCGTGCCGGGCGAGTCGGCGACGGCGAGCCGGTAGTACTTCTCCGCCTTCGCGAAATCCGTGGGCTGGTTGAACAGCCATGACGTGGCCAGCGTGAACGGCGCGGGCGAGAAACCCGGCGCCAACGCGATGGTCTTCTCGAGCTCCGCGCGTTGCTCGGCGAACTGGTTCAACGCGACGTGCGCGCCGGCCAGCAGCAGCCGCGCGCGCGGCGAGTCCGGATACTTGTCGACCAGCTGCTTCGCGAGATCGAGCTGCGCGCCGAAGTTGTTCGTCAGGAACAGCTGGTTGAACTGCAGCAGCATCCGTTCGCCGTCGCTGGCCTTCGCCGCGCCGCGCTCGGCGCCCTTCAACGCGGCGTTGAACTCCTCGGTCGAGAACGTGACGTTGCTGAGATTGACCCAGGCGTACGTGAAATCGGGATCGGCGGCGACCGCCGTGCGGAACAGCTCGTTGGCCTGCGCGCCGTCGCCGCGGTCGAGCGCGGCCTGGCCGGCGTCGAACGCGAGACGCGCCTCGGCGTTGTTCGTCGTGACGGGGATTTCGTGTACCGCAGCGCTCGCGGCGAATGGCGCCGCCGCGAGCAGCAGCGCGACTGGCAGGAATCGTGTGTTGTTGGACATGGCGGCCTCCCGACCCGGTGTTGGCCGGAGTGTCGCGCCGTTTTCCGGCCGCGGAACACCGGTTGCGGCGAAACGAATCGGCGGCGCGACGAAGGCGAACGGCCTGGCGCGCGATGTCCGGTTGCCGGGCGGCGCTGCGTCCTTGCGCGGCAGCGCCGTCTACCAGCACGGCAGCACCGCGCCCGCGCGCGGCTGCCGCGCCCCGGCATCGGCTGCGCCGCCCTTCCTATCTACCGCCGACGCAACCCCGCTGTGCACGGAGCGAAATGCCGGACATAACCCGTCGCCGAACCGCGACTCGCTCCGCCGTCCGCGGCCGCGGCATAAGATGCGCGGCCCAAACTACTTGGGTCGGAAGGGAGTCTGAACGATGAGCGCGAGAATTCGGTCCATCCACGTTGCGGCGACGGCCTTGCTGGCCACGCTGGCCGGCACGGCCGGCGCCGGCAGCGTGTACGTCGCCCCGGTGGTCATCCGGGCGGAAGCGAATGGCGGCGGCTACGCCGAGGGCGGCCTCGGGTATGTCCGCAACTCGGCGAACGCCGCCGAATACATCACCTGCACGCTGCAACGGCGCGAAATCCTGGACGCCAGCAACCGCCCGACGCGGCAGACGCTCGCGGTGACCTGCACGGCGCGCGACGCCGCGGGCACGTCCGCGGTCTGCAGGACGGCGTCGCCCGACATCGCCCGCGGGCTCGGCGCCGCCACCGGCGACGCGATCCTGGGCTTCGGCTACGACGCCGCCGGGGCCTGCACGCGGATCGTCGTCTATGAATCCGCGTCGATGACGCCGAAGCGCTAGGGAGACCCGAATGAAACGAAAGACATCGGTAATTCTCGCGGCGCTGGCGCTCGCGTTATCTCTGGGCCACGCGGATGCGGGTACCAAGTTCGTCGGCTCCGGCGCCGTGACGATCACGACCCAGGCCACCGGCGCGGGGTCCGCCAGCGGCTACCTGGGCCACATCTGGAACTCGACGGCACAGACGCAGTACATCGGCTGCGACTACACCGCGGGCCCGGCGCCGAGCGTGATGTGCCACGCGCGGTCGGAAACGGAGCAGTTCGCCTTCTGCACGACGGGCTCTGCCTTCCTCGCGGAAGCGCTCGCTGCGGTGGGGCCGGACGTGCGCCTGTCGTTCACGTGGAATGCCAGCGGCGTGTGCGACAGCATCACCGTCCAGCACTCGTCGACCTTCGCGCCCAAGCTTTGAGCGGGCGCGGACTCAGCGCAGCAGGGTTGGTCGGCGCCGCACTGGTCGGCGCGTCGCTCGGCAGCGCGGTCACGTGGTTTTCGATGAAGGGAGGCGTCGCGGTCGTGGAGACGGCCGCGACGCCGCTTCGTTCCCGCGAAATCCCGGCCGTCCCGGCAACCGCGACGGCCGCCACGTCGGCAACGTGGGTCGAGACGGGCGACGATCGAACTACCGGCGCCGGCGTACCGGGCCCGGCGCCATCACCCGAATCACCCGCATCGCCCGCACCCTCCGCACCGGATCCGGTGCTGGCACTGGCAGCGGCGCAACGTGCTCACGCGGTCGTCGACTCCGCGATCGCGCGCCACGAGTGGACGGCGGCCGACGCCGCCGCGTTGCGCGAGGAAATCGATCGGTTGTCACCCGATGCGCGCGAGGACGTGCTGCGCCGCTTCGCGGTGGCGGTCAACCGCGGAGCGCTGGTGCCCCGAGTGGAGCGGATTCCGTTCTGACGTCGCGCACCGGCGCGACATCGCTCTTCACGGCCATGATCGACTTGGTCATGCCCAGCCACTTCTCGTCGCGGATCTTCGCGCCGTCGAACATGCCCGCCAGCTCGCGGCGCGTCAGCAGGTACCAGTCGGGCGTGGTCCACTTCGGCCACATCCCGCGCGACGCCTTCAGGATCGGGATGATCATCCGCCGCGGCAGCCACGACAGGAACGGCAGCCAGCTGTGACTCTCGAGCACGAACCAGCGATACGGCGTCTGGACGAAGAACTGACGGCCGACACGCTGGATCTCGCGCGCGAACGCGCGCTGGTGCTGCAGCGAACGCTCGCGGAATTCCCGGCCGGAGCGCGTGGTCCAGATCTCGCTCTTCGGCAGCGTGACGTGCTCGATGACGGACGAGCAGTAGACGATGTCGAAGTAGCCGTCCGGGAACGGTAGTTTGCCGTTCTCGCCGACCAGCACGGGCTGATAGCCGAAGTTCTTCGCGCCGCGCTCGACGGCGGCGGCGCTGATGTCGGCGATGTAGGTGTTCTGCGGCAACACCGGCGTGCCGGACAACACCGCGTGGATGTTGGTGCCGGACTCCGAGCCGAGATCGAGGATCTTCGTATCCGGCCGCAGCGCGAACGCCTCGCGGAACAGCACGGCGCGCTTCCGGCGAGCGCGCGCCGAGAAGTCCTGGAACAGCCGGATCACGAGGTTCATGCGCCGCCGATTCTGCGCCGCGCGCGCGGCGCGGGCGGCCTTGACCCCGCCGCGCGCTCGCGTAGTCGGCGTCCTACGCGGGCGGGCTGACTGTCAAACCGGCGGCGCTGCCCCGGCCTTGGCGAGAGTCTCGGGCCGACCTGGCACGGCCGTCACGGGAAGCGGCGCACCGTCGCATACGCATCTAGCTGCCCGGGCGCGTTGACGTCGAACAAGGTCTGCGACGCCAGCTTCACGTGGTAGACGCGCGCGGTCTGCACCGGGTGCGCCTGCGGGATCTCGGTCGACGCGAGGTCGATCGCCAACGACTTGCGGTCGGCGCTGACCGTCAGCTTCGCCAGGGTGTCGTTGCGCAGGTCGAGCTCGGGCGAGCCGTAGTCGGGCGCGTCGCGATACGTCCACGACTCCAGCGACAGCGCCGAGCGCAGGATGTTCTCGCTGACGCCGTTCGACAGCGGCTGCGTGAAGTCGACGCGGAAGCCGGTGTGCGTCGCGGCGACCGCGAGGATCTGCGGCGCGATGGTCTTCCCGTCCCAGCGCACGTGCTGCAGGCTCGCGACCTTGCCGCCCTTCGCCTGCCAGCCGCGGCCGGTCTGGCCGAGCAGCAAACTACCGTCCGGCAGGAACACCGGGCGCATCACGCCGGACTCGAGCCCGTCGAAGAACGGCATCACGCTGGCCTGCTCGACGTCGCCTATCTTCTGCACGGCGACGCGCAGCAGGTTCGACTGCGTCTGGTCGCCGATCAGGATCTGGCCGTTGAACGGCCCGAACTTGTTGCTGGTGACCCAGGCCGGGTTGCCCGGCGAGTTCGCGACGCGGTTGTGCGGGAACAGCGCGATGGCCTGCTCCTTGCGGCCCAGCACCTGCGGCCACTGGATCTCGGGCGACGCCGGCGTCATGCCCGGCAGGTCGACGAGGCCGGCCGGGTGGCCGTAGAAGCCGTCCTTCTTCAGCCAGTACATCTTCGACGTCGCGTTGAAGTCGCCCTGGTTGTCCGTGTAGAACACGCGGCCGTCCGGCGCGACGCCGAGACTCGCCGGGCTGCGCAGGCCGTTCGCGAACAGCTCGTAGCTGCCGTCTGGCTTCACGCGCACCGCCCAGCCGTTGTAGCCGCCGTACGTGCCCATGACGTTGCCGCCGCCCATCCACGCGGCGCCGCTGCCGTCGTGCACCAGGTTCAGCGTCAGGTAGTAAGACCCGTCGGCGCCGCGCACCGGGCCGTGCATGTAGCTGTGGTAGTTGCCGTGGTACGAGTGCGCGTCGAACAGGGTGTCGTACCGGTCGGCGATGCCGTCGCCGTTGGTGTCGCTGATGCGCGTGAGCTCGGCCTTCTGACCGGCGACGACGACCAGGCCCTTGCCGTCCTCGACGACGACCCCGAGGCTGTCGAACAACCCTTCCGCGAACTTGCGCCACTCGCCGTTCACGAGGCGCCAGATGCCGGCGGTGCGGGTCGCGACGACGATCGTGCCGTCCTTCGCGACCGCGAGACCCAGCGCCTCGAACAGCTGGTCGCGGCCGTAGTTGTCCTTCGGCGGGTAGTAATTCTCGATGCTGTAGCCGGCCGGCATCGCGGCCTTCGCCGGCGCCTTCTGCACCGGCGCCACCTTGTACGACGAGTAGGTTGACGCGGCGGGCTTCCACGCGGTCTTCGCCACGCCAACCTGCGCGGTCAGCGTCGCCTTCGTCTTGCCGGCGGGCAGCGTCCAGCGGTCGCCGTCGAGTTTGCCGGCGCTGACCGTGGCGCTCTTCAGAACGTCACCGTTCACCGTGAACGTCTGCGGCGTCGTGAACGTGCCGCCGATGACGACACTCGCGGCGCCGCTGTCGGCGAAGCTCGTGGCGATCTCCACCGTGTTCCTGCCGACGCGATACCGGAACGCCGGCGCCGCCAGCTTGTTCTTCGAATCGCGCGAGTAGCCGAGGAACTGCGCGTCGACCGCCTTGATCTGGTCGGCCTGGTCCTCCTTCGCGTTCAGCGCCGCCTTCAGGCGTTCGCTGTCGCCGAATTTCGCGTCCTTGAACGAGAAGTCGATGGCCTTGCCGGCCGGATCCAGCGGTGCGACCAGGTATTCGTGGCCGCCTAACGAGATCTCGCGGCTCTCGTAACCCAGCGCCAGCCCCTTGCCGCCGCGGCCGACCAGTTCGCCCGACATGTCGAGGAAGCCGCCCTGCCACACCTTGGCCACGGCCAGCAGGCGCGGATCGAAGGTGTAGTGGATGCCGTTCGGATTGCCGACGTGGATGCTGCGCGCGGACACGCCGGGCAGCGGCCCGCGTTGCAGGCGCACCTCGCCGTCGACCAGCCACTGCAGACCGTCGGTCATCGGGTCGTACGGCGCACTGGCGGTCAGCGCGGTGAGGCGCGTGACCGGGCCGCGCTGGCCGGGCTCGTTCAGCGTGGTGAGGTAGTCGCCGAGCGCGTCGATCTGCGCGTCGCTGAGGATCTCGGGCGTGAACGGCGGCATCACGGGTAGATAGGCCTGGCCGGCGGTCGGGCCGCGCTCGGCGATCGCGAGCTGGTCGGCGGGCGCGCGCAGGCTGTGGCGCAGGTAGTCGCGGTTCGCCTTGATCGTGAAGCGATGGCCCTCGCCGCCTTCGACGATCTCGCGCTGGCGCGGATCGGGGCGGAACAGGCCGAAGAGGTTCGGGCCCGAGCTGACGCCGGCGTCGTCGGCGGCGACGCGATGGCAGGCCTCACAACCCACGGACGTGAACAGCTCCTTGCCCAGCGCCACGGTGTCGACCAGCGACTTCTCGTTGGTCTCACCGCCGGTCGCGGCGGGAACGGTGACCTGCGCGTAGTCCGCGGCTTCGTGCCTGACGTTGCGGATCGACAGCGGCCCCTGGCGCACGAAGATCACCGTCGGGCCGCGGAAGTCCTCGCTCTCCCAGCGCGCACCGGGGCTGACGGTGGGGTACACGACGTTGCGCAGCGTCTGCGCGCCGACATGTGCTTCCAGCAATAGCGCGTTGTCCTTTTTGTTATAGCCCTCGTCGAAGCGCGGGGCGCGGAAGCGCCACGACACCGGGGTCCAGTCGCCCGTGCCCTCGAGCGCGATCGCGTACCGGCCCATCGTGAACAGCTCGCCGCGCGCACCCTTCGGCGCCTTGAATTCGAGGGAACCCGTGCTGTCCTGCGAGGCGCCGCGCGTCATCAGCGCGGTTTCGATCGTGGACGGCTGGGTGGCGGTCAGGGCGCCGTCCGACTGCGTCCAGGCCTTGTTTTCGCGGAAGATCGTGGTGGTCGAACTGGTCTGGGCGAGGACCGTGAAACTCGCGAGCGCAAGAGCGGTCAGAACGCCAGCGAACTGGCGGCGGAACTTCGTCATGGAACCCCCTTCGGTGCGGCTAAAATAACCCAATCCCACGAGTGAGACACGCCATTGCTTTGGATTCTCTTCGCCGCTGACGGCATCGCACAGACCCCGCCTCCGCAACCCGAGATCGTCGTGACCGGATCGCGCGTCGCCACGGATCCCGCCGAGCTCGGCGCGAACGTCACCGTGCTCGAACGCGCGGACTTCGACGTCGAGAAGCCGACGAAGCTCGCGGACATATTGCGTCGCGTGGCCGGCGTGCACATCGACCAGGTCGGCGGGCGCGGCGGCACGGGCTCGCTGTACCTGCGCGGCGCCGATCCTAACTACACGCTGGTGCTGGTCGACGGCGTGCGCGTCAACGACCCGACGAACGCACGCGGCGGATCCTTCGATTTCGCGGCGCTGGACGTCGCGGACGTGGAGCGCGTCGAGATCGCGCGCGGGCCGTATTCCGCCGTGTACGGCGGCGACGCACTGGCCGGCGTCATCAACATCGTCACGCGCCATGCGCCGCGCGAGAAGACCGGTGTGTCCGTCGATGCGATGGGCGGCGCGTACGACACGCACGAGCTGTCGTTGAACGCCGGCGGACCGC